>JAEEGH010001063.1_pt1 | contig 82389 bp, 57 predicted proteins | sample 9134181 | NCBI WGS metagenome assembly JAEEGH01 (sample SAMN16246544, study PRJNA631951) | gut metagenome | biome: gut microbiome; feature: rumen; material: DP-attached | host: Bos | place: Iran: Karaj | collected 2018-10 | reverse complement strand
GGTGGAGATGCGAATCGGCACAAAGAAGCCCGAGGAAGTTCTTATCCAGCCCGATGAGCAAGATGGAACAGTACGTGTAGTTCCAACTTTCAATACCATCCTGTTTGGGGTTAAAACCGATTCAAGGACCAGGGCCATAAAGATAGCATCCGAAAGATATGACCAAGTATTCGCCCTCGAGTCTACCAAATATCCCTACCTGCGGGTCAATATTGTAAGGCGCCTCTGTGTGCTGGAGCCGCCAACATACGACTTTTTATCCGGCGATATTATCCTGGGGATCGGCGAACTCGCCGTCGAGCTCCCTTCCCACATCAAAGTACGCAGACCTGCTGCGGTCGCCGTCGAGCTCAACCCTAAAGCGCAGGCGGCTGCCCAGGAGCTCGCAGATGTATTAAAGCGGGCCAATGAACAGCTCCTTTTGTCGGTTGCGAAAGATGCTGCTCGTATCGCAAAACGAACCGCTAAGCGGGTAAGTAAAGAAACCAGCGACCTTGGGACTTATATCGCCGAGAAGATGGCAAGCATTCCGCCCGGTATGGAACTGAAGAATATTAAAAAAGAGCAAAATTCGTTCAAGCTGGAGTTTGATAATCCAGGAGAATAACTATCTTTGTAGTGCAGCTGTTGCTAAATGGCTGCTCGCTAGAGTTGGGGTCCGCGGTCTGCAACACCGCTGGCCCCATATTTTTTAATAGATTGTTTTACAGATGTTTGATGATTCGCGGGAGTTAAAATCACTCAAGTGCTTATAATCAGCCTTATAGCAGTTATCTTGTAGATATATTAGTTATTTGTCGAAGAAAGGGCAACTCCGCAAGCGGGGTTGCCCTTTTGGGTTTCTTAATTTCCCAGCAAAAGAAATGTTGCGGCGCGAAGGCGTCTGTCGCCCTGATAGAGGGCGTTGCTGCGCCAGTCGGGAATCTGGGTGGAGAGATGCTCGCGAATCTCGCGGCGGGCTAAGGGATGGTTGCGGGCGGCACCTACGGCGGCCTTTTTGATGTAGATATAGTCCAGAATCTCCTTGTCGGATTCGTATAGTCCCTTGCTGCGGGCAAACTCCAGCAGGGCATCGAAAGACTCCATCCGTTGCATATATCGGTCTCTCATACGCCCAAATGACAGGGAGTCGTGCCTGAGTCTGTAGAAATACAGGGGCGCATTTACCGCCGCTATGCGGTGGGCGCAGAGCAGCGTGCAGGTCAGAAAGCAGCTGTCCTCGGCGCTGCGGGTGGCGGGGAAGGAGATACCCTCGCGGGCCAGCAATTCGCGCCGGTATATAAACGATGTGAAATACGATTTATAATTCTTGAGGAAGAAGAGACGCTTCTCACCGTTGAAATCGCCGCTTTCTACCACAGGGTTGCTCCAGATTGTGTTCTTGCGCCCTTTCAAGGCCAAAATGTTGCAGCAGGCGATGTCGGCATCGAACTTGACGGCTGCCTCGTAAAGCACTTCGCAGAAAAGCGGGTCCAGATTGTCGTCGCTGTCGAGGAAGGCTATGTATTCGCCGCCGGCCATCTTAAGGCCGACGTTGCGTGCTGCTCCGGGACCGCCGTTGGCTGCTGTTGCGCCAAATACGCACTTCAGCGAAGACGACGCAGCCAGAGCACGCGCCTGCGAAAGTGAATCGTCGTCGCCGTGGTCGTCTATGAATATGAATTCCAGATCGGCAGCGATGCTCTGCTGCGCGATGTTTCTGAAAAGGGAGGGTAAAAACCGTGCAGAATTGTATAGAGGAATTATGACCGATATCTTAGTCATCTTCCCTGTTGGTGAGCGCGGTGACATACAGCGCGCTCTGCTCTACCTTCTGCTTTGCGTAGTCGAGAGTCACCACAAATCTCTTGCGTTTGCTTGTAGGTGCTTCGAACATTGCGTCCATCATCATGGTTTCGCAAATCGAACGCAGGCCGCGGGCGCCGAGCTTGAACTCGATGGCCTTGTCCACGATGAAGTCCAGTACATCATCGCCAATCACCAACTTGATTCCGTCCAGACGGAACAGTTCTGTGTACTGCTTTATGATGCTGTCCTTGGGCTCGGTGAGGATGGCGCGCAGGGTGTTGCGGTCCAGAGCGTTGAGGTGGGTGATTACCGGAAGGCGGCCGATGATTTCCGGGATAAGGCCGTAGGCGCGCAGATCCTGCGGAGCTACGTACTGTATCATGTTGTTCTTGTCTATCAGGTCGCGCTTCTTCTGTGCGTCGTAGCCGACCACCTGGGTGTTGAGGCGGTGGGCTATGTGACGCTCTATACCCTCGAATGCGCCTCCGCAGATGAACAGGATATTATCTGTGTTGACGGCAATCATCTGCTGCTCCGGGTGCTTGCGGCCGCCCTGGGGCGGAACGTTCACGATGCTGCCCTCGATAATCTTGAGCAGTGCCTGCTGCACTCCCTCGCCCGAAACGTCGCGGGTGATGGAGGGGTTGTCGCTCTTGCGGGCAATCTTGTCGATTTCGTCTATGAAGACGATGCCGCGCTCGGCACGCTCGACGTCATAGTCTGCATCCTGCAGAAGCCGGGTCAGGATGCTCTCGACATCCTCTCCCACATAGCCCGCTTCGGTAAGTATGGTGGCGTCCACGATTGCGAACGGCACGTTAAGCATCTTGGCGATGGTGCGGGCCAGCAGGGTCTTACCGGTGCCGGTGGGTCCGACAAGCAGGATGTTGGACTTCTCTATCAGTCCGGCATCCTTGTTCTCTATGCGCTTGTAGTGGTTGTAAACCGCCACCGAAAGCACTTTCTTGGCGGCATCCTGACCAATGACGTACTGACTTATAAAGTCGTACATCTCGCGTGGTTTCCTCAGCGAGAAGTCGCCGACGACCTTGCCGTTGCTCTTGATGTTGCTGCCTTTTGGATTGAGCACTTCGCGTACCGCATTGTACGCAGCCTCCGCACAGTCGCAGCAGATGGCGGCATGCTCTGTGGTAATCAGCAGGTCAACCTCTTCCTGGCTGCGTCCGCAGAATACGCACCTGTCGGGATTTTTGGTAGTTTTTGCCATTATTTCTTAGCCGCCTTGGAAGCGGGACGGGTAACGATTTCGTCTATCATGCCATATTCGAGGGCATCCTTTGCGGTCATCCAGTAGTCGCGGTCGGCGTCCTTTACAATCTGCTTGAAGGTCTTGCCGGTGTGCTCCGCCAGAATCTGGTAGAGTTCGTCCTTGAGTTTCAGGATTTCGCGGGCGGTAATCTCGATGTCGGATGCCTGGCCCTGTGCGCCGCCCATAGGCTGATGGATCATCACGCGGGAGTGGGGCAGGGCGCTGCGCTTGCCCTTGGTGCCGGCAGCCAGCAGTATAGACGCCATAGATGCGGCCAGGCCGGTGTTGATGGTGTGCACGTCGCTGGCGATGGTCTGCATGGTGTCGTAGATGCCGAGACCTGCATAAACCTCTCCGCCGGGAGAGTTTATGTACAGCGATATGTCGGAATCATAGCCGTTGCTGTCCAGGAACAGCAGCTGCGCCTGGATGATGTTGGCCACCTCGTCGTTGATGGGGCATCCCAGGAATATGATGCGGTCCATCATCAGGCGGGAGAATACGTCCATCTGAGCCACGTTCAGCTGGCGCTCCTCGATAATCATCGGGTTCATGTAGCTCGACACGATCTTGCCGTAGCCGTCCAGTGTCAGCGAGCTGATGCCGCGGTCCTTAACCGCAAATTTTTCGAATTCGGATTTCATTTCGGATTATTTTGCAAGTTCGCGCATCTTCTCCAGCGAGATGCTCTTCTTTGCCAGTGTGGCGGTCTTCTTCACGAAGTCGATAGCCAGGTCGTTCTCTACTTTCTCGTAGATGCGGCGGGCCTGCTGCTGGTCGGAAAGAAGGCGGTCGGCAGCCTCTTTTGTCTGCTCTTCAGGCAGTGAGGAGAGACCGTACATAGCGTACTGGTAATTGACAAAGTTGCGGGCTTCGCGCTCCATGTCCTCCTTTGTGACCTTGATGTCGTGTGCTTTCATCAGGCGGCTGCGGACGATGTCCCAGCGGAAGTCCTTCATAAAGGCGTCAAAGTCCTTCTCGATGTCCTCTGCGGTGAACTTGCCCTCGTTTGCTGCAAGCAGCCAGCGCTTGATGAACTCTTCGGGAAGCTTGATATCAGCCTTGTTAACCAGATATTCGCGGGCGTCGATGCCGAAGCGATAGTCGCTTTCGCCCTGATACTCTTCTGCGAGGCGGTCGGCGATCTTCTTGTCGAAGTCTTCGGGGCTCTTGACGGCATCCTTGCCGAAGATGCGGTCGTAGGTCTCCTGGTTCTCCTCGGCGTCCTTGTAGGTCTTGATGCTCTTCACGGTCATCTTCCAGACGGGCTCCATCGCAGCCAGCTCCTCTTTCCCCAGGTGCAGCATGGAGGCGCGGTCGGTCTCGTTGGCAAAAGTCTCGACTACGTTTACGTCGCGAACCTCGCCCGGCTTGATGCCGATAAAGCTCTTCTTGATATCTTCGCTGGCCATGGAGCGGAGTGCTACGTAGGTGTCCTCCACCTTGTGCTCACCCTGCTCAAAGTCGGCGGTCATAAAGTCGTCGGCGCCCAGTTTCTTGCCGTCTACCATTGTGCCGAACTGCTTCAGGAGGTTCTTCTTATAATCTGCCTTTGCGGCTTCGGTGACGCGTACCTTGTAGTAGGGGATGCTGTCCTTGTCGGTTACGTCGATGTTGACTTCCGGATAGAGTCCAAGATCATATTCGAAACTAAGGCTCTCGCCGTTCTCCCAGTCGTTCTTCATATCCTTGTCGCTGGGTAGCGGCTCACCGATAATCTCCAGCTTCTTGGCCTCGATGTGCTTGTTGATGGCGTCGCTGACAAGGCTGTTGACCACTTCTGCCATAGCCTGGCCGCCGTAGAGGCGCTCTATGAGCGACATGGGAGCCATACCCTTGCGGAAGCCCTTGATGTCTGCCTGGTGGCGGAAATTGTTGAGTTTCTTCTTCCTGGGTTCTTCCCAGTCAGCTTTGTCCAGCTTGACGGTCAACTTAAGGTTGAGGTCGTCGATTTTTTTCTCTTTGACTTGCATTTCTATATTTTTTGATTTTGTATTCCGTATAAAGGGATGCAAAGTTAGTAAAAAATAGCTATTTTTGTAAAAATCTGACAGATGTATAAATATATACCGGCAAACGAGTCCCGTTTTTACGAAGAATTGTTCTCCCTGCTGCGAATTCCTTCTGTTAGCAGCGAACCCGAGCATAAAGATGATATGAAACGCTGTGCTGAGCGGCTCTGCGAGTTGCTGCTGGCGGCGGGTGCAGGCGAGGCGAAGGTCTATAAGACCAAAGGCCATCCGGTGGTTTTTGCCCAGAAGATAATCGACCCTTCGCGGCCCACGGTGCTGGTCTACGGCCATTACGATGTGCAGCCGGTGGATCCGATCGGGGAGTGGAATAGCGACCCGTTCGAGCCCGAGATTCGCGACGGCGCCATCTACGCCCGCGGCGCCAATGACGACAAGGGGCAGATATTCATGCATCTGAAGGCGTTCGAATACCTGGTGGCAACCGGCCAGCTGCGACACAACGTCAAGTTTATCTTCGAAGGCGAGGAGGAGATAAGTTCCCCGTCGCTGCCCGAGTGGGTTGCTGCCCATACCGATCTGCTCGCCTGCGACGTCATACTGGTCTCCGACACCACCATGATATCGGCCAAAGTGCCCTCCATCAACTGCGGAATGCGCGGCCTGACCTATATGGAGATATTGGTCAAAGGTCCCTCCGCCGACCTTCACTCGGGTCACTACGGCGGAGCGGTGGCCAACCCGGCCAATGTGCTTTGCGAGATTGTCAGCAAGCTGATTGACAAGGACGGCCGCATCACCATCGACGGCTTTTACGACGATGTCGTGGAACTATCTGCAGAGGAGCGGAAGATGCTTTCCCGGGCGCCCTTCGACGAGAAGGAATTTGCCGGTGAGATTGGTGTCCCCGGCGTCCGCGGCGAGAAAGGCTACACCAGCCAGGAGCGGCGCAGCATCCGCCCTTGCCTGGATGTGAACGGTATTGTCGGCGGTTTTACTGCGGAGGGATCCAAGACCATAATTCCCCGCGAGGCCCGCGCCAAGGTATCCATGCGGCTGGTGCCAAACCAGCGCTGCGGCAAGATAGCGGAACTGTTCAAGAAATACATAAAAAAGATTGCTCCCAAGGATGTCAAGGTAGAAGTCATCGAGCATCACGGCTGCGACGGCTTTCTGATTCCGGTATCGTCCAAAGCCTATCAGGCTGCGGCCAGGGCAATTGGCGAGGTATACGGCATAGAGCCGGTTCCCAGCCGAGGCGGCGGCAGCATCGGCATTCTGGCCGAGATGCAGCAGCTTCTGGGGGCAGACCCGCTCCTGATGGGATTCGGTCTGGAGCGCGACTTCATACACTCTCCCAACGAAAGTTACCTTCTGGACCAGCTCTTCAAGGGAATGCAATCCATAGCTCTTTTCTACAAGTATTATGACCGCTAACCAACTGTACGAGCAGATCAAGGCCAAGAAAAGCTGCCTTTGCGTGGGGCTGGACACGGTTCTGGAGAATCTTCCTTCCGCATTGGACGGTGAGCAGTACCCGCTGTTCATTTTCAATAGGGAAATCGTGGATGCCACCGCCGATATGGCGGTATGCTACAAGCCGAACACCGCCTTTTACGAATGCTATGGCGCTTGGGGCTGGCAGCAGCTGGAGATGACCGTGGCCTACATCAAGGAGCAGTATCCGGAGATAATGGTCATAGCGGATGCCAAGCGCGGAGATATCGGCAATACCGCCGCCCGATATGCCAAGGCATTCTTCGATAATATGCCCTGCGACGCCGTGACGATAGCGCCTTATATGGGCCGCGACAGCGTGGCGCCCTTTCTCGAATACAAGGACAAGTGGGCGGTGGTGCTTGGCCTGACCTCCAACGCCTCGGCTGCCGATTTTGAACTTGACGGTGACCTTTACAAAAAGGTCATACGCAAGTCGATGGAGTGGGGCACTGCCGACAATCTGATGTTCGTGGCGGGCGCTACCAGGCCGGAGATGCTCTCCCAAATAAGGGAGATATGTCCCGACCACTTCCTGCTGGTGCCCGGCGTCGGCGCTCAGGGCGGCAGCGTGGAGCAGGTGGCAAAGTACGGCCTCAATTCCCGTTGCGGTCTGCTGATAAACTCCTCACGCGGCATATTATACGCCTCCCGCGGAAACGATTTCGCCTCTGCGGCAGCCGGAGCAGCATCTGTCCTGAGAGATCAGATGGCGAACATTTTTGAATAGAATCGTTGCAAATACGGCTTTTCGTGCTATATTTGCGTATCCTATTCGGGCAGCGGTCATCTTCTGCCGCCCGTATCATCTTAAAAAACATATATGTACGACATTATTCAACTCAATGGCAAGAGTAGGGAAGAATTGATAGAGATTGCCAAAAAACTGAATGTTAAAAAGCCTGAGTCCATCGCAGAGAAAGATCTTGTTTATGTAATTCTGGACGAACAGGCCATCCAAAGCACCGAACCTGTCACCAGGACCAAGACAGCCGCCAAGGGCCGCGCCAAGAAGGCTGCGGAGGCACCGGCTGCAGAGGAACCTGCACCCAAGAAGAAACCCGGCCGCAAACCCAAGGCTGCGGCTGCAGAGCCCGCTCCGGCAGTGGAAGAGGCACCCGCGGCTGAGGCCAAGCCCGCCCGCAAGCGCGTGGCCCGTTCCAAGGCCGTCAAGGTGGATATAGACGCTCCTCAGTCAGAAACTCCGGCAGTCCAGGCTCCCGCAGAAGCGGCTGTACCCGCTGCCGACCAGCAGCAGAAAAAGCTCCGTCCCCGTATGCGTCAGGCGGCAGCTGCCCAGCAGCAGAATCAGCCGGCACAGCAGGCGGAAAGACCTGCCGAGAGGCCTCAGCAGCCCCAGCAACAGAACCAGGGCCAGCCGCAGCAGAATCAGAACAACAACCGTCCACAGAATCAGCCTCAGCAAAACCAGCAGAATCAGCAGCCCCAGCGTCCCCGTGTAGAATACGACGGCGTGGTGCAGGCGAGCGGCGTGCTGGAGGTTATGCCGGACGGCTACGGTTTCCTGCGCTCTTCTGACTACAACTATCTGAACTCACCCGACGATATCTATGTATCGCAGTCACAGATAAAGAATTATGCCCTAAAGCCGGGCGACACAATCAAGGGTGACATCCGGCCTCCGCGCGAGGGTGACAAGTATTTCCCGCTGGTGCGTATCCATACCATCAACGGCCGCACTCCGGAATTCATCCGCGACCGCGTCCCGTTCGATTTCCTGACTCCTCTGTTCCCCGACGAGAAGTTCAACCTGACCGGCAACGGCCACAACAGCAACCTGTCGGTGCGCATCGTGGATATGTTCACCCCTATCGGCAAGGGTCAGCGCGGCCTTATCGTGGCGCAGCCCAAGACAGGTAAGACCGTCCTGCTCAAGGACATCGCCAACGCAATTGCGGACAACCATCCGGAAGTGTTCATGATGGTGCTCCTGATTGACGAACGTCCCGAGGAGGTCACCGACATGCAGCGCAGCGTCAAGGCCGAGGTAATCGCCTCTACATTCGACGAACCCGCCGAGCATCATGTAAAGGTGGCCAATATCGTCCTGGAGAAGGCAAAGCGTCTGGTAGAGTGCGGTCACGACGTAGTCATCCTGCTGGATTCCATCACCCGCCTGGCTCGCGCCTACAACACCGTTCAGCCCGCTTCCGGCAAGGTGCTCTCCGGCGGTGTGGACGCCAATGCCCTGCACAAACCCAAACGTTTCTTCGGCGCTGCCCGCAACATAGAGAACGGCGGCTCGCTCACCATTCTGGCCACCGCCCTCACCGAGACCGGATCCAAGATGGACGACGTGATTTTCGAGGAATTCAAGGGCACCGGCAACCTGGAGCTCCAGCTGGACCGCAAGCTCAGCAACAAGCGTATCTTCCCCGCAGTGGACGTTACCCTTTCCAGCACCCGCCGCGACGATTTGCTCTACAATCCGGAGCACATCAACCGCATCTGGATACTCCGCAAGTATCTCTCCGATATGAATTCTGTTGAGGCTATGGAGTTCATGCTCTCCCGTCTGGAGCGCACGCGCGACAACGAGGAGTTCCTCTACACAATGCAGCAGGATTCTATGGCTTAGTTATTTGCTGCCGGGGCGGCAGAAGCAGAAGGAGATGTTCCGTCTACTGGCGGGACATCTCTTTTTTTACGGTTCTTCTTGCGGAAGAGATCCTTGAAGGAATCGAATTCCTCCTTGTATGAGATGCCGGCGCCGTTGCGCTGTGTCTGGTCCAGGTAGTTGCTGTATTCGTCGGCGGAGTGCGAGAATAGTTTAAGCCTGGTCTTGCCGCGACGGTCAAGCTTGATGTCGACGTCGATGTCACCCACGATATCGTCGCGGATGCTGGTCATATACCGGCGGTTGCCGACGTTGCCGTTCACGCTCACGCGGTTGTTGAGCAGCTGGGTGGATACCGCCACGTCAAAGATGTCCTGGCCCGTCTCGGTGGGCTGATAGTTGAAGCCGAAGTCGATGGGGATGTCCAGCTGCTGCAGGATGCTGTTCAGCTGGGTGCTCATGATTTCTGTGGCGTTGAAGTAAGACACCGAGGTGTTGTTCACGATACCGCTCTGCTCGTCGGGAATGAACGAACCGGAGATGATGAGCGCCAGGAACTGCCTCATCCGCTTTTCCTCCGTGTTCAAGGTGTTCTCTATCAGCGCCTGGACAGTCGGATCCAGGTCGTCTATCTTGATATCGAAGCCCAGGCTGGGGTTGGCCAGGCGGTCGGTAATCTTGATGTTGCAGTTGACGGGCCTGCGGATTGAATTCTCCGCTCCGGTGGCCATCAGAGGCGAGATGGAGGCCTTTGTGCGGTAGGAGGCGGTCATGTTCAGTTCGGAACGCATGATGTCGCCGTTAAAGTGGATCGAACTGCCCGGATCAAGAGAGAAGTCGCGGGTCACGAGGCCCAGCAGCGCCAGGCTGTATTCACCCTCCGATACGGTGTAGTCGCCCGTTATCGAGAAGTCGTTGTCCTTGACGGTGATATCCACCGTGCCGCTGCCGTTCACGTGCAGGGCGTCGCCGGAATCGGTGTCCAGTTCCAGATTCAGGCGGGCGTCGTCGGTGGCACGGATGCGGGCGAATACGTTGAGACCGCTGCCGGAAGCGCGTTCCTCGGCCTTATCCTTTACGCGATACAGGTTTATGAGGGAATCTATGGCAGATACCTTGGGCGCGGGGCGGTTGTCAACAAACGTCAGGATAGATGACTGCGAAGTGGAGGCAGAGCCCAGCGGTATGCTTATTTCGGTGCCGGGACGCGTCACCAGGTCGAGGTTCAAGGCCAGCGCGCTTATCGGGCCGGTTATGCCGACCTCCCCGGAAGCATACGCCTTGCCGTAGAAGGTTTCGTTGTGGCTGTAATCGGTGTCCAGGCCAAACAGGTTGTGGGCCCTGATCTTGATGCCCAAGTTGAAGTCCTTGAAGTGGTCGTGGGTAACGACGCCGCTCATGGTGCCGGTGCCGTTTCCGGCATCCTTGATATTGAAGTCGCGCAAAGTGATCCGATTGCTTGTCATATCGATGTAGCCGTCCATGGTGTAAGGCACCTGGGTGTAGTCCAGCTTGGCACAGAACTTCTCCAGACGGCCGCCCTTCATGGTGATTTCGGGCTGACTGAGTTTGCCGGAGATCAGTGCGTCGGCGGTCAGGGTGCCGCTGACGTCGGTGGCCAGGTCGGAGATGAACGGCTCTATGGCGGCCACATTGAAACGCTTGGCGCTCAAGGTGGCATTGATGGTCTCTTTCTCCGGAGAATAGTGCCCGGCTACGGAGAGCACCTGCTTCCCGTCCAGAATGTTCTTTGCCATCAGGTTCACGCGGTGCAGGGTATCGTCCCAGTTGCTGTGCGCCTCTATGCGGCCTATTGTCTGCCCCGCCAGGGCCAGCGAATCCACCGCTATGTCGCCGAAGACGTCGGGGCGCGAGTAGATGCCTATTATTTTGCCGTTGCCCGACAGAGAGCCGCTTATGTTGAGCGGATTCTTCATCATCAGGTTTGCCAGCGAAAGGTCCAGGTCGCGGATGTTGAAAGAGCAGGTGTCGGCGCTGCTGCCGGACAGAATGCCGTCTATGTCGATGCCCTGGTCGCGGTTGTAGAGGCTGAAATCGTTGATGGTGATGTGCTTGTCGGCCAGATAGACACTGGAAGGATCCATATTCCACTTTTCACCGCCCAGTCGGAGGAACGAGTGCCCAAGGTGTACCAGCATCTTCTGGTTGCTCTCCCTGAGGTTGGGGAACGACAGCAGTGCCTGCAGGTGGCCGGCATCCAGCGAGTCGGGGTCGTTGCAGAATGTGAAATCGGCCAGGGCGCTGTTGCGCGAACAGTCGGCCTTGAGTAGTCCGTCGGCCAGGCTGATACCGCCCACGCGTATCATCTGAGTGGCTATGTCTGCCTTTGAGCTGTGCTGCTTGAAGTCGAGTTTTGCATCCAGATCCTGCACATATATGTTGTCGTATGCCAGAAGGGGAGAGCGGAGGCTGGCGCTGCCGGTACTGTCGCCCTGCGACTTCAGAGAGATGGACGTTCCGTTTTCTATGTGCACGCCCGGAACAAGATAGCCCAGCAAACCCTTCATGTCGAGCGCCTTGAACGACAGGTCGAACTTGTCGGTGCAGGGTACGGGCATCTTCTTCATCCTTCTGGCCAGATTGTCCAGCTTGCCCAGCAGCGCCATTCCCTCTATCTGGGGGATGATGTCGGTGATGAAGGCGTTGCCGCGGTAGCGGACCCGCAACATCTGGCTGTTGACGCCCAGCATGTAGCGTTCCTTGCCGTTGAGGGATATGATCTCTATGTTGCCCAGGTTGAAGGTACCGTCGGGACTCTTGCACTGGATATCGGTGATATCGGCCTTGCCCATAATGCGGCCTTCGGGTGTCTGTGTAATATCGGCTTCGGCATTGAGCCTGACGGTGGATATGTTGCGCTTGTCAAAATGCAGCGCCGCCAGATCGGCATGTCCCAGCGAGAGTTTGGCGTGATAGAGGCTGTTGCCGCTGGTGCTGGGGGCCATGATGCCCTGGAGGATGAATTTCAGGTTGGGGTCGGCGCAGACAATCCGCCCTTCGAATTCGTTCTGTTTCCAGTTGCCGGTAGCGTTTATGTTGCTGTATGAATAACCGTTGTATTCGAATTTGGGAATGGAAATCTCGTCGATATAATACTCCGTATCCTTCTCGTTGTAGGCAAAGATGCCCGATGCGGAGGCGTGGCATGTGGTCTTGCCCAGGCCGTCTACCTGCAGGAACCGGCCCAGATCGAATTCTTTGAGGTCGGCGTAGCCCAGCACCTCGTATGCCCTGTCGCCGTCGGCGCGGCACATCAAATCGACATTGCAGCCACCCAGGTTGCTCTTGACGGCGCCGTAGGCCACGAAGTCCTCGAAGAATCCGTTGAGCGAACCTTCAAAAGAGAACTGTGTCCCGGGGGCCAGCTTGGATATGGAAGATTTGTCAAATGCGTTCTTGTCCATGGCGCACTGGTAGACGATCTCCGCAATATCCCTGGTGTTGGTGTAGCTCTTGTTTACGGTGATGGTGGCCATCGTGTTGCGGTCGTCGGGGAGGCCGTTCAGGTGGGCGGCGATGTCCAGGAAAGACTCCCGGGTTCCTGACCATATCCTGAGCGATTCGGTGCGCAGGTCGGATACGGTGCCCGTCACGGTGCCGTCTATTATGAACTTCAGATCCAGATATGAGATGTCGGGGGCCAGGTGCTGGATGGACCTCAAATCCAGAAGGGCGTCATTCAGGGTGGCTTCGAACGGGACGTTCTCCATGAAATTGTCAAAGTCCTTGAAATCCTTGAAGTTGAGGTCGGCCTTCGGCAGCGACAGGTCGGAGTAGGCGTCCTTGTAGTTGAAATCGACGACGTGCACTCCGGTGGAGTCGTAGGCGGCGTCGAAGGAGAGGTTCTGCAGGTCGTATCCGCTGCCGCGCTCCTTGAAAGAGAGTTTGTTGACCTTGGCCGAAGCACTTTCTCCGTTATACTTGACGTCTTTGACATCCAGGTGGAGGTCTTCTATGTACAGGTCGTTGAAGTCGATCTGTCGCGGATCCTTGTCGCGGTTGACGTGGTCGCCGTATGCGTTGTAGTTGACTACTTTGAAATCGTTGAGTACAAGGTGCCCTATGGAGGCGTTCATCTTGGGAAGCGAGAAGGGTTTGTCCTCATTCCCGTCATCGTCTTTCTGTGACTTGGGCAGGTTCTGCGGAAATAGCTGACCGCCGTCCAGGCTGATACGGTTGACCTTCATGTTGCCGGTGAGCATCTTCAGCGGCGAAATGGATGCGGAGGCGTTGTTGCACACCAGGACGGTGTCCTTACCATTAGCTACTACCACATCGTTCATCAGCACCCTGTCGAAAAGGGCAAAGTGGATATCGCCAACGCTGATATCCATTCCGGTCTTCTCGCTTAGGCTTTTGGTGACCTTGTTGCAGATGGCCTTCTGCACCGGAGGCAACTGCAGCGCAATCACCGCCGCCGTGGACAAAGCCACAACAGTCGCGAGCACCGCCAGCACTATTTTTATCCACCGTTTCATCGGGCCGAAATCACTTTTAACTTACAAAAATAATCAATACGGTTAATTAATCAAAGACGTTATTTTCATTTTGTCAGCTCCGGAAAAATGACTATCTTTACACGCTTATAAGACATATAAATTTTAGCAGTAAATGGAAGAAGAATTGGATGAAATTCAGGAACGGATAATTCCTGTAAACATAGAGAGCGAGATGAAGAGCTCCTACATAGATTACTCTATGTCGGTGATTGTTTCACGTGCGCTGCCCGATGTCAGGGACGGTATGAAACCGGTTCACCGCCGCGTGCTTTACGGCATGGACGGGTTGGGTGTAGGGTACGGCGGCGGCACAAAAAAATCTGCCCGTATCGTGGGTGATGTGCTTGGTAAATACCACCCGCACGGCGACAGCAGTGTATACGAAGCTATGGTGCGCCTTGCCCAGTCGTGGAGTATGCGCTACCCGCTGGTGTTCGGCCAGGGCAACTTCGGCAGCATAGACGGCGATTCCCCGGCTGCGATGCGTTATACAGAGGCCAAGCTGGAGCGTCTGGCAGAAGATATCCTTGCCGACCTCGACAAGAATACGGTAGATTTCAGGCCCAACTTTGACGAATCTCTCCAGGAGCCGGTAGTGCTCCCCGCAAAGGCTCCCGTGCTGCTGCTCAACGGCAGCAACGGTATCGCCGTGGGTATGGCCACCAATATGCCGCCCCACAACCTCACCGAGGTCTGCAACGCAATTTGCGCTTATATAGACAATCCCGATATCACGGTAGAGGAGTTGATGGAGCACGTCAAGGGTCCCGACTTCCCCACCGGCGGCATCATCCAGGGCCTGCAGGGCATCAAGGATGCCTTTGAAACGGGTCGCGGCCGCATTGTAATCCGTTCCAAGACAGAGATAGAAGTATCCGACAGCGGTCGCGAGACCATCGTCATCAGCGAGATTCCCTACCAGGTGAACAAGCGCGAGATGATAGAGAAAATCGCGGAGCTGGTAGAGAACAAGAAGATAGAGGGCATCGCTTACATCAACGACGAGAGCGACCGCAATGGTATGCGCGTGGTCATCAAACTCAAGATGGGTGCTGCATCCAACGTTGTGCTCAGCAACCTGTACAAGTACACACCCGTGCAGTCCAGCTTCTCGGTTAACAACATCGCTCTGGTAGACGGCAAGCCCCGCCTGCTTCCTCTCAAAGAACTTATCCACTATTTTGTACGTCACCGCCACGAGGTGGTAGTGCGCCGCGCCAAATTCGAACTGGACAAGGCCGAGAAGCGCGCCCATATATTGGAAGGCCTGCTCAAGGCGCTGGACATCATCGACCTTATCATAGAGCACATCCGTGCTTCCAAGACAGTCCTGGAGGCGCGCGACGGCCTTATGGAGAAGTTCGGCTTCACCCAGCCGCAGGCCGATGCCATCGTGGAGATGCGTCTGCGCCAGCTCACCGGTCTGGAGCGCGAGAAACTTCAGGCGGAATACGACGACCTTGAAAAACTGATCCACCACCTGCGCGAAGTTCTCGCCGACGAGAGCCTGCAGTTGGCCATTATCAAGGACGAAATGCACGAGCTGATAGACAAGTACGGCGACAACCGCCGCACAGAAATCGCTCCCACCGCAGACGACATCAATCCGGAAGATTTCTACGCCAACGAGGATGTGGTCATCACCATCTCCCACCTGGGCTATATCAAGCGTACCCCGCTTACCGAATACCGTACACAGGCACGCGGCGGCGTAGGCAGCAAGGGCAGCACCACCCGCGAGGAAGACTTTATAGAGCACATCTACGTGGCCAACAACCACAGCACCATGATGTTCTTCACCGCAATGGGCCGCTGCTACTGGCTCAAGACCTACGAGATTCCCGAGGGTGTCAAGGCATCCAAAGGCCGCGCCATCCAGAATCTGCTCAATATAGAGCAGGGCGACAGCGTCAAGGCTTACATCAACGTCCAGAATCTTTCCGATGCGGATTTCGTGGGCAGCCACTACGTAGTGATGGTTACCAAGAAGGGTACCTTCAAGAAGACCTCTCTCAAGGAATACTCCCACGTTCGCGCCAAGGGCGTCAACGCCATCGTCATCCGCGAAGGCGACGAACTGCTGGAGGCCAAGCTCACCGACGGCAACAACTACATTTCACTTGCCAGCCGTGAGGGCCGTCTGTGCACCTTCCACGAGAGCAAGGCCCGTGCAGTGGGTCGCACCAGCATCGGTGTCCGCGGTATGGACATCGGTGATGAAGAGGGTGCAAACGAGGTTGTCGGTATGGTTTGCGTAGATGCCTCCCTGCCGGAGGAGCAGCGTCCCCAGATACTGGTTGTCAGTGAAAACGGCTTCGGCAAGCGCAGCGACCTGATGGAGTACCGCATCACCAACCGCGGCAGCAAGGGCGTCAAGACCATCAATATCACAGAGAAGACTGGCGCGCTTATTGCTATTAAGGATGTTACGGACAGCAATGACCTGATGATAATCAACCGCAGCGGCATCACCATCCGTATGGCGGTAGAGAGCCTGAGGGTTATGGGCCGTGCCACCCAGGGCGTCAAACTCATCAACCTGCGTGAGGGCGATTCCATCGCAGCCGTCTGCGAGGTTCCCGCCAGCGAAGATGAGGCACCCAAGGCAGAAGAAGCGGACAATGAAGAATAAATAGACAATAATTAATACCAAAACCATGAAACGCTTAGTAATACTTATGCTCGTTGCCGCAATGGCAATCTCAGCATCGGCTCAGAACCTTTCCAAGAAGGCTGCTGACCTCTTTAAGTATGCAACCAAACTGGAAAAGAGCCTCGAGAATCCCAAGAAGGCAGGTACTTACGAGCCCTGGCTCAAACTGTCTCAGGCTTACTACGACATCTACGACTATCCCAACTCCGACGTATATCCCAACGCACAGCGTTATGAGGTACAGCTGCTCACCAAGGGCAAACAGTTCACCACAGAGGAGCGCACCTGCGGCGGTCAGACCTACACCGTGGACGTATACGAAGACAAGGATCTCTACTACGACGCAAATGGCGTGCTTCAGTTCTGGCTGGTGAAGCAGCCGCTTATGGAAGATGCCCTGGCCAAGAGTACCGAGGCGCTGCTCAAGGCATACAAGCTGGATGAGTACGCTTATAAGAACAAGAAATATCCCGAAACCGCAGAGAAGATCCATACCGCATACCACAACACCGGTCTGTTCTACTATATGGCAGATGACAAGGTGAAGGCAGAGGAGTATTTCGAGAAAGCATACCACAGCACCGAGAATCCCATCCTGAACCGTGTCGATACCATCGCCGTTTATTATGCAGCCTTGATGGCCCGTGATAACGGTCACCTGGACAAGGCAATGGAACTGCTCCAGAAAGACCTGCAAGCCGGTTATGCTGCCAAGGGCGAGGTATATGCAATTATGGCGGAAATTTACCGCAGCAGGGAGGATATGGAGAACTACAAGGATATCCTGGAGAAAGGTTTTGCCGCTTATCCGGAGAACCAGCAGATTCTGGTGGGTCTTATCAACTACAATCTTGACACAGGCGGCGACAGCAGCAAACTGTTTGAACTGATACATCAGGCACAGGCCAACGAGCCCGGCAACGCCAGCCTCTATTATGTAGAGGGTGACATCAACAAGAAACTTGGTAACAAAGAGGCTGCACTTGCACTCTTTGACAAGTCCTTCGAAATAGATTCCACCTATATTTTCGGTATCGTAAACAAGGGTATCATTTACTACGATGAGGCCCTGGAATATCAGGAGAAGGCCAACGCACTGGACTTCAACGCCGTCAAGGAGTATGACGAGATGATAGGCGAGGTCAACAACTCCCTCAAGAAGGCAATTGAGCCGTTCAAGAAATCATACGAACTGGCAGAGGGAGACCTCGAGTTGCAGGTTGCCATTGCAGAGTACCTCAAGAACATCTACTTCCGCTTCCGCAACGACAGCGACGAGTACATGCAGGAATACGAAAAGTACAACAAGATTTATCACGACGCTACCGAGTAGCAAAATTCATATGAGGGCGGCCTAACGGTCGCCCTTTTTATTATATTTGCCCCGACAAATCATCTTCATTTTTTATGGGTGGACTATTCGGAGTTGTCTCCAAAAAGAAATGTGTGACGGATCTGTTCTACGGAGTGGACTATCATTCACACCTTGGCACCAAGCGCGGCGGTATGGCCGTCATCAACGAAGACGGAACTCTCAAGCGCAGCATTCACAGTCTCAAGCAATCCTATTTCAGAGTTAAATTCGAGCCCGACCTGGCAAAATTCGACGGTCATATGGGCATCGGCGTTATCAGCGACAGCGAGGCGCAGCCCATCGCCGTCCATTCACATCTTGGCCGCTACGCCATCTGCACGGTGATGAAAATATCCAACATCGGAGAACTGGCCGGCGAGGTTATGGACGAGGGGAAGATCTTCACCGAGTTGAGCGACGGATCTACCAATGCCACCGAGCTTCTGGCACAGATGCTCAATCACGGCGCCACCTTTGCCGAAGGCATCCGCTACGCCCAGAGCAAGATAGAAGGGTCGTGCTCTATGCTGATACTTACCGACGATGGCATCATTGCCGCCCGCGATTTCTACGGGCGCACCCCGCTGGTGATTGGCCGCAACGAAGAAGGTTACGCCGTGGCCAGCGAGAGCTGCAGCATGATCAATCTCGGTTACGACTTTGACCGCGAGCTGGGGCCAGGCGAGATAGTGATGATTACCGCCGACGGCGTCAAACAGATACTCCCTGCGGAGGGGAAACTGCACATCTGCTCCTTCCTATGGATATACTACGGCTTCCCCGCTGCATCCTACGAAGGCATCAATGTGGATCAGGCCCGCCGCAATCTGGGTCGTCTGATGGGAGAGCAGGACGATATCAAGGCCGACCTGGTGTCGCCAATTCCAGACAGCGGCAACTGCATGGCTATAGGTTATTCCGAGGGCGCCGGCATTCCCCTGCGCAATGCAGTGGTCAAATATACCCCGACCTGGCCGCGCAGTTTTATGCCGATAGACCAGAGCACCCGTTCACTGGTAGCCAAGATGAAGCTGATACCCAACTACGGGCTCATGAAAGGCAAGAAACTGGTGTTCTGCGACGACAGTATCGTCCGCGGTACGCAGCTCAGGAACAACGTTGAGATATTCCGCCGTCACGGGGCGGGGGAGGTGCACATCCGCATCAGCTGCCCGCCGCTGGTATATCCCTGTCCTTACCTGAACTTCTCCGCATCCAAGTCGCCGCTGGAGTTCGTCACCCGCCGTACCATAGAGCAGATTGAGGGGACTCACGACAAGAATCTAAAGGAATACGCTACCTACGGCAGCCCCTGCTACTGCAAGATGGTTGAAACAGTATGCGCTAACCTAAAGATGAACTCCCTCAAGTTCAATTCTGTGGACAATGTGGTCAAGGCTATCGGTCTGCCCAAGGAGTGCATCTGCACCCACTGTTTCGACGGCACCGGCAACGACTAGAGTCCGGCGATGATACTTACCGCCGTCCTGAGCAGATTCAGGCTCAGATGCAGCGCGGCCTGCGAGAAATCTCCCAGTACCGGGAGATTTCTTGTTATAAGGGCTATCGGTGTCAGATATATGGAGGCGCTGGTGAGTGGAATCGCTACGAAATTGGTCACCATGAAGTATTTTGGAAAGGTGCCGAAGTAAAACAGCACCAGTGGCGCGGTGGCTGCCTGGCAGCTGATTGAGAGCGCCGTCACGTTCCATACTTTATCCATTATGGCGGTGCGGCACTCCAGCAGCGATTTGACCCGAGGATAAATGAAGCAGATGGCCGCCATTGCGCCGAAGGAGAGCTGGAAGCCAATCTGGAAAGGGGCGTCCGGGTTTGCCAGGGTGATGATAAACGCACTGATTGCAAGTGCCCGCAGCAGGTCGCGCCGGCTGTCCATCAGTTCGCCCGCCTCATACACCGTAATCATTATCACCGCCCGTAATATCGAGTTTGACATGCCGGTTACTATGGCGTAGCTCCAGAGCAAGGCCAGTATCAGCAACTTGCGTATTAATCTCGCCGGGCGGCTGTTGCCAAGCACCGCGAAAGTCAGCGTCAGAAAGAAATACAGCACGCCGATATGCAGGCCGGAGAGGGCTATCAGGTGCATCGCCCCGCTCCGTTTGAAATCGCTCTTGAGGGCGCGGTCTATACGGCTGCGGTCGCCGATGGCTATTGCAGAGAGGATGGCCCCTTCGCTGCCGCCTCCGGCCAAGTCGTTCAGCTCGGTCGATATATTCTCCTTGATGGTTGCCGTGCGTTGGGTTAGAGGTCCCTCCTGGGCTGGATAACGGCCGATTGAGGCATTGATGGCGCCCAGCATCAGAAAGGCCGCAGCGGCCGCCATACGCCCTCTCTTGCCCGCTACGAGTGCCGCTGCAAGAGGAGTGAGCATTGCCAGAATGATTGTGATTGCCGCCTGCGCCGGGCCAAGACTTGAATCGTGACAGAAAGCCGCGCAGCACCCCGCCGCCAGATCCCCCGCCACAAACGCCGCCGCGTAAAGCGCTATGTTGCATCGTCCCTTCATATCAGTCGTACAATTTGTCACGAAGATAATGGAATTATTCGTAAATTCGCGGTGCGAAAAATCAAAACACACGATATGAATATTCTGGTTCTTAATTGCGGCAGCTCTTCTATCAAATACCAGGTTTTGGATATGAAGAGCGAGACCGAATTTTCTCTGTTGGCAAAAGGTCTTGTAGAGCGTGTCGGAAGCGACAACGCCACCATCACTCATAAGGTTCCCACCCGCGAGGATGTGTTCCAGGAACTCCCCATCCACGACCACTCCAAGGGTATTTCCGTGGTGCTGGAGATGCTGCTGGACAAGGAGAAAGGCGTGCTCAAGAGCCTTTCCGACATAGACGCTGTGGGCCACCGCGTGGCGCACGGCGGTGAGTATTTCTCCTGTGCCGCGATGGTAAACGACGACACCATCGACAAGATTGAGAAGTGCTGTGCACTGGCGCCGCTGCACAACCCCGCATCGCTGCTGGGTATCCGTGCCGCAGCCGAACTTATGCCGCAGATTCCGCAGGTAACCGTGTTCGACACATCATTCCACCAGACTATTCCCGACTACGCGTATATGTACGCGCTGCCGTATGAGTATTACCAGAAGTACGGCATCCGCCGCTACGGCTTCCACGGCACCAGCCACAACTTTGTTGCGGGCAAAGCCTGCGACGCCCTGGGCTGGAACATCAAGGATAAGAAAATCATCACTTGCCACCTGGGTAACGGCAGCAGTATCACCGCAATCAAGGGCGGCAAGTCGATAGATACCTCCATGGGCTTCACCCCGCTGGAGGGCGTCACAATGGGTACCCGCTGCGGCAATATCGACCCCAGCGTGGTCACCTTCCTGATGGCCAAGGAGAACCTGAATCCCTACGAGATGGACTCCGTGATGAACAAGAAGAGCGGCTTGCTGGGCCTGAGCGGCATCTCGGCCGACAACCGCGACGTGGAAGGGGCAGCTGCGAAGGGTAACAAGCAGGCTGAGATGACCCACCTGAAGCGCTGCTACGACATCAAGAAGTATGTCGGCGCTTATGCGGCTGTGCTGAACGGCGTGGATCTGATTATAATGACTGGCGGTATAGGGGAGAACGCCCGCAATGTCCGTCGCGAAGTGCTCAGCGGCCTGGAGTATCTGGGCCTGGAACTGGACCTCTATCGCAACGACCATGTGGAGGGCGACAACTGGCTTATCAGCACGGAGAAATCCAAGGTTAAGGCCATGGTTGTCTGCACCAACGAGGAGCTCGTGATAGCCCGCGACACCATGGAACTCGTTTCAAAAAAACGCAGGTAGCATATACAAAAAACCTTCGCTGAAAAGCGAAGGTTTTTTGTGTCTATACTGACGCTTCGGCCCTGCCGTGGCAGTTCTTGTACTTCTTGCCGCTGCCGCAAGGGCAGGGATCGTTGCGGCCGACCTTCTTCTCTACGCGGATGGGTGCATTTGATTTGGCCTCGCTGCTGTTGGTGACAAGGTCGGGACGGCTGGTCTGCATGCGGCTCATGTCGGTGCGCTTCTCGTGCGCCTCGGTGGCCACCTCTTCCGGAGCCTGCTCTACCTTGAGATGGATTGCCATACGCAGCAGGGTAGAGAGGACGTCGCGGTAGATGCCCTCCAGGGCGGTGATGAACAGGCCGAAACTTTCGGTCTTGTACATCAGCTTGGGATCTTTCTGCTCGTAGCTGGCGTTCTGAACCGACTGCTTCAGGTCGTCCATGTCGCGCAGGTGGTTCTTCCAGTACTCGTCTATCACGCGCAGTGTAACGGTTTTGTATACGGCGCGGACCAGTTCCTTGCCCTTGGTCTCGTAGGCCTTACGAAGGTCTACCAGCACGTTGAAGGCCTTGCGGCCGTCGGTGATGGGGAGTGCGATGTTCTGGTAGAACATACGCTTCTTCTCGTATACATAGTTGACGATGGGCCATGCCTGGGCGATGAGGGTGTCGTTGCGGCGCTGCTGGGTGGCGGCCAGGTCTTCGCAGAGGCGGTCGGCCAGCTCGTTCTTGCGGGCGTGGTCGTAGAACTGCTCGTCGAAGGTGATGTCCACGCCAAGCTGCTCCAGGAGGGTCTCCTTGAAGTCGGCGTAGTCGATGCCGTGGTATTTGTCCACCAGGATGTCGCAGTAGTCGGTGGCCATGTTGAGCACGTCCACGTCGATGCGCTCTCCGGTGAGGGCGCTGCGGCGCTTGGTGTAAACCACCTCGCGCTGCGAATTCATAACGTCGTCGTATTCAACCAGGTTCTTACGGATACCGAAGTTGTTCTCCTCCACCTTGCGCTGGGCGCGCTCTATGCTGCCGGAGAGCATCTTGCTCTGCAGCGCCTCGCCCTCCTTCATACCCATGTTGTCCACGACCTTGGCGATGCGCTCGCCGCCGAACAGACGCATGAGGTTGTCTTCCAGAGAGATGAAGAAGATGGAGCTGCCGGGGTCTCCCTGACGACCGGCACGGCCTCGCAGCTGACGGTCCACGCGGCGGGAATCGTGCCGCTCGGTGCCGATGATGGCCAGACCGCCGGCTGCCTTGACTTCGTCGGTAAGCTTGATATCGGTACCACGACCCGCCATGTTGGTGGCGATGGTAACGGTACCCCTTTCACCGGCGTGAGCCACAACCTCCGCCTCACGGGCGTGCTGCTTGGCGTTCAACACCTGATGCTTGATACCGCGCATCTTGAGCATTCGGGAGAGCAACTCCGAAATCTCGACCGAGGTGGTGCCGACCAGAACCGGTCGACCTTGCCCGATCAGATCCTCTATCATTGCGATGACGGCGTTGTACTTGTCTTTCTTGGTGCGGTAGATTAAATCGTCCTGGTCGTTGCGGATCACCGGGCGGTTGGTGGGAATTACCACCACGTCCAGCTTGTAGATCTGCCAGAACTCGCCCGCCTCCGTCTCTGCGGTACCGGTCATACCGGAGAGCTTGTGGTACATACGGAAGTAGTTCTGCAAGGTGATGGTGGCAAAGGTCTGCGTCTCGGCCTCGACCTTGACGTTTTCCTTGGCCTCCACGGCCTGGTGCAGACCGTCGCTCCAGCGGCGGCCCTCCATGATACGGCCAGTCTGCTCGTCCACGATCTTGATCTTGCCGTCTATGATCACATAGTCGACATCCTTCTCGAACATGGCGTATGCCTTGAGCAGCTGGCTGACTATGTGCATGCGCTCTGCCTTGAGGGAATAGTTGGCGTACAGCTCGTCCTTCTTGGTCTTCTTCTCCTCGTCGTTGAATTCGGGGTTCTGGTCGATGGCCGCAACGGCCTCGCCCAGACGGGGCATCAGGAAGAACTCGGGATCGCCAACGGCCTCTGCCAGCACGTCGTTACCCTTGTCGGTAAGCTCCACGCTGCGCTGCTGCTCTTCAATTACGAAGTAGAGGTCGTTGGTGACTATGCGCTGCTCTATGTCTTTTTCTGTAAAGGCCTCGCGGATAATCTTGCTCTGGGCATCCTGCAGGATGACCTTGATACCGGGCTCGCTGAGGTATTTGATGAGCGGGCCGTACTTTGGCAGACCCTTGTAGGCCTTGAGCAGCTTGATTTCGCCCTCGTCCTTGATGCGGCCCTCGGCAATTAGCTTCTTGGCCTCGTTCAGGAACTGGTTCACTATCTGGCGCTGGGCGCTGTAGAGTTTCTCTACGAAGGGCTTGTATTCGTTGAAAGTCTGGTCAGATGTGGAACGCTGTACCTGGCCCGAAATGATGAGCGGGGTACGGGCGTCGTCAATGAGCACGGAGTCGACCTCATCGACAATTGCGAAGTGATGTTTGCGCTGAACAAGGTCGTTGGGGTTGATGGCCATGTTGTCGCGCAGGTAGTCGAAGCCGAACTCGTTGTTGGTGCCGAAGGTGATGTCGGCCTGATATGCTTTCTGGCGCCCTTCGCTGTTGGGCTCGTGCTTGTCTATGCAGTCCACCTTGAGGCCGTGGAACTGGTAGAGCGGACCCATCCACTCGCAGTCACGCTTGGCCAGGTAGTCGTTGACAGTGACCACGTGCACTCCTTTGCCGCCCAGTGCGTTGAGGAATACCGGCAGGGTAGCCACGAGGGTTTTACCCTCACCCGTGGCCATCTCGGCAATCTTGCCCTGATGAAGCACGATACCGCCGATGAGCTGAACGTCGTAGTGGACCATATCCCAGGTCATCGGGTTGCCGCCGGCCAGCCATGTGTTTTTCCATACGGCGTAATCGCCCTCTATGGTGACAAAGTCGCGGTTGGTGCTCAGCTCGCGGTCGGCGTCGGTGGCCTTTACGCGGATGGTGGCGTTCTCCTTGAAGCGGCGGGCGGTGGACTTCATGATGGCGAATGCCTTGGGCAGGGCATCGTCCAGAGCCTTCTCCAGTTCAACGTCGATATCCTTAACCAGCTTGTCCAGCTGGGTGGCCAGACGCTCCTTTTCGCTGACGCTTATCTCCACGTCGGCCAGCTTTTCGCGGATGTCGGCCGCCTCGGCCTCCATACTGGCGGTGCGGGAGGCGATCTGTGCCTTGAGGGCTTGACACGCCTCGCGGAGATCGTCGTCGCTGAGTTTATCTAATGTGTCATATTCGGCCAGGATTCTCTTGAGGATGGGGGTCAGTTGTTTGAGATCCCGCTCCGCCTTTGAGCCGAAAAGTTTCTTGAGGAAATTTGCCATAAAAATGATTCGTGTTAAAAAATAAAGGTGACACATTGTCAGTATGCGCCACCTTTACCTCGGGTAAAAACAGCCCTGGCGGGTCGGTTTTTACTCGTCTTTGGAAATGGCGCCCATAGGGCAGACATCTGCACATGCGCCGCACTCTGCACACAGATCGGGGTCGATGCTGTATATGTCACCTGCGGAAATAGCGCCTACAGCGCATTCGTCGATGCAAGTTCCGCAAGCAGCGCAATCTTCTGAAATTTTGTAAGCCATAGTCTTAGTTTTATAGTTTCTTTAGAATTACAAAGAAAAGCATTTTTCAAAAATATTGCCAAATAATAGTATATTTGTCTTGAAATAATTTTGATAATGAAAGCTGTAAATATAGTATCAATAGTGGCCGCCTGGGTCCTGGCGCTGACGGCAATGCCGCTCGCCGCCCAGAACAACGACACCAAACCGGAAGAGGAGGTGGTCAAATTCGAGGAGAAGGTCCACGACTTCGGCGACCTGCTGCTCAGCGACAAGAGCGTCAGCTGCAAATTCAAGTTCACCAACATCAGCAAGAAGCCGATAGTTGTGCACAACGTGGTTTCCAGCTGCGGATGCACCGTGCCCCGCTGGACCAAGGAGCCGGTGATGCCGGGCAAGACGGGCGTCATCGATGTCACTTTCAAAAACGACCAGGGTGCCTATCCTTTCAGCAAATCAATTACCGCCTATATTTCCGGCATCAACCGTCCGGTGATCCTTCACATAAAGGGCGTGGTATACGGCAAGAAGCTCTCCCTCAAGGAGATGTACACCAACACCATCGGCGGTGTACTGGGCACCCGCGAGTCCACGCTGCTCATCGGCAATATGTATCAGGGCAAAAGCCGCAGCGATGCCACATCCATCGCCAATCTCACAAAAAAACCGGTCAAGGTGCAGGTCAAAAGCGACGATCCGGCTTTGACGGTGGCGGTTGTGCCCAACCCGATTCCGGCAAACAGCAAGGCTTCGCTGGCATATACTGTCAATACAGCAAAGGGAGAGAAAAAGTGGGGCAACAGCGAATATTTTGCAACCTTTGTGATAGACGGCAAGCCGGCAGAGGAGAAGATAAGGGTGGTGGCTACCATTGCCGACGATTTTGACGGCTACACCCAGGTCCAGAAGGAGCGCGGTCCTGTACCGGGATTCGATAAAGGATACCTGGATTTAGGCGGGGTGAAAAAGGGCGAAACCTTTGACCACACCATCACCGTAAAGAATACCGGCAAGAGCCAACTGACCATCTACAAGGTCGATTCCGACGACGGTCGCACCACAATCCTGACGCCGGCTCCCATCAAGGTTGCCGCGGGCAAGAGCGCCCAGATCAAGATAAAATACTCGGCTCCAGAAAAGGATGGCGAGTTTGTGAGCATAGTGACTCTGACCACCAATTCGCCGCTGCGCCCGCGTCTGGACTTCTTTATCAATGGAGGCATCGAATAATGGCTACAGAAAAGCAAGGCGACTTTTTTGACGACTACAAGAACGACGATTCTGCTCTGATAGTCAACGACGGTATAGTTCAGCCGCCGGTCATCAATCCGTATCTCCAGGGCAGGCCTCCCCGCCGCCGCGGCATCAAGACCGTGGACGAATATATGGCGGGCATCGAGGCGGGAGACACCACCATCCTCAGCCAGGCTATTACGCTGGTAGAGAGCCTCTCCCCGGATCACCGCAAGGTGGCCGACGAAATAATTGCCCGCTGCCAGAAGGTCGCTGCCGACCGCAAGACCATGCGCATCGGCATCACCGGCGTTCCCGGAGTGGGCAAGAGCACCTTCATTGAAGCGTTCGGCAGCCACATCACCGGTAAGGGGCACAAGCTGGCGGTGCTGGCAATAGACCCCTCCAGCGAGCGTACCAAAGGTTCCATCCTTGGCGACAAGACCCGTATGGAGACCTTGACCCGCGACCCCAAGGCTTTCATCCGCCCCAGTCCCAGCGCAGGCAGCCTGGGCGGCGTGGCGCGCCGTACCCGCGAGACCATAATCCTTTGTGAAGCAGCCGGATATGATGTAATCTTCATAGAGACTGTCGGGGTGGGGCAGAGCGAGACGGCGGTGCACTCCATGAGCGACTTTTTCCTGCTGCTGATGCTCTCCGGCGCCGGCGACGAGCTCCAGGGCATCAAGCGCGGCATCATGGAGATGTCAGACCTGATAGCCATCACCAAGGCCGACGGCAACAACGTAGAGAAGGCCAAGGTGGCCCGTGGCCTGTATGCCAGCGCGCTGCACCTGTTTCCGCCTACAGAGTCGGGATGGGTGCCCACCGCAGTGACATCTTCGGCCGTAACTAAGGAGGGCCTTGATGATATCATGAAAAAGATAGAGGAGTATTTCTCTCTGGTTCAGGGCAACGGATTCTACCTGCGCCGCCGCCGCGAGCAGGCCCGCTACTGGATGTACGAGAGCATCAACGACTCCCTCAAACATCAGTTCTACGAGAACGAGACCATAGAAAAGCTCCTGCCCGACTACGAACAGGCGGTGCTGGACGGCAAACTTGATTCTTTTGCCGCCGCCGAAGAACTGATAGACAAGTACAACGGCTAGTTTATGGAGATAATCTGGGATGCGATGCTGGGCGCCGTGCTGATAACCGGCCTGGTCATCATAATGATGATGTTGCTGGAGTACATCAACGTCACCTCCGGCGGCCGTATGGCGGCCTCTCTGGGGCGGTCGCGGTTCGGTCAGGTTCTGCTTGGCGGTCTTCTGGGCGTGATTCCCGGCTGCGTGGGCGGCTTTGCCACGGTGTCGCTCTACTCCCACGGAATGATATCCTTCGGCGCCCTTATCGCCATGATGATAGCCTCATCCGGCGACGAGGCGTTTGTGATGCTGGCGATGTTTCCCGGCAAGGCGCTGCTGATATTCGTGGCGCTGCTGGCCATCGGCATCATCGCCGGCCTGATTGTGGATGCATTGGCGCCCGGCCGCAAGGTCAAGAACGAGCATTGCGAGGGTGAGTTCGCCATCCACGGCGACCATCACGGCATAGAGGCCTCCTGGAACAACCTGAAGAAGCCTTCGTGGCAGAGGATAGTGCTGCTGCTGGGCACCGCTGCCTTCATTGTGGCGCTGGCCTTTGGCGTGCTGGAGCACAATCACGAGCCCTCAGCGGGCACTCATCTGAATATCTTTAACGAGTACTGGATCAACTTGCTGTTCGCAATCTGCTCCCTGTTCGTGCTCTGGTTCACTGCGGTGGGCGGCGAGCATTTCGTGCAGGACCATCTCTGGAACCACGTCATCAAGAAGCACTTCCTGAGCATCTTCCTCTGGAGTTTCGGGGCGCTGCTGGTAATAGGTATCGCCATGCATTTCTTCGATTTGGAGGCGCTGGTAAAGGGCAACATCCCGTTTATGATACTGCTGGCGGTGCTCATCGGCCTTATTCCCGAATCGGGCCCGCACCTGATATTCGTTACTTTGTTTGCCGGAGGTATGATACCGTTTTCGGTTATGATAGCCAGCTGCATCAGCCAGGACGGCCATGCCAGCCTGCCGCTGCTGGCCCAGAGCAAGCGCGGCTTCATACGGGCAAAACTTATCAACGCGGCGGTTGCGGCCGTCGCGGGTTATATCCTGTACTTCTGCGGGATTTAAATCCTGTCCTTGATGTTATAATTGTTGCGTCCGGCCGAGTTGCGTGAAATAAGCTCAGCGATGAAGCCGGTCAAAAACAGCATTACGCCTATCAGCAGGCAGACAATGGCAACATAGAACAGCGGCTGGTCGGCAACCTGCCTGAAGTCGAGGCCGTGGCTCTGGCGCACCAGTTTGGCAACGATGAGCCATACTGCGCAGATGAAGCCGGCAATGAACATCAGCGTACCGATGACTCCGAAAAGATGCATCGGCTTGCGGCCGAACTTCTGCAGGAACCAGATGGTCATCAAATCCAGGAAGCCGTTCATGAAGCGCTCCATTCCGAATTTGCTGGAGCCGTACTTGCGCGCCTGGTGTTTGACGACCTTCTCTCCGATGTGTTCGTATCCGGCATTCTTGGCCAGATACGGGGTGAAGCGGTGCATTTCGCCGTAGACCTCGATGCTCTTTACAACCTCCTTCCGGTATGCTTTAAGGCCGCAGTTCATGTCATGCAGCCTGATGCCGGTGACCTTGCGGGCGGCCCAGTTGTATATCTTGGAGGGGATGTTCTTGGTAATGGCGTTGTCGTAGCGCTTCTTTTTCCAGCCGCTGACCAGGTCGTAGCCCTCTTCGCGAATCATCCGCATCATCTCCGGTATCTCGGCGGGGTCGTCCTGCAGGTCGGCGTCCATGGTGACAACGATGTCGCCCTGGGCCGCCTCGAATCCGCAGTATAGCGCCGCCGACTTGCCGTAGTTGCGGCGGAAGCGGATGCCGTGCACGTTGCCGTAGATTTGCTTGAGATCACAGATTTTCTCCCAGGAAGAGTCGGTGCTGCCGTCGTCTACCATTATTACCTCGTAACTGATGCACTTGGCCTCCAGCTCGGCGTGGATTTTCTCCAGCAGCTCGGAGAGCGACTCCTCTTCGTTAAAGAGAGATATGACTATGGAAAGGTCCATCGTTATGCGAGTTCGTCCTCTTTATTGCCGTCGGCAAAGATATCCTTCTTGGTGGTGGAGGAGTTTGCTATAGCAGCCACGATGAGGCCGAACAGGAAATCCTTTATGAAAGAAGAGAAGAAGGCGATGCGGGGGAAGTGGTCCATCATACGCTCTGCAATTGCCTGGCCCTCTGCCGGGAACTGGGCGAATGAGGCATCCATGGCTTCGGTGACCTTTTCGGCCAGGTTGGGGAACAGCCATGCGTAGGCTGCCGCATCGTAGAAGGCGCATATAAGCGACGAGAGCAGTACAGTGCACAGCGCAAAGTTCATGGCGCTGCCGCCGGTGGCAGCGGCGTACTGCTTCATGAAGACAACGAGCAGCCAAACGGAAGCCACGGTGCGGACAATGAACATTGCCATGCTCAGGAAACCGCTGTCGGGGAAGAGATAAGTAACTGTATTGCAAGCAATAGTGATGAGTGCCAGCAGCAAACCCTTGACTGCGGCCTGGCTCCATTTGTAGCCTTTGGAGATTTCGCTCATAGTGATTCCTATAAATTATTAATACGCAAATGTAATAATTTGTTTTAACTTTGCACGGATATGCGCACTTAAGATTAACCAGTTAAATTATTCATATAATGATTAAAATCACTTTTCCCGACGGAGCTGTGAAAGAGTACGACAAAGGCATTACCGCCTATGATATTGCCATGGGCATCAGCCCAAGGCTGGCGGCAGATGTTATTGTGGCCTCCGTGAACGGGGAGATTTACGATCTTGACCGCCCCATTGAGTGCGATGCAGAGCTCAAACTGCACAAATGGGAAGACAAAGAGGCCAAGAAGGCCTTCTGGCACTCCTCCAGCCACCTTATGGCGGAGGCTCTGGAAGCGCTCTATCCCGGCATCAAGTTCGGTATCGGCCCCGCCATCGACAACGGTTTCTACTACGATGTCGACCTGGGCGAGCAGCAGATTTCCGAAGAGGACCTGCCCAAGATTGAGGCAAAGATGATGGAGCTGGCCCGCGCCAAGGAGACCTTCAAACGCACCGAGGTGGCCAAGGCCGATGCAATGGCAAACTTCAAGAAGAAGGGCGACCAGTACAAATGCGAACTGATAGAGGGGCTGGAAGACGGCACCATCTCATTCTATACGAACGGTAACTTTACCGACCTGTGCCGCGGACCACACCTCCGCGACACAAGCATGATAAAGGCCATCAAGCTGCTCAGCATCGCCGGTGCTTACTGGCGCGGCGACGAGCACAACAAGATGCTGACCCGCATCTACGGCATCACCTTCCCCAAGAAGAGCATGCTGGACGAATACCTGGCCATGCTGGAAGAGGCCAAGAAGCGCGACCACCGCAAGCTGGGCCGCGAAATGGAACTGTTCACCTTCTCCAACAGGGTGGGACAGGGTCTGCCGCTCTGGCTCCCCAAGGGTGCCGACCTGCGCGGCCGTCTCCAGGATTTCCTGCAGAAGGTCCAGAAGAAATACGGCTATCTGCCCGTCATTACTCCGCATATCGGCAGCAAGGACCTCTACGTAACTTCCGGTCACTGGGCACACTACGGCGCCGACAGCTTCCGCCCCATCACCACTCCGCAGGAGGGTGAGGAGTATCTGCTCAAGCCCATGAACTGCCCTCACCACTGCGAAATCTACCGCAGCAAGCCCCGTTCCTACAAGGACCTGCCGCTCCGCTTTGCAGAGTTCGGTACAGTATACCGCTACGAGCAGAGCGGTGAGCTGCACGGATTGACCCGCGTGCGCGGTTTCACACAGGATGACGCCCACCTCTTCTGCCGTCCCGACCAGATCAAGGAGGAGTTCTGCAAGGTCATAGACATCATCCTTTATGTGTTCAAGACCTTGAAGTTCAAGGACTTCACCGCACAGGTATCGCTTCGCGACCCCAATAACAAAACCAAGTATATCGGCAGCGACGAGAACTGGGCCAAGGCAGAGCAGGCTATCATTGACGCCGCTGCAGAGAAGAATCTTCCTACAGTGGTGGAGCTGGGCGAGGCTGCATTCTACGGCCCCAAGCTGGACTTCATGGTGAAGGACGCGATTGGCCGCAGCTGGCAGCTGGGTACCATCCAGGTCGACTACAACCTGCCGGAACGTTTCGAACTTGAGTACACCGATTCCAACAACGGCAAGTCCCGTCCGGTTATGATCCACCGCGCCCCGTTCGGCAGCCTCGAGCGCTTTGTCGCAGTGCTGCTGGAGCACACCGGCGGCAAGTTCCCGCTGTGGCTGGCTCCCGACCAGGTAGCCATCCTGCCCATCAGCGAGAAATACAATGATTTTGCAAAAAAAGTTTGCGAATTACTTGAAAATTACGAAATTCGCGCCCTAATCGACGACCGTAACGAGACGATTGGCAAGAAGATACGCGAAAATGAACTCAAGCACATCCCGTTCATTGTCGTAGTAGGAGAGAAGGAGGAGGCGTCCGGCAGCGTGGCTGTACGCAAGCAGGGAGGCGAAAATCTCGGCACCATGTCGATAGAGGATTTTGCAAAATACCTTACAGACGCAGTAAAAGAAGAACTTAATTAGGAGGACACTACTATAGCAAACTCAAATTACAGACCGCCCAAGCCGAAACCGGCTCCGCGGAAACCCCAGGCAGCTCGCCAGAACAAGGACGATGACGACCACAGGGTTAATGAGCAGATTACTGCGCCTCAGGTGAGAGTTGTGGGGGACAATGTTCCCGAGCAGGGTGTTTACCCGCTGTCCAAGGCTCTTGAAATGGCTGCCGAACAGGAACTTGACCTGGTGGAAATAGCTCCTACGGCAGTGCCGCCCGTCTGCAAGATAATTGACTATCAGAAGTTCAAATATCAGCAGCGCAAGAAACTCAAAGAGCAGAAGGCCAACGCCTCCAAGGTCGTTATCAAGGAGATCCGTTTCGGCCCCCAGACAGACGAGCACGACTACAACTTCAAGCTCAAGCATGCGCAGAGCTTCTTGCAGGATGGCTTCAAGGTTAAGGCCTACGTCTTTTTCCGCGGCCGTTCCATCCTCTTCTCCGAGCAGGGAGAAAAGTTGCTGCTCAGGTTTGCAGTAGAGTTGGAAGATTATGGCAAGGCAGAGCAGATGCCTAAACTGGAGGGCAAGCGCATGATAATGATGATTGCCCCCAACAAAAAGAAATAGTTTTAAGAACCTAAATATTAGAAACAATGCCTAAAATGAAAACCAATTCCGGTTCAAAGAAGCGCTTCACGCTCACCGGATCGGGAAAAATCAAGAGAAGACACGCTTATCACAGCCACATTCTCACAAAGAAGACCAAAAAGCAGAAACGCAATCTCGACCACGTAGCCATCGTAGAGAAGGTAGACGTCAAGAGAATCAAAGAGTTGTTGGTCAGGTAAACATTTATTAACCGAAAGTTCAGCAATTTAAAGTCCCCTGAAAGAACGGGGCGCTGACTGTCAAAAACTATTAAACTATGCCAAGATCGGTAAATTCGGTAGCTTCAAGAGCTCGCCGTAAAAAAGTCCTGAAACAGACCCGCGGTAATTTCCTTTCCAGGAAAAACGTCTGGACGGTTGCCAAGAATACCTATGAGAAAGGTTTGACCTATGCATACCGTGACCGCAAGAACAAAAAGCGCACTTTCCGCGCTCTCTGGATTACTCGTATCAATGCCGCAGCACGCCAGCACGGTATGACTTACTCCCAGTTCATGGGTGCTATCCACGCACAGAACGTAGGTCTCAACCGCAAGGTGCTCGCTGACCTGGCGATGAACAATCCGCAGGCATTCGAAGCGATCATCAACTCTGTAAAGTAAGTTGTCGCTTAAGAACTTCACTTCCAACAAGTGGGTCAAGTTCGCCTTCTGGGGTATCCTGTATTGCCTTTGGGTAATATGGTTGAAAAACTTCTGGTGGCTCCTTGGCCTTATTGTTGTTTTTGACATGTGCGTCACAAAGAAGGTCAACTGGACCTTCTGGAAGCCGAGGTACAAAGAGGGGCAGAAGCCCAATGTCTTCCTTGACTGGCTGGATGCAATCATCTTTGCCGTCATCGTGGTGACATTCATCAACATCTTCTTCTTCCAGTCGTTCAGGATACCTTCTTCGTCCATGGAAAACACCCTTATGACGGGCGATTTCCTATTTGTGGACAAGATGCGCTACGGCCCCCGCATTCCCGAGACGCCTCTAACGGTGCCCTTTACCCACAACACCTGGCTCGGAGGCAAGAAGTCTTACTCCGAGGCTGTCAAGTGGGACTATCGCCGTCTGAAGCCTCTGGGACGCGGAATCCGCCGCGGCGACTGCGTAGTGTTCAACTTCCCCCACGGTGATACAATCCTGAGCCGCGTTCCGGCAGAAGATTATTACGCACACGTGCGCATCAACGGCCGCGAGTATTCGCAGAGGGCCTTCGGTCCCGTGATTGCCCGTCCGGCCGACAAGGCGGACCACTATGTCAAGCGTCTGGTCGGTATGCCCGGCGACACCCTCAAAGTAGAGGGCGGCCTTGTCTACATAGACGGAGTTCAGCAGGAGGTTTATCCCGGCATCCAGTTCACCTACAGGGTGGAGACCGACGGAACGCCGATAAGCCGCGTCGCATTGGAAAAGCTGGAAATCGACCCTACGCAGATTCATTACGACGCCCAGCTGCCCGGCTATCTTGAACTCCCGCTCACAGCAGCCGCCTACAAGGAGGTCGTAAAGATGTCCAACGTGAAAACCGCATCCGTCAATCTGGATAATTATCCCGGCGAATATCTCGATTCGTACAAGATGATCTTCCCCTTTGACGACCGCGGCTTCACCCGCGACAACTACGGTCCCATCTGGATTCCGGCCAAGGATTCCACAGTGACGCTCACCCGGGAGAACATCGCGCTTTACCGCAGGATAATATCTGTGTACGAGCACAATAACTTCGAAGAGAAGGGAGGGAAGTTCTATATCGACGGCCAGGAGGTGACCACTTACACCTTCAAGCAGGATTACTTTTTCATGATGGGCGACAACAGGCACAACTCGCTCGATTCCCGCTACTGGGGCTTCGTTCCGGAAGACCATATAGTGGGTACGCCGGCAGTAATCTGGCTCTCCAGGGATGCACGGGGCAAGGTTCGCTGGCGCAGGATCGGAAAGTTTGTGCTTAATTCATAAAAAATTTTGGTTTTTTCATTAAAAATCAAGATATTTGCAGCCCTTAAAAAGCAGAAAAAATAAAAAATAGCATATTATGTCACGAGTTTGTCAGGTTACAGGTAAGAAGAGGATGATTGGAAACAACGTTTCCCACTCCCGCAGACGCACCAAACGCGAATTCGCTCCCAACCTCAAAACCAAGAAGTTCTGGTCAGAGGAAGAGGGTCGCTTTATCACTCTCAAGGTCTCTTGCAACGGCATGAAGACCATCTATAAGAACGGTCTTGCCGAGACTTTGAAGAAGGCAGAGGCTAAAGGTTTGATTAAAATCGCTTAATTTTTGAAGTTATGGCAGGAAAGAAAGGCAATAGAGTACAGGTCATTCTTGAGTGCACCGAGCAGAAGAACAGCGGTGTTCCCGGTATGTCTCGCTACATTACCACCAAGAATAAGAAGAACACTCCCGACAAGCTGGAGCGTATGAAATACAACCCCTACCTCCGCAAGATGACTCTTCACAGGGAGATTAAATAGTAACAATTAAATAACAGCATACTATGGCAAAGAAAGCGGTCGCAACATTCGGCGGTGACAGGAAAGATCAGAAGACTGTCGTTAAATGCATCCGTATGGATAAGAACGGTCGTACCGGTTCCTACATCTTCAAGGAGGAGCTCGTACCCACCGATAAGGTTAAGGAATTTTTCGCCAAGACTCAGAATTAAGTTTTTGAGCCCGAAGGCATGAGGTATATGTAGAGACGAAGCCGGTGGCCTCGTCTTTATTTTTTTAAGGTATGGCAACTTTTCTTTGGGATGATATAGTATTCGGCCCCATCCACAGCCGGCGCGTAGGACGCTCGCTGGGCATCAATCTGCTGCCCCGCGAGGCCAAGGTGTGCACCTTCGACTGCGTCTACTGCGAATGCGGTGGCCTCAAGCGCGGTGCCGCCAGGCATCCGCTGCCCACGCTCGACCAGGTCCGCGAGGCCATCGAAGGCCGATTCGCCGCCCTGGCCAATGAAGGTACCGGTATCGATTCGATATCCTTTACCGGCAACGGAGAGCCCACGCTCCATCCCGATTTTGCCGCCATCATCGACATCACAATTGCTGCCAGAAACCGTTGGTTCCCGCAGGCGGTGGTGAGCGTCTTTACCAATGCCACCCGTCTGAACCGCCCTGAGGTGGTGGAGGCTCTCAAAAAAGTCAACAATCCGATACTCAAGATCGATTGCGCGCTGGACGAAATGGCTGCGGTGATGAACCGCCCCCGCAAGGGCTATAAGGTGGCAGACGTGGTAGAGAACATGAAAGCCTTTGGCGGCGACTTTGTGCTGCAGACCATGCTCGTACGCGGCCGCGTGGTGGACAACACCACACCCGAGGCGCTGGAGGCTTGGTACCGCGTGGTAAGGGAGTTGAAGCCCCGCGAGATAATGCTCTACAGTGTTTCCCGCGACACGCCGGTCAGTGGAATCGAGAAGGTGTCGGCAGAAGACCTGGCGGCAGCCGCGGCCCCTCTGATTGCCGAAGGATTTAATATCCAAATAAACGCTTAAAGCACCATATTTTTAGTATTTTTGCGGTATGGGATTTTTCTTCAAGAAACGCAATAAAGACGCTCAGGCACAGTCAGAGGACAAGGCTGCGCTGGAGGCTGGCCTGGGTAAGACCAAGCAGAGCCTGCTCACCAAGCTCCAGTATGCCGTGATGGGCAAGAGCGTGGTGGACGACGACGTGCTGGACAGCATAGAGGAGGCGCTGATTGCCTCCGACGTGGGCGTCGATACAACCATCAAGATCATCGAGCGGCTGGAAAACCGCGTCAAGAGAGATAAATATCTTAATACTGAAGACCTGAACCGCATCCTGTGCGAGGAGATAGAGGATCTCATCGCCGGCGATGCCGTGGAGCAGGAGCCCTTCGATTTCAGCAAGAAGCCGTATGTGATAATGGTTGTCGGCGTCAACGGCGTGGGCAAGACCACCACCATAGGCAAGCTGGCAGCACAGTTGGCTTCAGAAGGCAAGAAGGTGGTGCTGGGCGCCGCCGATACCTTCCGCGCCGCCGCCGTGGAACAGCTCAGTATATGGAGCGACCGCGCCGGCGTGGACATCGTCAAGCAGGAGATGGGCAGCGATCCCGCCAGCGTGGCGTATGACAGCGTAAAATCGGCCGTGGCCAAGGGTGCCGACGTGGTTATAGTAGACACCGCCGGCCGCCTGCACACCAAGATCAACCTGATGAACGAGCTCACCAAGATCCGCAACGTGATGCGCAAGGTCGTGCCCGACTCGCCGCACGAGGTGCTGCTGGTGATTGACGGCTCCACCGGCCAGAACGGCTTTGTCCAGGCTAAGGAATTCACCAGGGCCACCGATGTCACTGCGCTGGCTATCACCAAGTTGGACGGCAGTGCAAAGGGCGGTGTGGTGATAGGCATCAGCGACCAGTTCAAGATCCCCATCAAGTTTATCGGAGTGGGAGAGAAGATAGAAGACCTCAGGCTCTTCGACAAGAAGGAATACGTAGAATCATTGTTTAAATAGTATACTTTTATGACAGTTTCGTATAATTGGCTTAAAGATTATCTGAAGTTTGACCTGACTCCGGAAAAGGTGGCCGAAGTGCTCACTTTCACTGGTCTGGAGGTGGAGCATGTAGAGACCGTGGAGCAGATTCCCGGCGGCCTGGCAGGTGTGTTTGTGGGCAAAGTGCTGGAGTGCGAGATGCATCCCGACAGCGACCATCTGCACGTTACCAAGGTCGATATCGGCCAGGACGAGCCGCTGCAGGTGGTTTGCGGCGCTCCCAACGTGGCAGCGGGGCAGAAGGTGCTTCTGGCAACCGTCGGCACCAAGCTGGTGTCCATCTCCGGTGAGGAGCTCAAACTCAAGAAGTCCAAGATCCGCGGCGTGGAGAGCCTGGGTATGATTTGCGCCCAGGACGAACTGGGAATAGGCGAGGATCACTCCGGCATCATGGTGCTGGAAGATTCCGCAGTGCCTGGAACTCCCGCTAAGGACTATCTCAAGCTCTCTTGCGACACTGTTTACGAGATAGGTCTCACTCCCAACCGCATCGACGGCGCCAGCCACATCGGCGTGGCCCGCGACCTGTATGCGTGGTGCAAGCTCAACGGCGTTCCAGTAGAATGGACCCTGCCGCAGCCGACCATCGAACTTAAGGGAGAGGGCAAGGCAATTCCGGTTGAGGTTTTGGCTCCGGAGGATGCCCCGCGTTACATCGGCATCACCTTCAAGGATGTCAAGGTCGGCCCGTCGCCCGATTGGCTGCGTGACCGCCTGAACGCCGTGGGCCAGCGTCCCATCAACAATATCGTCGACATCACCAACTTCATTCTCAACGAATACTGCCAGCCGCTGCATTGCTTCGACCTCAAGGAGATCGAAGGCGGCAAGGTCATTGTCCGTCGCGCTGCAGAAGGGGAGAAGATGGTGACTCTGGACGGCGTGGAGCGTACCCTCACCGCCCGCGACCTGGTGATTGCCAACACCCGCGAGCCGATGTGTATCGCTGGCGTGTTCGGCGGCGAGAAATCTGGCGTTACAGAGGCTACCAAGGATGTATTCCTGGAGATTGCATACTTCAATCCCGTCACCATCCGCAAGACCAGCAAGCGCCTGGGCCTCAAGACCGACGCGTCGTTCCGCTACGAGCGCGGCATCGACCCCACCAACACCATGGTGGCCGCCCGCCGTGCAGCGCAGCTCATCTGCGAGCTCTCCGGCGCCAAGATAGTGGGCGAAGTTCAGGAGTTCTGCGCCGGCGAATTCACCCGCGCGGAGGTCGATCTGGACTACAGCCGCATGTTCTCGCTGATGGGCAAGAATATCGGCAGGCAGACGGTCAAGGACATCCTCGGCTATCTGGACTATAAGATCCTGATGGAGAATGAGAACGGCTGCCGCGTGGCAGTCCCCGCATACTACGTGGACGTTACCCGCGAGTGCGACGTTGTAGAAGAGGTGCTCCGCATCTACGGCTACAACAACATCGAGCTGCCCGGCGGAATGAAGGCGAGCATCCAGCCTACGCCCCATCCCGATCCCGAAGTGGTCCGCAAAGAGGTCAGCGACCTGCTCACCGGGCGTGGCTTCAACGAGATTATGAACAACTCGCTCACCAAGAGCGCTTATTATGATAAGTTAAAGACCTTCCCGGCAGAGAACTGTGTTCGTCTGCTCAACCCGCTCAGCTCCGATCTGGACTGCATGCGTCAGAGCCTGATTCCCGCGGCGCTGGAGACGGTTTCTTACAATATCAAGCACCAGAACAACAGGCTGCATCTCTATGAGATTGGCAACGTATACAGCTACACTGCCGACGCAGAGGACGCCCTGAGCGCAGCAAATCTCAAGAACTATCACGAGGAGCTCAAACTCTCATTGGTAGTTACCGGTCCCGCTGCCAAGTCATGGCGCGTGGCTGCCGGCGCAGGTTCTTTCTACGAGCTTAAGGGCTATGTGGAGCTGCTGGCCAAGCGCTTCGGAATGAGCCTCTACGATATGGAGTGCGCACCCGCGCCTGCCGACCTGTTCAGCGAAGGTCTGACCTATTCGCTGCAGGGCAAGCCGTTCGTTGTGATGGGTACCGTGGCTCCCTCGCTGCTCAAGATGTTCGACATCAAGCAGCCGGTATTTGTGGCTGAGATTGCATGGAATACCCTGATGACCATCGTCCGCCGCGACAAGGTGAAATATCGCGAGCTGCCCAAGTATCCCGAGGTTAAGCGCGACCTGGCGCTGCTGCTGGACGAGAAGGTATCGTTTGCCGATATCCGCCGCGAGGCGCTGTGCGCAGAGAAGGCGCTGCTCAAGAGCGTGAGTCTGTTTGACGTGTACCGCGGCGACAAGATCGCTGCAGACAAGAAGCAGTATGCCCTCAGTTTCGTGCTTCAGAATCCGGAGCAGACCCTTACCGACGAGGCTGTGGAGCGCATAATGGACAAGCTGCTCAAGACATTCGAGAGCAAGTTCGGCGCTACTTTGAGGTAAGACGGCGCACCAGAAGCGCTATAAACAGAAGCAGGAACAGAAAACTGCATATACGGCCTGTTACATCGCCATAAACGGTGTAACAGGTTTTTTTATCGTTGAGGTTCACGATGTTGTTGATGGCAATGGGCTCCCACCAGCCGGTGCGTTGGATTACGTCGCCGCGCTGGTTGATGAAGCCGGAGATGCCGGTATTTGCCACGTGCACCACGTCGCGCCTGGTCTCTATGGCGCGCAGCTTGGCAAAACGGAAGTGCTGCCGGTAGCCGGGGGTGTCACCCCACCAGCCGTCGTTGGTAATAACGGCGGTGAACTGCGCCCCGTACTTGGCGGTGCGGCGGTAATATTCTCCGTAAATCGATTCGTAGCAGATCATTACGCCTACCTCGTCACCCTCTTTGCTGGTGAGGTTGTTTACGTCTTCGCTTACGCCGTAGCTGCTCATGGAGCCGCCGAAAAGTTCGAAGAACTTGCCCAGGAAGTTCAGATATTTCTGGTAGGGGATGATCTCCACCGCCGGCACAAGTTTGGACTTGTGGTAGTAATTGCGCAGCCCGGTGGTGTCGACCATCATGGCCGTGTTATAGGAGCAATACCACTGATCGCCAATACGGCGGGCGTTATAGGGCGATTTTGCCTTGGTGGGGAAGAGCTTGTAGGTGATTGCGCCCAGTATGAAGTTTGCCTTAGGATAGTCCTTTAAAAAGCTCTGGACGGCATCGTAGGTCACGTTTGTCTCCGGCGCCTCTATATTTAGCTGGAATGTGTAGGTCTCGGGGGTAATTATGTAGTCCGTGTTGTCGGTCACCACGCCGCTGACCAGCCCCAGCATCTTGGCATCCTGGATGTCCTGGCTCAGGCCGCCGTGCTTCTCTGTATAAGCGTCGATATTTGGCTGGACGGCCACCACTTCACGCGGGTTGTCGGTCTCCTGATAGTTGTTGTAGATGACCAGCGAAGCGGCGATTGGGAATATCAGAATGATGGCGGTGACGATGCCCAGGGCCACTTTCTGACGCATCTGGTATTTGCTTTCGGCCTTGCGCTGCAGCGCTTTGGCCGTCTCGTAAATGAAGATGTTGCTCAGCCAGATCCACAGCGTGCCGCCCAGGAAGCCGGTGAATTCGTACCACTGCGCCAGCTTGGGGCTGGTGGCCAGCGAGTTGCCCAGAATCAGCCAGGGCCAGGAAATTTCGGTGTTCTGATAGCCCCGCTCCCAGGCAATCCACATCGTGATAAGGAGAAGGTAGGCAAGGCCCCCCTTGAAGTACTTGCGGCTCCATAGGAAGACCATGAAGATGGCCCACATCTGAAGGGCGTTGAGGGTGATAGCCGCAAATGCGCCCGGTATCGATATCCAGTTGATCCAGAAGGTGGTGGCTATGTTAAAAAGCAGGAAAGCGAGATAGGCCATCCATCCTTTGCGTTTCACCTTGCCTTCCGTGGCAAGGTCGGCGAGCTGGAGCAGCGGAATGAATGCGAAAAGCGCCACCCAGCCGCAGTGGGGCACCAGAAACGGAACTGAAGCGAGGGCTGCGAACAGCAGGACGCAGAGCCAATTTTTACCTTTCATATTCCAAATGTAGCGAGTTTTCAAAAATTTTTTACAAACTTTGCGCCCTAATTCGTAGAAATGGGGATGTTTTGGTTTTGACAGCAATCGATTTCTACAGGTAAGCACGTCGAGAGTCGTGGCCCCTCTCGTAAATCTCAGACCTCACGCCATAACTGGCAACAACAACTATCGTCTCGCTGCGTAATTAGGCCAAGCCTAATTCCTTAATCCGCCCGACAAGGTCGGGCCGACGAGCGTCCCGCCGGATTTTCTGGAAGTTCGGTCCGGAGTTCGGGGCGTTGGCAGAACAATTCCTGCTCGCACCTATCGCCTCTGTCGGTGCGAAAAGATTTAGAGGCTAAGCTTGCACTAGCCCGCCGCCCGGCGGGTGCCTGCCGACAATCAAAGGGTGGATAAGCGTGTAGAAAGCTTGCGGGGACGTTGTTTGGACGGCGGTTCGAGTCCGCCCATCTCCACAAAAATAGCCGGCTTGTCCGGCTTTTTTTTGTGGAGATGCAGATGCCGATTAATAATTTCGTGGCAGATATCTATCTGATAATCAATGAATTGATGTATGTCCCTTGCGTAAAAATGCGCAAGGGAAATGTTGTAAAGTGTTGATGTAGAGATGGTTGAGTGCCACGGGCTTGGAAGGATCCTTTCTTTTGATATTGTGCTCAATGGTTGTACCTTTGAAGTAAGAGAAACGAATAAATATGATTAAGAAGATAGTTGCGATAGTTGTGATGTGTCTGGCGGGGTGGATGACGGCGGAGGGGCAGGATGTGTTCGGAAGTGAACGCGTGAGATGGATGGAAATTGCGGAGCGGACGACGCCTGAACTGAAGGTGACGGAGGTGTATCCCATCGCGGCCGTAGAAGCTGTCAAGGATGAAACGGCCTTCCAGGGCTGGAGATTTGTGCCGACGGAAGGGCTGAGCACGCTTGCCGATACCAATTTCAAGAAACTGAAGAGCATCACCCTCGACTTCGGCCGCCACGTAACGGGGCATCTGGTGTTCCGGTTGAAGACTCTGGGCGATGTGATGGACGCCCCGGTACGGCTCAAATTCATCTTTGGCGAGGTTCCGGCGGAGCTGAACGAGCCGTTCGACCCGTGGTGCGGAACCCTCTCTAGGGCGTGGATGCAGGACGAGATTATGACCGTAGAGGTGTCGGACTGCGACGTACGTCTGCCACGCAGGATGGCTTTCCGATATCTCCTGATAGAACTTGCGGGCGGCAACTTTGACTTTGCACTGGACGGCATCCGCTGCGAGGCGACCACATCTGCCGGCGAGGTCAAGACTGCCCTGAACGACGATTGTCCGCAGATAATCAAGGAAATTAACACCGTGAGCCTGGCCACACTCAGGGAATGTATGCAGACCGTTTATGAAGACGGTCCCAAGCGCGACCGTCGGCTGTGGATCGGCGACCTCTATCTGGAGTCGCTGGCCGGCCGCTACTCCTATCAGAATCACGAACTCACCAAGCACTGCCTGTACTTGTTCGCGGCCCTTACAGACGGCAACGGTCGCCTTCTGGCGGATCTTTTCGAACATCCTGAGCCGCATCCGCAGTACGGCACTTACTGCCTGACATATAGTTTGTTGTATCCGTCGATACTACTGGAATACCTGAACGATACGGGTGATATCGATACCGCCCGAGACCTCTGGCCGGTGGCCAAACTGCAGGTGGAGGATGCTCTCCGCCGCCTCCGCCCCGACAACACTCTCGACGCCAGCCGAGCCTGGCTGTTCTTCGACCACGCCGTTATGGACACGGAGGTACCTTTTCAGGGGGCAATGCTGTTCGCTCTGAACCAGACAATGGAACTGGCAGAGAAAATCGGCTATGGCGATCAGGTGAAGCAGTGGCGCCAGCTCCCACAAAAGATCCGCAAAGGGACGCGCAAGAAATACTACAACTCTAAGCTAGGCCTTATGGTGAGCCCTCAAGGTGGCCAGGTCTCTACACACGCGCAGGTCTGGGCCATAATCGGCGGCATCCTTACGCCAAAAGAAGGTGCCAAGGCACTGGAAACAGTCCTCACAAAACAAGACGCCGTCCGCCCCGGATCACCTTACGCGATGCACTATCTGCTGGAGGCGATGCTCCACTGCGGAATGAAGGACAAGGCCCGTGAAACGATGGTGGATTACTGGGGCGGAATGGTCCGCAAGGGGGCCGACACCTTCTGGGAGGTCTACGACCCGGCAGACGATTATCGCGCGCCGTACGGCTTCCATCCGCTGAACAGCTACTGCCACGCCTGGAGCTGCACTCCGACGTACTATATCTACAAATATCCTGAAGTGTTCCAGAAGTAACCGCTATCTGAAGGCGGTGTTCTGCTCTATCTTGCCCTTGGAGATATTTACCTCGTAATCGGGGATAGGGAGTATCTTCTGGGCGTCTGAAAGAGCGGCATTGCGCAGCGGTCTGCCGGTACGTATCAGATCCCAGCGCTGATGGCTCTCGAACGCCAGTTCGCGGTTCCTTTCGGCCAGTATTTCATTCAAGAATGCCTCCTTGCCGGCAAAGTCGGCGGCGGTGAGGAATGCCGGCCGATTGTCTGGGGCGAAGGGTCTGCGGCGGATATCATTCAGCTGCTTGAGTGCTTCGTCGGTAATGCCGTCGCGGCGTGCCAGAGCCTCTGCGAGATTCAGTTTAATCTCCGAAAGACGTATATATATTACATCATCGTACCCGGCGTTGTTTGTAAACTTGAGGCTGGTGACGTCCGTAGGGTAGTAATTGGTGCTGCCTTGCCCGATCATGCTGTCGGCAGAGTCATCTACAATGCCCCTGTAGTCGCCCTCGGCATAGGTTGCGGCGGGGAACCCGGCCTCGACAAACAAAGTGCGTTTATTGAACAGGATGCTGCTGACGCCGTTGGGGTAAAGTTCCGTGCTGATGCGGCTGGGTTGGTAGAATATTATTTCGGAAGACCGTGCCACCGGGTCGGGGTAGGACGATGCCAGGCTTGCGTCATATTCGTTGGAAGGGAAGATTGATCGGTGGTGTGCCGTGGAGGTGTTCTCAAAGATGTATCCATCGCAATCGAGGACATCGGAGGAATATTCTATGACCTTGGCCATACACTCCGTGTCGTTGGTGTAGCTGCCCTTGTAGAGGTATACGCGTGAAAGGAGCGCCTTGACCACCGGGGCTGTGGCAACGCAGCGGCCGGCGGCAGCCGAAGGTGTCTCCGGCAGGTCGGGGATGGCTTTCTCCAAATCGTCAATAATGAAATCCCAAGTGGTTGCCACCGTGGTGCGGGTCTGCAGCTGGTCGGGATTGTAGCCGTCGTATGGCTTGTCTCGTATAATCAGGCCGAGGCCTTCGCTGTTGCCGGTGAGGGCGCCGTCGCCGAACATCTTTAGCAGGCTGAAGTAGTTGAAGGCGCGCAGGAATCGGCCTTCTGCAATAATCCGCTTGTTTTCTGCGTTCTCAGGATCGCCGTAGCGGGAGACGCCGTCAATTATGTTGTTGGCGTAGTCGATGGCGTTGTAGCCCTTTATCCAGGAGGAAAGGATGTCGCCGTCCCGGACGCTATTGTCGTATTCACCCTCTTCCAAGGCTATTTGGCTGGTGGAACCGCCTTCGCGGGCCTTGAGGTTCTCAGTGCCCAAATCGCCTGCAATCCAGCAATAAGAAGAGTAGGAGTAGTTGTTCTGGTCCTCGGGGGCTCCGGCCAAAAAGATATTCATACGGACATAGGCTCCCAGCAGGGCTGCCTGTGCCGTCTTGGGTTCCGAGTATACAGTCTGGTCCACCATCACGTTTTCGGGGGCCAAGTCAAGGTTGCAGGAGCACAGGGCCGCAATCAGAATCAATGAGTAAAAGGACTTTTTCATGGCCATTAGAAACTTATGCGGGTTCCAAGTTGGATGCTGCGGGACTGCGGCATCGTCATATAATCATAACCGGAAGATATTGCCGACGATCCGAAGGCACTGGACTCGGGATCAAGGCCGGAATACTTTGTGAAGGTCACCAGGTTGGTGGCCAGGAGGTACACCTTGAACTGCTTGAGGAATCTTGTTTTCTTAAGCATATCCGGGTTCATGGCCCAGGCCAGCTCCACGTTCTTGAGGCGCAGATAGTCGCCGTTCTCAAGATAGCGGGTGGTGGTCACGGCCGACGTGTAGTCGTAGTTGCTTATGATAGAGGCGTTCTTCAGTGCCGGGACGTCGGTGTGCTGCCCCTTCATCTGCCAGATTTTCATAATGTCCCTGTGCAGGTTGTATGCATTGCTGCTGGTGTAGGTCATCAAATCGGCCTTGGTAGCGTTTATGATGCGGCCGCCTACCGAGAAGGTGAACAGGGCGGTGAGCTCAAAGCCCTTGAAAGTGACGGTGTTGGTGAGTCCTCCGTAGAAGGTGGGGAGGGCGGTGCCCATTACTACCTTGTTGCCGTTGGAATCGCTCCAGTTAGCGGCGGGAGGGGTGGTCTTCTTGGTGCCGTCGTTATAGAGCCACAGCGGGTTGCCGGTATCGGGATCTATCCCGGCCCATTGATGAAGATACCATTGCGCCACGGGATAGCCCACTGCGTAATACTTGAAGGTAGAGTTCAGCTGGTCCAGCTGGTCGCCTTCGAAGTTAAGTTTGAGTATCTTGTTTGTGTTGCGCGAGAGGTTGATCGTGGTCAGGCAGCCCCAGTCTCTTGTGCGGAGCCAGTTGGCCACCAGTCTCATCTCTATGCCGGTGTTGCGCATATCGGCAATGTTCTGGTCCTGCTTGGTGTAGCCGGTGTATGCAGGCACATCGGAGGCAAAAAGCATATCGATGGTCTTGCGGTAGTACCAGTCCAGGGTCAGTTCTACCCTGCGGTCCCAGAAGATTGCGTCGAGACCGGCGTCGTAGGTGATGGTCTTCTCCCAGTTGAGGTTCACATTGCCGGGCTGGGAGGTGATGAGGTAGGCGTTGCCGCCATAGGGGATGGAACTAAGCACGTAGGTCGCCTGGGCGCCGTAGTAGCTGTTGTAGGCGTCCTGGCTCTGCCATCCTATGGATCCGCGGACCTTGAAATCGTTGACCCACGGCATATTTTTCTTGACAAAATTCTCTTCCGAAATTCTCCATCCGGCAGAGACGGAAGGGGTGTTCAGAAAGCGGTGCTTCCGGTTGTAACGGGAAGAACCGTCCAGACGGTAGGTAAGGCCCAGGATATATCTTTGGCGATAGGTATAATTGACTCTGGCGAAAGCAGAGAGCAGTGCCCATTTGCTGCTGCCGGCGTTGGTCACGCGCTTGTTCTGGGCTGCGCCGACACCTATCAGATAAGGGCTGAAGAAGTCGGACCCGTATATGGAGCTGGAGTATTCGTCGCTTGTCTCGTAGCTCTGTCCGATGACGCCCTGCAGGAAACTTCTGTCGGCAAACTCAAAGTTGATGTTGGCCGTGTTGTTGGTCACGAACCGGAAGTTGTTTCTGGTGGTCTCTGAAGCCTGATTGTTGGGTACGCTGGCGGAGATGGATTCCGGCAGCTCATTCTTCTTGGTGTAGGTGCGGCTGTTGGAGAGGTCCATGCCGACCTCGCTTCGCAGGGAGAGCCATTTGAGCGGTTTGATCTCGGCATATACGTTACCGATGGCGCGGGTGTCCTGCAGCTCGCAGAGGTTGTCATAGGCACTTGCAACGGGGTTGTAGGCATCCAGATAGCCTATGGAGTTGTATGGGCCAAAGCCGTAGTGATAGCTCCCATCCTCTTCGTAAATGGGAACGTTGGGGGCGTTTTTGAGGGCAAGATTGTAAATCTTGGAGGCCTCCACGGCATTGTTGTACTGTTTTGTCATCGACATGTTGGCCCCGACGGTGAGCAGTTTGTTTATCTGTGAAGTCAGGTTAATGCGGGCGTTGTAGCTCTGCATATCCTGGTTGATGACGTAGGAGTCGGTATCGGAATACCGCAGGCTTATGAAATAGTTGACCTTGTCGGTGCCGCCGTTGACCGATGCCGACAGATTGTGGCTGACGGCGGTGCGGGTCACGGCATCAATCCAGTCGGTGTTGATGCCGCTCTTGAACTTGTATCCCGTGCTGGGGTAGTACATGGAATAGATTTGGACGTACTCATCTCCGTTGAGCACGGGGAGTTTCCCTATGGGATTGTCAAAGGAAACGCCATAGTTGACAGTGACCTGGGCATCTTCCCGGGCGCCTTTCTTGGTGGTGATAAGGATCACGCCGGCGCTTCCGCGTGAACCGTAGATGGCGGTGGCATAGGCATCCTTCAGGATCTCAATAGACTCGATATCGTCGGGGTTGAGGGCCATCAGAGGGTTCTTTTCAAAATTCTGGGAGATGATGTCGGAGTCGTATTGAAGAGAACCGCCGCCGGTGGTCATACTGCCCATCGCAAAGGCGCGGATGGAGCCTCCGGTGGTGCTGGAAAGATTGCTGCCACGGTCGGTGCCGTAAATGGGCACGCCGTCAATTACATACAGGGGGTTGTTGTCTCCCATAATGGAGCTCACGCCCCTGATTACAAGCAGGTTGGCGGAGCCAAGTCCGCCGGAAGACGCGGAGACGAACACGCCCGGCGCCTGGCCTGCAAGCAGCAGGTCCAGCGATGCGCCGGCCGCCTTCTCTTCGCGGAGTTTCACGGAGCTCATAGCTCCGGTTACGTTTCTGCGATCCTGGGTGCTGTAGCCTGTAACGACCGATTCCACAAGACGGTAACCGGTATCCTCCCGCAGCGTTACGTTGAACAGCGAGCGGTTGCCGGGCGCCTCCTTGTGGGTCTCGTAGCCTATCATAGAGAACGTCAGGACGGCCCTTGGCGTAATCTTGATGGTGTACTTGCCGTCGCCATCGGTATAGGTGGCGTTGGGGGTCCCTTCTTCATAGACTACGGCACCGGCCACAGGCTGGCCTTTATCGTCGGTCACAGTACCAGTCACCGTAACCTGGACCTGCTGGGCCCAGATTACGGTGCAAAGTACAAGTGAGAGAAGGGATGACAGAAACTTCTTCATCCGTTAATGATGTTATTTGATTTTCTTCTTCCAGGTATCGAAGATCAATTCGTCGGTTGCGGTAGGTCCGCCATACATTCCTGTGCAAAGGGTACGGCCGCCGAATATCCAGAGCATATCGCCGTCAACCACAAGGCAGGGGCGTGAACGTCCGGCATAATTGTCGGGCATAGCGTTCTCTCCGGTGAGCTCGGTCCAGTGGATACCGTCGGTAGAGCGGTAAATCTTGTTGGAGCCTGTTTGGATGCGTGCGGGCTCACCGTCAGCGTTAGTGCCGTCGGCATAATATTCTCCGCCGACCATATAAAGTACATCGTCGGTGCCGGCTACGCGCATACCCCACATAGATCCGAAACCTGCGTTAGACTCAACTTCTGTCCAGGTCAGGCCATTGTCGGAAGACTCCCAAACGGAGCTCTTGAACCAATCTGCTTTATCGGGGTCATTGGTAGGGAAGTTCTGGAATCCACCTGCCAGATAAAGTTTGCCCTTGAAGGTATAAATCGTATATCCGTGGCATACAACGGCATTTGTGCTACCGTCATAATCGGAAATTCCGTTCCAGGTGGAGCCGTCGGATGAAGATGCAAATTCAAAACGTCTCTGGACAGAACCCATGATAACGCCTTCTGAACTGAGGTAATAGAGATCGTTCCCGATAGTGAACAGGTTGGGATCGACACCTGTGAATACAGCAGCGCCGTCAGAATTCTCGTCGGTCCATGTCTCTCCGTCGGTGGTGGAGCAGATGAATAGTTTGGTAATGTCGCCATAGCCGGAAATGCCCCACATAAGTTCAGGCCCGTTTCCATCTTCGTCGGTGCCATAATAACGGCCTCCGCCAATTGCATAGAGTTTATCCTTGAATACCACGAGTCTTGCTCCGAAGGCACCGGTTGAGTTGATGCTTGTGTTGACCTTGGTCCAGGAAATACCGTCGGCGGACTTGTAAATATCATACAGTGCGGGGTTTGTATCTGCTGTACCATCGGGATAAGATGCGGTCATTGCATAGAATTCGCCATTGAACATCGCTACGTCAAACCACGCGCACTGAGGGAAGCCGGAGCCGGTCATATCGGAGTTGACTCTCTTTCCGGAGGTCTGGCTGGCGTCATTGGCGTCCTCAATCAGGGTAACGGTATAGGAGATCTCTTTGTCGCCTTTCACTGCCACCACTGTTACGGGGCTGGTAAAGTCGGCTGTGGTCTCGCCGCTTACAACAGCCTCGCCGTTCATCTTCACGGATGTCTCCAGAGTGGCGGTGTAATTGATCTTCATGACATATTGAGATGCGGGTAGGCCGGGCTCAAGGGGATCGTTGGTGTTTGTGATAGTCTTGGCGTCCTGGTCAACGGCGCATTCGATAGTCTGCCCGTTGGGCATAGTGAGCGAGAAGTTGAGGATACCGAAGACTTCGGGTTCGGGTTCGGGTTCGGGCTCGGGTTCTGGCTTGTCCGGGCAACCCCAGAGAAGCATTGCGCAGCACACGAGTGCCATCAGATGGAAAAGTTTTTTCATAATGATAAAGTATTAGTTGGTTGGATTAATGCATTTTGATGGGTGTGGCGGGCACCATTCCGCCGGCCGGAGCTGCGGCGGGAACGGCTTTGGGCTGTGCGGCTTCTTTCTGTGCTTTTTCCGCCTGTTCCCTTTCGCCCGGTTTGAAGCCGTCCAAAAGGTCGCCAATGGTTCTGCCGATAGCCTCGCCGCGGAGGTGTTTGGCCACTATCTTGCCTTCCTGATCGAGCAGCAGGATGAAGGGAATGCCACTGAATTGATAAAGGTCCATAACCTCTGCACCTGCCTTGGGTGCGAGAACCTGAGGCCATTCCATACCTTCTTCTTCCATAGCTTTGCGCCAAGCCTCTTCGCTCTTGTCAACGGAAACGCTCAGGAATTCGACCCCTTTGTCTTTATATTTAGCATAGGTCTCCTTCAGGTTGGGAGATTCTGCGCGGCAGGGACCGCACCACGAAGCCCAGAAGTCGATGAGCAGAAGTTTCCCCTTGAATGTTTCAGGGCCGATTTCTTCTCCGTCGGGGGTAGGGCAGGTAAAGAGGGGCGCCGGCTGGCCGACAGCCATCCTTAGTATGTTCTCCTTGCGGGCGGCCATTTCTTCGCGCATTTCTGCGGCAGGCTTGTAGCCGGGATGTGCCTTCTCCAGGGCATCCAGGGCAGAATTGATAAGCTCTTCGTCCTTAACAGGGTCGAGCATACCGACTATGGCGAGAACGCTCGGAGAATCGGCATAGCGCTCAAGGAGGTACTTCTCACGGGCGCTGAGGTCGTCGTAGTTTGCGTCGTAAAGTTTCTTTGTAAGCTGGTCTTTGTCGGCAGGAGAGGCAAAGTTTGCTGCATATGCCGCCTGAGAGATAGCTATCATTGACTGATAGTTGCGATAGTTGTTATAGTTGAGGTCATTCATCAACTCGTTCTTTGGACTGCCCTTGATGATGACGAACGGCGGGTTCTTGATTATGATTTTCGCAGTATCGCGTCCGCGGAAATCGATGGTCATATCCTCGTCCTCCGCCCAGAGGGAGACTCTGTCCCAATGACCGCAAGATAATTGATACATGCCCGGTTCGTCTATTTGAGCCGTGAGGGAATAATTCTGATTCTCGTCTACCGGCACCACTGCAATGGTGTCCCGCGCGTGATCCTTGAAGCGGAACAACACCATCTGCATATCTGGATCTGTGAACTGAACGTGTCCTTTGATTGTAATTTTATTGTCCTTGCATGAAATTGCTGCTGCAAGAACGAATAGGAATAAAAGAAACTTTTTCATAATGAGATACTTATATGTACCCGTAAAGGTAATATAAAATTGTAATAAGATGCAAGAAAAAGGGGAGAAATATAGTCTGAAAGACTATTTGCAGAGCATGATATCCAGAATCATCCGGTCGGTGGCTTTCATTCCGATACTTCCGATTGCTCCCAGATTGCGGATCGTTTTCTCGACATCGTCCTCTATGATGCCGTCGGTAGAGTGGATGCAGCTGCCGCGAAGGGCCAGTACGGCCGACTGGATGGCGCACGATACGCCGGAGGCGACCTTCATTGCGCAGCCGACCTTGGCGCCGTCGCAAACCATGCCGGTGATGTTGCCGGCCATGTTCTGGATTGAGGCGCATACCTCTTTAAGGCCGCCGCCTTCCAGGTAAACGATGCCGCAGGCGCTGCCTGTAGAGGCTACTACGCAACCGCACAAGGCAGAGAGTTTGCCCAGATAACTCTTGATATGTATCGCCACCAGATTGCTCAGGATCAGAGCTCTGGCCAGGCGCTCGTCATCTACACCGTATTTAATGGCGTAGGCTATGACCGGCATGCTGGCAGTGATGCCTTGGTTTCCGCTGCCGCTGTTGGACATTGCCGGCAGGGTGCTGCCCGCCATACGGGCGTCAGAAGCCGCCGCGGTCATTCCCATCGCAAAACTCAGAAGGTCGTCGCCGAATACCTCCTGCTGGTTTTCGCGGATTGCCTTGCCTACCTTAAGGCCATAGTCCTTCTCCAGTCCCTCGTGTGCCAGGGCCAGGTTAAGGGTGCGGTCTTCCAATATGAATTCGATATCCTTATAGTCTGCAGTGCAGGCGAAGTCGAATATCTCCTTGACTGTGAGGCCGATCTGATTGGCGCCGGTGTCGACGCTGGCGGCGCCCGACTCGGAACTCATCAGGATGCGGTCGGCAAAACTGGTCTCTACGATGCGGTCGTGGTCATCTTCGATGACGGCGTAGGCGTGAGGATCGACTTCGGCGCTGGCCTGCGCCCCTTCCATTGCAACAGTCGCCTTGACATACAGAAGATGTTCGGTGTCGGCTACCGAAATGTTCACCGACTTGCTTTCCACCAGGCTCTTGGCCCTTGCTACGTCGGCGTCGGTGAGCTTTTTGAGAACCTCCAGGCCCAGTGAGGAGTCGCCGCAGACGGCACCTAAAGCGGCCGCTACGTGAAGGCCTATCATCCCGGTGCCGGGGATGCCGACACCCATTCCGTTCTTGAGGATGTTGCCGCTGACCTCTACATTAATCTTGAAGTCGGCCTTCTGCCGCCAGTTGCTGGGGCAGGTGCAGTTCTCCATTATGATTTCCACCGCCTTGGCGGCCGCAAGGGCCACGGCGATGGGCTCGGTACAGCCCAGTGCGGGCTTTACCTCGCGGTGTATCAAATCTATGATTTCCTGTTGACGCGGTGTCATTGTTCCAGGAATTTGACAAATTCGTCGGTATCGAGGTTATATCCGCGCGGGCCGGCAATTGTGTTGCCTTCGCCGTCCAGGATAAAGTAGTTGGGCTGTGAATTGACGCCGAAGCGGTTCAGCACCAGGTCGGAATTGACACGGCCGACATCTTTGAGGGTCTTGCCGCTGCTGTTTACAACCCACTGGTCCTTTGGTAGCGGGGTCTTGTCGTCCACATAAAGGGTAGCTATTACAAAATCGTCTCGTAGGCGTCTGAGAACCTCGGGATTGCTCCAAACGCGGTTCTCCATCTCGCGGCAGTTGACGCAGCCGTGGCCGGAAATGTCCACGAAGACCTTTTTGCCCTCTGCTGCAGCCGCAGCAATGGCATCGTCAAGATTGCTGTAGCCGGAGAGGCCGTGGGGGAGGGCTACAAGATTCCCGGTCGAGCCGGGAATGACGGAATTATTGGGAATAGTCATCCCCGACCCGTTCGGGGATCCCAGCACGAAATCTTGTGTCTGGATGGGCGGCAGGTATCCGCTGAGGGCTTTGAGCGGCGCACCCCACATTCCCGGTATCATATAAACCACGAATGCGAAATCTATGATTATCAGGGCCAGACGGCCAACGGAAATGTATTCCAGCGGAGTGTCATTCTTGAAGCGGATCTTGCCCATCAGATAGATGCCCAGCAGGGTGAAGCAGACGATCCATATTGCCAGATAGACCTCGCGGTCCAGCAGATGCCAGTGATATGTCTGGTCGGCCACCGACAGGAATTTGAGGCCGAGGGCGATTTCTATGAAACCCAGCACAACCTTGACGCTGTTGAGCCAGCCGCCGCTCTTGGGAAGTTTCTTGAGGACTGAAGGGAAGAAGGCCAGCAGGGCAAAGGGCAGCGCAAAGGCTATGCTGAAGGCCAGCATAGTGACCATCGGGGTCCAGAATTCCCCCTGGGTGCTTTTGATAAGCACTGTGCCCACGATGGGGCCGGTGCAGCTGAAGCTCACCAACACCAGGGTCAGCGCCAGGAAAAACACGCCCAGAAGGCCTTTCTTGTCGCTGCCGCTGTCGGCCTTGTTGGTCCATTTAGAGGGCAGGGTGATTTCGAAAGCGCCGAAAAACGATGCCGCAAACACCATGAATATGATGAAGAACAGGATGTTGGGCAGCCAGTGCGTAGAGAGCCAGTTGAATATGTCGGCGGTGACAGTTTTGCCGCCCAGGGCCCAGGTGAGGCCTATAATGATGCAGATGGGCACCGTGTACAGCAGCACTATGAACAGGCCGTACATCAGGGCGTTGAAGCGCCCCTTGGCTGCTGAGCCGGACCTTTTGAGGAAGAACGACACCGTCATCGGCACCATAGGGAACACGCAGGGGGTGAGGAGCATCAGAAAGCCCCATAGGATGGCTTCCAGAATCAACGCCCAGAGCCCTTTTGAGCCCGATTTGGTGGCTGCGGCGTCATTGCCGGCCTGACTGGCAATCTCCACCGGCACGGAGAATTCATAATCCTCCGGCATATTGCATTCGTCGCCGCTGCAGGCGCTCCAGGTCACGGTGCCGGAGACGTTGGCGGTACCGCTGCCGGTAATCTCCATATCCTGAATCAGCTTATACAAGCCTGTGACAACAGTTTCGCCCTTATAATCGGAAGGAGTGAATTCTTCGGATACTTCTCCCATAGCACCAATGCCTTCGCCGGGATTAACCGTAAGCGTAGTGCCTACGTATTCGTCGGCCATCGGGTGGACGTACCAGCCGTCGGCCACCTGCCCGGTGAGCACCAGCTGATAGTTATTGTCCTGAATATGGTTTACGCCGGCCTTCCAAACTACGGTCGGATTGGCCTGGGCTATAAGGATCGACAGAATCGCCGTTAGAAATAAATGCATAACAGATGTGATTTTTGTCAAAGTTAGGCATTTATTTGACATAGCACGGAATTTGCACTACTTTTGCCAACGATTTCTAATTAAAACTATAATTATGAAGAAATTTATTGTTGCTTTGATGCTGCTCGTATGCAGTTCATCACTCTTCGCACAGAATGTGGATGTCTATGGTCTTCCCGTAAACAGCCTTAATGTTCAGGTTTCCGACGCCTATGTTCCCACCGCTTTCACCGCAGTGGGTGTCGGTCTTGGTGTGGCTATCGGAGCCGGCCTGGTTGCCGTTTTCTCCGGTGGAAACGCCTCCGTTGAGTCTCCCGAGTTCAAGGGGTGGATCCCGTACATCTCAGCAGGATATGACCATCACTTTGCCAATACCAGATGGACGGTCGGTCCCGAGATCGGCTATTGGCACTACGGCCTGGTGTCCAGTGATAGCTATCAGCATATTCATTTTCCTACTCTGACTGCTGCCGGCAAATTCTATTACAAGCCCGCCGGTATCTGCAAACTGTACGGAGGTATTAATCTGGGCGTTGGCTCAGTATTTACCACTACCGTAAACAGGCCCGCTCCTGTCACGAAGGCAGATGACGGAGATGCCGGTGATACCGTTGGCGCAACTGAAGATTCAAGTTCTTCTTCCGACGATCCTTCTATCTTCCCGGTGGTCCAGCTTACCCCTATCGGTATGCGTCTGGGCAGCGAGAAGGTGGCCTTTACCGCCGAGCTTGGCGTCGGCTACAAGGGTTTCCTGCAGTTGGGCCTCAACGTAGCGCTCTAGGAATCAGATTCAGCATTGGCGAAGGTCTCTGCGGCCTTCTTAAGAAGATCGATGATGGGCAGATGCTGGGGACAAACTCCCTCGCACTGCCCACATTCTATACAGTCTGAGGGCTTGCCGTGCTCCAAGGTGTGTACGGTGAAATACCAGTTGCTGTTCCAGTCGTCGTGGACGCTTTTGGCGTTGAGGTCTGAAAAGATATCGGGGATAGGGATGTCCATGGGGCAGCCGTCGGTGCAATAGCGGCAGGCGGTGCAGGCAATCATGTTCTTGCCGTGGAGTATCTCGCGGACCTTGGCCACGGCCGCCATTTCATCTTCCGACAGTGGCACAAAATCGGTCATATACGACAGGTTGTCTGCCATCTGTTCCAGATTGCTCATTCCTGAAAGGACCAGATAGTTGAGAGGGAACGATGCGGCAAAGCGCATCGCGTAGCTGGCATAGCTGGCATCGCCGCCCAGATCATTGAGGGGCTGTGCGGCATCTTCCGGCAGACGGGCCAGCTGCCCGCCCTTGACCGGCTCCATAACCACCACCGGCTTGCCGTGCCGCTCGCAAACGTCATGGCAGCCGCGGCTCTGGATGCCGGGGTCGTCATAATCCAGATAGTTGAACTGTATCTGGACGAATTCCAGCTGCGGATATTCGGTAAGGATGCGGTCCAACACCTCCGGCGTGTCGTGGAAAGAGACGCCGACGTGGCGGATTTTACCCTCTTCTTTCAGCTCGAAAGCCGTTTCGTAGGCCCGGCAGGCCTTGAAATCCTCAAAGAACTTGTTGGTCTGCGAATGCAGCAGATAAAAGTCGAAATAATCCACGCCGCAGTCCTCCAGCTGCTGCGCGAAGAATTTGCGGATTCCTTCCGGACTCATCTCGAACATACCGTGGGTGAGCTTGTTGGTAATAAGGTAGCTCTCGCGCGGGTAGCGGCTGGTAAGGCAGGTCCTCAGCGCCTTCTCGCTCTTTCCGCTATGGTAGCCGTGGGCCGTGTCAAAATAGTTGAAGCCGTGCTCCAGGAAATAATCTACCATGGCCGACATCTGCTCGATGTCAATCTCTCCGTCCTTTTCCGGCAGCCGCATGCAGCCGAATCCGAAATTCTTCTTTATCTCAGGGAAAACCTTGTTCATTATGACGTAATTTGTTTGCATAAAGGTAGATAAAAATCTTAAATTTGCACCCCCGGAAAAAACACAAAAATCTATACACTAATGAAAAAGACATTTGCAATTATGTTAGCTTGTTTGGCTCTTGCTTCGTGCGGTCCCAAGGCAGAAAAGGCCCCCGCACTGGATATTTCTGACCTCGACACCACCGTCAGCCCCAAGGTTGATTTCTATAAGTATGCAACCGGCGGCTGGCAGGTCAAGAACCCGCTCCGTCCCGAGTTCTCCCGCTTCGGATCGTTCGACGTCATCCGCGAGACCAATCAGGAGCAGCTTAACGCACTGTTCGAGTCTATGGCCGACATGAAGGCCGCCAAGGGCAGCGTGGACCAGAAGATTTCCGACCTGTACAAGATGGCACTGGATTCCACAACCCGCAATGAGCTTGGCGCACAGCCCGTTATGGAAGATATCGCCCGCATTCAGGCAGTTACCACAAAAGACGAACTCTGGCACCTTCTCTCCAAGATGAGCAAGGAAGGCACCGGCACCGGCTTCTACGGCAGCGGTGTGGATGCCGACTTGGCAAACAGTGATATGCAAGTGCTCTACGTAGGCCAGGGCGGCCTGGGTATGGGCGACCGCGACTATTACCTCAAGGCAGAGAATGCCGAACTCAAAGAGGGCTACAAGAACTTCCTGGTAAAGATACTGCAGCTCTGCGGTCTTGAAAATGCAGAGGATATCGCTGCCAAGACTTTGGAGGTTGAGGACCACCTTGCAGAGTATTCCTGGACCCGCGAGCAGAACCGCGACGTGGCAGCCATCTACAACCCGATGTCTTCCGACGAAATTATCGCCGCATATCCCGCTATCGGCTTCGACATCGATATGGAAGAGATGGGCATCCCCGCACAGGAGAAGGTCATCGTAGAGCAGCCCTCTTTCTTTGAGAAGTTCAACGCTTATGTTGCAGAGACCGATGTAGAGACTCTCAAGGATTACGCTCTGGCTCATCTGGTTAGCGGTGCATGCGGCGCTCTGAGCGACGATTTCTACACCGCAAGCTGGGAGTTCTTCAGCCATCAGATGGCCGGCGCACAGGAGCAGAAACCCCGCTGGAAACGCGCCATGGAGGTTCCCAACAGCCTGCTTGGCGAGGCTGTGGGCAAGATGTACGTAGAGCGCTACTTCCCCGAGTCTTCCAAGAAGCAGATGCTGGAGCTGGTAGAGAACCTGCGCGCTGCATGGCACGAGCATATCGACGCTCTGGATTGGATGAGCGACAGCACCAAGGCTTTCGCACACGAGAAACTCTCTGCCTTCACCGTCAAGATCGGCTATCCCGACAAATGGAAAGATTATTCCACTCTGAACGTAGATCCTGAGTTGACCTACTATCAGAACCTCAAGAATGCCAGCGCTTGGTATCTGCAGGACAATCTCTCCAAGCTTGGCAAGCCCACCGACAAGACCGAGTGGGGCATGACTCCTCAGACCGTGAACGCATATTACAACCCCACCACCAACGAAATCTGCTTCCCCGCAGGTATCCTGCAGAAGCCTTTCTTTGATCCGAATGCAGACGCTCCCGTGAACTACGGCGGCATCGGCGTGGTTATCGGTCACGAAATGTCCCACGGCTTTGACGACCAGGGCAGCATGTTCGACGCAAATGGCAACATGGCCAACTGGTGGACTCCGGAAGACAAGGAGAAATTCACCGCCAAGGGCGACATCCTGGTCAAGCAGTTCGACGAGGTTGAAATCCTCCCCGGCGTGATGGCAAACGGCCGTTACACCCTGGGCGAGAACATCGGCGACCACGGTGGACTCTCCATCGCTTTCACCGCTATGGAGAACGTTCTCAAGGAGCATCCGCAGGGCCTGATAGACGGCTTCACTCCGGAGCAGCGCTTCTATCTCTCTTACGGCAAGATCTGGGCTCAGAACATCACCGACCAGGAGAAGGCTCGCCTCACCAACCTGGATCCTCACTCTCTGGCAGAGAACCGCGTGAACGTGTCCCTGCGCAACTTCCAGAGCTTCTTTGATGCATTCGACATCAAGGAAGGCGACCCTATGTTCCGTCCCGAGGAAGAGCGCGTAAGCATCTGGTAATCGGTTTTTAACAATAGACGCAGCCCTCTGCCTTTCTGGCGGAGGGCTGTGTTTTTTATGGTGTGTTAAAGCTGTTAAAGCGGGTAAATGCCGGCGCCGACAAAGTCGATGAGGGTCTGCGGCTCTATGCAGATCTGCAGGCCGCGGATGCCGGCGCTGATGTAGATGGATTCGTACAGCAGGGCGCTTTCGTGGATAAATGTGGGGAAGGGTTTCTTCATTCCGATGGGCGAGCAGCCGCCGCGGATATAGCCGGTGGTGGGCAGCAACTCCTTGACGTGGATCATCTCGCAGTTTTTATTGCCTGAGATTCGCGCCGCCACCTTCAGGTCGACCTCCAGCGAGCCGGGAATCACGCACACGAAAAAGCCCGTCCTGTCGCCGCGCAGCACCAGTGTCTTGAACACCCGGTCCAGATCTTCGCCAAGCTGCGCCGCCACGTGTCCGGCGTCAAGATACTCCTCGTCCACCTCGTAGGGAACGAGTTCGTACTTGATTCCGGCGGCATCCAGCAGCCGCGCCGCATTTGTCTTCTGTACAGGCATAGTGCGAAGATAGCGTTTTATCGGAAATTATTACCTTTACAGATATGAAGAAGAATTATACCGATGCCGTTTCGCGGGTGGAGGCGATGTCACGGGCAATGGCGCGCGTGCAGAAGGCGGTGGATGCCTTGACACGCGATATGGACCGTATTGAAAAGCTTCGCGCAACCGTTAAGGAATTGGACGAATACCAGCGCTCCGGCCTCTGGCTCAAGGACTTTGAGGCCGACGAGGCGGGCGAAATCCCTTCCGAAATCAACCGCGCCGTCCTTTCCGAAGACGGTCTCTACAACCTGCTTATTACTGTTGAATCTCTTTGCGGACGTAGCGGTCGCCGGTCTGATCCTTGACGGCGTCGATGAAGGCCGGGGCGTATGCGGGTGAGGTGTGACGGCCGGGGGCCAGTTCGCCGCCCTCTCCGGGGAGCATTATCTGGTCGTTATGCTTGACAATAAGCAGCCTTGCAAGTTTGTCCCAGTCGGACATCATCCGGGCGGTGTGGTCTATCGACCTGGCGGTGAGATAGTCGGCGCGTTCGCCGGCGGTGAGTTCTGCGGCGCGAGAGTCAATCTCCGGCTGTACCTGTTCGTAATAGTCTTCCAGCTTCTTCTGTGTCGCCTTGAGGTCGCCAATCATAACGCTGTAGCGAGGGTAAACCATATTCGCCACAAAGTTGCACATCCAGAAAGCACTCTCGGTGGAGAATTCGCGGACGTTGTTGTTCTCGCGACGGAAGGGCTCGGGAATGCGGTTGACGCCGCAGTAGATGGGAACGTAGGCCACCATTGATGCGTCATCCAGGTTGAAATAGAGAATTCCGCCCACGGCGTCGGGCAGCCAGTTGCGCATACGGCACATCATGGTCATGCCGCTCTGCTGGCAGCCGATGGGCCTCTCGCGGAACATTTTGGTTGAATCGGAGGCGTAATAGTTGACAGGCTGGTTGCGATAGGGCGACGCCCAGGGACCGGCGCTGACGTCGGCGGTCATATCCAGCGCGGTGCCTTCGTAGTGGTCGCGCATATCCTCCTGGATCTCGCGGTAGGTGACGGGGGCGTCGGGCTTGATCCAGAGCGGCAGGTCGTCGTGTACGCTGAGGTCGCCGTCAAGGAAGGGGAGATACTTGTCCATCTCGGCCTTGTCGGTGTGGTGGCGGTAGAAGCTCCACACGCGGGCCTCGCAGTAGCGGATGGCGCCCCAGTCCAGCGGGCCGTAAGCCTCGCGAAAGCTGAAGTCGGCGTCCTTGCCGGAGAAGTATCCCATCTCACGGGCAAAGCTGATGATGTCGGCAGAGTACATGCACTCGCCGGGCACTACGCAGAAGCCCAGTTTCTTATCGGCCTTTTTTGCCTGAGGGAACCGGCGGATGCGGCTGGAATTGGCATAGGCTGTGATGCAGTCGTCGGGGAGGCGGCGGGCCACCCACACGGCGCCCTTGCGGCCGGGCCCCTTGCCGATTATCTCCATGATCCAGGCCTCCTCTTTGTCGCAGACGGCAAAGGATTCGCCGGTGGCGTTATAGCCGTATTCCTGCACCAGATTGTGCATCACTGCTATGGCTTCGCGGGCGGAGGCGGAGCGCTGCAGTGCCAGGTTCATCAGGGTGAAATAGTCCAGCATCCCTTCCGGATTGCGCAACTCCTTGCGGCCGTCCCATGTGGTTTCTACAATGGAGACCTGCTTCTCGTTCATCAGGCCAACTACGGCGTAGGTATATTCCGCCTGAGGAATGTAATGAGTCTGGGCATTGGGACCCCAGCTGCGGATGGCAATCATCTCGCCGTTCTCGTGACGGCCAGCTGCGGCATAGCTCAGCGCGCCGGAAAAGCCGAATCCGTCGCAATTGTAGGTGCAAATCACGCTGCCGTCGGCAGATGCTTTCTTGCCCACTATCAGGTTGGTGCAGGCGTCGGAGGGGCTGTATGCCGCCGCCATCATCAAGGCCGCTATGGCCAGTGTCAGTATTCGTTTCATAATGGTTACTCACGGTTTGCGAGGCGCTGGGCGGCGAGTTGTTCGTATTTGGTGCCGGGGCGGCCCCAGTTGGCGTAAGGGTAGATGCTTATGCCGCCGCGGGGGGTGAAGTAGCCGGTGACCTCAATGTAGCGGGGATTCATCAGTTTGATGAGGTCCTTCATGATGATGTTGACGCAGTCCTCGTGAAAGGCCCCCTCGTTGCGGAAGCTGAACAGGTAGAGCTTGAGGCTCTTGCTCTCTACCATCTTTATGTCGGGAATGTAGCTGATGCGCATCTCGGCGTAGTCTGGCTGGCCGGTGATGGGGCACAGCGAGGTGAATTCGGGGCAGTTGAAGCGCACCCAGTAGTCGCCTTCAGGATGCTGGTTTTCAAACGCCTCCAGCACCTCAGGCGCATAAGAGTCGGCATATTTGGTCTTGCGGCCAAGCGACTGCAAACCCTCTGTTTTACGATCTTTCATGGTTATTGAATGTCTTTGATTTTAAACGGATTGTAATTGATGTCGACGTCGTAGGCATCGACACCCTCTATGGCCTTTACGCGACGGACTACCCGGGTGGTGACGGGCAGGATGATAATCTCGTAGAGTACCTTGAAGCTGACCTGCGCCGCCATCATTGCCAGCAGCGTCTTAATGGGCGTGCCCCAGAAAGCAATCGGCATAAAGATGAGCGAGTCCACACATTCGCCGGCCAGCGAGGATACGATGGCGCGCAGGCCGAACCGCCGGCCTTCAGAGGCTACCTTCATCTTACTGAGCACCAGGGCGTTGAGCGTTGAACCTGTCAAAAAAGCCAGCATAGAAGCCGCCACAACGCGCGGGGCCATATTGAACATATAATCGAAATGCGGACCGCCATCCCAGAACGATGCTCCAGGCAGCCACACTATGAGCTGTCCCATAAGCACTACAAAAACGTTGGCGCCGAATGCCAGCCAAATCACAAACCGGGCGCGCCGGAAGCCCCACACCTCGGCAATGCAGTCGTTCAGGAGGTAGGAGATGGGAAAAATGAGTACCGCTCCGGGCAGATTGATGCCGCGGCATAGGGTGAAAACTTTGGTTGCGAAAAGATTGGATGCGATGAGGCAGACTACCAGAGCCACCGTCATCAACAAGAAGTTGATAGTGAATTTCTGTTTCATTTTGCAGTTTTTATAGTGGTGCCTGTTACACTTGACAAGGCCACAGCGGCCTTATCTCGCTGCAAAGATAATAATAATGCGTATATTTGCGCTAATGTTAAAGGCTGTTTTACCGGCGGCAGCGGTGTATGTCGCCTACAGAATATGGGAAATACTACCCGCCAAAAAGTGGCTTAAAGTGCTGCTGATGGTTGTCTATGGCCTGGCGGCTGTGGCTTTTACCCTGTCGATTACCGGCCTGATAGACCATTTGCCGATGTCCCTGGCGCGAACCTGCTACATCTTCGGCAACAGCTGGGTGATAGCCCTGATCTACATTTTCATGGCCTTCCTGGTGCTGGATATCCTGCGGTTGATGCGCATCCTTCCGGCCAGAATACTGAAAAACAATATCATTGTCTTTTCTGTGATTTGCGCTTTGACGGCAGGGCTGCTGATATATGGCGGCATCAATTACCGTCACAAATACCGTGAAGAGATGACGGTGGCTTCTGCCAAGATATCCCAGCCGGTCAAGATAGTGCTTATGAGCGACCTGCACGCCGGATACCACAATTCATACAACGAACTGCGGCGATGGGTAAATATGGTGAATGCGGAAAAACCTGACATGATATTGCTGGCGGGTGACCTGGTTGACCGCAGCCTACGGGCGATAACCGCCGACCATGATGCCAGCTGCCTGAAGCATTTCGCGGCGCCGGTTTATTCCTGCCTTGGCAACCACGAGTATTACGCCGGGGTGGATGAGTCAAAAGACTTCTACCGGAAATGCAACATCACCGTGATCCAGGACTCTGTGGTGAGCGTGTGCGGCATCAGCATAGTAGGTCGCGACGATGCTAACAACGAGGAGCGCAGGTCGCTGTACCAATTGCTCAGGAAGGCTCCGAAAGGGCAGTTTACCCTGGTGCTGGACCATCAGCCCAAGGATTTGCTGGAGGCTGAATTGGAGAAAGTCGATTTCCAGTTCAGCGGACACACCCACAACGGCCAGATATGGCCTTTGAGCTGGTTGGAGCATGTGACTTTTGAGAAGGCGCACGGCCAGCTGAAAAAGGGCGATACACAATTCTATGTCACCTCAGGCATGGGCCTGTGGGGCGGTAGGTTCCGGATTGGAACCCACAGCGAATATCTGGTGCTGAATCTGGTGCCGGAAAAGAAAGAGTCAGCGGAGGACAAACGGTAATCAGGCAAGTCCCTTGGGACACGGCCTGCCGATGGCTCGCCGGTGGGCGAAATATAGTTCCTCCGTGGCCAGCGCCATCTTGGTCACTGCAAACCTGTCCCCTTCGGGATAAATATACCAGGTGTCATCCAGAGTGTTGAGGTCTATACAATCCCCACATTTGCCAAGATATTCGTATTCTATGTGGCAGGAGTAAAGCGCCGGAACAGGTATCTCCATATCGAACTTTTCGCCGTCAGGCTCCACGCCGTGGACGTGGAATCCGTCCATATCGTGGCGCAGGACGCCGTTGCCCAAAAACCTGAACTTGAGGGCGTTGGGCAGCGTGTTGACCGATACCGCCAAATCGCCGGAAGTGTATGTGCCGGCCTCCACCTCGCGGCGGACGTTGGTCCTTTCCCATTCGTACCAGTCGGGAATGTGGCAGAATTCTGTTTTACCTTCCACAGCCTCGAGCTCGCCCAACTCGGTCATATTCCACTGCTTTCCGCAGTGCTTGCAAATCAGCCGGGTGCCCTCCGATGTCATTTCGAACTCGGTGCCGCAGGCCGGGCACTGATAGAGCACCTTGTGCAGCCCCTCGGCGCGTTTGTCGTATGGGGTGCGGATGCCGCGCTCTTTCTGCCAGGCGAAATCGTCGTATTGGAAGGCCTCCACTATGCGGGAATTGACGGTCTCGACATCGGCTTCTTTGAGTTGTTCGGGAGTGAATAGCATCGTCATCTCCGCCTCGGTGGGTTTGACTCTGCGGTCGTGCAGGTTCCAGAAGGGGGAATTGACGTGATGCCCGTGGCAGATTAGCGACACAACCGGCACCTTGAGCAGCTTGCAGAGCTTGCCCAGGGACTCTGGCAGCACGGCGGTGGTGCCGCAAAGCGAATATCGCGCCTCGGGATAAATGATTGCGATGTCACCGTTCGCCACCGTCTTGAGCAACTGCTTCACAAGTCGGATATCGGACGTGAACTTCCGCTTGCAGATGCATCCTACCTGCTGCAGCAGCCACTTGCGGCCTATAAAACCGTCAATCGCCACTACGTAGTTCGCCCGCTTGGGAAATATCGCCTTGGTGGCGACTTTGAAGTCCAGAAAAGCGTTGTGGTTGCACAGCAGTACGTACGGCGGCTTGATACCGTCCATACCGGTCTTTTTGATTTTTGCCTTGTGCTTGATTACGTCGGGAAAACTCAGCAACAGGGTTATGGGCCAGAGATACCACCGGGTGCGTACCGGCGGCTTGTTCATATTGTATCGTTTGTAGGAAGAATTCATAAGTCAGGTTAAGGACGGTGATGACTATTCTTCGAAGTGTATTCGGGTGCGCAGCCACTCGCCGATGCGGTCCAGGAAGTTGTAGCTTCCCGTGCCGGGCGAAGCTGTTTTCTGAAAGCCGTGGTCGCGCAGCGCCAGGGTGTGCAGTTCGCTCTGGATGCCCATCGCACGCAGTTTTTCCCAGAGATATACCGATGCCATGGGTGACACGTCGTCGGCATCGCCGTGGATCAGGAACATGGGGCAGGTGGCCATATCGAAGGAGAACTCCGGATTGAAAGTGACGCCCTCGCCGCAGCCTTTGGTGAGGTTATAGCCCTCGCCGTCGTCGTCGGTCAGGGCGTATGCGGGATAGATGCCCACAGCCCACTGCACGCTGCAGGAAAGGTTGTCGATATCGTCTATCGGCAGATAAGAATGATGCAGCGAACTGGTGACGCCCATAAGTGTCAGGTGGCCGCCGGCGGAACAACCCATGATGCCGATCTGGTCAGGATCCAGACCATATCCGGCCGCTTTGCTGCGGACGATCCGGATGGCGCGCTGCAGATCCTGCCAGGCGGTGATGTACTTGTCCATACCTTTCGGGCGGGGAGTGCGGTACTTCAGGGTCACCACGGTCATCCCCATCTCGTTCAGATAGCGCCTTGCAGGGGCTGCTTCGTAGCCGTCGGGGTTGTTGCCCTCATAGCTGCCGCCGGAATAGATAATCTGTATGGCAGTGGTCTTCAAAGTCTTGGGGAAGTGCCACTCTATGTAGGGCTCGCACTGGTGCGGCTGGAAGTCGGGAGTCTTGCCCTCCGGCCAAATGGACTCTTTGATGTAATTGCCGCGCGCCTCGTCGCTGTTGAAGCGGTCCATCAGTGCCACCTCGGGCTCCAGAGGGCCCAGAAGGCCCAGCTGACGGATGAATTCGTGGGCCCGCTCGGCGCCCAGCTCCATGTGGGGCTTGTCGGGATACAGGTGGAGTTCTGCCGGGATGCCCATCTCGTGCAGTTTGCGATATATCAGCGTGGAACCGTTGGGAGAGTAGGGGTCGGCGCCGCCGTGCTGCATGGTTATGGGGCAGGTCTTTTCGTCGAACTTGAAGACCTTGGACAGGGAGACATTCGGCCCGTAGCCGTCAAAGATGGCGGGGGTGCCGTTCTCGCCGTCGGTGGTGAGATAAGCGGGGGAGTTGGCAACCGCCCAGTTGAGGTGGCAGGAAATGTCGTCTATTTCATCGATACGTTCGTAGGCGGGCGTCTGAGAACTGGTGGCAATCAGCAGCAATAAATGGCTGCCGGCAGACATTCCTATCGCACCGATCTTCTCGGGGTCGAAGCCGCGTTTGGCAGCTTCGCTGCGGACCATGCGTACCGCACGCTGCCCGTCTTCCCAGGCGCTCTGGTATACCGGCAGCCCTTCCGGCCGGGGAGTGCGGTAAACGAAGTTGACGCACTGGAAGCCGAGGGCGGTGTAGGCCTCGCGCCACCGCTTGACATTATGTATGTCGCAGCACGTCTCGTAGCCGCCGCCGGAGATGAGTATCATGCAGCCGCCGTTGCGCTTGCCGGCCTCCGGCGCGGGATACCACTCCAGATAGGGTTCGCGGTGGGTATCGGCCTTGAAATCGGCAAGATACAACTCGTCTGTCATCGTGGCCACCTGATGAATCTGGGCATCCGGCATCTTGTTCTTGGGCCAGATATACTCCCTTTCCCAGGGCGATTTGTTAATCTTTTTGGAGACCTTTCTCTGTGCCCCGAATGAAACGGTGGCGCACAGGATAAGCGTTACGACAATCAGTATTCTTTTCATATAGATGATGTTTTATTCTTCTGAATAGATTGTGAGGACAAGGTCGCCGGCGGCGACACGGCGGGCCAAGGCACGTACGTCGGAGGCTTTTATCGACTTAACGACTTTCTCGTAGTCATAACCGTAAGGTGTTCCGAGGCGGATATAATTTTCCATCTGATCCAATTGCGAACCCACGGAGCGCGAAATCTGCTCCTGGGATTCGTAATGATGTTTGACTAGATATTTCACGGCCCGTTCCATCTCCTGTGCGGTGGGACCCTCCTTGCACATCCTTTCCAGTTCGCTATCCAAATCGCCAAGCAGCAAATCCCGCAGTTCGGGACGGGTCCGGAAGTTGACATAAGAGTCGGAAGGGAGGACCTTGTCGGTGGCCACCGAAGTAACAAACTGTACGCTGTAGGCGCCGCCACGCTTTTCGCGAATCAAATCGAGATAGCGGGCCGACATTATATAGTCAAGAATGTTGATGACTGCGCGTTCCTTTATGCTGCGACCACCCTTGAAATAGTGGTTCCAACTGATTTGGGAGAATGGCGCCGAAACGGCGTCGGCCGTATCGATTATCTCCATCCGCCCTTTGGCGACCGGTCTGAAATAGAGCCGTTTGCCTTTGGCATAAGGATAATCGTCGCTCAGGGCGGCGATGTATTTTTCTACGAAAGATTCAATCTCACTGCGCGGGATGTCGCTGCAGATGATAACCTTCAGCGAGGCGATATCGCCGTAGTAGCGCCTGAATGCATCGGCAACAGTGGTGAGGCTGGCCGTCTGTACACTGGCGGAATCAACCTCCTGAAGCCAAGGATGGTTGCCGTATATTTCGCGGTTGCACCGTTCGTCAAACAGATCCTTGGGAGTCTTTTTCTTTCCCATGCTCTTGAGCGAAGCCGCCTTGCTGCTCTCCAGGAGGCGCTCCTCGCCAAAGTAGGGATCGCTTATCTGCAGGCAGGCGGCACTGAAGGCGGTTTCGGCCTTATCGGCGGTGCTTGTCACCAGCATGCGGGCGTCCTGGGAGTTGCCCATCAGCATAAGTTTGATGCCGCTAAGTTCAGGATAATTCTTCTGTTCTGCCTTGGCTACGCCGCCGAAGCCGGTGTTACGCTTTGCATATGTAAGGGCATATCGGGCGGCAGTTACGCTGTCGGGGTCGAACACCTTGAATCCGGTGTCAAATACAAACTGCATTGCCAGGTGTTCGTCGCGTTTGACAGGTGCAGACTCCTTATAGTAAACTTTGACGCCGTTAGAGAGTTTCCAGAGCTCCATGTCGGTGCCGCGGAGTTTTTTCTGAGATAATATCTTGCCGGAAGCCTCTCCCACGGTCATGTTCATCTCCGGATACTCCAGAAATGCAGGCGCAATTTCTTCTGCGTCTACCTCAGCGATAATTTGCTGCATCTGCTCTTTTGTGGGAGCGATGCCTGCGTCGTCTACGTCGTTGTAGCAGTTGGAGTATATCTTACCGCTCTGCCCATACATCATTGCCGGGTAGGGGACAATGTCTTCGAGAGTGATGCCACTCATAATGCTGCGGCGCATTTCCCTGAGTGAATCGGGGAGAATCAGCGGTGTCCCCATCAGGAAATTGCTCACAGCCATTGACACTATTTCGCCGTTCTTTATCTCTTCCCGCTCCAGCGGCGTGTTCAAGTGAAGCCTGTCGGATATGTTCAGTTTGGCCACCTCGAACTCTTCCGGACTGATGCCGTATCGCAGCAGGCGCTGCACTTCGCGTTCGGTGAACCGCAGGCAGCCGGCCAGGTTTTCTTTCTTTTTAGGAACTACTGTTGCAAACGACACATACATATCTGGCTTGCACGAGTTGGTCACCATGGTGGCGCTTTGAATCTCCGAGTCTTTGTCCTTAATTCGTTCCCTGAAACGGTCGGCCAGCACGGTTGTGACAATCATCCTGCAGAATTCGTCCTTGAAGAAACTCTCGTTGCTATGGTCTTTATATGGGTTGTCCTGGCGATATAGAGCCTTGAAAGCCTGGTAGCGGACCTCGGCGTCGGTCATATCCTCGAATATCGGCTCTTCGATTGCCGGCGGTATATAAACCCCTTTGGGCTCGGGATTAACGGTGGCGGGTATGTCGCAGAACAGGCGGCGGATGCGCCCTTCCATCTGCTCTGTATCAAAGTCGCCGACGACGATAATCGCCTGCAAGTCGGGACGATACCACTTGTGGTAGAAGTCCAGTATCTCTTCTCGTTTGAAGCCGTTGATGACTTCCAGGGTGCCGATGACATTGCGTTCGGCCTGCTTGGATCCTTTGTAGATAAGGGCGGTCTGCTGCTCTGCCATGCGGCTGCGGCTGTCGTTGCCTAGGCGCCACTCCTCGCTTATGACGCCACGCTCGTCATCTATGGCCTTTTGTTCGCAGTTGATGTCGCAGGACCAGTCGTGAAGTACCATCAGCACGCTGTCTATGAAGCTGTCGCGCACCAGCGGCACGTTTGACAGATTATAAACCGTCTCTGTCTTGGCGGTATATGCGTTTACGTTGTAGCCGAAACGTACCCCCTCGTCGGCCAGGAATTCAAGAATCCTCTTCTCCGGATAATGGCGGGTGCCGTTGAAGGCCATGTGCTCCAGAAAGTGCGCCAGGCCGTTCTGGTTGTCCTCTTCCTGCAGTGCACCCACATTGTGCGCGATGTAAAACTCTGCGCAACCGGCGGGATTGGCGTTATGGCACAGATAGTAGGTCATGCCGTTGTCCAACTTGCCGACCTTGATGTCGGGGTCGGCAGGAATCGTCTGCGCTCCGGCGCAAAGCGACAGCAGCAGCGCACATACAATGGCGGGGTAACGTTGCATAATTATGTCTTGGCGAGGTGGTTAGAAGTTGCAGCCGATGGTGATCTCTGCAATGTTCCTGGTGCGGCCGGAAAGGAATTCCGGCGCTGCGAGCAGCGATGTATAACTGTCGGAAATTCTTATCCAAGGCGAAATGTGTTTCAACACCCTGGTATAAGTCAGTCCCAACGATCCTCCTGCGCGGGGAGCTGTCTTCGCCTCAAAATGCTTGTCAAGGTAGGTGTCGAAACTGCGCAAAGACGTGGAAGAGGCTCCCTCTACATACGAGCCGTCATTCTTCTTTGTGCCGCGACCAAACATATATGCTCCTGAGGCATCGACAGTAAAGATATTGCTGCCAGATGTGAAGTTCTTCTGGCAGAATAGCTCGGCATTGATTTGCTGTATGATATGCACGCGCCAGAATGGATATACAGTGGTGGTCTGTCTCAAAGAATTCCAACCACCTCTGATACCGATGGTTGTTGCGGCACGGCCACCTTCTACACCGCCCATCCAGCGCATATCAAACTTCGCATCGCGGAAACGGCGGTCGCCTACCTGACTCTGTCCGGTATAATCAACCACGGCACTGCCACCTTCGGGAGTGGTGTACTGGAACTGGTTTTCGTTGTTGGCGAGTTTCTCCTGGCTCAACGCAACGGCTGTACGGAAGATATTCTTCCCGAAAGGCAACAGCAGAAGTCCCTCATAACCCATCTTCGTCCCTTTAAATTCGAAGAAAGTGGGTGAGGAAGAAGCCTTCTTGCCGTAGTATCCGTCCCGCAGCAAATAGCTGAACTCGTTGGAGAATATCCCGCCAAAGAGAACGGCTTGGAATGCCCCGCCGTACCAGTCATTGTTCATGGGACGGGGAGTAGAGTCAGGGATATAGTTGTAGTCGCTTTCGAGACTTGCAACGGTGCCGAAGAAGCCGCCTTTGTCGGTACAGATGTAATATTGCTTGTCGGTCGTGCCGTAAATATGGCCCTTGATGTTCTCCATGGTGTTGCGCCACTGAGCACTGACGCCCAGCGTAAGCCAATCTGCAGCTGAGGAAGAAACACCTGCATTAACATTCAAATCCATCCAGATGTTGCTGAAGCGGGGATCTTTGACTTTGGTTTGGTCACCGGCTTCGTAGTTGACGCCAAGACCCAGTCCCCACTTGTCGCCCAAATTGAGGGCGATTTCTCCGCAAAGGTTATATAATTCGCGCTGCTTGCGGCCCAAAGTGGTCTCGTTGAGTTCATAGAAACCAACGGGATTGTAATCGGGGTCCATAAGGATGGGGCCGCCCATATCCTTGCCGGCAAAGTCGCTCCAGGCGACTTTGCCGTGGAATGAAATGAGGTCCGATACCCGGAAGTATGACTCGGTGCCGGCAACTACCTCCCAACTGTCGGGGGACTCGTTAATATCCATAAGGCCGCCATTGGCCTTTTCGAACGAGACCGCTGCAGTTGCTATCTTTCCGTCAAAGAATGATACGGCTGCGGGGTTGTTCAGACTCAAGTACGGGTTTGTGTCAACAACGAACTGGAAATCGCGCGTGTACTCCTGTCCCGCGGCGTTTGCCGCGAGACAGAGTAATACTGCGCATATGGCCGGGAACCGGAATTTCATATGATTTATTTCTTAAGTGAAGAAATTGCTCTGACGTGGAAGTCTTTGGCGGTATCGTTGGTGTCGGAATAGATGATGTGAGCGCCATTAGCTATGGAAGCCTCTGCATCGATGCCGCTGGGATCGGTAGAGCCGGACTGGGTTTCGGCGTCATAAGTACCCCCGGCGTAGTCGTAAACCAGTTTGCCGGCATTCTCCTCAAGTGCCTCGGTTGCTTCTTTATCAACATTTCGGTATGCGGTATTGCCTTTGTTGGTAGTAATGACAACATGGCCGGTATTGAGCTCTGGCGAGAATCGGATGTAACTGGCTTCTTCACTACCGCCTTTCCAAATATCCAAGCAGTCTACCACATTTGCCTTGGGGAATTTGGCGGCGTTGTACACGGCCGCTGCACCCGAAGTGTGATCAAAGGCATCACTATTTGAGCAAAGCGCCACAACCTCACTTTGTGCCATCTTGCCAATAAAGAACGCAGGAGAGTTGTTGGAAAGAAGCCAAGCGGTTGATTGTCCAAACGGCTTACAATTCAGATAGTGGGATTGAGGAATATTGTCAGATGATTTGATCTTGTTGGCTTTGTATATAGTAGAAATCTCGGTATTGGACATCCAGTAATAATCGGAATTGCTCAAATCCACAGAAGCTGTGACGGTCGTAGTGTGGTCGATACATCCGAAAATGGCAATGACAATCTGTGAGTATGCAGGAATAGTAACCGGATTAGTAAACCACCAGATTGCAGACTGAGCGGGCATCCAGTCCAGATCTTCAAACGTAAGTTTCCCGTCTTTCAAATACGGGTTGCCGCTATTAGCGTGACCGTTGCTCGGCAACGATATGCCAAAAACGATATCAGATGCATCCGCTTCGTATTCTGAATTATTGTAAAGAATGACGTATGCATCATCGCTATAAGTGTCGGTGCCATTGTCTTTGGGGCAGCCGGTAGAATAGAACTCTTTGATAATGATCTGCTGGCTGACTACCTTGTTCAGGTCGATTGTGAAAGAAGTAGCACTCTCAGACACAGAGAAATTGTTGTTGGTGCCGTTGTATGCGATTCTTTTACCATCCTCTGCTGTCTTGTAGGTTGCAGAAGCGGTGTATGTGCCTGCGGGTACATTGAATGTCACTTTGCCAGAGGCATCGGTTGTTGCATCATATGATATGCCGTTGGCATCAAGAAGGTTGACATTAATACCCTCAACGGCAAAGTTGGCACCGTCAGAGGAGAGTTGTACGTTGATGTCGTACAAAGTGACAACCGGTGTAGGCGGATTGGGATTGTCGGGATTATCCGGATTGTCGGGATTGTCGGGGGTGACGGGTTCATCGCAAGCTGCCGCAAAAGCAGTCATGGCAGCCAATGCTAAAAATATAAAAATACGTTTCATAATTATTGATAATTAATTAGTTGAATTTTAATCTAAGTGTAAGACCGTAATAGAATTTTGGTATGTAGTTGCTGGTAGAGCTCCAGGTTCCTGTTTTGGTGGAGTATACTTGAGCCATATTGTTAAAGAAGTTGTTGGCGTAGAATGATATCGATGCCAGGTCTCCAATCTCCTTGGTGACACTGACATTGGCACTGAAATATGGTGAAATCCTATCTTCCAGGTATGTGTGATTATAAGTCGTATTCGGCACAACTAATTTTGATAAATCGGAATAAAGAAGTGCATCTTCTTGTTTAGCCGCGAGCAGGGCTTCTCCAAAAGGAATCTTGACGTCGGGATTATCTATGCTGGAGTAGTAGTCTGGCCACGTCACACTGTAGCGGGGACCGTCGTAAATGGACCCGTCAGCAAAGGAAAGCATATCGGCACGGTCGGATATCAATTTACTGCGTTCGCTGCCGTCGGGATTCTCGCTAAGATAACGTGAATATCTGTAAAGACTTGCCTCCAGTTTTACGGATAGAATCATTCGTACCTTTGGAATGTGTGTGGTAACAGTTAAATTGGCCTTGACGTTGCTGGTTTCAGTGCCGTTGGAATTGCTGTTGCCGCCAACGTACCAGCCGACATATTTATACGGCAAGCCATCAGAAGTGGCCACGGCCGAAGGACAATAAGCAGTTAAATCTGTATAAACTGATTTGTAGTTGTAATAAGAACCATCAAACCGAATATCGGTGTTCAACGATTTGATTCGCTTGAAGTCTATAATCCATTCCAGTCCGTATCGCTTCACGGGGTTGTCGTCGTTATCTTCTGTGTAACGGGATACAAACTGGTTAATCGTTTTATATGGAGCCAGTACGGGCGAATGGGCTCCCGTGCGGTCACTGACAGTAATGGTGCCGTCCACGGGATTTACTATGTATAATCTATCTTCAGCAGGAATCTCCATACCCTGAACTGATGCTGCCGTAGTTAAATTGTAGCTGAACGGTTCGTAAGTCGTCTCCTTGTTGTAACCGTCGATGGTCAAGGAGCGGAAAGCTACCAGTGAAATACGGTTGCCTCCGAGGTCCATATCCAATCCGATTTCTGCCTGTCTGTTACGCTGCCAGCGGAGGGCTGTATTATACTCTATTGTGCGAGGCATAACATAGTAAGCCTCATAAACCACATTGTTTGCGTCTGCAGTAGACTTGAAGACGTTGATGTCAAAGTAGCTGGGAGTGGGGTATAGTACCGCGAAAGAAGGTTGCTTGACGGCAACTCCCCAACTGGCGCGCATTGACAACTCCCTGAGAAATTTCTTGCCACGGGTCTTTGGGGTAAAGGCTGTATACTTGGCATTGAAGCGAGGAGAAACACTGCTGGTTGTTCCATAGGCGCTGCCCTGAATCAGCGTATTGTCATTGCGGACACCGGCAATAAAATTCAGCCGGGAGTCTCGTCCAAAAGTGAACAGGAAGTTATCTTCTGCATATATGCCGATATTGTGCATAGCGGGTACGTCGCAGAAACGCCATTCTCTATAAGAAGGGGCAGTGGACATATCCTCGGTATACTCTCCTATGCCGAAATTCTTGTCAGTATTCCAGTCGGCACCTACTTTGAGCTTGTTGTTTACATTGCCAATGTTCTTGGCCCATGTCGCCTTAAGTGTTACTTTTGTACTCAGGGGGCGGTCGTCCAGTGCCATTACGTTGTAGCGGTTGCCTTTTGGTATGAGTACTGCTGCATTGTCTCCATCGGGGTCATAGTCTGTCGCAATGTAGTATCCACGCTCAGGAGTGTGGAGTGATATGGTTGTTGTGGAACTGTGGTAATTGCTGTTCTCCCTCTGCATCTTGTCGCTATACACGGCGGATGCATTTAGCTCCAGGTTGGTTATCCAGCTTTTGCTCAAAAGCCAGTTGAGGTTGAAATTGGCCCGCAGGCTGTTGTCCCGGTGGATTGTGAAGGTCTCTATCATCTTGTCGGGATCGGCACGATTGTCAAGGCCGCCCAGATTGCCGGCGATGCTGGCAGTCAGGCGCAATGGAATATCGTGCAAAGAGCCTCTGTTAAATAAATTGCTGTATGTAAGGGAAAGTTGTTTACGGTCGTAAGAAGTGTATGGTGACATCGGCTCTGATACAGAGCGGGTATATTCTGCACTGGCGTTGAGCACTCCACGACTTGCACCATTTTGTTTTATCCCAAGACCAAAACCCTTACTCAGAGACACCTGTTTGGTTTTTGGACTTGTGGACATTGTTACGATCCAAGGAGTCTTCCCTTTTCTGGTGTTTATTTTTACCACACCAGAACTCATATCGCCGTATTCGACGCTTGGGACGCCGGTGATGACCTCCACCGACTCTATATTTGAAGAAGCTAAATTGTTTGTTGATGCTCCTGCCACGCTGCCGCTACGACCACTTAGAGAGGAGTTTGTAAATGAAGCATTATTTGAAAGACGCACCCCGTCAACCTCTATCGCGGTGCCGAACGCTGCGCTTCCGTTCTCGCCACTGCCGGCACGGATGGCAATCTGCTGGTCAGATGTAAGCGACGGATCTTTTGTGGCGCCGCCCGGCAGCAGGGCCGAGATGTCGGAGACGTTCATCACCTGTACATGGTCCAGAGCCGTTTTATCTATGGTGCGGGCGGTGGTGGCGGAATTGGCATCCTCCTGAGCCGTTACCACGGCGCTCTCCAGCGACAGGTTGTCCTGAGCAAGGGCTACCTTGAAATCCTTGATGTCCCTGCCGATCTGAATCTCCTTTTTCCATTCGACATACCCGAGACAGGAGACGCTCACAGTGGTCTTGACCGACGGCACGCCGGTGATCGTAAAGCGGCCGGACGCGTCGGCAACTGCCCAGAGGGACGGCCCCTCCAGCACAACGGTGGCGAATTCAACGGGATCTCCGGTGGTCTTGTCGGTTATGGTTCCGGAAAAAGTGTATTTCTGGGCGAAGCAGGCGCCGGAAAAAATGCTGAACAGCAGAATGAAGATAATTACAATGCGCTTTTTCATGAGCGGGCAATGTTAAGAAAACAAAGGTATAACAATTTGCAGGAATTGTTTACATTTGTGATAAAATAATCTTATAAAATGAAACAAAGACACTCCAACTGGCCCAAGAACCTACTTCAGTGGGGCTCTTTGGCGGCCTTGATATTCTTCCTTTCAGGCCTCGCAGCTAAAATTTTTAAAGGGATGACCCCCGCCGACCCCGAAAAACTCTGTCCGTTTGGCGGTTTACAGGCTCTGGCGACCTATTTTCAGAGAGGTTCACTTCCTTGCTCGATGAGTTCATTGCAGATTCTCATGGGCATCGCACTGGCGGTGGCAGTGATATTCTTCAGCAAGCTTTTCTGCGGCTATCTCTGCCCGGTCGGCACGGTGGAAGACTTACTTATCCGTGCGCGCAAGGCAATGAAAATCAAGACTGTAAAGGTCGGTAAGGTGCTGGATATAATCCTCCGACTGGTCAAATACGCCCTCCTTTTCTGGATTGTGTATATGACTGTGACATCCAGCGAGCTGTTCTGCAAAAAACTGGATCCTTACTATGCGGTTGCCACCGGATTCAAGGGTGAGATTACACTTTGGATGTCTCTGGTTGCAGTGGGCATCGTAGTGCTGCTCGGCCTGTTCATCGACCGCTTCTGGTGCAAGTATGTCTGTTCGCTGGGTGCAATTTCCAATACATTGAAGTTCTGGCTGCCTCTGGTGGTGCTTTCTCTGCTCTGGTGGGTGGCGTCGCTGCTTGGTCTCAACTTCAGCTGGCTGTGGCTGCTGGGCACTTTCTGCCTGGCCGGCTGGATCCTTGAAGCGTTCTACAGCAAGCCCAAGTTACAGATTTTACGTATGATCAAGGACGATGAGGCCTGCACCTCCTGCGGCCTCTGTACAAAGAAATGTCCTTACGGCATCGACGTAGCCTCTGTAAAGGGCGCCGTCAACCATGTAGATTGCACCCTCTGCGGAGAATGCGCCACCGCCTGCTCCAGGAATGGCCTGCGCGTTGGTGTATGTCCTTCAAAGGCTAAGGAGAAGAAGGGCTGGACCCGCTTCTTGCCGGCATTGCTGACACTGGTGCTGCTGTGTGCGGCTCTGATAATAGGCAACAAGTTTGAACTGCCGACCATCAATGAGAAATGGGGCATCGAAGAGGGTATGAACCTGGAGACGCTCAAGGTTTCCGGCCTCAAGAGCGTCAAGTGCTACGGCAGCTCCATGGCTTTCAAGGCCAAGATGGAGAAAGTGCCGGGCGTACACGCCGTGAAGACCTATGTGGGCAGCCACACCGTTGAGGTCGGCTACGATCCCAAGGTTACCAACGCAGAAGCTGTCGAGAAGCAGATATTCGTCCCTTCCAAGTTCAAGATAGCAACTCCCGACGTAGAGCAGACTCCGGAACTCAAGGTGGTGACTCTCCGGGTAGAAAAGATGCACGACAAGATGGACCTGAACTACTTTGGCCTGCAGTTCCGCGAAGAGGAAGCGCCTGTCTATGGTGTTGAATCCGAATATGACTGCCCCGTGGTAGTTCGTGTCTATATGGATCCGAAAGCCGAGGCAAGCGAGGCCTGGTTCAAGGAGATCGTGAACCGCAAGAAACTGGTGATGAACCTGCCCAACGGCAAGGTCAATGAGATCCCGATGGGGCTCGAATTCGTCCGGATGGAGCCCCAGACAGGGACCATTGCCACTGCCGACTTCCTGCATAAGATGTTCAGCCCATTCAAGGCAGAATACAACGGCAAATATCCCAACGGCGACACCACAGTGGTTCGCAAGCGCGCCGAGGTCTATGAAGGTAAACCGCAGTATATCCTCGAATTCGAGGACGAGCGCTACGAGAAGCCCATCATTACCCGCTCCCTGCCTTTCCTGAGCAACCATCTTTCAAGAGAGGAGGGGGTAATTGCCACCTACGTGAATCTCAATGAAAACCTGAAGCCGGCGCTTCAGATCCGCTTTGCCGAGCCTGCTACCGCCGATCGCATCTGGGAACTGATGACGATGGACAAGTGGACCATTACATATAAGGAGGACGATGTCCGCGAAGAGGATGCCCGTCTCAAATTCGAAACTCCCGGCGTGGTTCATCCGTATGCTGTAACAGAATAGTATGAAAAGAATTATTTGTATTGCCGCCGCATCCCTGATGGCTCTGGCCGCTAGGGCCGACGAGGGGATGTGGATGATAAATGCCATCAGCAAGGCGCTGGAAGCCAATATGCACGAGCGCGGCCTGCTGCTCGATGCAAAGGATATCTACAACGCCGACGCTCCCGGTGCCGCCCTGTCCGATGCCGTGGTGTCGCTGGACTTCGGCTGCTCCGGCAGCGTCGTCTCCAACCGCGGCCTGGTCATCACCAACCACCATTGCGCCTACGCCGACGTCCACGCCCTCAGCACTCCGGAGCACAATTATCTGGAGGATGGTTTCTGGGCACTGACAGATGCCGACGAGGTCCCCATCCCCGGCAAGAGCATCCAGTTCTTGAGGCGCGTTATCGACGTTACCGAGGAGGCGCAGGCCATGTCGCAGGAGCAGCAACTGGAGGGTAAGGCGATGGGATTCCGCCGCCTGAGCTACCTTCTGGAGAAGAAATATCAGGAGGAGACCGGCCTGATGGCCTCCCTCAACTCCATGTGGAGCGGTTCCAAATATTATATGGCGCTGTACGAGGAGTATTCCGACATCCGTCTGGTGGCGGCGCCGCCCGTGAGCATTGCTGCCTTCGGCGGCGACATCGACAACTGGGAATGGCCGCAGCACAAGTGCGACTTTGCCCTGTACCGCATCTACACCGCGCCCGACGGCAAGCCGGCGGAGTATGCGCCCGAAAACGTCCCGCTCAAGCCCGCCCGCGTGCTTGAAATCGCTCCGCAGGGCATCAAGGTGGGCGATTTTACAATGGTGATTGGATATCCCGGCCGCACCAGCCGCTACAGTTCGTCCGCCAAGATCCGCTACGAGAAGGATGTCACACTGCCGGTGTCCAACGAAATCCGCCGCCGTCAGATGGATATCATCTCCAAATGGATGAATGCCGACGAGCAGGTCCGCCTCAAGTATTCCAACCGCTATTTCTCCCTGAGCAACTTTCAGGAGTTGCAGGAGGGGGAGGTGATGTGCATAAACCGCTTCGGCGTGGTGGATTCTGTAAAGAGACAGGAATGCCGGCTGAAGCAATGGATAGAGGCCGATTCCGACCGGCAGAAAGAGCTTGGCGCACTTCTTCCGGAGCTTGACCGTACCTATGAGGCCATCGCTCCGGCAGAGAAGGCTCTGGCGTACTATCGCGAGACAATTATCCGCGGTATCCAACCTAGAATGATCGCCACCAGGGTGTCCAACCTGATTCGCGGCAAGAACGCCGCCGAACAGGCCCCCTTCAACCGCAGAGCACTTGCAGAACATTTGGAAGGGATGGACCCCAGGGTGGAGAAGGAGCTCTGGCGCTATGCCGCAGAGGAATACATGGAGAATGTGGACACCTGCTTCTGGACTTCCGGACAGAAGATGGCCTATGCCACATACGGCAAGGACTACGACGCTATGTGCGAGAATCTGTGGAGCGGCAGCTGGATCACCGATTTCGATGCTCTGGCAAAGTATGTCACCACCGATGCTCTGCCTACCGAGGATATGCTGCAGGATACGCTGTATCTGTTCCTTATGGAAAATAAGATGCCCGAATTCAACGCCGCGATAGACAAGGCGGCCGCCGGCGACAATGTCACCAACCTGGGCCGCAAATATACCCGCGCCCTGTATCAGATGCGCGAGGAGAAGGGTGTTCCGCAATATCCCGACGCCAACAGCACCATGCGTCTGACCTACGGCACCGTTGGCGGTTACAGCCCCCGCGATGGCGTCATCTGTTCCTGGGTCAGCACCCCCGCCGGCCTGTTGGCAAAACACAATCCGGATGATTACGATTTCTGCATGAAGAACGACTGGAAACGTCTTTTGGTGACCGAGAATCCGCCTCAGGCAGTCGATTTCATCACCGACAACGACATCACCGGCGGCAATTCCGGCAGCCCGGTGATGAATGCCCGCGGACAGCTGGTGGGTCTGGCTTTCGACGGCAACAAAGAGTCGCTGGCAAGTGACGTCTACTACACCCCTGGCTACAATATGTGCATTTGCGTGGATATCCAATTTGTACTCTGGACATTGGAGCATTACGCCAAGATGGATAGGATTCTGAAAGAAATGAATGTCAAATAAAATTGCTATATTAGCAAGATGAAAAAGATTTTTTTAAGCTTTGCGCTGATTATTGCGGCGGTCACTCTCGCTGCCCAGAATTATACTCCCGTAGAAAATATGCCCGAGGCGCAGCTGCCGTTTACGGCCGATGCCGCCTGGAAATCTGTAAAGGCTGTCGGCTTTGGCTGGGGCAGCCTCGATTTCCGTTATGACAAGCACCGTGTTCCGCTGGCAAATTCCGGCGGAGAGATCCACCAGCTGGCCTGGCGCGGAGAGCGCGTCTGCTTTCAGGCGGTGGCCTGGACTCCGAACGAGATTCACGATGCCGTGCTGACTGTCTCCGACCTAAAGAGCGGCAAGAAGGTAATCGATGCCTCCAATGTCAAAATCGGCTTTGAAAGGTATGTGATTGGCGACTGTCTGGGAGACGGTGGTGACAAGGGCTATTTCTCCGAGGCAATGGGCGGTTTTGACCAAACAAAGCGTGACTCGGTGCTGGTGCCCGAGGCAATAATCGGCCCTAAGATGGAAACTATCGAGGCTCAGACTGCCCGCCCGGTGTGGGTTACCGTATGGGTTCCCCAGGGCGCCGACCCCGGCTCATATAAGGGCACCCTCTCGTTCTCCTGCAAAGAGCTCAGCAAGCCCATCGAACTGCGTTTTGCAGTGGATGTCAAAAAGCGCGTGCTCCCCAAGCCGTCACAGTGGAAGTTCCACCTGGACATCTGGCAGAATCCCTGGGCTGTTGCCCGCTACTTTGGCCTGCAGCCCTGGAGCTACGCCCATCTGGAGGCGATGCGCCCGCTGATGACTCAGCTGGCACAGGCCGGCGAAAAGGTCGTTACCGCAACCCTTATGTACGATTGCTGGGGTCCGCAGACGCTGGATCTGTTCCAGACCATGGTGCAGGTTACCAGGAATATCGACGGCTCATTTGAGTATAACTTCGACATTTTCGACCGCTGGGTGGAATTCATGGCCTCCTGCGGCATCACGGAGCAGATCAACTGCTTCACCATAGCCCCCTGGCAAAAGCGCTTCAGGATCTATGACCGCGCCACCGACTCTATGCTGGAGATTCCGTTCGAATACGGCGACGAGGCCTACCGAGCAGTCTGGATTCCTCTGCTGAAGAGTTTTGCAGCGCACCTGCGTGCCCGCGGCTGGTTCGACAGGACATACCTGGCGGTGGACGAGCGTGAGCTGGAGGTGATGCAGACCGTTATCGCCATTGCCCGTGAGGCAGACCCCGCTTTCAAGTTCGCCCTTGCCGGCAATTATCATCCCGAGATTGAAGGCGACCTGTCAGATTACAGCCTGGACCTCTTTGGCGACGGCACATATCTTAAAGATGCCGACGGACGTGGCATAAGCGACCGCCGCGCCGCCGAAGGAAAGATAACTACGTTCTATGTATGCTGTGGAGAGGGTCATCCCAACACCTTCACGATTTCCCCTTTGGCCGAATCGGCCGCGCTGGGCTGGTACGCCCTCTGCAATCACTACGACGGCATGCTGCGCTGGGCCTACAACAGCTGGAACAAGGAGCCGCTGTACGACGGCCGCTGGTACAACCTCACTTCCGGAGACAACTTTATGGTCTATCCTCAGGGTTGGTCCTCAGTGCGCTGGGAGCGCTTTGTAGAGGGTATCCAGGACTTCGAGAAGGTGATGATCCTGCGCGAGGAATATGCAAAGCAGCCCAGGAAACTGCAGAAGCTGGAGGAGGCGATCTCCCAGTTTACCCACGACCGCCTCTGGGGCGGTAACGTAGAGCCTCTGGTAAATCATGCCAAAATGATATTAAATCAACTATAAGACGTCATGAAAGTTGCACAGGTAATGTCGGTTTTGGAGCGTAAGTATCCAAACGAGCCGGAATATCTGCAGGCTGTCCGCGAGGTGCTGGAGTCTGTGGAAGGGGTTTATAACGAGCATCCCGAATTTGAAAAGAACCGCATTGTAGAGCGTATGGTCGAGCCCGACCGCATCCTCTCTTTCAGGGTTACCTGGGTAGACGATCAGGGTCAGATACAGACAAATACGGGCTATCGCGTGCAGTTCAACAGCGCTCTGGGCCCCTATAAGGGCGGACTCCGTTTCCACAGGGCAGTGACTCCCGGCATGCTCAAGTTCCTCGGCTTTGAGCAGACATTCAAGAATGCCCTCACAACGCTCCCGATGGGCGGCGGCAAGGGCGGCAGCGACTTTGACCCCAAAGGCAAGAGCGATGCAGAGATAATGCGTTTCTGCCAGGCGTTCATGCTGGAACTCTGGAAGATTATCGGTCCCGACACCGACGTGCCCGCAGGTGACGTAGGCGTCGGTGCCCGCGAAATCGGCTATCTGACCGGCATGTACAAGAAGCTGGCTCACGAGTATAACACAGGTGTGCTTACCGGCAAAGGGCTCAACTGGGGCGGCAGTATCCTCCGTCCCGAGGCTACCGGCTTCGGCGCGCTCTATTTCACAAAGCAGGTGCTCGCCACTGCCGGCCGTGACATCAAGGGCCACACCATCGCCCTTTCCGGCTTCGGCAACGTGGCCTGGGGCGCCGCCACCAAGGCTGTCGAGATGGGCGCCAAAGTGGTTGCCATCAGCGGCCCCGACGGCGTGTGCGAAATCCCCGGTGGTATCGACAAGGAAATGATCGATTATATGCTGGTTATGCGCGCCTCCAACCGCGACCAGGTGAGCATGATGGCCGACCGCTTCCCAGACAAGGCCAAGTTTACCCCCGGCAAGAAGGCGTGGAGCGTGGGGTGCGACATAGCCCTGCCTTGCGCCTTCCAGAACGAGCTGGACGAGGCCGACGCCAAGGAACTCATCGCCAACGGCACCTTTTGCTGCTGCGAAGTCTCCAACATGGGCTGCCGTCCCGAGGCCATCAAGGCCTTCCAGGATGCAGGCATCATTTTCGCTCCGGGCAAGGCTGTGAACGCCGGTGGCGTGGCAACTTCAGGCCTGGAAATGACTCAGAACGCATCGCACATCTCCTGGACCGGAGAAGAGGTGGACAAGAAGCTACATCAGATAATGAGTTCCATCCACGAGCAGTGCGTCAAATACGGAACCCAGCCCGATGGCAAGATTGACTACGTCAAGGGCGCCAACATCGCCGGCTTCATGAAAGTGGCCATCGCGATGCTCGAACAGGGCGTTATATAACAGTTTATGCTAGACTTCAGTAAGGTAGGAAGGCAGAACTTCG
>JAEEGH010001060.1_pt1 | contig 82670 bp, 65 predicted proteins | sample 9134181 | NCBI WGS metagenome assembly JAEEGH01 (sample SAMN16246544, study PRJNA631951) | gut metagenome | biome: gut microbiome; feature: rumen; material: DP-attached | host: Bos | place: Iran: Karaj | collected 2018-10 | reverse complement strand
ACAAGCCTTCACTCCCGTTCCCCGTGCTACCGACAGCTATTGGCAGCAGCATATACCAGCGGAGATGCGCAAGGCATATATTTCATTTGCAGAACGATATCTAAACTGCAAATGGCAAAGTCCCTCACCAGCGTTGTTTGCGGAATTCAAGAAAAACGGCAACCGCACCAACTACGAAGGCCCATGTTTTGTACTGCGCAAACAACTGTCAAATCTCGTAATGGCAGAAATTATGGAACAACAGGGACGTTTCATCCCTGATATCATTAAGGGGCTGAACTATTTTCATACCGAGACGTGGTGGGGCATCCCTGCCCACTACCCCTTAGACCATCCTGAGACTGACAATCAGATTGTTGATCTCTTTAATGCCGAGACTGCAAACTTGCTGGCATGGACCATATATATGCTGTATGACCAGCTGGAACAAGCACAACGGGGTATCTGCGTAAAGACGAGAAAGGAGATACAGAGACGTTTGCTCATTCCTGTTCTCAACGAAGATTACTGGTGGAAACACAGTACAAGCAATTGGAACACATGGATATGTGAGAACTGGCTGTCATGCGTATTGTTCTGCGAGGAAAGTCGTGAGCATCAGGTTGAAGCCATTCACCAGATTATCAACTGTCTTAACACGTTCTATACTGATTACCCAGCCGACGGTGGCTGCAACGAGGGAGTTTTTTACTGGGACAGGGCTGCTGCTTCATTCTCAGAGTGCATGCAACTGCTCGGGATAGCAACAAAAGGACATTTTTCCATGGCAACCGACCAAAAATTCCACGACATGGCACGCTATGTATTCACCACTTATATCGCTAATAATACATTTGTCAACTTTGCCGATGCCCCCACGTTTTTCCGTCCTAACACGAACGTGGTATTTCCTTTAGGACGATACCTCAACGACGACAAGATGCTGGGGTTTGCCGCACAGATAGCCCGCGATGTGAATATCTATAATGACACAAAGAGCACGTTCTCACATCAGGAGATACCTTCGCTATCACGTGAGTTGCTGTTTCTTTCGCATATTGACTACTACCGTTCCATTCAACCGCAAGAACCTATTTTGAGAGACAATTTCCTGCCTGACTTACAAATCTTTACAGCTCGCGACCATGACGATAGCACACAAGGACTATTTGTTGCCATGAAAGGAGGTCACAACGCTGAAGAGCATAACCACAACGATTTAGGCAATTTCGTCGTCTATGCTGAAGGGCAACCCATCATCGCTGATATAGGAAGAGCCACCTACACGGCGCAGGCTGCCACCCACCGCTATGAACACATGAACACACGGTCGGCATACCACAATGTACCACTCATCAACGGAATAGAACAGAAGGCAGGCAAGCAGTTTCATGCCCTTATAGAGTCATACAAAAACAAACATTCGTATGCACAGATGACGCTTGACCTGACATACGCCTATCCTTCAGAGGCTGCGCTGCAATATTGGGGACGTACCGTCAGGCTTAACCGTGGACGAAACATCACAGTCAAAGAGCAATACGAATTGTCGAGGTACAACAAACCCACAGAGTGTGTGCTTATCAGTTGTGGTGAGACATTTCAATCAGGTCAAGGGTTTATTACCATTAAGGCCAATGCAGGCACACACCATCTTCGCTACGACGAAGGATTGCTATCGGCCACCATTGAGCAACTGCAAATTGAAGACCCACTCACACTCCAATTATGGAAGCATAAGCCCCTCTACCGCATCCGTCTGATTGTCCGCAGTCAAGCATTGAAAGGTACCATCAAATATACAATAGAATAACACAAAATCTTCATATTATTCCTCGAACCCGCGCTATCACAGCGTGGTAGGCCGTTTTCTGAAGTAACATTCGACAGGACAGATAGTCCAGAAAATGAAAAATGTCGCCATGTGGATACTACGACAGCAGGGTTTAAGGACGTGATACAGAGGAGCCACCTTTTCACCACCTTTACAGATTTTTTCCAGACCGTAAACAGCTGTTAACAAAAAGAGGAAATACATAAATTATCCTAAATAGGATTATCCTAATTGGAATAATTATAATATAATATTTATCTTTGCACTCAAAACCAAGGTATTATGGATAATCCTTTCGTAACAAAAGGCTATGCTGGAGCAGAATATTTCTGCGACAGGGTCAACGAAACCCAACAGTTGGTGGAACTCACTACCAACGGGAACAATTTAGCACTGATAGCACCACGCCGTGTAGGAAAGACAGACCTTCTCCACCATTGCTTTCAGCAAGACGAGATTAAAGGGAAATACTACACGTTCCATATTGACATCTACGCGACCACCAGTCTGCGTGACTTTGTCAACGTCTTCGGCAGAGCCATTCTTGACGAGCTGAAACCCAAAGGCAAGGCGGTCTGGGAAAGTTTCTTAAGCGCACTCCGCTCGTTACGTTCACAAATCACTTACGATATCAACAACTTTCCAACATGGAGCCTTGGACTGGGCGACATAGAATACCCTGCCACAACGCTCGACGAGATTTTCGAATACCTCAGGAATGCAGACAAGCCCTGTTTGGTGGCCATCGATGAGTTCCAGCAAATCGCCAACTACTCTGACACGCCAAACATGGAGGCGGTTTTACGTACCTACATCCAGAAGTGCAATAATGCTACTTTCATTTTTTCCGGTTCTAAGCGTCACCTGATGGGAGAGATTTTCACATCACCATCCAGACCCTTCTACCAATCTGTATTAATCATGAACCTCCCCCCCATCTCAGTAGAGAAATACACGAAATTTGCCCTAATGCAGTTCCAAAAATACGGGAAGTGCATCGAACCTGACGTCGTGGGTGAGGTTTACCAACGCTTTGATGCTGTTACTTCGTGTATTCAAAGGGTACTGAACGTACTGTTCATGAAGACACTCCCTGGCCAGTGCTGCACACTTGACATGGTTGACGGGGCCGTCACCTATATTTTAGACATGTTCTCAGAAACCTACACTGACCTTTTCGACAAAATACCCGAAAAGCAGCGCGAAGTATTTGTTGCCATTGCTCGGGAGGGAAAAGCCCAGGGCATCACAGGCAAAGCCTTCATTAAGAAGTATCATTTGCAGACAGTCAGTGTCGTCACTGCTGCCGTACGCAGCCTGCTTGACAAAGACCTTATCACCACAGACAAAGGTGTCTATATGATCTATGACCCATTCTTTGCCCTGTGGCTGAATCAAAATTCAAAATGATGAAAACAATTGGACCTACAAGCCTGCGCATCTGATCAAAACGCGATTCTTTGCTATTCATATCTATACTGATTGATGATGCTTTGGGGTGCAAAGATATGAATTTTATTTATGGAAAAACAAAAATAAACGCTGTTATTTCAAGGTATGATGGCATTTAGCCTTACTCAAACCTATAGTTCGTCCATGTTTCCCAACGTGGGAAACAAGAGATAGACGGCACATATCGGGCAGAGAGACGGCATCTCTCTGGCAGAGACAATCAGGACGTTTCGCTGACACATCTCAACATCTCACTACTTTATACGCAAAACACTGTATATGAGTAAATTAGCTGTTCGAACATCTCCCTGAACATTTCCCTCAACATCTCCCTCAACATCTCCCTCAACATCTCCCTCATGATTTTTTCTGTTCATTTCTGGTAATTTCTTTCAAAAAAATTGAGCAGGAGATGTTCAGGTAAATCTTAGGGAAATGTTTGACCAACATTTACCTGTGCCGAGATGCCCTGTACATCGGGGGTTCAGAGGTATTCAGGGAGATGTTGGCTGTTTTTTTACGTGTGCCAGCTGGCGTGAAGTATCGGGTAAGGATGAGGGAGCAAAAATACTTAGGCTTTTATTTGGTATTCTATCCAATTATTCGTACCTTTGCAGCCCGATTGCGAAATCACACATTTAAAAATGGATTTACACAAAATATCAATTATATGCCCTGTCTATAACGAAGAAAAATATATAGAAAGGTGTATCATGTCGATTTTACAGCAGGATTATCCTCAAGATAGTCTTGAACTGCTGTTTATCGACGGCAAAAGTACAGATCATACCAGAGAAATCATTCTGGATTTCCAAAAAAAGCACAAGAACATCCGATTGCTTGACAACCCACAGCAAGTGGTACCCTATGCCCTTAACAAAGGCATAAAAGAGTCATCTGGCGAGGTTATCATGCGCATAGACGGTCATTGCAAATATCCTCGAAATTACGTTTCAGAACTGGTTAATAATCTTTATAGGCTGGATGCCGACAATGTCGGAGGACTATGGATTACCCATCCGGCAAAGGACACTGCCGTCTGCCACGCCATAGCCATCGCCAGCAGCCACCGTTTCGGCGTAGGAGGTTCACTTCACAAGATTGGTGCAACTGAGATAAAGAGAACCGACACCGTTCCCTTCGGCTGTTACAAACGCGAGATTTTCGACAAAATCGGTTTGTTCGATACTGACTTGGTACGCAATCAAGACGATGAATTTAACGGAAGGCTAACGAAAAACGGCGGTAAAATATATCTGATTCCACAAGTTATTATTGATTATACTGCTCGTGACTCCTTCTCTAAAATGCGCAGGATGTACTACCAGTACGGACTTTTCAAACCATTGGTAAACAAAAAATTAGGTTCTCCTGCAACCATTCGCCAGTTTTTCCCCCTTCTTTTCCTTTTAGGAATCATACTGGGAGGATTATTGGGATTTTTCTTCCCTGTAATACGATACATCTACTTCATTGTTCTGGCTATCTATCTGCTTATAGGCCTTTTTGTGGGCTGCAAGGCTGCTATTGGCAATCATAAGCCTGCCCTATTACTATTAATGCCCTACACCTTTTTCAACATACACATTGCCTATGGCTGGGGATACTTGAAAGGTATCTTCATGATACTTTTTAAACGATCTTATAACGTTAGAGCTAATAGGTAATAAGGATATTATCATCTTTTCGAAAAAAGTTATACCTTTGCACACTATTTATTATAATAATACGTTATATATTAAAAAATTGTGTAAAAATGAAGATATCTTTTTCTCCACCTGATATAACCGAATTGGAAGCGAACGAAGTACGTGATGCTTTACTTTCCGGCTGGATAACAACAGGCCCCAGGACCAAGGAATTTGAACGTCAGATAGCATCATACTGCCAGACACGTAAAGCAGTATGCCAGAGTTCTGCCACCGCTTCCCTTGAATCAGTTCTTCGCATACTTGGCATCGGCCCTGGCGACGAAGTCATAACATCTGCCTACACTTACACCGCATCGGCCAGTCCTGTTTGTCACGTCGGGGCAAAATTGGTGCTCATTGATACCATGCCGGACTCTTATGAAATGGATTACGAACAAATGGCAGAGGCTATCAACGAGCGTACAAAAGCGGTTATTCCTGTTGACTTGGGCGGGGTTCCCTGTGACTACACAAAAGTTATGGCTGCTGTGGAAAGCAAACGTCATCTGTTCCGGCCTACAAATGCAATACAGGAGTCCATCGGACGCGTTATCGTGATTGATGATGCTGCTCACGCATTTGGCGCCAAATGGCATGAGCAAATGATTGGTTCCGTCAGCGACTTCACCACCTTCTCGTTCCATGCGGTCAAAAACTTCACAACAGCGGAAGGGGGCGCGCTTACATGGCGACCGCTGACTGGTATTGACGATGAATGGCTCTATAAGCAGTTTCAGCTAAACTCCCTTCACGGACAAAGCAAAGACGCGTTGGCCAAGACTCAGTTAGGTTCCTGGGAATATGATGTACTGACACCTGCCTACAAAAGCAACATGACAGACATCACAGCAGCTATAGGACTTGTACAAATGAAACGTTATCCTGGCTTGCTGGCCCGTCGGCGTGAACTCATTGAACGTTATAACGAGGCTCTTAAGGATTTGAACCTGCAAGTGCGCAATCACTATACAAAAGACCATACGTCTTCAGGTCATCTTTATCAAGTACGACTCTTGGGACACGACGGAACATACCGTAATGAGGTTATCAATAAGATGGCAAGTCGCGACATAGCTTGTAACGTACACTTTAAGCCGCTGCCCATGATGACAGCCTATAAAAACCTTGGCTTTGACATCAAAGACTATCCGAATGCATATAATCAGTTCATAAACGAAATTACGCTTCCCCTGCACACACGTCTAACCGATGAGCAGGTTGATTATATACTGACGAACTTCAAAGACATTATACGTTGACGAGATTTTTTGACATACTTTTTTCTGCTTTAGGAATACTGATTCTTTCACCAGTATTCCTCATTATCTATGTCCTCATCAGGCTGGAAAGCAAAGGACCAGGATTCTTCGTACAGGAACGTATTGGCAAAGGTGGCAAGCCTTTCGGACTATACAAATTCCGCTCCATGCGGACTGGTTCGGATAAAAAACGGCTGATTACCGTAGGAGAACGCGATGAGCGAATTACCAGACTTGGATATTTTATCCGTAGATATAAATTGGATGAGCTGCCTCAACTATACAATGTACTGAAAGGTGACATGAGTCTGGTAGGTCCAAGGCCTGAAGTAAGAAAATACGTAGATATGTACACCGAAGAGCAACGTAAGGTGTTAAGCGTAAAGCCAGGCATCACCGATTATGCCTCTATTGAATATGTCAACGAGAATGAAATACTTGGCAGTTCTGCTGATCCTGAAAAGACCTATGTTGAAGAGGTAATGCCCAACAAGATACTATTAAACATGAAATATATCAGGAATCAAAGTATAACACAATATTTCAAAATTATCTTTTTAACATTTAAGAGTATCTTTAAATTGGGAAGTCTCAATAAAATAGCGAACTGGTATTTCAATAAGAAATCACTTCCTTTTTGGAGTATCTTCATGATGGACTGCCTGGCGGTTTTCTTTTCATATCTTTTTGTTTACCAACAATTCACCAGCGGAAAAGAGACACTCGTCGTCATAGAACACCTTGCAGGAAACATCGCCTTCTATACGCTGCTTTATGCCATTGGTTTCAAGGTTTTCCGAACATATTCCGGTATTCTACGTTACTCGTCATTTGTCGATTTGAAAAAAGTTGGATATGCCGTCATATTGGGAACCCTGTTGACGTTTGGAGCAGAAATGCTTTTAAATGGCCATCGATTGTTCTCTTATATAACTCCAACTCATATCATCATTGCATCTATACTTGCTACCTGTATTTTATGGATGGTACGCATTGCTGTCAAAACCATATATGATATATCCTTAGCCAACATTGATTCAAAATACGCCTTTATTTATGGCGTAAAAAATGGCGGTATTGCTATTGCCAAACACATTAGGAATGAGAATCCTGTCCAGTTTGAGTTAAAGGGCTTCGTTTCCGACAACAAGATGGAGGAGGATAAGATTCTAATGGGTGTTAAGGTGCATCCGTTGGATGATAATCTGATCAAAAAAATGGTCGATGAGGGTATAGAAGCATTTATAGTTTCTCCTTTACGTGCCGAGGCATTCCGCAATAATGAGAAATTACAGGATGATCTCATAAAAGCCGGCATTCATATCTATGTTACTCAGGAGGCCAAAGAATGGAACAATTCAAATACTACCGATAATGAACCACAACTAAAAAAGATTAGTATTGAAGACCTTTTACCACGTGATGAAATTGTTGTGGACTTGCAATCTGTTAGCGAGCAACTGAATAATAGACGTATTATGATAACCGGTTCTGCTGGTAGCATTGGCAGTGAAATAGTCAAACAGATATGCAAATTCCAACCTTCAATGCTCATCTTGGTAGATCAGGCAGAAACCCCACAACATGATATGCGACTCATGATGCAGCATACATTTGCAGATATTAGCGCTGAAACTATTACTACTAGTATTTGCAATCAAAGGCACATGGAAGCTCTTTTCAATAGATATCGTCCAGAATATGTTTTCCATGCCGCAGCCTACAAGCATGTTCCCATGCTCGAAGACAATCCCGGAGAAGGAATATACAACAATGTATTGGGAACAAGGATTATTGCTGACCTATCTGTGAAATACGGCGTTACGAAATTTGTCATGATTTCAACCGACAAGGCCGTTAATCCTACAAGCGTTATGGGATGTTCAAAACGCATATGTGAATTATACGTACAAAGTCTTGATAAGGCTATTAAGAAAGGTATTGTAAAAGGACAAACACAGTTTATAACAACAAGATTCGGTAATGTCCTCGGCTCCAACGGCTCAGTTATTCCTCTCTTTAAAAAACAAATTCAAGAAGGTGGACCTGTCACAGTAACTGACGAACGTGTCATTCGATACTTCATGCTGATACCTGAAGCCTGCAAGTTAGTGTTGGAAGCCTGCACGAAAGGACATGGAGGAGATATTTTTGTTTTCGACATGGGGAAACCTGTTAAAATCGATGATTTAGCTAAACGAATGATAAAACTAAGCGGAGCTAAAAACATTGAAATACAATATACTGGATTAAGAACTGGAGAAAAGCTCTACGAAGAGCTATTGAACCAGGAGGAGACGACAATGCCTTCTTTCCACGAGAAAATACGCATTGCAAATGTACGTGAGTACGATTATCAAGAGGTTGTCAAAAATATTGACGAGTTATTGAGCATCACAAACAATTATGATGATGTAAGTATTGTCAGAAAAATGAAAGATATTGTGCCTGAATATAAAAGCAACAATCCTTTATACCAATAATAATATAAACAAAAAAGATGAAAAATATTAATAAAGTACTGAAACGATTTGCAGACATTGTTTTTTCCTTTTTGGGTCTGCTGTTTTCTTTACCTTTCATCTTTTTCTGTAGTATCATTATCAAAATAGAGGATAAAGGTCCTGCATTTTTTAAACAAGAACGCATTGGAAAGGGAGGAAAACCTTTCTTAATTTACAAATTCAGGACCATGATTGTCAATACCGAAGAAAACAACATTCCTCAACTGGCAGAAGCAAATGATGAACGACTGACATCCTTTGGTTGCTTTCTCAGAAAGCATCATCTGGATGAGATGCCCCAGTTGTGGAATGTATTGAAAGGCGACATGTCATTTGTTGGCTACCGACCGGAGCGTAAATACTTCATTGAAAAAATCATGGCAGTAAGACCAGATTATGAGCGTTTATATGAGATAAGACCAGGTATAACGTCATTAGCCACTATCTATAATGGCTACACTTATACTTTGGAGAAAATGATACGTAGGTTGGACATGGATTTAGATTATTTGGAGCACCATTCTTTCTTAGGCGACATGAGAATCATCGCCCAAACCTTTATCTACGTTATTCTCGGCAAGAAATTTTAATATTTACGAAAATGGAAACGGAATCTGTCTGACTGCAGATCCATATAATCATTAGTTAACCGCCCAATGAAAAATGCCTCACGCAAGTGATAAATACCAAATTCATATAAATCAGTCGGATCGGTAATTTTGACATCAGACTCCTCACGGTTACTTATATAGGGGTCAGATAGAATTAACGAGTCTCCTTTATGTTCAAAACGAAAGAGCACATTAAGACGCGTATTACCACTTGGATGTTTCAACTCCAACAGATGCATCTGAACAGCCCAGAAAGCATTTTTCTCACGCATATCGGTAATGCCACCTGTGGCTATGGTATCCAATTGGGTCAACTGCCAAAAGCCGTCTAATTTACCATTATTAGACGTCTCCAACGTACAGGAAGAGAGTAAAGGTAAAAAGGCAAAAAGGTAAAAAGGTAAAACTCTTTTTACGATTACCATCCATAAGCCATTATTACTTCCGTTTGCCATGTATCGAATATTCTTTGCTTTCATTATTTTGCTTTTTTACCTTTCAGAATCGTCCCCGTCTTTGCTATCGTCAGCTGGAAGCCCACGTTCTTGCCGTAGGTCTTACCGAAGTCAGCACCAACAGCAGCCTTTACCGACCAGCCCTTCAAGGGTGAGTAAACGGAGAAGTTATAGTTGGCCTCAGCTAACAGATGCTGGGTCTTCTGCGGATCAGCGAATGGCTTGCTATATGTTCCAAGACTCTTTTGGAAAGTTGCCAGCACGCGGTAACTGAGGTTATAGTTGGGTGCGCCAGCGATGCCAAAATGCCAAGCTACAAAGCGGTTATTCTGGAAATCTATCACTCCGTTTTCATTATATAAGGGTGAACGGTAAAGTGGATTACCTATAGCCTGTCCCCAATGTTGCCACCCAGTAAACAGGTAATGATTATAAAAGTTATCAATGCCGCAGACATGATCGGACATTCCTTCACTATGGTCATGATAGATAGGTCCACCCTGATACTTCGTATAGAGATATTCCACCAAGACATTGTTAATCCAGTAATTGTCCTTCAAACGGAAATCAATTCCCACTTGAATGTCCTTGAAATTGTACAGCACATAACGATGCTCTTTCTTAACATTCCATTCTGCCCCTGTTCCATAGCCATCATAGTCCAGATGAAGCATCGAGGAATGATCCTCGAAGAAATGGTCGGCATAGATACCCAGATACCATGTCTCATAGTCGAAATTCAATCGAGCCATCCAACTGCCAAGTTGGTTACCAGAGGCATTCTGATAAACAGTCCCTTGTTCTACGGTTTCTCCTCCGCCAGGTATCAAGGCCCGCCACATGCCTTTAATACCTCCTTCATTCTCTACGACTTCTCCATGTCCGGTCTTAAACGACTTGCCACCAAACTGTGCTGCCATCTCCAATCCCAACTCCAGGGAAACGGGCATGAAACGGTAGCTGTTGCCTATCTTCAGGTAACCGGCCTTGCTGTGATACCAGGCTCCTTCGGTGTATTTGGACTGCTGGTGGGTGAAGTCTTTCTGCCATTTGTCATCGGTCGTCTTGCCGTAGGCGATGTGTCCCTTGATGCTCAGCCAGCCATTCGTAAAGGGGATTGCCCAGTAGTCGGGCAAGGCCAGACGGACCTGCGGGACGGGACGGGCATTGATGCCTAAGGTCTGTGAGCCGCTGCTGAGCAGTTGGTTCTTCAGTTCCATGGGATATTCCTTTGCTCCCACGGTCAGCGTGCCATGCAGCCAACGGCCCTCAACAAAGGCCTGATGCACAATCAACTTGCTGGTGAAGCCGTAGGCACCGGCAACATCGAGACCGGCACCCCACCCCCACTTCTTGTCGAGGTCGTTGCTTAGCGGACGCTCCAAAGAGGCCCGCAGGTAGCCATTGCTCTTGTCAAGCGAGCTGAGACCGTACTTATTGGCATTCAGCCACAACGGCTCATGGTCGCCATGCGACAGCGAGGCCTGCATCTCTACCTTATAGTGAAGGCCCTCGGTGGCTGTCTCGTCATCATTCTGAGCACAGGCAGGAATACTGGCTATTATTAATAATAATGTATATAGACGTTTCATATATTGTTATAACGCTTTCTGATGCCAAATATTGCAAGTATAGGGAAATTCCCCCTCCGGTTTAGGGAAAATCCTTTGCAAAGGTACAAAAAAAGCCGTTACTTTGCACCAGAAACAAGAAAATAATGTCGAACAATTAAAACTTTACAGTTATGAAGAAGATAATGATAGCCCTGGTAGCAATGCTGACAATGTCGGTTTCTACCCATGCCATGAGTTACGAACAGGCACGTAACGAGGCACTCTTCCTGACGGACAAGATGGCTTACGAGCTGAACCTGACGGACGAGCAGTATGAAGCTGCCTACGAGATAAACCTGGACTACCTGATGGGTGTGACCAGCGTCGATGATGTCTATGGCCCCTACTGGGAGCGTCGTAACCTCGACCTGAGCTATATCCTGCTGGAGGCACAGTGGAATGCCTTTATCGCGGCTTCCTACTTCTACCGTCCGCTATACTGGGACGCTGGCTACTGGCACTTCGGCATATACGCCCGCTACCCACACCGTGACTACTTCTACTTCGGTCGGCCGCACTTCTATGCCACCTATCGTGGCGGACATGCCTGGCACCGCATTGGAGGACACGGCTACTACTACGGACGTCGCGACCACTTCCGTCACATTGGAGGACACCACTACGTCGGCATGCGTGACAACTGGCATCGCGGTCACTATCGCAACGGCCACAGCATCGGCTCAACGCACCATGGCGGTCGCATAGGCAGCGGAACGCATCACAATGGCGGTCGTATCGGTTCTGGCATACATAACGGCGGCCGTATCGGTTCTGGCACACGCCACAACGGCGGACACTTCGGTCACGGTGGAACCATCCGTAACGGAGGAACCCGTCCTGGAGGTACCATCAATAATGGCGGACGCATCGGTACCGGCACGCACCACGGCGGCGGAACGGGCACCATCGGCGGCACACGTCACGGTGGTAGCATCAGCAGCGGTACTCACGGCGGTGGCAGTCACTTCGGAGGCGGAAGTCACTTCGGAGGCGGCAGTCACTTCGGAGGCGGCAGTCACGGAGGGGGTCGCATCAGCGGAGGGGGTTCACACGGAGGCGGTAGCCACGGCGGTGGTGGCGGACACTTCGGCGGACGCCGCTAAGACAAGAGCAGCTGTCGGACTTCTGCATTACCCATGCGCTGAACCTGGTTCATCGGTTTGTGATAGAAGGCTGCCTGTATAGCCTTATTCATGATGCCATGACCGACAGCGACAACGGTTTGTCCCTCATAGTTTGTCATAATATATTCCAAGAATCGCTGGGCTCGCTCTAACAGGCAGTCCAGCGATTCGATGTCATCAGGCCATACTTCGTCTTTCAGGTCGGGAATGAAACGTCCCGTAAAACTTCCCCAGTCGCGTTCACGCAGCAAAGGGGTCTGGACGACTGGCAGTCTGTGTGGCTCGGCAATAATCGCTGCTGTCTGGACAGAACGGCGCAGGTCACTTGACACCACAGCATCTATCGGATAGTCACGCATCTGCCGACCGACTTCCCGGGCCTGTTCCTCCCCGTGCTCAGTCAGACAGCCTTGCGTCTGCCCCTGCATAATCTGCCGGACATTATCTACCGTCTCCCCGTGACGGACCAGGAATAATGTTGTCATCAGCTTGCTGAAAGGACTATACGTTGGTGACGATTCCCTCAATATAGGTCTTGAGAATATGGATGCCGTTCTTGTTGTCTCCACCCCAGGGGATGATGAGGTCGGCAAACTTCTTGGTGGGCTCGATGAACTGCTCATGCATGGGCTTGAGGATTTTCTCGTAGCGGTCGAGCACCATATCAACGGTACGGCCACGCTCTACCACATCACGGCGGATGTTACGGATGAGACGGACATCGCTGTCAGTATCGACAAAGATTTTCAGGTCCATCATGTCACGTAACTTCTTGTAGTGCAGCGTCATGATTCCCTCCAGAATAATAACGGGCTTTGGCTCCACATGGATGGTCTCAGGCAGACGGTTGGAGAGTACGTACGAATAGGTGGGCTGCTCGACGGCCTGTCCGTTCTTCAACATCTTGATGTGCTCGGTGAGCAATTTCCAGTCGAAGGCATCAGGATGGTCGAAGTTGATCTGTCGGCGCTCCTCGTCAGTCATGCCCGTCGTGTCGTTATAATACGAGTCAAGGGGAATGACGGCTGCACAATGTGGTGGCAGTACTTTTGCAATTTTCTTGACGACGGTGGTCTTACCAGAACCTGTGCCGCCTGCAATACCAATGATATACATCTTTTATAATTTACAATTTAACAATTTACAATTTATTTGACTATTTCGTCGAATACAGTCTGATAGGCCTGAGCCTTTTTCTCCACAGACAGAGGATAAGCCCGTGAACTGCTGGGCATGCGATAGAGCCGCAAAGAGCGGTCGGACAACATCAATTCGCTATACGTTCCCACTCTCGGTTCTTCTATACCAAACTGGCGACAAGCTATTGTTGTCGCCAGTTGACCGGCAGTCAAAATGGCACGACAGTCCGGCAACCGTTCAAGAAGTCCCCTCATATTCGTTTCCTCCACCACTTGCAGGTCTTTGTCGCTTGCCGTGTTCTTGGTGCGGATGACACATGTTGCCGTGTCATACATGGCAATGCCTTTGTCTTTCAGAAATGCCACAATGCGCTCCAAGTCATACGTTTTCTCTTCCTGCCGCACAAAGTGGAACTTGTCACCAAAGAAACAGAGACCGAAGATGCGCCACATGTCGTTGGTGAAATTGGGATAATAGAATTTCATGGCCCAACGCCTCTCTGCTGGCGGGAAAGTACCCAGCATGAGCAGCTTTGCGTTCGCTGGCAGGAAAGGCTCAAAGGGATGGTGCTCCATGCTATTTTTGTTCTTTCACCAAATAGACGACGGTGGGCAGGTGGTCGCTGTAGCCGTTGAGCCACTGGCCTCCAGCATGTGTACGCAGGGTGTTTCCCTTATATTTGCCTTCCTGCTGGAACAGGTAGTCACGGCGGAATATCTGATGTTTCAGGTACTTCAGTTCACGATAGTCCTTCTTACCGTCGAGGTTCAGCAGTTTCGACGACAGGATAATCTGGTCAAACAGGTTCCATGCACCATTATACTGTAACGTTCCCGTACCGCCAGCCAACACGTTCCACCAGGGATTCCAAAGACCGTCGGCAGGTTCCACCTCGCTGATTTCGCGACGGGCGCCTAACTCCACGGCCATGGAGCGGTCCTGTGGGTCATCGTTCATGTCGCCCATGATGAATATCTTGACGTTCGGGTCTTCACGCACCAGGGAATCCTTCACCAACTTAATCTGGCGACCACCTTCCTCACGATAGAAAGAGCCGGCAAAACGGCTCGGCAGGTGGTTCACGATGACTGCCACATGTTCGCCTGCCAACGTACCGCTGACCGTAAGGAAGCCACGAGTGGCACGCATACTGTCTTCCGGCAATACATAAATATAAGGTACGAGTTTCACATCGCGGACGGTGAAGAGCTTGGGATTGTAGAGCAGGCCGCAGTCAACACCACGCTGGTCGGGACCCTCAATGTGAACGAACTGCATGTTACGGGCTGCCAATGGCTCCTGAGCGCAAAGGTCGGTCAGACACTTGGCATTCTCAACCTCAGAAACACCGATAAAGGCGCAACCTACTGACGGCGGCAGCATATCGGTGCCCATCTCGCTGAGCACACGTGCCATATTGCGAAGCTTGTTCGTGTATTTCATTCCTGTCCACTTATTGGTGCCCTCAGGCAGATATTCATAATCATTATGGCCGTCGTCATGACAGGTATCAAACAGATTCTCAAGATTGTAGAAACCCACGGCATAGACTGAATACTTCTTCTGTGCCTGCGCTGAAGCGACTCCTACCAGGAGCGCAATAGCCATAAGGATAGATAGTTTTTTCATATAGCTCGGTTTTTTATGCCACAAAGATACAAAATAATTCAATTATTTCATTCATATTTCATAATTTTTTTTTATCTTTGCCGCAAAATATATACTAACAATTAAATAACAAACTATGAAGAAAAAGCTGAAACTTGTTGTGATGGCGCTGTGCATAGCCCCGGCAGTGTTCGCTCAAGAGGTGGAAACACCACAGGCAACGCAAAGCGGACTGCAGGATGAACAGGCCTTCACCTTTACCGAAGCGCAGCTGGGAGAAGACGAAGACATGTCGCAAAACGTGACCATCATCTCCTCGAACAACAACATCTACTCCTCTCAGGTGGGATTCTTGTTCAGCCCCATGCGTTTCCGGTATCGTGCTTTTAACCAGAAGTACAACGAGATTTACATCAACGGTGCGCCCATGAACGACATGGAGTCTGGGCAGTTCCGGTATTCACTCGTTGGCGGTTTGAACAACCAGACACGTGGTGTGGAGAACGCGTTGCCGTTCGAGGTCAACAACTTCTCGATGTCAGCCATGGGCGGATCGAACAACTACGACTTCCGTCCAAGCCACTTCGCCGCAGGACATCGAGCCACCATCACCGGTGCGAACCGTAACTACACGCTACGTGGCATGTACACCTTCAACACCGGACTGATGCCGAACGGATGGGCATTCTCGGCAAGCCTGACCTACCGTTTTGCCGACACCAAGACATCGTACGTGGAGGGAACATTCTACAATGCCCTCTCCTACTTCCTCGGCGTGGAAAAGGTCTTCAACGACAAGCACTCCCTGTCGCTCGTCACTTGGGGCAACCCCACCGAACGCTCGACACAGGGTGCCGCTACGGACGAGAGCTACTGGCTGGCAAACAGCAACTACTACAACCCTTACTGGGGCTACCAGAACGGAAAGGTGCGCAACTCACGCGTAGTGACTGACTTCTCACCGTCTGTATTGCTGACATGGGACTGGAAAATCAACCAGGACACGAAACTGTCCACCACCCTCTTCGGCAAGTACAGCATGTACAAAGGCACTAAGCTGAACTACAACAATGCAGACAACCCCCAGCCGGACTACTGGAAGAACCTGCCGTCAAGCTACTTTGACGTTTGGGACCCCACCGACGTTGCCAACCGCACACAGCAGGGCTACTACGACTTCTACACGACACGAGCTTACCTGATGGGCAGCAAGGCTGCACGACAGATTGACTTCGACCGCCTGTACTACATGAACCAGCAGGCAAATGCCCAGGGAGCTGACGCCATGTACTTCATCCAGGCCAAGAACATCAACAACCTGAACCTCACACTGGCCTCCACCTTGAAGACCAGCCTCAGCAAGTTCTCGAACCTGAACGTCGGCATCCAGCTGGGAACCAACAAAGGCATGCACTTCCAGACGATGGAAGACCTGTTAGGTGCAACGGTTTACCACAACATCAACACCTACGCACTCGGAAACTACGGAATGCACCAGGACGAGGTACAGTATGACCTGAACAACCCCAATGCCTTGGTAGGCAAGGGCGACAAGTTCGGCTATAACTACAATATCTTTGTAGATAAGGCTACCGCATGGGGCAACTACTCCTACAGCCGCGGCAGACTGCATGCTTTCGTGGCTGGCCGACTCGGCGGCACGCAGATGAAGCGTGAAGGTTTGATGCGCAACGGTCTGGCACCTGACAACTCATACGGCAAGGGCAGGACGGCACGTTTCCTCGATGGCGGAGGCAAGGTAGGCTTAAACTACAACCTCGGTGCAGGAAGCACCATCATGCTGGGTGCTGGCTATGAGCTGAGAGCCCCGCAGGCTCAGACAGCCTTCGTGGCACCGGAAATCAACAATGACTTTGTCAACAACCTCAAGAACGAGCGGATATTCAGTGCCGAGGTCAGCTATAACTTCCAGACTTCGTGGCTGAAGGCTAACATCAACGGCTACTACAGCCGCATCACCAACGCTACCGAGTGGCAGAACTTCTACTTCGACGACATCAACTCGTTCTCGTACGTATCCATGACCAACATCAAGAAGGCTTACTACGGTGTTGAAGTCGGCGCACGCTTTAAGCTGACTGACGACCTCGACCTGAAGGCCATCGGCACATGGACCGAGGCAAAGAACACCAACAATGCCAACGTTCGCTACATGAACTCCACAAAGGGAGTTTACTACGACGATATCGTGATGAACAAGAACATGCGCGAGTCGGGAACACCGCTGTCTGCCTACAGTCTCGGACTGAGCTACCACAAGAGCGGATGGTACATTGACCTGAACGGCAACTACTACCACCGTATCTACCTGGGCTACTCGCCAAGCTACCGCTACCAGAAGACACTGACGACAATGGGTAACGTTGACAACAATGGTGACTTCATCGTTCCCGAACAGGCCAAGGGCAACGGCGGATTCATGCTGGATGCCTCTATCGGCAAGTCTATCCGTCTGAAACGCGGTCGCCAGCTTTCCATTAACCTCATGCTGACCAACCTGCTCAACAATACCCACATTGTGACGGGTGGATACGAACAGAGCCGAAGCGACTACACGGTGAAGGACGACGGTACATTAAATAATGTACGCGCGTACAAATTCTCTCTTAATCCGAAGAAATACTACGCTTACGGTATCAACGGCATGCTGAACATCGCTTACAGATTCTAAAATACGACAAGACAATGAAACAGATCAAATATCTTCTTTTTGCATTGGCATGCACACTGAGTGCATCGTGCATGGATGGCGACGACGGTGACTGGAACAACCCCGTGACCGAGGAGACCAAGAACCATTTCGGCAATCCATACCTGCAGGCGACAAACCTCATCACCATTGAACAGCTGAAGAGCACTTACAATGCTGTCATTGAGAGCGGAGGCTATACCCAGGTCAGCGAGCCCACCCAGATTAAAGGCGTGGTAACGGGTAACGACATCGAGGGTAATATCTATAACGAAGTATCCATCCAGGACGAGACGGGAGCTTTCATCATCTGTATTGCACAGGGTGGACTCTACGGCTATCTGCCCATGGGTCAGGAGATTCTTGTAGAGCTCGAAGGCCTATACATTGGAGGCTACGGCAAACAGGGTGAAATCGGTACCCCTTACACCAGTAAGAGCGGCAGCACCTACGTCAGCCGCATGGCTCGTACCTTGTGGAACAACCACTTCAAACTGCTCGACAAGAAACCCGTCACACCTATCCTGGTCAGCGATATCAAACAGCTTGACCTGAAGCGTGACTGTGGAAAGCTCATTACCCTGAAGGGTGTAACCATCAAGGAGGCTAACGGAACTGCAGTCTATGCCCCGAGCGACGGCAGTGTACCGCTGACAGCCAACTGTGCCAACCGCTCGTTTGTGGGAATCAGCAACCGTACCCTTGTGCTGCGCACCAGTACCTATGCAGACTTTGCCAACTCGGTGATGCCTACTGGTACTGTTGACGTTACAGGTGTTGCAACCCGCTTCAATGACACTTGGCAGATTCTGCTCCGCACAGAGAGTGACGTAAAGAAATTATTAGGAAACGAATAGTTACAATTGAAATAAAAAAACAATAATCATATGAGAAAGATTGCATATTCATTGATTGCGATGGCCATGGCGGCTTTCACATTCACCAGTTGCGAGGACGTTCCCGCTCCGTACGGACAGCCTGAAGACCCAGGGTCTGGTGGTGGTGGCGGAACGGTAGTTGTTGACCCCACAGGTAGCGGTACTGAGGCTGACCCGTATAACGTGGCAGCAGCTATTGCTGCAACAGCGGCTCTACCCCAGATTGCTGATGCCAAAGAGGCTGATGCCAGCAATAGCATAGATGCCGTTGCAATAGGTTATATCAGCTCTATTGATGAGATTGACACCGATGGTACTTATGGCAATGCAACTTATTATATCTCTGACGATAAGGAAGGAAAAGCCAACAAGCTGGAGATTTACCGTGGCTACGGATTGAACGGACAGAGATTCAACGATTCGGGTGCGACCATCATCAAAGTTGGTGACTTGGTAGCCGTTTCAGGCAAGTTGGTTAACTTCAGAGGAACACTTGAATTTACCCAGGGCAGCAAAATCCTGTCCATCAATGGTGAAGGCGGTGGTGAGCAGCCCAGCGGAGAGACTATCGGCACGAAAGATGACCCCATCAAGGCTTCTGAGGCATTAACAAAGATCAACGCCCTTGCCGATGGCGAAAAGAGCACATCCAAAGCATACGTTAAGGGTAAGATTGTGAAAGTAACCACCTCACAGGAGAACTTCGAGAAGTATGGTAACATCAACTACTGGATTTCTGACGACGGAACAGAGGCCAATCAGGTTCAGGTATATGCCGGCGACGGCTTGAACGGTGAGAAGTTTAAGTCTGTCAACGATATCGCAGCAGGCGATGAAGTTGTAGTCTTCGGTACTCTTTACAAGTATGTCAACAAGAATAGCGGTGCTGTTACTCCTGAAATTGAGGGTAGCTACCTTGTAAGTCTCGTCAAAGGCCAAGGTGGCGGTGGCGACGACCCTGGTGATGACACACTCGGTACTAAGGACAATCCTCTTACTGTTGCAGATGCGTTGGAGCTGATTAGCGGTCTGCCAGACAAAGGCGAAACCGAACAATTTGCATTCGTGAAGGGTAAGGTGGTCAAGGTAACTACCAACCAAGCAAACTTCGACAAGTATGGCAACCTGAACTACCTCATTTCTGAGGATGGAACAGAGAACAACACCCTTACTGTCTATAGCGGTGATGGTCTTAATGGTCAGAAGTTCAGCGGTCCTGGAGACCTCGACCCAGGCGACGAAGTCATTGTCTATGGAAAGCTTTACAAGTACGTCAACAACTCTGGTGCTGTAACGCCAGAAATCAACAAGGGTAACTACCTCGTAAGCCTCGTCAAAGGACAAGGTGGTGGTGGCGAACCTGGAGGTGGTGACGAGCCTGGTGGCGGTGACACCCCTTCTTCATTGACTAATGGTAATTTCGAGACTTGGGCTGATGGTCTGCCCACAGGCTGGAAGTCTGCCTCTACCGCAAGTTCTGCTACACTGAAGCAAAGCACTGATGCTCATGGTGGCAATTATTCTGTAATAGTAGTTGGTGACGAGGGTAACAACAAACGCCTAGCCAGTCAGGAAATCACATTGGCAGCAGGCACTTACGTCTTCTCGTTCTATGCTAAGGCTACAGCAGAACCCGCACAGGTTCGTCCTGGTTACGTTCCTGTTAGCAGCGGCAAAGCCGGCTCATATGCCTATGGCAATTATGCAGACATCACTTCCGGTAGCTGGACACTAGTTTCACATGAGTTCACGCTGAATGCAGAAACCACGCTCTGCCTGGTAGTGATGAATCCGAAGAAATCTAATTACTCTTCAGGCAAGGACGTCCTCATCGACGATGCTACGCTGACAAAGAAGTAATTACTGTATATAGACAATCTGAAGCCGCATCCTTTACAGGTTGCGGCTTTTTGTTTCCTCGAAAAACAAAAAAATGTTAAATAACAGGAGGCGATAGCAAATTCTTTACTCTTCACTCTTCGTTCTTCATTTTTTATTCGTACCTTTGCACCCTCAAAGCGCAATATTGCGTCGTTAGAATGAATTTATAGTAAACAATTAATAAGTAACAAGTAAAATGAAAAAAGGTATTCATCCAGAAAACTATCGCCCCGTCGTGTTCAAGGACATGTCCAACGGCGATATGTTCCTCTCGCGTTCTACCGCAAAGACAAATGACACCGTAGAATTCGAAGGCGAAACTTACCCGGTGGTAAAAATCGAAATTTCTAACACCTCTCACCCGTTCTATACAGGTAAGAGCAAGCTTGTCGATACGGCTGGCCGCGTTGATAAGTTCATGAGCCGCTACGGTAAGGCTGCGAAGAAATAAGATAAAGCCTACAGACGAAACAAAAGGGACGCTTTCCAGTAGTTGCATATGCCGGAAGCGCCCTTTTTTTGTCACTTGACAATAACTAAAACAACATCCTATGTCCCTCAAGAACATCCTAAAGCTTGTTGTACTGGCACTCACCTTGGCTTCATGCGGTGGCGATGATGACGTCACGGCACCCACTACGCCCTCTCAAGACCAAAGGGACCTGGCCAACAACACGAACCAAAACCAGACAACGACCACGCCACAAGCCTGGAGACTGGAGTTTCCACGACTGAAAGACAATGGCAGCATTGTCATTGTACACATGGCACCCATGCCGACCCAGAATGGCGTCAACTACTCCGTAGAATGGGACCCACAGAAGAGATCCCAGCGATGGTCGTGCTATCAGATGTACGAATCTATTGCCGTATCAAACACCAAACGCTATACCGGCGACGACCAATATCCGCAAGACCCACAATTACCCGAATACTATCGTTTGTCAAAAGACCCGTTCTGGGGCTCTGGCTTCGACCACGGACACATCTGCCCCTCGGCAGACAGGCTTTGTTCGTATGACGCCAACTACCAGACCTTCTTCCTCACCAACATGCAACCGCAGTACAACAAGTTCAACGCCAAGCTTTGGGAGAAGATGGAGAGCCAGATTCGCACATGGAACCGCGGAAACTTCCGTGACACGCTCTATGTCTGCAAAGGCGGTACCATCGACAATGAGGAGAACATCATCAAATACCTGGGCAGTGGAACCAACAAGATTCCTGTGCCCAAGTACTTCTTCATGGCCGTGCTCTGCAAGAACAGCCAGGGATACAAGGCACTGGGATTCTGGGTAGAACAAAAGAACGAGGACCGCTCTGCAGACAAACTCGGTGACTATGTCGTCAACATCTATGACCTGCAGCAGCTCACCGGCATTGATTTCTTCTGCAACCTACCTGACAACATCGAGAATCAGGTGGAGACATTGCCTGTTGATAATGTCAAACGCGCCTGGGGGATGAATTAAACATTAAACATTAAAGATTAAACATTAAACATTAAAGATTAATCATTAAATAAAGAAAAAACGTTTGCAGATGTCAAAGAATATGCGTATATTTGCGACAAAAAGCAGACACACCATTATTATTATAACGCAAAAATGAAAACTGTTTATGATTTCTCTGTCAAGGACAGAAAAGGAAAAGATGTCTCACTGAAGGAGTATGCCAACGAAGTGCTGCTCATCGTGAACACCGCAACGAAGTGTGGCTTTACGCCTCAGTATGAAGAACTGGAGAAGCTCTACGAAAAGTATCACAGCCAGGGTTTCGAGATTCTCGACTTCCCCTGCAACCAATTTGGTCAGCAAGCTCCTGGCACGGATGAGTCCATCCATGAGTTCTGCAAGCTCACCTTCGGCACGGAATTCCCACGTTTCAAGAAGATCAAGGTGAATGGTGACGATGCAGACCCCCTGTATAAGTTTCTCAAGGAAGAGAAAGGCTTTGCCGGCTGGGACATGGAACACCCTATCGCACATATTCTCGATGACATGCTGACCAAGGCAGACCCCAACTATAAAGAGAACCCTGACATCAAGTGGAACTTCACCAAGTTCCTCATCAACAAGAAGGGCATGGTTGTGGCTCGTTTCGAACCCACAGAGAAGACCGAGAACATCGAGGAGAAAATCAAAGAACTTTTATAATAATACAGCGTTTAGCGTGTAGAGTTTGCTACCTTCCTTCATATGCAGGTAGTAAACTCTACACGCTAAACTTTAAAGTCTAAACTCAAAAAAAATGGAAAAGACAAAGTGCTTGATTATAGGTAGCGGTCCCGCTGGCTATACCGCTGCCATTTATGCATCGCGTGCCAATCTCAGTCCCATTGAGTATTGTGGCATACAGCCTGGCGGACAACTGACACAGACGACAGAGGTAGAGAATTTCCCGGGCTATCCCCAGGGCGTCGATGGTAACCAGATGATGATGGACCTGCGCGAACAGGCAGAACGCTTCGGTACCGACATCCGAGACGGCAGCATCGCCAAGGTTGACTTCTCACAGCGTCCCTACAAAGTATGGGCCGACGACGGCACGGAGATTGAGGCAGAGACGGTTATCATTGCCACAGGAGCCTCTGCTAAATATTTAGGACTTGACGACGAGCGCAAATATAACGGCCAGGGCGTTTCTGCCTGTGCCACCTGTGACGGATTTTTCTATCGCAAGAAAACCGTGGCAGTGGTAGGCGGCGGCGATACAGCCTGTGAGGATGCCCTCTATCTTGCCGGTCTGGCCAAGAAAGTATATATGATTGTCCGCAAACCCTTCCTGCGTGCCTCCAAGGTCATGCAACAGCGTGTCATGGGAACAGAGAACATTGAGATCCTTTTCGAGCACAACACGCTGGGGCTCTATGGCGAGAACGGAGTGGAGGGTGCCCGTCTGGTGAAACGCAAGGGAGAACCTGACGAAGAACTGGTGGACATCCAGATTGACGGTTTCTTCCTCGCTATCGGTCACAAGCCCAACACCGACATCTTCCGTGAGTGGCTCCCCACTGACGAGGTGGGCTACCTGAAAAAGATTGACGGCACACCACGCACCCAGCTGCCGGGTATTTTTGTTGCTGGCGACTGTGCCGACCCTGTCTATCGTCAGGCCATCACAGCCGCAGGAACCGGCTGCCAGGCTGCCATCGAAGCTGAGCGTTTCCTGTTAGGGGCTTAGTTGATAATCTTTTGATTATATAACCATTATTTTTCACCATATAACAAAAAAGGCTTCGCTTCACAGCGTAGCCTTTTTTCAATACTTTTTAAAAAACTAAATTAATCAACCATAAACCTTAACCATTAAAAAATCTTTCTGATGCAAAGATACAACAGTTTCCAATAGAATACAAATATTTTGAATGAAAAAAGGTTTAATATTCGTTCAGAACACGTTTTTTATACCAAAAATATCGAAAAACAAACTTTTTTTGCCCAAAATAACGGAATTTAAACCTATTTTTTCGGTTTTTTGAAAGAAAATTTTTAATTTAGCGCTCTAAAAATATACGTCACATGAATTTAAACATCTGGTGGTTCATCATAGCGATTGCCGTTTTGGCTGTCCTTTTATACTTGGGCAGACAAATCTATCTGCGCAGCCAGCGCATGCGCAACCGTCTCCAGATGGAACGTATATACACCGACATCACCCATGAGCTGCTCACCCCACTTACCATCATCTCCGCATCGGTTGAGCACCTCCGTGCCGAGGAACCCAAGTACGGCTACGACTACGACATGATGCAGCTCAACATCCAGCGCATGGTACGCCTTCTTCAGACCATCCTCGAGACCAGCAAGTCACAGGCTGGAGAACTGAAGCTACGGGTCAGCCATGGCGATATCATGAAATACATCCGTGAAACAGCGACGACCATCGAGCCCCTCATGCGAAAGAAAGGCTTACGGTTCGAAATCAATTGCACGCCAGAGAGCATGATGGGCTGGATAGACACAGACAAGTTGGACAAGATTATCTTCAACTTGCTCACTAACGCCGCCAAATATACCGAGAAAGAAGGTTTGGTAGAGCTGAATGTCCGCACCAACAAGAAATTCGACCATATTATTATACGCGTGAAGGACAACGGCATCGGCATCCCCAAGGACCGTCAGAAATACCTGTTCCACCGTTTCTACGACGGCGAATACCGCAACCGAAACACCTTCGGGACCGGTATTGGCCTGTCACTCACCCGCGACCTGGTCTATCTGCACAACGGAACCATCAATTTCGAGTCGGAAGAAGGACAAGGCACTACGTTTATCGTCAGTCTGCCCATCAACAAAGAGTCCTTCACACCCGCACAGATTGACGAGAAGAACAAAATCAACATCAAGATTCCACAGAGTGCCATCCTCGACCTCTCGGAATCCAAGCAAAAGACGATTGAGGAGATTGTCGAGGAGCGCGAAGCCGAAGACAATGCCTACAAATTGCTGATTGTCGAGGACAATGTAGAGCTCCTCATGCTGATGCAGCAGTTGCTGCACCCCCGTTACCGCATCTTCACCGCCCAAAACGGACGTGAGGCGCTGGAAGTCATCCGTTCCACAAACCTTGACCTGATTATCTCTGACGTCATGATGCCAGAGATGGACGGCTACGAACTCACCAAGACCGTCAAGAACAACGCGGACTACAGCCACCTGCCCATCATTCTGCTCACAGCAAAAATCCAGGACAACGACCGTCAGGAAGCACTCACCATCGGTGCCGACGACTACATTGCCAAGCCATTCCGCATGAACGACCTGAAACTGCGCATTGACAACATCATCCAGAACCGCCAGCGCATCCTGCATGAGTTCAAGCAGCAGACCATTGTCGAGACACAGAAGAAGGTTGCCGAAGACCCCACACCTGACAATGAGTTCCTGCAGCGTGCCATCCAGTGTGTCAACGACCACCTGTCTGATGTTGATTTTGACCGCGAGGCATTTGCCCGCGCCATGGGTGCCAGTCAATCAACCCTCTACAACAAGCTCCGTGCCACCACGGGCATGAACGTCACCGGCTTCATTCGCAACATCCGCATGAAAGCCATTGACAATCTCATCAGCCAGGATCCTAACCTCCGCGTCAGCGACCTTGCCTACAGAGTAGGTTTTAAAGACCCCAAATACTTCGCGACGGCCTTTAAGAAAGAATTCGGCATCCAACCCAAAGAATATATTGAGCGTTTCCGAACCCGTTGACTTGAAAAAACTTAAGATTCTCTTGGTTTTTTGCTCACTATATCGTATCTTTGTACCCGAAAACAAACCAACATTATATAATGGAATCCCAAAACTATCTGATTCTCATCATGCAGATGCTGGGCTCATTGGCCCTGCTGATGTATGGTATGAAGACCATGAGTGATGCCCTCCAGAAGATGGCAGGACCACAGTTGCGCCATGTCCTCGGTGCTATGACCACCAATCGCTTCACGGGCATGCTCACAGGTGTTCTCGTCACTGCCGCCGTGCAGTCATCTACCGCCACAACGGTCATGACCGTTTCGTTTGTTTCTGCCGGACTCCTTACATTGGCACAGGCCATCTCAGTCATCATGGGTGCCAACATCGGTACCACGCTCACCGCATGGATCATGTCGGCCGGCTTCTCGTTCAACATCACCGACTTCGTGTGGCCGGCATTCCTCGTAGCCATTATACTTATATATAATAAGAAGAGGCGCGTAGCTGGAGACTTCCTATATGGTATTGCCTTCATGTTTCTTGGTCTGGGTACGCTACGCCAGACGGGTATCGACATGAACCTCGGACAAAACGAGGCCGTCCTGGCCTTCTTCTCCAGTTTCGACCCCAACAGCTTTATCACTACACTGCTGTTCCTGCTCATCGGTGGTGTGCTTACGATGTGCGTCCAGTCGTCAGCAGCCGTCATGGCCATCACCATGATACTCTGTTCGGCAGGCGTGCTGCCTATCTATCAAGGTATTGCCCTCGTGATGGGTGAGAACATTGGTACCACGGTGACTTCTAACATCATAGCACTGTCTGCGGGCACTCAAGCCCGCCGTGCAGCCTTTGCCCACATGTTCTTCAACCTCTTCGGTGTCTGTTGGATTCTCATGGTCTTCCGGCCGTTCGTCGATGGCGTCTGCGGACTGGTAGGCTACGACGTGACCATGGACAAGTCCAATCCGGAATTCCTGACCAACTCCGCCAAGCTGAGTTTCGTACTGGCCGCCTTCCACACCTGTTTCAACCTTGTCAATACCGGCATTCTCATTTGGTTTATCCCCCAGATTGAAAAGCTTGTCTGCTATGTTATCAAGCAGAAGAAGACCGACGAAGACGAAGAGGTCATGCGTCTGCAGTACATTCAGGGCGGCCTGATGAAGACACCGGAAATCTCGGTCATCCAGGCTCAGAAGGAGATTACCCACTTCGCCGAGCGCATTCAGCGTATGTTCGGCATGGTACGTGACTTGCTCACCGAACAGGACAAGGACAAGTTTGCCAAGCTCTTCAGCCGCATTGAAAAGTACGAAGGCATCTCCGACAATATGGAGATAGAGATTGCCAAGTACCTCGAGCAGGTCAGCGATGCCCACCTCTCTGACGAGACGAAGGGCAAGATACGCCAGATGATGCGCGAAATCAGCGAGATAGAGTCTATTGGCGATGCCTGCTATAACCTGGCACGTACACTGAACCGCCGCCAGCAGTCGAATACTGACTTCACAGCTGACCAATATACCAATATTCGCCGCATGCTGGATCTCACCGACGACTCGTTGACCCAGATGAACCGTATCATGCAGGGACGTCGCGAGGAGCTCAATGCCAACGATACGTTCCGCATAGAGAACGAACTCAATACGTTGCGCAACAACCTGAAAGCAAAGAACATTCAGGATGTCAACGACCATCTCTACGACTACGCCATCGGCACCATGTATATCGACTTCATCAACGAGTGCGAGAAACTTGGTGACTACGTTGTCAACGTCGTCGAGGCACGTTTAGGCAAATAACTTTAACGGGGAGAGGAACTCCTCTCCCCCATCAATCTAACCCTTATAAATAAAAACAATGACTAGACAAAAGAAGTTTCTCCTGCAGGAAAATGAGATTCCCACACAGTGGTACAACATTCAGGCAGACATGCCCAACAAGCCCATGCCTCCTATCCATCCGGCAACCAAGCAACCGCTTGGAGTTGATGACCTCGCACACATCTTCCCCCGTGAGTGTTGCATACAGGAACTCGATACCGAACATGCCTGGATAGACATCCCCGAGGAAGTGCTCGAGAAGTATAAGTTCTACCGTTCTACGCCGCTGGTACGTGCATACGGTCTGGAAGAGGCCCTGGGAACCCCTGCTCACATCTATTTCAAGAACGAGAGTACCAACCCGCTCGGCTCGCATAAAATCAACTCTGCCCTGCCCCAGTGCTACTATGCAAAAAAGGAAGGCACCACCAATGTCACCACCGAGACCGGTGCCGGCCAATGGGGTGCAGCACTCAGCTATGCAGCACAGCTCTACGGACTCGACTGCGCCGTCTATCAGGTAAAGATTACCATGCAGCAGAAGCCCTATCGCTCCAGCATCATGCGTACCTTTGGTGCCGTTGTCGAGGGTTCTCCCTCTATGTCCACCCGTGCCGGTAAGAACATCCTGACCGAAGACCCCACACACAGTGGTTCGCTGGGTACCGCCATCAGCGAGGCTGTTGAGCTGGCAACCACCACACCTAACTGTAAATACACCCTCGGCTCCGTACTCAACCACGTAGCCCTGCACCAGAGCATCATCGGCCTGGAAGCCGAGAAGCAGATGCAGATGGCAGGCGAATACCCCGACATGGTCATTGCCTGCTTCGGCGGCGGCTCCAACTTCGGCGGCATAGCATTCCCCTTCATGCGCCACAACATCAAGGACGGCAAGAAGACGGAGTTCATCGCTGCTGAGCCCGACAGCTGCCCCAAGCTCACCCGCGGACAGTTCCGCTACGACTTCGGCGACGAGGCCGGTTACACACCGCTACTGCCCATGTTCACACTGGGCCACAACTTCAAGCCCTCCAACATCCATGCTGGCGGACTGCGCTACCACGGTGCCGGCATGATTGTCAGCCAGCTCATCAAGGACGGACTGATGAAGGGTGTTGACATTCCGCAGCTTGAATCATTCGAGGCCGGTATGATTTTTGCCCGTTCCGAGGGCATCATCCCCGCTCCCGAGAGCTGCCATGCCATTGCTGCCACCATCCGCGAGGCCAACAAGTGCAAAGAGACGGGCGAAGAGAAGGTCATCCTCTTCAATCTCTCCGGCCACGGACTCATCGACATGCCTTCATACGACTCCTTCATCAAGGGCGACCTGCAGAACTATACCGTCACCGACGAGATGATTGCAGCTAACCTTGCTGAACTGGATCAATAAATGAACACCCAGGATGTGTCAACGCCATGCATAGCGTTGGCACATCCTTAATAGGGAATAAACAAACAAGCTATGAAAAAAAATAACTTACTACTTTCACTCATTTTGTCGTTATCATGTGCCATGCTGCTGACAGCATGCTCAAAAACCGTCATCGAAGAAGGAGATGAAGGAGGCAGCTCCATCGGCGACGGAAACAGTACCCTCAACATCATCACCCGTTCCGGCGAGAGCGATGCTGAACTCAGCTACCCCATTACGCTATACGTTTTCAATAGCAGCAATACATGTATTGACGTCCAGACGCTGGCCACATCCAACGAGGCCATATCCATTGAGAACCTCCCGGCAGGAACTTATAGCGTCTATGCGCTCGGCGGGGCCGACGACAGCCGCTATACCCTGCCCACACGCTCCGAAGCCACGCCAACCTCCATCGTCAGCCTACGGGAGGGCAAGACACACGAGGACCTCATGGCAGGCCACAACACCGTTGTCATCGGCCACGACGAAACCAACCAACTAACACTCTCCCTGTCGCGTATGGTCAGCATGCTGAAAACCATAGAGGTGAAAATGATTCCCGACGATGTCAGCGCCGTAAGCATTACCATTACTCCGCTAAGGGAAGCCATCCTGCTCAATGGTGAAAACAGCGGAGAATCGGGCGTCTTCACCCTTAACCTGACGGAAGAGAGCGACGGAAGGACATGGAAGAACACCCAGGCAGAATATATGCTGCCATCAGCCGGCAATGCCACCATCACCGTCAAGATGACACGCGCAGAAGGTGTACGCAGCTACAGCTACACCTGTGCCGAACCGCTGCTGGCCAACTACAAAATCAATATCGACGCCACCTATACCGGCTCAACCTTCAACATGACGGGTACGCTGACAGGAGCCACCTGGGCCGGTGAACGCACCATCACCTTCGAATTTGACGAGAGCAACGTCACCGGCAACGAAACAGAAGAACAAGGAGGCGGCAATCAAAGCGGAGGCGGTGACGACAACGACAATACGGACAACATTATTCACGGAGCGGCACCCGAGGAAGGCACCGCATACCAGGGTTGCTACGTCCTCAGCTCTGCCGTCCAGACCGATGGCTCGTCACTCGTCACCCTCATGTCACCGACCCAGATGTCGGGGCTCAATTTTGACGCTAACGACCAGAGTTCCATCCGTGCAGCCGTAGAAACAGCCATCAACACCCTTGCCGTTTCCGGCATCGGTGGCTGGCGGTTGCCTAACAAGGAGGAGATGGACTACATCCAGGCTATTGGTGCTGGAAACATCAATGTAAACATCAGTTACCTGAGTGGCATCACACCATTGACAGCAAACAGTGGCTGCTATTTCTACACCAATGCCAACGGGCTCATCAGCAGCTACCTCCTGTCAAACGGAAAGGAGTTCGAACCCGACAACACAACCAAGCTCCGTGCCGTCACAACCCTGACATTCAAGACCAATTAATAACCGATAGTTCCCCAAAACGACATAAGGTTGGCAACATTGCCAACCTTATTTACGCTGTGTAGGAACATTGGGACTCGAACCCAAGACCTCTTCAATGTGACTGAAGCGCTCTAAACCAACTGAGCTATGCTCCTAAAAAGCCTGTTACTCGCTATTTCGGCTGCAAAGGTACAAATTAACGTGCAAACAACCAAATTTATTGGATATTTTCTCACGTTATGCGTTTTTTACAACATTATAGAGAGATTTTCATGAAAAATTCGTAATTTTGCAGCCCAATCCAAGAGGAGAGCAAGACACATTGCCTGATAACTGCAAAAATGCTTGTTGATTTCCTATGCGGAGGCAATGTGATGATTAATATTTAAAAATGAGAAGAGTAACAATCCTTTTGACGACTCTATTAGGGGGCTGCCTGAACTTGTTGGCACAAAATGCCGACAGCACCTCGCTACGTCCGACCTTCGGCGTTGACTATACCGGCGAGGTACAAACCGACTTCAAGCGAGCCCGTCTGGCCAATCTTCTCGAACTCCATGCAGACATTCCCCTCTCAAGGAAATTCTCGGTACAGCTGTCATCCATCAGTACATGGTCAAACTACAACGACCAGATACTCATTGACTTACAGGGATTCTCCAACATCGACACCTACTTCGACATTCCCTTTGCACTCTCGGTGGCAGGCATTACCTGGCAAATCAACGACCACCATTCGCTATTCGCCGGCATCCGTCGAACCGACGAAGACTACTTCTGCAGCGACGCCTTTGGTTTTTTCTCCAACAGTTCGTGCGGCATCTTCCCCACCATCAGTTGGAACGCCCCCATCGGAGTGTTCCCTAATGCAGCGATGGGCATCCACTACAAATACGACAAAGAGAACCTATGCCTGCAGGCATCGGTCTATAACGGCGAGGGCAACTACCGCTTCGAGGGCCGCTACAACGTTTTCCGCATCTGTCCCCATAGCAACGGCATATTTGCCTTGGGGCAGGCTGAATACCGCCATCGCGGAAGCCACTATTTCTTAGGAGCCAGCGTACATACCCATCCTATAGTTCTGCCGACGATATGGGCACACGCCGAGCAGGCATTGACGTCCAAACTAACCCTGCTTGCTGCCTACGGACATGCTTTCGCCAGCGACAACCTTTGTGATGACTTCTACGGACTTGGCGGAAAATACAGCCTCAAGCGCGCTGAGTTTGGCGTGTTTACGGACTACACCCGTATTCTCGACATTGACGAATGGGCTACGGAGTTCATCTTCAGCTATCAATTCACAAACTTCTTGGCAGTCAAGCCCATACTGCATGTCATCAACACCGAAGGCACAACCAACTGCGTTGGTCTGCTGCGCGTGGAGATTGGCATTTGACCTTATTCCTCAAAAACATCCCCCCAAAGAGCAATTAGCTTTCATACACCATCATCACAAAAAAATTTATCCTTTTTCTTGCTTTTTCGCCTGAAATGTATTACCTTTGCAGTACATATTGCAAAGTATTGTAAATACGGCAGTTACAAAGGATATTTGAATTAAAAAGGATTTGAACGGGCGTTCAAGGTGTTTTGAGCGAACGTTCAAAGTGTTTTGAGCGCCCGTTCAAAGTGATTTGAGCGAGCGCTCAACCCCCAAGGAAACGGCACCTTCTCCCCTTGAAGGTGCCGTTTTCGTCCCTTCAACTCGGCACCTTCGTCCCTACCACTCGGCACTTCTCTGGCAAGTCATCTGTAATTGGTGATTAACTTTGTAAATGTGACAGGTACCAAATCCCTGTCACATTATTCTCTATCTATCGGCAAGTTTAGCTGCTGATTACGCCTACAAAGATAGCACTTTTTGCCGATACCGGCAAGTTTTTGTAGAAAAAAGTGCTTTTTCTATAACGGACCGAGTGCACGGCAGAGCCCCCGTTGTACTCCAAAATAATTTTCGAATCTCATCCTCATTTAAGAAAAAATGTGTATTTTTGCAGCATAAATGTACTTGGCAATGGCAAAACACAAAATCTACGTTGCCAGCAGTTGGCGCAATGAACATTACCCTGACGTGGTGGCCAAGTCACTGAAGTAATATGGACAAACTCTCAGCAGAACGACGATCAGCCAATATGGCGGCAATTCGGTCGAAGGACACGAAGCCGGAGATGATTGTGCGGCGTGGACTGTGGAAACGGGGATTCCGGTACAGGCTTAACGACAAGCGGTTGCCTGGACATCCGGACTTGGTACTGAGGAAGTACAGAACATGCATTTTTGTGAATGGGTGCTTCTGGCATGGACATAAGAGCCTCACCCCCAACCCCTCTCCAAAGGGCGAGGGGAGTGAATACATACTTACCGATTCGGAGTGTTGCAAGATTCCGAAGACGAACCGTGAGTTCTGGGTAGCGAAGATTCGCAGGAACAAGGAGCGTGACAAGGAGGAACAGAAGAAGTTGGCAGCGATGGGCTGGCATTGCATCACGGTGTGGGAATGCGACCTGAAACCATCGAAGCGTGAAGAGACGCTGGAGTCGATTGCGTTCACGCTGAACCATATATGGTTACAGGACCGTCAGACACGTACCATTGCATACCAACAGCAGGACGAAAAGGACGAGCAAATGCCAATGGCTGCAGAAGGTGACGGGCTATGTCCTTGAAAAAAGATTCGGTGGTGCAAATGTGGTGTATTATGCAAAAAGAAAAATCCGCAAGAAACTAACATTCAGAATCTTGCGGATTTTATAAAGTGATCCCGTTGGGATTCAAACCCAAGACCTTCAGAACCGGAATCTGACGCTCTATTCAGCTAAGCTACGGGACCTTTCGGGGTGCAAAGGTACAAATTAGTAAGCAAACAACAAAAGGTTTTTGAAATTTTATTTCATCTTTCCTTTTGTTGTTAGACTTCCCGATATTAGAACTGGCGCGGGCCTCCGAAGCCACCACCACGGCCTCCGCCAAAACCGCCACGGCCACCACGACCTCCGAAGCCTCCGCCAGGCATACCGCCTCCAAAGCCACCACGGCCACCCTGTCGGCCACCGAAGATGTTCAGGCGATAGATAACATGCAGCATGGCATACTGATGGACGGAGTTGTACTCCGTATCACTACGCATCATTTCGTTGATGGTGCGGGTGATGTTTGACTGACGGTTCAGGATATCATAGAACTGCAGGCTGACGGTCAGGGCATTGCCACGCAGGAAGCTCTGCGACAGCTGTGCGTTCCATATCAACTCATTGGTATTCATCGTGGCATCGCTGAATCCACGGCGGCTATTCATACTGATATCTGTTGCCAGACGTGTTCCCCAAGGCAACGTCACATTTGTGGACAGACCATAAGAGAAGGTCCACGTGTCGAGGTTGGAACTAGTCATAATGTTATTGCGTGAGCGGTTGTAGTTGAACGAGCCGTTGGGTTCGACCTCCAACCAGTCGTTACGGAAGCTAAATCCGAGACGCTCAGAGATGCCGAAAGTCTTCGTAATACTCTTAGTGGCGTCATCATTGAAGGTCATGGTCTTGGGTTTTGAATTCAAGTTAGCATAACCTACGCTGTTGTTGTAGCTCAGGTTTGTGAAAGTATTGATGTTGAAGTAGCCCGCTGAGTCGATAGACGTGTTATAGACAAGGAATCCCTGCGTACTCCAGTTACCGTCGATATTCTCAGGTCTCGTCACTCTTGCGTCCGTATTTTTGTCGTATGTTACCTTGCTCGCAATAGAGTTCTGAGTCATGCGGAAGTTGATGTTGGCCATCAGCGACTGCATGTGACTGGGGAAGTAGTTGTTATACTGCAGACGGAAGTTATTGGTGAACGAGGGTTTCAGTCCCGGGTTACCCCTTTTGATGTTCATGGGGTCGCTGTCATCTACGATGTCAAGCAGGTCGGCTATACCTGGTTGGCTGGTCTGTCCACGATAGTTGAAACGAAGCTGGCTGACATCGGAAATCTTCCAGCGGAAGTCTGCTGTCGGTGTGATATTAAATACGCTACGCGTCGTATCAACTGATACACCCATATACTTCTGCACGTACTTCGATGACTGTGGAATCATCTGTACACCGATGTTGAAGTTATAGCTGTCGCGTACGATGCGCAGCATCACCTCTGCCGTATGGATGTAGTTCTTATATTCCGAGTAACGGCTCATGGACTCACTACGATATGTCTCGAGCGGGTCAACCAGACGGGCCAGATAGGGGTCCCATCCGCGATAGCTGGCCACGAGATCGCTGAAGTCATAGCTGTCAAGGTCGAACATCTGTTTGTCGCCCTTCTGGTAGCGATACTGGAACTCATAGCTGAACTGCAGGTACGTTCTGGGCATGATTGGCTCACTATAGGTCAGACGTACGTTGTAGTTATAGTTCTTGGTGGGCGACAGGCTGTAGCGGTTGGTACGCTGAATGGAGTCATTGCCGTCAGCACCCTTTACTCGGTAGAAAGTTGCCAGGTTTGACTGGAACTGGTTACCCTTGTTCTCTGAGTAGTTAGCACCAAGAACGAGGGTGATGTTACGACCCATGGAACTGAGGCGTCGGTTCAACTGCAACGTACCACCAAGGCTGGTAGATCTAGAATAATCCATCGTGGAGTTGAGACGAGTATTGATGAGGGCCGTCGTATCGTTGATAGTCACGGTCTTCATACGTGCCAGACCTTCAGGACTAAGCGGATCGTCAACGTACAAGTAAGGATCGACACCGAACGATGCAGAGGTGCCACCACTGAGCTGGTCGTTACTGTTATAGCTGAAGTTGGGTCGAAACATGATGTTCGTCATCGAGTCGGCCTGCCATTCTATGCGCATCTGTCCGTTCCACCGATTGCCACGCGTGTAACGCTGACTGTTGCTATTCGAGAATGAGCCAGAATAGAAGTTATGCTGTGACTGGAGCGAAGCTGCATCGCCGTCGCTGTGGTTCCAGCGTATGCTTCCATCCCATTTGAAATTTCTGTTGGGCTCATAGTTGATGTTCACGCCTGCCATCTTATTAGCCGTCAAACCCTGTCGGCCCATGCCGCCACGGAAGCCACCGCCACCGCCAGGGAATCCCATGTCATTGGTGTTATTGGCATTAAGCATCACGATGGCAGTCATCTTACTATCGAACTTACCACCCATGATACGACCGGAATAACGATCCTTCGTACCGACTCCAATATCGGCATTACCCATGATGCCGCGGTTCATACCTGGTTTTACGCCGAAGTCGAGCACAGTTTCCTCGTTGCCATCCTCAATACCGCTGATACGGGAAAGGTCACTCTTCTCATCATATGCCTTAATACGATCGACAATATTGGTAGGCAGGTTCTTCAGGGCTGTCTGGGTGTCACCTGTCATGAATTCCTTACCGTCAATCTTAATCTTCTTGACTTGTTTTCCGTTGATAGTTATGGTTCCGTCATCGCTGATCTCAGCTCCAGGAAGTTTACGGACAAGTTCTTCAATGGTGGAACCTTCCGGGGTGCGGAAAGCATTGGCATTATAGATAAAAGTATCTTTCTTGAGCGTTACCTTGGCAGCCTGTGCCGTGACAACAGCCTCGTCGAGGGTGATGGCATCGGCCTTGACGCCAATAGTACCCATCTTAACGTCCTTGCCACTGACAGTGACACGCTTGGTGTAGTTTTTATATCCCACACTGGTTATCTGGATGATGTAACGGCCATCGGCGGGAGCCTCCACGCCAAAGTTTCCGTCAGTGTCCGTCAGGACACCCTTCACCATGGTAGAGTCGATTTTCAACAGTTTTACTGTAGCTGCGGGCAAAGTTTCGCCCGACTGATTATCAACCACCGTACCAAAAATCTTGTTTTGAGCATGAATAGTCAGTGCCGCTATGGTGAGCACTAATAACAACAGATATTTTTTCATTTCTTTTGAGATTTATGTCTTTTTGACGTGCTTTGTCTTGGAAGGTTTAAAAATTATGTGTAATTTTGCATGCAAAACCAAACAAAAACGAAAATGGAACCCCAGAAAATTATCATCTCGGACCAGCTGCTGCAGTCGTTTACCACAGCTATTGCCGAGTGTCCGCACGACCGTCTTTTCGTACTCTGTGACGAGAACACCCAGCGGCTATGCCTGCCCGTCCTGCTTACCATTTATAAGTCGCCATTCACCATTATCACGATTCCGGCAGGCGACACCAACAAAGGGCTCGACTCGCTATGTCACGTATGGAGCCAACTGCAACAGGGCGGTGCGACGCGCCATTCGCTGATGGTGAACCTGGGCGGTGGCATGGTGACCGATCTTGGCGGTTTTGCAGCTTCTACATTCAAGCGCGGCATTCAGTACATCAATATCCCCACCACCCTGCTCTCCATGGTCGATGCCTCTGTAGGTGGCAAGACGGGCATCAACTTCGGCGGATTGAAGAACGAGGTGGGTGTCTTCAACAATGCAGCAAGTGTCATCCTTGACACTGTATTTCTGCATACCATGGACAACGAGAATTTACTCTCCGGCTTTGCTGAAATGCTGAAGCACGGACTCATTTCTGACGAAAAGAGCTGGGCACAGCTGATGACTATCGACATCAACAACCTAAAGACTCAAGACATTGCCGACAATGTTGCCGTCAAGCAGCGCATCGTGCTGGAAGACCCGACGGAGAAGGGTATTCGTAAGGCTCTGAATCTGGGCCATACGGCAGGTCATGCCTTTGAGTCGTATGCCATGCGCCGCCAGCCTGTGCTGCATGGCTATGCCGTAGCATGGGGACTCATCGTCGAACTCTATCTTAGCGTGGTAAAGTGCGGATTCCCCACCGACCGCATGCGGCAGACCGTTCTGTTCATCCGCCAGCACTACGGTCAGCTCGGCATCACCTGCAAGGACTATCCAGAGTTGTTGGAACTGATGCATCACGACAAGAAAAACCAAGGCACCGACATCAATTTCACGTTGTTAGGCGGTATCGGTGACATCCGTATCAACCAGACGGCTACTGAGGAAGAAATCAAGGAAGCACTTGATTTCTATCGGGAAGGTTAGCTGCTAGCCGTTCGGCTTCGGCTCGGGCGGGCTTGCCCGTTTCCGTCATAGGAATCCGGGGAACCTGTAGGATGCGGCGCGGCTGCCAGAACTTCGGGAGCACACGACGACAAACAGCAGCAGCTTCATCGACAGGGCCTTCGGTCAAGAGAACAACGGCCTCGCCAAATTTCTCGTCATTTGCCCTTGTTATCAGAAACGCCACAGAGAGGTGGGGACGCAACAGGCGCTCCACCTCTTCTATTTGTATTTTCAGTCCTCCAGAGCAAATAACATTATCCTTACGCCCAAGAATGCGGAACCGCACGTTTCTCTTTGCCTCGTCCCCCACCATCTCCGAGGGGAGAAGAGTCTGGACACAGGCAATATCATTCGTGACCAGTTGTCCCTCGTGGACCATTGGAGCGTTGATTACCAGACAATTGTTTTCATTCAATGAGACATCAACACCGTCAAAGGGCGTGTACCACTCACTGGCATCCGGGCCGTTAAGCCTCCGAAGTGCTACGTGTGAGAGCGTTTCCGTCATACCGTAAGTACTCCACACCGCATGGGGGAAGTCCTTCAGTTCCTCGGCAAGAGCATCATCTATGGCTCCTCCGCCAATAATCAAGTGACGTATGCTCTTCAGGCGTTCACGTTCTTCCGGCACCTTCAGCGAGTTCCACACCTGCAGGGGAACCATGGCTGCAAAGTCCAGGGGAGTTTCATTCCCCACCCTTTCTGACAGGAGTGTGGGCAACGGGTGGCCACTTGGTTCTACGCTGACAAGCTGAAGCCCACAGGTCAGCGCCCGTACCACCATCATCTTGCCTGCAATATAGTCAAGCGGAAGACATAGTAACGCCGTATCACCCTCATGCAGCCCGAGAAAGTTGCAGGTAATACGCGCCGAAGCCTCCATGCGACATTTCTCCACAAGCATGGGCTTCGGTTTTCCGGTTGACCCGCTAGTATGCACCATGACGGTCGGTCTGTCATTGTGCCATTCGGCAAGAAACTCCTCAAGTGTCATGCTAAAGTCATCCAAAGTTTATCACCGCGAATCTCCAGCGGCATGGGGATATTGTCTGTAAACAGCTTACCCGTGCCAAGTCCCTGGGGCAGCGTGATATGCTCTCCATAAATATCTGCACACAACTGAGCCACGGCATTCAGTCCCACGTTGCTCTCCAAGGCACTGGTAATCCACGAACCGATTCCCATGTCACGGGCAATGCCGACCCACTCGCGGGTACCCGCCATACCGCCATGAAGCGATGGCTTCAAGATGATGTATCGCGGACGGATGATGTTGAGCATCTGACGTTTCTGGTCGGCATCGTTGATACCGATGAGTTCCTCATCCAACGCTATGGGAAGAGGTGATTCCCTGCACAGTTCTGACATGTAGAACCACTGACCGGCACGGATGGGTTGCTCAATAGAGTGGATGTTGTATTGAGAGAGAAGTTCCAGTTTATAAAGTGCATCGTCGTATGAAAAAGCACCGTTGGCATCGACGCGTAACTCTACCTCATGGTGCGAGAAACGCCGACGAATGCGTTTCACCAAGTCCAGCTCCTTGTCAAAATCAATAGCCCCGATTTTCAGTTTGACACAACGGAAACCCTGAGCCAGTTTTTCCTCCATGCGCTGCAGCATCTCCTCGTACGTTCCCATCCATACCAGTCCGTTGATAAGTATTCCCTGTTCGCCACGGGCAAAAGGGGTGTCGAATAGACGGTGAGCGGTGAGCGGTGAACGGTGAGTGGTGAGGTCAAGAATAGCCGTTTCCAAACCGAAGAGCATGGAGGGGTAATCACGCAGTGCGTCGTAGGGTATTTTGCCAGTCCGCTCCACCTCGTCACAGAATCCGCGCAGCACCTCCCGGTAACGGACGTTGTCCAGTGCATCGCAACTCAGATCAGGAAGCGGGGCACACTCGCCCACTCCGCTGGAATCTCCGTCACGGGCTGTCACCAGCCAAATGCGGCGCTCGGTATAGACCCCACGGCTCGTGCCTGCCGGTTGTTTGAAATGGAGCACACACTCCTCAATGTCTATCTTCATGGAATCTTCGGATATTGTTCAAAGTCAGGTTTCCGCTTCTCCAGGAATGCCTTGCCACCCTCCTGTGCCTCGTCCAGGAAATAGTAGAGCATGGTGGCGTCACCAGCCAGCTGCTGGATGCCCGCCTGTCCGTCCAGTTCGGCATTCAGGCCAGCCTTGATCATACGCAGGGCAATAGGCGAACGCTCCATCATCTCCTCGGCCCAGCTGACGCACTCGTCCTCCAGTTCGCTGAGCGGAACCACCTTGTTGACAAGTCCCATGTCGAGGGCCTCTTGAGCAGAATATTGACGGCAGAGGAACCAGATTTCACGGGCTTTCTTCTGACCGACGATACGGGCGAGGTAACTGCTGCCGAAGCCTGCATCGAAGGAACCGACCTTCGGGCCTGTCTGTCCGAAGATGGCATTCTCAGAGGCAATAGTGAGGTCACATACCAGATGCAGCACATGACCGCCACCGATGGCATAGCCATTGACCATAGCAATGACTGGCTTCGGCAAACGACGTATCTGCATCTGCACATCGAGAACGCTCAAACGGGGTACGCCCTCGTCGTCAATATAGCCGCCACGTCCTTTCACATGCATGTCACCACCCGAACAGAACGCATGCTTCACGTCCTCCGGACATTTGCCTTCAGGCACTTCCGACATGGCACCCGTCAGCAACACCACTCGAATGTGTTGCAGCTCGCGACAAAGTGCAAAGGCCTGACTTAACTCCAGCGTTGTCTTGGGGGTAAAAGCATTACGGTATCGTGCACGGTTAATCGTAATCTTGGCAATACCATTATACTCCTCGAAGAGAATCTCCTCGAACTTACGAATCTCTTTCCATTCTCTTTGTGTCATAGCTTGTTCCGATTTTTGCGCAAAATTACTAAATATTATTCAAAAAACGACCATAAATGGAAAAATAATCGTAACTTTGCATGCGACTACCTCAAAAGGTGGCAACTGTAAACATTTTATCATTAACTTAAAACAAGAAAACAATGAAAAAGTTTTTTGCAATCGCAGTTTTTGCTATCATGGCACTAACAGCCAATGCTCAAGGCCCAGTGAAGATTCTAACATATAACGGAGAGAGTTTTTCCGTTGACTACCCCGCCGACTACACCCCTCTGGAGAACTCATTGGGCGGCGACGTGAGCGATTGGAAAAAAGACGACAACCATGTCATGGAGTTCTACACCAACGAGGACTACGCCGCTCCGAGCGACTTACTGGACCTGGGAAAAACCATCAAATTATTGAAAGAAGAAGACTGGGACGGCAACCCCACAGGATGGCAGGTCGATGAACCTGTCGTTGACGGTAAGGTGATGTACGTCCGCTGCGTCAAGGACAACCTTTTATGCTGGGAGTTCGTTGTCAGCTACAAGGACCGGAACTGCTTTAAGGGCAAGCTAACCTGTCTTTTGAGCGAAGAGAAACAATTCAAGCCCGTGCTTAACTGCATCCTCTACACCTCGAAAAAGAAGTAAAAGTATATGTTACAAATCCGCTGCAAAAACAATGGTGTGACCAAGAGTTTCCCCGAAGGAACGTCACTACTTGATGTCTATCAGGAGTTTGCCGAAGACATCAAACTCCCCTACCCCGTAGTATCGGCTAAAGTGAACAATGCCTCACAAGGACTGAAATTCCGGCTCTACCAGAACCGCGACGTAGAATTCATGGATGCCCGGGAGGGAAGCGGTCACCGCGTATATGTCCGTTCGCTCTGCTTTGTTCTCTACAAGGCCACGCAGGACGAGTTTCCTGGTTCCAAACTCTTTATTGAGCACACCATTTCACGTGGCTACTATTGCAACTTCAAGAAAAAGAACATGGAGTCGCTCGCCGACGGCGACGTGGAGCGCATAGCACGTAGGATGCAGGAGATTATCAATCTGGACATGCCCTTCCGTCGTAATGAGTCAACAACCGAAGAGGCAATCCGCGTGTTTACGGAACGTGGTCTTATTGACAAGGTCAAGCTGCTGGAAACCAGCGGAAATATCTACAGCGACTACTATACATTAGGCGACACGGCCGACTACTACTATGGTCCATTGGTGCCTTCGGCAGGCTACCTCACCGTATGGGCTTTGGAACCGTACCACGACGGCATGCTGCTGCGCGTGCCCGACTGGAACAACCCGACCATACTGGCAGAGAAAGTGGATATGCCGAAAACCTACGAGATGTTTGCCGAGAAGACTCGCTGGGACATCATCATGCGACTCTCGAATGCCGGTGACGTGAACAAGGCGGTGAAACGTGGCTATGCCTCTGAACTGATACAGGTTTCAGAAGCTCTCCAGGAGAAGAAAATAGTGCAGATAGCCGAAGAGATTGACCGTCGGTTCCATCGTGAAGAGAACCCTGTACGCGTGGTGCTTATCACCGGTCCTTCATCATCGGGCAAGACGACATTCTGCAAGCGTCTTTCCATCCAGTTACTGGCCTGCGGACTACGCCCCATGTCGTTCTCTACCGACGACTACTTCGTCAACCGCGTGGATACGCCAAAACTACCAAACGGTGACTACGACTTCGACAATATTGAGACGGTGGAGTACTCACTGTTGGAAGAACATCTGCTACGACTGATGCAAGGCGAACGTGTGGAAATTCCGGAATACAACTTTGTGACCGGCAAGCGCGAATGGAACGGAAAGAAACTGAAGCTGTCCAACGACTCCATACTCATCATCGAAGGCATACATGCCCTAAATCCGTTGCTGACCAGCAAAATCAGCGACTCGGCCAAGTTCAGGATTTACATCTCCGCCCTGACGAGTATCTCCTTGGACGACCACAACTGGATTCCCGTTCGCGACAACCGATTGCTGCGCCGCATCATCCGTGACTACAATAAAGGAGCATATACCGCACAGGAAACCATCGCCCAGTGGAAAAACGTTTGTGAAGCTGAAGACCGATGGATATTCCCCTTCCAGGAGACGGCCGATGCCATGTTCAACTCTGCCTTGAACATTGAGTTTGCCGTGCTGCGCACCCATGCAGAGCTTATCCTGGCCTCCGTACCCAAGAACTGTCCGGAGTATGCCGAGGCTCACCGTCTGTTGAAGTTCCTGCGCTTCTTCATCCCCATCAGCGACAAGGAAATTCCACCTACATCGATCATGCGAGAGTTCGTGGGCGGCAGCTCATTCAAATACTAAGCGAGTGGTAGTAGTCGCGATAAACGCGCTCATCCGCTACATCATCAGTGAGCACTTCCAACAATAGGGGGTGCTCACTTTCTGCAGTCAGCAACCAGTCAATGCCCTGCTGCATGGTCAGCAGGTCGGTAGCCTGCCGATAGGCCACCCCATTTTGCTGACAGATACCTGCTGCCGTAGTATGGTGTTCAGCTGCAACAAAACGGTCGCGGGCAGGGCTTTGCTCCAGTCCCTTCAGCATATTGAATATACCGCCCTTACCGTTATTGAGCAGAAGGATGCGGAAATTCCCCTTTAGGTTCTGATTCCACAGCGCGTTCTGGTCGTAGAAAAAGCTCAGGTCGCCAATGACGCAAAACACAGGTTCATCAGTAGCCAAGGACATGCCGGCAGCCGTGCTGAGCGAACCCTCAATGCCGTTGACGCCACGGTTGCAGAACACGGCATGGCGGGCGTAGATGCAAGCTAAGCGGATGGCGGAAGAATTGGCATAATGAACCTCTGCTTTATATGGACGAAGGGAGAGTTGCTCCTCAAAATATTTTACTGCTGCCATTTGGGAATAGGCTGGGACAAACGATTGGTGAACTGATGCAGCCTTTTCAAGTTGCTGACGCCAAAGGCTGCAAAATGACTGGGCTTCAACGTCTGGATGGAAAGCCGCTCCTTCCGTCTGCCCGGCAAGCATCTTTTCGTATTCGTACCTGATATTCCACAAGGTCTGGGCCGGCAGACACTCCACCACCTCCGTAAGATGCATGAAGACATCGCACACGCGTCCTTCTGCATCTAAATAATAGACCTTTGCATGCTTGGCAGCTCGCAAAAACTTCTTCAGGCGCTTACTGACGATGGTGCCCCCGAGATGGAGTACGACATCAGGCATATATGCCTCAGCATTTCCTACATGTGAAAGCACCTCTTCAAAATGAACGGAAGCAAGGAAATAGTTGCACAACGGCTCGTACAAGACAACGGCACGAGCAGCAAGAAAGGACATCAGGCTCCTCCATTCCTCGTCATAAATCATATCTGAGTGTGTCTGACCGATGACAATCATAGGGCGCTTAGCCTCCATGAAATGGCGAATCATGATTTCATCAACATCACCTGCCTCACCACAATCAAACCGCCGGACAATTTTCCGCTCATCGGGAAGTGCTTCTGCGGCAAACTCAAACAGTGGTTCACTGATAGGGACATTGATGTGAACAGGACCAAGGCCATGATGCCGGACAGACAGCAAGGCCTCATTTACCAGACGGTTGCAGTACCAGCGTTCCTCGTCGTCACGCGGTTCCGGCAAACTGACAGCCTTCCTGACAAAGCGCCCCAGCGCATCAGGCTGCGGCAGCGTCTGACCATCCTGTTGGTCAATCCATTGTGACGGTCGGTCGGCAGAAATAACAACCAACGGCACCTGCTGGTAATATGCCTCGGCCACGGCGGGCAGCAGATTGAGCAATGCCGTACCACTGGTGACACAAACTCCGACTGCCCTCGGAGCACCGGCACCTAACGCCAATCCCAGGGCATAGAAGCCCGCCGAGCGTTCATCGGTAACGGGGTAACATGTGATGTCAGGACACTCGTTCAGGTTATGCACGATGGGTGCATTACGACTGCCAGGGCAGACGACGACATGACGAACGAAGTGCTTGACAAGCAGGGCGGTCAGTATGTTGACGTTTTCTTTGTTACAATACATATTATATATATAGGAGGTTGCGCATGGTTTCCATCTTGGCTTCAGTCTCCTGCCATTCCTGTTCTTCCACGCTGTCAGGTAGCAAGCCTCCTCCAGCATACAGCAGATAGCCATTGCTGAGCAGTTGCATACAACGCAGGGAGACATAGAGGTGAGTGGTGAGGGGTGCGAAGTGCGAGTTGAGGGACATCTGAAGGGGACCCATGAAACCGCTATAGTAGCTTCGCGGAGAATGTTCATTCTGCAGAATGAAGTCGTATGCATCCTTCTTAGGAAGTCCACAGACGGCAGGTGTAGGATGTAACGCGCAGAGCACGTCACCCAGATGTTGCTCGTCGGGCAGTGTGAAACGGAAATCGCTGCGCAGATGTACCAAATCGCCAGCCCGCACGGTATAAGGACCATGTTCTGTGAAGTCGGTCGCAAAGCGCTCAAGACACTCGGTAATGTAGGTTGCCACGTAGCGTTGTTCCTGTATATTCTTATCTGTCCATGCGATGTGGAGGCGGGACTGCGATGCCGATGTATCGAAATTGAGCAGGTCGCCTTCCAGTTTCATCGTTCCGGCCAACGCCATGGTCTGCCATCTATTGTCAGCTTTTGAGAGCAACACTTCGGGAGTTGCCGTCAGCCATGCACCGCTCTTCGAGGTAAAAACCAGACAAATGAACATACGCGGATAACGCCGGCAAGCATCTTGGAAAAGGGCGAGTGGTGAGCGGTGAGCGATGAGTGGTGAGTGGTAGGCGCTGCGTGCCAGAACAATCTTCTTAAAGTCGCCCGAGAGAAGATGTGCATGGTAGTTGGCAAAGTCGCTGTGATAGTCATTGCGTGAGGGACATGAAGTGATGTTCTTTGTCGGCTGAATCACAACTGTGGCATCCAACTGATCCATTGACTTCACACAGTCAGGCCGAATCAGGAGAATAGGTTGTTCAGCTGAAACGGCAAAAGGCGCTACGACAAAACCCTGTTTCCCGTTGAGCTCGGCCAACGAGACAAACTCCTGAGGCTCACCCTCCGTCTGCTCTACGAGTGTAAAATGGCTGTCACGAGGCAAGCGATATAATGCAAAAGCACCCATTACTTCTTGGGATTAATAACGTAATTCGTCACACGAACCGTTGATATCAGTTCGCCCTGACTATTGCTGATTTCCACATTCCAGACATGAAGTGTGCTACCCTTGTGTTGCAGGCGGGCTATGGCCGTCACCGTTTCTCCTTCGCTAACAGCCCGGACATGGCTGCCGCTGACCTCAATGCCCACACACATCTGTCCAGGGCAAAGCGAACAAGAGCCAACCCCTGCCACATTCTCTGCCAATGCCAGCGATGCACCGCCACTGAGGAAACCGAAAGGCTGGCGGTTACGTTCATCGACTTTCATGGTGGCCATACAAACATCGTCCTCGGGAGTGGAGACAAATTCCATCCCGAGGGCAGTGGAGAGATTGGGTTTCTCTGCTATTATTTTTCTTATTCTATCTACATTCATTATTTAAACAGTGAATATTCCTTCAGCTGCCATGCCAGGGCACCGGCTCCCAGGACGGTACGCTCTTCCGGCTCCAGCAGAGAAGCCAATAGTCGTACCTTGCCCCGAAGATTATGGAACACATTTTCGTCAATGGTCTGGCGCAAGACAGGATACATCCAATCAATCACCTTCAGGATATCGCCAGACAGGATGATGGCCTCAGGATTCAGTGCCGAACAGTAGTTGGCAATGGCACGGCCAAGAATCTGTCCTGCACGCGTTACGGCCTCCAATGCCAGTTTGTCGCCTTGTTTACAGCACAGCACTACCGACTGTATATTCAAGTCCTCTATGCTTCGGGCCAATGAAGGTTCGTCGCTCTCAACCATCAACTCGCGAAGATTTTGAACGATGCCCAATGTCGAGACGTATGTTTCCAGACATCCCTTACGTCCACAGCCACACTGACGGCCGTTCTCAATCACTCGCGTATGGCCAATCTCACCAGAGAAGCCATCGGTTCCCAGATGGGCACGGCCGTTCAGGAAGATACTACTACCTACACCGCCTTCGCTAAACGTCATGACCAAAAAGTTCTCCATGCCATGCGCACTGCCGTAGGCACGCTCACCAAGTGCTGCCACATGGCCGTCATTACCTACTGCGACGGCTAAGCCCAGACGGTCACGTAACATGGCAGCCAGAGGGACTACACCCTTCCACCGTAAGTTGGAGGCATTCTCCACACTTCCGGTCTTGAAATTAGCACTGGGCGCGCTGACACCCACCGAACGGATATTCTCCAAGCCTCCGTGTGCCTCGGCCAACTTGACGATTTTCTCATAAAGCATGGACACAAAATTATTGATATTGGGATAGTCTGTTGTTGAAAAAGAGTCCTTCCCCAAAATCATTCCACGGATATCGATGACCGCGCAAGTCGTGTAATTCAAGGAAATGTCAACACCAATTACCTTGGTTTTTATTTTCATCTCGTCTATCATACCCTGTCACTTCATTTAGTTTCGTTTATTTAAATAATGAGTACTCTTCCACATCCCATGCCAATATAGATGCGCCCAAAAGGTCAGAGATGCCCGGATCAATGGTTGACTGAATGAAACGCACACGACCTTCGATATTATGGAACACTATCTTGTTGAATTCCTCCTCGGCAGGTTCCAACAGCCATTTGCCTGCACGTGTGATACCACCCGTAAAAATGATGGCTTCAGGGTCCATGACCGAGCAATAGTTGGCCAGGCTCCAGCCGAGCACCTGTCCTGTACGGTGCATGACCTCAATGGCCAACTGGTCACCCTGTTCGCAGAATACCGTAATGGACTTTGGCGTCAGGTTCTTCAAGCCTCGCATCATGGTCGGTTCGTTACTCTCTGCCATCACCTCCTCGGCTGTTTTCAGTATTCCGAGATGCGACACGTAGGCCTCCATGCAGCCATACTTTCCGCAGGCACACTGGCGTCCCTTGGTAAATCCACAAGTATGACCTATCTCACCCGCAAAACCGTCGGCACCAAGATATGCCTGGCCATTGGAATACACAAAACTTCCGAAACCATGTCCTATGGTCAGCAGGACAAAGTCCTTGAGTCCATGAGCAGCCCCGAACTCTATCTCACCAAGAGCACGCACATGAGGCTTGTTACCCAACGTCACGGCCAGTCCCAGACGGTCGCGCATCATGGCAGCCAAGGGTATCACTCCCTTCCATGGCAGATTGGCCGGATTCTCGATGTTACCTGTCAGGTGGTTGGAGCTTGGCACACTGACACCCACTGAGCGAATGGCTCCGAAGGCATCGTTGGCCAGCATCATGTCAACCAGTTTCTCACAGAGAGCAGATACGTAGTCACTCACGTTATCATATTCAATAGTTGGAAACTCATCCCTTGCCAAGATATTTCCACGTATATCGACAATGGCGTACGATGTTCGTTTCAAGGCGAGTTGAACGGCGAACACCTTGTCTTTCATCGAAGTTTCAATCATAATCTCACTATTTATTTAGTGTGGCAAATTTAGTAATATTTCAGCATGCAACCAAATGATTTGCCGTTTTTTTATAAATAATTCATAATTCGTCATTCGTAATTCATAATTAATTTGTACCTTTGCATCCAAAACATCACATGATTATGAACGTTTTAGAATTAAGTGAACAAGAAATAGGCAGACGCGAAAGTCTGCAAGAGTTGCGCAACATGGGTATCAACCCCTACCCCGCAGCCGAATATCCAACCAACGCTTTCTCCACCGACATCATTGAGGAGTTTCAGGACGACGCCCCACAGCGTGAGGTCTGCATTGCAGGCCGCATGATGAGCCGCCGTGTCATGGGTAAAGCATCGTTTGTTGAGTTGCAGGACTCCAAAGGCCGCATCCAGGTTTATATTACCCGCGACGACCTCTGTCCTGACGAGAACAAGGACTTATACAACGTTGTATTCAAAAAACTGCTCGACATTGGCGACTTCATTGGTATCAAGGGTTTTGTATTCCGTACACAGACAGGAGAAATCAGCGTACATGCTCAAGAGCTAACGCTATTGTCGAAGGCACTGAAGCCGCTTCCCATTGTGAAATACAAAGACGGTGTGGCCTACGACAAGTTCGACGACCCGGAACTGCGCTACCGTCAGCGCTACGTGGATCTCGTGGTCAACGAGGGTGTGAAGGACACCTTCCTACAGCGTGCCACCGTTATTCGCACGTTAAGGAAAGTGCTGGACGAGGCTGGATATACCGAGGTAGAGACCCCAACGCTACAGTCGATTGCCGGTGGTGCCTCTGCCCGTCCGTTTATCACCCACTTCAATGCACTGGATCAGGACATGTATATGCGCATTGCCACTGAACTTTATCTGAAGCGCCTCATCGTGGGTGGTTTCGAGGGGGTATATGAGATAGGCAAGAATTTCCGCAACGAAGGCATGGACCGCAACCACAACCCTGAGTTCACCTGTATGGAACTTTACGTACAGTACAAGGACTACAACTGGATGATGTCGTTCACCGAGAAACTGCTGGAGACCATCTGCATAGCCGTCAACGGCAAACCCGAACGTGAGATTGACGGACAGATTGTTTCGTTCAAGGCTCCTTACCGCCGTCTGCCCATTCTTGATGCCATCAAGGAGAAAACCGGCTTCGACTGCGACGGCAAGAGCGAGGAAGAGATTCGTGCTTTCTGCCTGTCGAAGGGAATGGATGTGGATGAAACCATGGGTAAGGGGAAATTGATTGACGAGTTATTCGGTGAGTTCTGCGAGGGAACATTCATCCAACCTACCTTCATCACCGACTATCCCGTAGAGATGTCTCCCCTGACAAAGATGCACCGTTCGAAGCCCGGACTGACCGAGCGCTTTGAGCTGATGGTCAATGGCAAGGAACTGGCCAACGCCTATTCCGAGCTGAACGACCCGATAGACCAGGAGGAGCGTTTTGTAGAACAGATGAAACTGGCCGACAAGGGTGACGACGAGGCCATGATTATCGACCAGGACTTCCTGCGTGCCCTGCAGTATGGCATGCCACCTACCAGTGGCATCGGTATCGGTATCGACCGTTTGGTGATGCTCATGACCGGCAAGACATTCATCCAGGAAGTACTGTTCTTCCCGCAGATGAAGCCCGAGAAGAAGATTCCACAGTCAACAGTGACAGAATGGGCCGAGATCGGTGTTGCTGAGGAGTGGGTTCCCGTACTACGTAAGGCAGGTTTCAACCTCGTGCAGAACATCGCAGCCGAGAAGGCACAGGGCCTGCAGCAGAAGATTGGCGATATTGTCAAGAAGTACAAGCTCGACATGCAGAAGCCCAGCGTTGATGAAGTCGCTGACTGGATTGAGAAGGCGCAAGGCTGAATAGAATAATTGTAAATAGTCCAATAGTCAAATGTACGACTGCGGAAAGATAGCAATTATCGGCGGCGGTTCGTGGGCTACGGCCATTGCCAAAATAGTGGTGGGACACACTCACCACATTGGTTGGTACATGCGTCGCGATGACCGAATAGAGGATTTCCGTCGACTTGGGCATAATCCTGCGTACCTGATGGGGGTCCATTTCGACATCAGCGAAATAAACTTCTCCAGCGACATCAACAAGATAGCCCAACAGTACGACACGCTGGTCTTTGTCACGCCTTCACCTTATTTGAAAAGTCACCTGAAGAAGCTGAAGACCCGTCTGCGCGACAAGTTCATCGTGACAGCCATCAAAGGCATTGTACCCGACGAGAACCTGGTCTGCTCAGAATATTTCCACCAAGTGTATGACATTCCCTACGAAAACCTTGCCTGTCTTGGTGGTCCAAGCCATGCCGAGGAGGTGGCGCTGGAACGTCTGTCGTACCTGACCATCGGATGTGCAGACATTGAGAAGGCACAGGCTTTTGCCAATGTATTGGCAAGCAACTATATCAAGACCAAGACTTCTGTCGATGTCTTAGGCATTGAGTATTCCTCGGTGCTGAAAAATGTATATGCCATTGCAGCAGGCATCTGCTCCGGTCTGAAATTTGGCGACAACTTCCAAGCCGTACTCATTTCCAACGCCGTTCAAGAGATGACGCGTTTTCTGAAGACGGTTCATCCGCAGGAACGTAACATGGATGACTCGGTATATTTGGGCGACCTGCTTGTAACAGGCTATTCCAACTTCTCACGCAACCGGGTGTTCGGCACGATGATTGGCAAAGGCTACAGCGTAAAGTCTGCACAGATTGAAATGGAAATGATTGCGGAGGGTTACTTCGGTACCAAGTGTATGAAGGAAATCAATCGCCACTGGCATGTCAACATGCCCATTCTCGATGCCGTATATAACATTCTATACGAACGCATATCACCACAGATTGAAATCAAGTTGTTAACAGATTCATTCAGATAATAAAAACATTAAAACTATGAGTAACATCAAGCTCGACATCACGAAGGCCGCTTGTTTCCTCGAAGCAGGAGCAGTAAAGGCTTTCGAACCTAAAGTGAAAGAGGCACAGGCCGCTCTCGAGGCTGGCACTTGCCCTGGTAATGACTTCCTCGGCTGGCTACACCTGCCCAGCAGCATCACCCCAGCCTTCCTCAACGAGGTACAGGCTGTAGCCAACACCTTGCGTGAGAAGTGCGAAGTGGTGGTGGTGGCAGGCATCGGTGGCAGCTACCTGGGTGCACGCGCCGTCATCGAGGCTCTCGGCAACTCCTTTGCCTGGCTCATTCAGGACAAGAAGAACCCCACGATACTCTTTGCCGGCAACAACATCGGTGAGGATTACCTTTCTGAAATGACCGAATACCTGAAGGATAAGAAGTTCGGCGTCATCAATATCTCCAAATCTGGTACGACCACCGAAACTGCCCTGACGTTCCGTCTGCTGAAGAAGCAGTGCGAGGCACAAATGGGTAAGGACGTTGCCAAGGAGGTCATTGTTGCCGTCACCGACGCCAAGCGTGGCGCAGCCCGTACCTGCGCTGACAAGGAGGGCTACAAGAGTTTCATCATTCCCGACAACGTAGGCGGACGTTTCTCTGTACTAACCCCAGTTGGCCTGCTGCCTATTGCCTGTGCCGGCTTCGACATCAAGGCTCTTGTTCAAGGTGCCGCCGACATGGAGAAGGCCTGCGGCAAGGATGTGCCATTTGAGGAAAATCTCGCCGCCCAGTATGCTGCCGTTCGTAACGGTCTATATGGTGCTGGCAAGAAGATTGAAATCATGGTCAACTACCAGCCGAAGCTCCATTTCATTAGTGAGTGGTGGAAGCAGCTCTACGGAGAGTCTGAGGGTAAGGACAAGAAGGGTATTTTCCCCGCCAGCTGTGACTTTACAACAGATTTGCACTCCATGGGTCAGTGGATTCAGGACGGTGAGCGTACCATTTTCGAGACGGTCATCTCTATCGAGAAGCCCAACCGCGAGTTGCTCTTCCCAAGCGACGAGGAGAATCTCGACGGTCTAAACTTCCTGGCTGGCAAGCGCGTGGACGAGGTGAACAAAATGGCAGAACTCGGCACCCGTCTGGCTCACGTAGATGGTGGTGTGCCCAATATCCGCATCTCTGTGCCCGAACTGAACGAGTACTACATCGGCCAACTGATATACTTCTTTGAGATAGGCTGTGGCATCAGCGGAAACGTGCTCGGTGTCAACCCGTTCAACCAGCCTGGTGTAGAGGCCTACAAGAAGAATATGTTTGCACTGCTCGACAAACCCGGCTACGAGGCCGACTCCGCTGCCATCAAGGAGCGTCTGGTCAAGGAATAAACCCGACAATCACAGGCATGAAGCAAATACAACAATACTTGAAAAAACACGGCTTTAAGGCATACCACCCTAAAGCCGTGCTTTTCGATATGGACGGTGTCCTCTTCGACTCCATGCCCAACCATGCTTCCTCATGGCACAAAGCAATGGAGCAGTGCGGACTGAAAATGGCAAAAAGCGAAGCCTACTTGTACGAAGGCATGCGTGGCGTGGAAACCATCAAACTGAAAGCCCGTCAGCAGTGGAAACGCGAAATCAGCGACGAAGAGGCACAGCGCATGTACGAGTTGAAGACAACGTTCTTCGCCCAATGCCCGCCAGCCCCCAAGATGGACGGTGTGGAGAAACTGATGCGCAGAATCAAAAGCAGCGGCATGAAAATCGGCATTGTCACCGGCAGCGGTCAGCACACGTTGCTCGACCACCTGCAGCAGGCATTCCCGGGACTCATCAACCAGGAACTCATCGTCAGCGGTTTCGATGTGCAGCACGGCAAGCCAGACCCCGAGCCATATCTGGTAGGGCTCCGCAAGACCGGTGTCCATCCGTGGGAGGCCATTGTCATTGAGAATGCACCGCTTGGCGTGCGTGCCGCCGTTGCCGCCCAAATTCTAACCGTTGCCGTCAACACGGGTCCGCTGCCTGACACCCTGCTCAAGCGCGAAGGTGCCAACCTGATTGTCAAGCGGATGGCCGACGTGGAGGCACTATGGGGACAACTGGCTCAGAGCCAGAAGAGTATTGTCCCTGTCTCACACAACGAGAAATGGGACACCCAGTACCACAACATCCTCAGCTACATCAAACAGAACGCCCACCGACCGTCAAAGCACAAGCCAGAAGACTTGAAGATGGTCAACTGGATTAAGTACAATAAGAAACGCCTGGCCTCCGGCACACTGCCTGAAACCCGCAGAAATCAGTTCCTCAAACTACTGGACATCATGAAGAACTACCAGCGCATCAACCAATGGGCATACGTCAAAGAACCCCAGCAACTGGACTTAGACCTCTGACTCCTCGGTGTCCTCTTCAACAGCCGTAGGAGTGTCTTCGATTTCCGTATCCAGACGCTGGTCCTTGGCAATTCCTATATTCCCCTGGCGCGAAACAGCAACAATCAAGGGAATATACTCATCAGACTGCGGACGACTGACGCTGCATGCAAAGCGCACCTCGTTAGGTTCCACCTTGTCAAACACGAAGCCCTCCAGGATTCCCGTTTTACGGAAGTCATCATCGATATAGGCATTGAAAGCGGCCTTCGTAAACTCCCGTTCGAAGAAAACACTTCCGTCAGCGCGGCTTATCACCACCTTCACGCGATTATCCACAAACAGCTGCCCTGTCTCATCCTTGACCATCGGCAGCGAATCGTCAGCGATGCGTTCAACGGTACATACATAGTCACGTCCCTGCCACTTAAACGGTTTCTCGTCCTTATAGTTGTCAGTACGGATAGGTCCTTGCGGTTCTGGTTTCTCGTATTTGGTTGCGATGATGACATCTTGTTTTTTCTTATTGCCACACGATACTGCAACACCTGCCATCAGGCCGATTACAATCAATGGAATGAGTCTTTTCATTGTTCTAATTAGGTTTTATTTTGCAAAGGTAGTGCAAACCGAGCGAAAAACCAAATTTATTTGAGTTTTTCCGAGGTGCAGCCTACCTTCGGCGGAACGTCAGAGGTAATGCAAACCGAGCGAAAAACTAAATTTATTTGAGTTTTTCCGAGGTGCAGCCTACCTTCGGCGGAACGTCAGAGGTAGTGCAAACCGAGCGAAAAACCAAATTTATAACCCAAAAAGGTCTCCTGCATGTTGCAGAAGACCTCCCATCGTTATCAAAATAATCTTAAAACCTAAAAATCCTTAACCTAACAAACTTTGGCACGCCTGCCATTTTACAAACACTATGTTAACCTAAATACTATGATGTATGAAATCTAATAAAATTCAGTTCCTCGGACCTCTTGGACCACCCTTCCGGCGCTTGTCCATATCCTCCTTGTATTTGGCAAACTGCTCGTCAGTCAATATTCCCTTCAGTTCCTTGTCGTAGGCCTCCCTGGCCTGTTGGAACTGCTGGCGCTGCTCATCGGTCATCATCGGCTTACGGTGTTCTCCGTCTTCCGGTCGGCCACCTTCGTGACGATGACCGTGCCGGCCGCCCCTTGGAGCCATCTGGTCGGAGAATTTCGTATTCAGTGCCAGGAGCTGTGCCGACTGTTCCTCGCTGAGTCCGTATTGCTGTACCATGCGCTCCGTGCGGTGCTTCACCATTTCCGTTTTGTCCCGCTTGCCATGTCTGTGTCCCTGCGGTTGTTGTGCTACTGCATTCGTACCTATTGCTATTGCGGCTATCAAAGCCAGAATCATCCTTTTCATCTTGTTTTACCTTTCTTGTTTATTGGGTTATACTTGTTGTTGATTGTTTTAAGCTGCGCAACTATCATTATGACGCTAACAGGGGATAAAAGTTTAACCTGTGTGCAAAAAATTGTCGTTTTGTTCAGCGAAATGACATTTTTTTACTATCTTTGCCACAAATTTTCAAATAAGATGAGATTTCTTTCTTTTTTTCTTTTTATGCTGCTGTCGCTGCTGACTGCCTGTTCATCATGTAACAAGCAGACGGAGAGTGACACTCCTCCCACACAAGAGCTACTCATCACGCAGATTCAGGAATGCTCTCGTCTCTATACGGCCGAGTACCAGATACACAAGATTGTAACCCACGACGACGTATTGCGTCTGCAAGGCCAGTTGACGGGCGAACGCTACGATTTCGAGTTGCCCATGCTGGGCGACCGCAAGATAGCCATACCGATGGAAGCCACACTGAAGGCTTATATTGACTTTGGTGGTTTCTCGGAGGCCAATGTTGAGCGCGACGGCGACCGCATCACCATCGTGCTGCCCGACCCGAAGGTGGTGCTGACCAGTTCTAAGATTGACCATGCGAACATCAAGAAGTACGTGGCGCTACTGCGCCGTGACTTCACCGACCAGGAACTGTCTGCCTACGAACAGCAGGGACGCGAGGCCATCATTGCCACCATCCCAGAACTGGGCATCGTGGAGTCTGCCCGTCAGAATGCCGCCCGCATCCTCGTCCCCATGATCAAGCAACTGGGGTACAGTGAGCGTAACATCACCATTGCCTTCCGCCACGACCTCGACCCGCAAAGCATTATTGAAAGGAACAAAGAATGAAACAGAACATCAGGAAATACCTCGTCATAGGCTGTTGTCTGCTGGTTGCGGCAGGCTTGTTGTGGGGCATGATTACCGGTCTCCGCTATATATATAATAAGGTATCGTCCAACAGTATCAGCCTGACCACCGACGACCGCATCGACGTCACGCCACAGCAGATACGGACTATACGGGCCATCGGCGAATGGGAATTTCTGTCCGTCAGCGACGAGGAGATGGTTGACACGCTGCGTCACGGCATCTTCTTCGACGACCAACTAGTACGCATCTATTACGGTACGCTCCGACTGGGCATCGATATGCAACAACTCAGCGATAGCGCATTTTCCTCCCGTGGCGACACACTCGTTGCCACCTTGCCAGTCATCCAACTGCTTGACCAGAACTTCATCGACGAGGCCCGCACCCGCTCGTTCATCTCCAAGGGTGACTGGGACACCAGTGACCGCGAGGCACTCTATCACCGTGCCAAGGCGAAGATGCTACGACAGTGCCTGACACCACAAAATATCCGACAGGCACAGCAGAATGCCGAGGAACAGGTCAGCGGCATGCTCCACGCCATGGGTTTCAAACAAGTAATTATCACATTCGAACAAAAATAAGACAACGCCTTGGAAAGACTAAATGACATACTGACGCTTGTAAGCGACTTCCTGTGGGGATGGCCTATGATCATCCTGCTCTTGGGAACCCACCTATATCTCACCATTCGCCTGCGCTTTCCGCAGTTGCGCATCTTCACAGCCATCCGCCTCTCCGTCAAGAAAGACGCAGACGGACATGGCGACGTGTCACAATTCGGTTCCCTGGCCACTGCCCTCGCTGCCACCATCGGAACGGGTAACATCATCGGTGTGGCGACGGCCGTTGCTCTGGGTGGGCCTGGTGCCGTGCTGTGGTGCTGGCTGACAGGTGTATTCGGTATTGCCACCAAGTATGCCGAGGGTCTGCTGGCCATCAAATACCGCGTGAAGACCAAGGACGGCCGCATGCTCGGCGGTCCCATGTATGCGCTGGAGCGCGGACTGGGATGGAAATGGCTGGCCATCGTCTTTGCCGTATTTACTGCCTGTGCCTCGTTTGGTATTGGCAATACCGTACAAGCCAATGCCATTGCCGTACTGGCCAACGAGTCCTACGGCATCTCCCCCTACTTCACAGGTGCTGTCGTCTGCGCGCTGACGGGAGCCGTCGTATTGGGCGGTGTCAAGAGCATTGCCCGCGTCTGTTCCATGCTGGTGCCTTTCATGGCGTTCTTCTATGTATTAGGCTGTCTGGTCATCCTCGGCATCAACTGGCATTACCTATGGCCGGCCCTCAAGCTCATTGTCAATGCGGCCTTCTCGCCCGAGGCGGCTGGAGGCGGTTTCATTGGCTCCACGGTCATGATGGCCGCCCGTTTCGGTATCGCCCGAGGACTGTTCTCCAACGAGTCGGGTCTGGGTTCAGCACCCATAGTGGCTGCTGCCGCCAAGACACGCAACCCTGTACGTCAGGCACTGGTATCGTCAAGTGGAACATTTTGGGACACCGTGGTTATCTGTGCCATCACGGGGCTGGTCATTGTCAGCAGCGTATTGGCTTACAACGACATCGACTTCTCCAACGGTGCGGTTCTCACAAAGCAAGCCTTCTCGAAGATTCCCTATTTAGGCACTCCCCTGCTGACGTTCGGACTGCTCACGTTTGCCTTCAGCACTATCCTCGGCTGGTGCTACTACGGTGAGCGTGCGGTGGAGTACCTCGGCGGCATGCGTTGGGTCAAGGTATTCCGTGTGTTCTACATCGCTGCTGTCTTTGTGGGTAGCATCATCAACCTAAGCCTCGTCTGGACGTTTGCCGACTGCGCCAACGCCCTCATGGCCATTCCCAACCTGCTTTCGCTGCTATTCCTCAGTGGTATCGTCGTCCACGAAACGCGCAAATACCTATGGCGCAACAGGCTCGACGTGTGTGACGAATAGCGTACCGTCTTCCACCCGGAAGCGGACATCACGCCCAGCAAACGGCATTCCGTACGTCCGTTGAGGGTCGTCGTGATACTGTGGACGCGGGTCTTGCCGCAACGTAGCCATGAGTGCCTGCAGCTCGTCATTGGTGAACTGCCGTTGCAGTTCCTCGGACATCTCGACCTTCAGTTCCTGCCACTGCCGCTCATCCACGAAACCGCTGCGCACCCCCGTATGGCTATCCACATACTCCAAGTAGGGCTTGATGTCATAAATCGGCGTACCGTCCATGAGGTCTGCCCCCAGCACGTGGATTACACCGTCTTCGATGCGTTCGATGCGCACGCTGGACAGGCCCAGGTTGTTCGGACGGAACGGAGAGCGCGTCGCCCACACCCCACGCCGTTCGTTGCCACCCAGCAACGGCGGACGCACGGTCGGAGAGAAAGTTGTTCCTTGCCCCTTGCTCCTTGCTCCTATATTTTCCGAGAATCCCCAGATTATCCAAAGATAATCAAATGCCTCCAAGCCTCGCAATGCCTCCGTATTCCTGTATGCAGGTTCAAACACAATCTGTCCGCGCAACTCACGGACAATACCCGCCTGTCGCGGAATACCGAACTTCGACGTCAGCGGTGAATGGAAATAGGCAATCGGTTCTATGTTCATGGGGCAAAGATACAACTTTTTCGGCATGTGTGTAATAATTTGTAATGATTTATTTGCAGGGGAATGCCGAAAAAACTACTTTTGCAGCAGAAAACGAAAAGAACCATGCATAGAAAAAGATTACTACTGCTCTGTATACTGATACTGTTGAGCCTGACAGTCGCAACAGCCCAAGAGACACTGATTGCTCTTGGCGACAGTTGTATGGAGCTGTACGACACGTACGCTGCACTGGGCTATTACCAACAGGCGTACAACGAAGACCAGACACACGAGACACAACAGAAGCTGGCCAACTGCCTGTATCAGCGCTGTGACTATCGGCAATGCATCACGCTGCTGGCCGACATACCAGCCGACAGCATGACGCACAACGCCATGCGCCAGCTCTTCTTTAGCTACAGCTACCTGAAAGAAAACAAGCAGTTACTCAATAGCGGTTTGCAACTATTGCAGCGCTTCCCGATGGATGCCGAGGTACTGGCCCGTCTGTGCACGGTGCTCTGTGACCAGGACAAAGCTGGGGACGCCGTTACCTTTGCACGCGACTACTATCATCGCGACTCCACCAACCTGCTCATCAACCGCACACTGGCCAACTGCCTATACCTCGACCGTCAGTTCCGTCCTGCCGCCGAGCAGTATCAGAAGCTGCTGGCCGCCGGCGATACCACCTTCCTGGCCTTATACTCCATGGGAATGGCCTATGACTACATGAATGACAAGCAACAGGCATACGAGTACCTCTTACGTGCCAATAACTTCAGCAAGCCCAAGAAACCTGGCTGTCTTTACCGTCTGGGCATGATCAGTGTGGAGTTGAAGCACTATGAAGAGGGGCTGGACTACCTTTACAATGCCTATTACATGTTGCAGCCTGACAAAACGGTCATGAAGCTAATTCATGACTATCTGGCAAAAGCCTACTATGGCATGGAGAAATACGAATTCGCCTACGAAGAATGGAAGAAAGCCCGTGAATGTGATGGCACGTCACTGTCTTACCTCTATAATATTGCGGTCTGCTGTGTTGCGATGTACGAACAGGCCAAAGCCCTGAATCCTGACTTTGACCAGCGTTATGACACGGCAATACCAAGACCTTTGCAGGAAGCCATCGACTATTTTACGATGTTCCTCGAAATGGCTGAGGACAACGGTCAGGAACAGGACGACGAAACGCGTCAGATGATCAACGAAGCGCACAAATACTTAGAATTGTACAAAACCAATAATAGTCCGGACAACCAACAAGTCAAACCCTAAAATGAAAAAGCAATGAACAAGAAAAAAATCATCCTATTGTCACTCGTGGCCATGCTGGGACTGACAACCATTTCGGCCCAGAAGACCGTCGTATCTAAGAAGAAACCCGTGGAGCGCGTACTCGACACTTGCGAACAGATGCCTCAGTTCGGCGAGAACAACTCCGAGTTGGCAAAGTTTCTCATGGAGAACGTCAAATATCCGAAGGACGCTGCCAAGAACAAGATTCAGGGAAGAGTCCTCGTGGAGTTTATAGTAGATAAGGAGGGAAACATCAAAGACCCTACAATCCTGCAAAGCGCCTACCCCTCACTGGACGCCGAGGCCCTGCGTGTGGTGAAACTGATGCCACGTTGGACGCCAGGATACCAGGAAGGGCAACCCGTCAACGTTAAATTTGCCCTACCTATCGTCTTCAAACTCAACTAAATGAGACAACTCATTATCCTTCTCTCTCTCGTCATTGCGGGATGCTCAGCCGAGCACTCCCGCAATGCCACGTTGCTGGAAGCTGAGCGACAGCTAAGCCAGCACCCCGACTCTGCCATGAACCTGCTGGCCGCCATCAATACCGACAGCCTGACGACGGAACCTGACAGTGCCTACTACGGACTGCTGTTCACGGAGGCAGCACATGCCAATGGTATCGTCATGGGCGACGACTCGCTCATTGCCCGAAGTCATGCATATTATGAAGAACACTACGACAAATCGTTATTGCTACGCTCCCAGCTGCAGCATGGCATTGCACTCTACAACCTGCAACGTACCCACGAAGCCATCACATTATTGAAACAGGCCGAGCAACAGGCTGACTGTGCTGACGATAATGTCCGTTTCCTGCTCTATAGCGTATTGGGCGATGTGAACGACAATGCCAACAACAACACCGCCACACTCCATTATTACCACATGGCACTCGACGTTGCCCGACAAATGGAAGACACCGAGCGGCAGGTACGGACCATGAACAACCTAACCACCACTTTCGAGGACATGGAACAGACGGACAGTGTTGCTTACTACATCGACTGCTGCCGTCCTCTATTGGCAAACACCAGCAGAGAAGTCCACTCCACGGCACTCATCAACGAAGCCAGCTACCGGCTCCACCAAGGCGAACGCCAACAGGCTAAACAACTACTGCAACAGGCCCTGCAACTCATGCCGCTTGACAAGGGCTACATGCTACAGGCCAACATCTTTGCCAGCGAAGGACAGGAAGAAACAGCCGTTGGCATGTGGCACATCGCCCGCAGCAGCTTTGCACCAAACGTACGTATCGGTGCCTTGCGCTCACTCATCTACTACTACGAAACGCATAACAACACAGCACAGGCCCTTACACTCAGCAAAGAGCTGAACAACTACTACAACGAGCAATACAAGCAGACAGACGCTGCGGCCGTCATCGACACACAAGCCCAGTTCGACCGTAATACAGAGCAGCGACGCGCCATGCGTACCGTCATCTGGCTGCTGGCAGTCATCGTAGTGCTGCTGGCTAGCACCCTCGGAGCTGTGCTCTACCACCGTCGGCGCATTGCCCGCCTGCATGAAGAGATTGACGAGCTGAACCAGCGTTACCTGTCGTGGCACATCAACGAGGAATTGCTCTCCGCTCCGGCTGTCAGCCGACTGCACCGTCTGGCCGATCGCGGGCAGGCTGCCACCAGCGACGACTGGGCTGAGCTACAACAGTTGTTACGCCAGCAGGCGCCTGCCTTTTTGGCCCGTATCAACGCTGCGGCCTCACTCACGCCCAAGGAGTTTAACGTTTGCCTGCTCATTCGCCTACGCTTCATTCCCTCCGAATTGGCCGTGCTGACAGCCACCTCGCCACAAACCATTACCAACATGCGCGTACGCCTCCTAAAAAAGTTGTTCCATGAGAAAGGCGGCGCCCGTGACTTTGATACCCGAATGCAGGAAATGTAAAATAATGCGCTTTTCCTTTGGTGTTTCGTATATTTATTCGTACCTTTGGCGCGTCAAACGACAAACGTCAACAAAAACAATAATCATTAACAACATAAACACAAGACGATGACAACAAGACTTATCAAGCGTGCCACACTTGCCGTGGCACTTGCTGCACTGAGCAGCACGGCGGCCATGGGCCAAGAAAAGAAGGAACAGCCCAACTGGTTGCAGAACCTCACCTCTCGTATCACACTGAACGGTTATGCACAGGCAGGCTGGTCCTATCAAAACCCCAACGGAAAGAAACAGAATGCCTACAACTTGAAGCGCACCTTGCTATGGGCGAAAGCCAGAATCACCGACCGATGGTCGTTCCTCTTCATGCACGACTTCTCCAGCGTCGTTCAGGAGTTCTACACCGACTACCGCCTCTCGAACGACAACGCGCTGACCGTCCGCTTAGGACAGTTTAAGCACTCCTACTCCATGGAGAACCCCCTCTCTCCCACCCAACTGGAACTGATTGACATATATTCGCAGGCGGTGCTCTATCTGGCCGGCGAAGGCCCCGACCCGCTGAACGGCGTGAACTATGGCCGCGACATGGGTCTGATGGTTTTTGGCGACCTGCTGCAGAACAAATTGCACTACGAGTTGGCACTGATGAGCGGACAAGGCATCAACCGCCGCGACCTGAATAACCAGAAAGACTTTATCGCCAAACTCGAGGTACGCCCCTTCGACGGCCTGCGTATCGTAGGCTCAGGCTATCTGGGTACTGGCTGTGCCGTGGGTACGGCGGCCTGGAACCCAGACATCAAGGTAGGCGACAACTACAAACGCAACCGCTACTCGGTGGGTGCCGAATACAAATCAACGCCCTACACAGGCAGCAAGTACAAGGAAGCCCGTCCGCTCTCCATCCGTGCCGAGTGGCTCGGCGGTGAGGACGGTGAGGTGGGCTCACGCGGTGGCTACATCACGACGGCCATCCCCGTGGTCGATGCGCTGGACATCGTTGCCAGCGGCGAGACGTTCGACCGCAACACGGGCGTGGATGGCTGGGATCAGACGAACCTGACCGTGGGACTGCAGTACTGGTATTACAAGAAGTGCCGCGTGCAGCTGCAATATACCCGTTGTCTGTGTGGCGAGAACATCAGCAGCAAGGATTACAACTGGATACAAGCTCAAGTACAAGTAGCGTTCTAAACTATGGTAATTAAAGTTCTTTTAACATTAGTGTTTCTGGCCGTGATGATTGGTGTAGGTCTCTACACCCGCAAGCAGGCCAGCAGTGTTGACGGTTTCGTACTCGGCGGACGCGCCGTAGGCCCCTGGCTGACAGCTTTCGCCTTCGGAACGAGTTATTTCTCGGCAGTGGTCTTTGTAGGTTACGCCGGACAGTTCGGCTGGAAGTACGGTCTGAGTTCCTCATGGATTGGCGTGGGCAATGCCATCATCGGTTCCCTGCTGGCATGGCTGCTATTAGGCCGCAGAACCAAGCTGATGACACAGCACATTGAGAGCCGCACCATGCCCGACTTCTTCGGCACACGCTTTGACTCACAGGGACTGCGCGTGATAGCATCCATCATCGCCTTCGTGTTCCTCATTCCCTACACGGCAGGTGTCTATAAAGGCATCTCCACGCTCTTTGAGATGGGCTTTGGCATTCCCTATGAATACTGTGTGGTCATCATGGCCATCCTTACAGCCGTCTATGTCATACTGGGCGGCTACAAGGCCACGGCGATGAACGACTTTATTCAGGGCATCATCATGATTTTCGGCATCGTGGCCATCATCGTGGCGGTGCTGGCAGCCCAGGGCGGACTGACGGCAGCCGTCGATAAACTGGCCGCCCTGCCTGGCGACGACGGACAGCCCGGACTCTTCGCCTCGTGGTTCGGTCCCGACCCGTGGGGACTGTTAGGCGTCGTGGTGCTGACATCGCTCGGCACCATGGGTTTGCCGCAGATGGTGGGTAAGTTCTACAGCATCACCGACGAGAGTGCCATCAAGCGCGGCACGGTCATCTCCACCGTCTTCGCCTTCATCGTGGCTGGCGGCTGCTACTTCCTGGGAGGCTTCGGCCGACTCTACGACCCCGTTATTGCCCCCAACGGCAAGATAGCCTTCGACTCCATCGTTCCCGCCATGCTGGTAACGCTGCCCGACGTGCTCATTGCACTCGTGGTACTGCTGGTGCTCTCGGCCTCCATGTCAACACTGGCATCGCTGGTGCTCACGTCCTCATCGACCATGACGCTCGACCTCATCTACCGCGACAAGAAGTCGCTGCCGGGCGAAGTGGAGGAAGGCACCATCGACGACATCGTAGCCGAGAAGATTGAGCGTCGTAAGGTGGTGGTGATGCGCATGCTCATCATCTTCTTCATTGCCATCTCGCTGCTTATCGCCCTCAACCCTCCCACCTTCATCGCACAGCTCATGGGCATCTCCTGGGGCGCATTGGCAGGAGCCTTTCTGGCTCCCTTCATGCTGGGTCTCTACTGGCGTGGCGTCACCACAGCCAGCGTCTGGGCATGCTTTGTCTGGGGCGTTGGACTGACGGTCATCAACATGCTTTTAGGCAACCCCATCAACCCCATTGACTGTGGAGCCATCGCCATGGTGGGCGGTTTCCCCGTGACGTGGTTTGTCAGTCTCGTAACACCGAAAATCAACCCCGCGTTGGTCAACAAAGTGTTCGAGTGTTATAGCAAATAAACAAAAAACCCATATTTCATTTGGCGTTTCCCTGATTATTTTGTACCTTTGCACCCCGAAAAGAGCTATCCTCGAGGTGAACAAGGTAAGAGTCATCAAAGTAAGCAGTCGGAAAGAGATGAATGACTTTATCCGGCTGACGAGAAAGATTTACAAAGAGTGTCCACAATATGTCCCCGACCTCGAAAGCAGCGTACGCGAATTGTTTGACGTACGCTGCAATTTTGGTTTGGAATGTTCCAAAGTCCAACCCTTCGTAGCCTATCGTGACAATGAAACAGTAGGACGCATCGTAGGCATTGTCAACCGTTGTGCCAACGAGCGCTGGGGTACGAAAAACGTCCGTTTCTCCATGATTGAGTTCATCGACGACCGCGAGGTGTCTGCTGCCTTGCTGGATGCTGTGGAACAGTGGGGACGTGAACTGGGCATGACCGCCATACAGGGTCCCATGGGCATCACCGACTTCGACAAGGAGGGCATGCTGGTGGAGGATTTTCACCTGACAGGTTCCATGAACACCATCTACAACCCAGCGTACTACCCCCATCACTTGGAGGCACTGGGCTTTGAGAAAGAGGTAGATTGGGTCCAGATACGCATCAACATCCCCACGGAGGTGCCTGCCAAGTATGCCCGGGTGGCACAGTACGTTCGGGAACAGATGGGACTGCGCGTAATCAAGATGACCAATAAGGACCTATTGGAACGCGGCTACGGCAAAAAAGCCTTCGAGCTGCTCAACACAGCCTATCAGCCCATCTTCGGATTCGCTGCCCTGTCAGAAAAACAGATAACGCAGTACCTGAAGAAATACCTGAAGGTTATTGACATGCAACTCGTGCCCATCATCATCAACCAACAGGACGAGGTAGTGGGAATAGCCGTCTCCATGGGAAGCTTGTCGATTGCCATGCAGAAGGCTAACGGACGGTTGCTGCCCTTCGGCTGGTACCACCTGCTGAAGTCACTGAAATGGAAGCATGAGGACAATGCCGAAATGCTACTCATTGCCGTGCGCCCCGACCTGCAGGGAATGGGTGTCAACACCCTGTTCTTCGAAGACCTCATCCCCATCTACAACCGCTATGGGTTCAAATGGGCAGAGACAGGTCCACAACTGGAATACAACAGTCACGAACTGACGCAGTGGAAGCCGCTGAACCCACAGCTGGTAAAGCGCCGTCGCTGCTATAAAAAGCGTTTAGAAGTAACATCTCAGCTTTAAACATGCGAAACATAAATAAATAAATAGATATGGAAAGAAGAGTAGTTATTACGGGAATGGGTATCTGGTCGTGTCTTGGCACGACACTCGATGAGGTACGCCAGTCCCTGTACGATGGAAAAAGTGGTATCATCTATAGCCAGGAGCGTATGGACATGGGCTTTCGTTCCCCGTTCTGCGCCGACGTTCCCAAGGCTGACCTGAAGCCTTTTGTGAATCGCAATTTCCGTCAGTTCATGCCCGAGGAGGCACAGTATGCCTACATGGCGACAAAGGATGCGCTGGCAAGTGCCCGTCTGGAACAGGACTACATTGACCAGCACGAGGTAGGCATCATCTACGGCAACGACTCCGTTGCCGAGGCAACGATGAAGGCTCTCGACAAGTTCCGCCAGTTTGGTTCTACGGCAGCCTGCGGCAGCGGTGCCATCTTCCAGTCAATGAACTCCACGGTAACCATGAACCTGGCCTGTCTGTTCCACCTGAAGGGTATCAACCTGACAGCATCGGCAGCCTGTGCCTCTGGTTCGCAGGCCGTGGGACTGGCCAGCCTGCTCATCCGCAACGGTCTGCAGGACTGCGTCGTCTGCGGTGGTGCCCAGGAGGCTAATATGTTTGGCGTGGCATCGTTTGACGGCATCCAGTCGTTTGCCTTGCGCGATGACAACGACCCGCACCGTGCCAGCCGTCCCTTCGACCGCGACCGCAACGGACTGGTACCCGGCGGTGGTGCTGCCACACTGGTACTGGAGAGCTATGAGAGTGCCGTACGCCGTGGTGCACCCATCCTGGCAGAGATTGTCAGCTGGGGTTTCTCCGGCAATGGCGACCATATCTCTACGCCCAACGTGGCTGGTCCGGCACGTTCATTGGAGCTGTGCCTTGAGCAGAGCGGACTTGACGTGAAGGAGATTGGCTATGTCAACGCCCATGCCACCTCGACCAAGATAGGCGACAGCCGCGAGGCTCAGGCCATTGCCCAGATATTCGGCGACCACCGCGTACCCGTCACCTCGACAAAGGGCCAGACCGGCCACGAGATGTGGATGGCAGGTGCCAGCGAAATCATCTATTCTATGCTGATGATGAAGAACAACTTTATTGCCGGCAACGTGAATTTCGAGAACCCCGACGACGAGACGGCCTGCATACAGGTGGTGCCTGAAACCATCGAGGCTCACTTCGACACGTTCATGAGCAACTCGTTCGGATTCGGCGGTACCAACTCAACCCTGATTGTAAAGAATCTATAAATAGAAAATCGTAATTAAATAATTCGTAAATTAACACAAACATGACAAGAGAAGAAATCATTGAGCAGGTAAACAGCATGCTCGCAGAAGAATTTGAAGTAGAACAGAGTGAATTCACCCCCGATGCATCGCTCAAGGAGACTCTGGAGCTCGACAGCATCAACCTCGTCGATCTCATCGCACTGGTACAGATGACCTATAAGATTACTATCCCCGTCAGCGACCTGCACCAAATTCAGACCTTCAACGACCTCTACAACTACATTGAGGAGCATCTGGCCTAAACCACGCTATACATGGTTACATACAAAGGCGACGACATCAAGCAGCTCATCCCGCAGCGGCATCCCTTCATGATGGTGGAGGAATTCGAGGCCGGCAAGCACCGCGACAAGGGCGACGAGCAGGACGAGAACAGCGCTACCACCCGTCTGACGGTTGGCAACGCCAACTATTTCCTGCTGCCTGACCGTGAGATGGCAGAGACGGGTATCATTGAACACCTGGCACAGTCGTGCTCGGCACTGGCAGGCTACAAAGCCCTGCAGAGCGGAGCCACCGTGCCTCCGGTGGGAATGATTGCCGAGGTCAAGCATTTCACCTGTCATCGCCGGCCGAAATTAGAGGAACAGATTGAAAGTTCCGTATCCTTCGGATTCTCTTTTGGCAACATGACGCTGGCACAGGGTGTCAGCTATATTGGCAATGAGCTGGTAGCTGAAATAGAACTGAAAATCTTCATGCAGTCATGACAGCCCTCTTTATCCGTCTTGCCGACTTCTTCCGCAGCCACCGCTGGGTCTGCTGGCTCTCGATGGCGGCGCTGTTTGCCTTCTTTGGCTACTATGCCATGCAGATTCATCTGGAGGAAGACATCAACAAGCTGATGCCCTCGTCCAAGAACGAGGACGGCACGACAAAGTTGGCCTTTGCCGACTTGAAAATCAAGGACAAGACATTCCTGCTGTTTGAGCGCATTTCAGGGAACACCCAAGAACCAGGAAATGCCGACCTCTCCGGCCTCATCGCCGTCTGCGATGCCTTCATCGACTCGCTGCAGCAGGACACAGCCCTCATCGAGGACGTGTTCTACCGGTTGGATGACGAACTGATGCCTGATGCCATCGACTACATGACGCAGCACCTGCCGGCCTACATCGACACGACGGCATACGCCCGTTTTGACTCGTTGCTCACCCGTGAGCACATGGCTCAGCAGATGCAGCAGAACCGCGAAGACCTCATGGGCGAGTTCGGTGAGATGTTCCCGGAACTCATCATGACCGACCCCATCGGCATGCGCGACGTGTTGGCGGAACAGCTGAAACCACTGATGAGCGGAGGCAGTTACCAGACGATAGAGAACCACTTCTTTGTACCTGACTCCACGGTATGCCTGGCCTTTATCACCCCCCGTTTCTCATCGACCAACACCGGACAGGGCTCCGCACTCTTCCAGCATCTTAACGACCTGATTGAGCAGTTCAAGACCACCCACCCCGACGTGCGTATCAGTTATCACGGCACGCCGGCAAGCGGTTTCTACAACTCCACCCAAATCAAGCACGACCTGACCACCACCATCACCGGTGCACTGGTACTTGTGCTCATCTTCCTTTTGGTATGCTTCCGCCGTTGGGACACCATCCCGCTGCTGTTGCTGCCGGTAGTGTTCGGCACGCTGTTCGGACTGGCCATGATGTACTGGCTCAAGGGCCAGTTCTCGCTGTTGGCCTTGGGCATTGGCGGTGTGGTACTGGGAGTGGCACTCAGCTATGTGCTCCATGTGCTGACCCATCACCAGTATGTGACCGACATGCGACAGCTGCTCCGCGACCAGGTAAAACCTGTCTGGCTCGGCTGCCTCACAACCATCGGTTCCTTTGCCGGACTCATCTTTATCAAGACCGACCTGCTGCAGGATTTCGGACTCTTTGCCGCCTTTGCCATCCTGGGCACGACACTTTTCAGTCTGACATTCCTGCCACAACTGCTCAGCAGCAAGACCAACGCCCATGCGCTGACTTGGATTGACCGTATCAATGCCTACCCGCTGGACCGCAAGAAGCCATTGCTGGCCGTTATCCTGCTGGTTACCGTCGTCGGCATTGGTGCCTACATCATTGGCGGCACGCGCTTTGATGCCGACATGCACAACCTGGGCTATGAGGAGGAACTGACGGAATATTCCGAACAGCTGCTCCGCGAGAAGACCTATACCGGCGACAAGCACAAGTACTTTGCCAGTCAGGGAAAGACCATGGAGGAAGCCATTGAGCACTTCGCCCTGTTAGACCAGGAACTGGACTCTCTGCAACAGCTGGGACTTGTCAAGAGCTACGGCAAGACCAACCAGGTATTTGTGCCGCTGCGAGTACAGCAGGAACGTATCGATGCCTGGAAGCGCTACTGGACACCTGAGCGTCTCGGCAAGGTACGCAGCCTCATCCAGGCAACAGCAGCTCAGGCAGGCCTGCGCCCGGAAGGCTTCGAGCCATTCTTCGAAGCTGCCACTGCCAATTACGAGCCCGACGCGCTCTACGAGGCAGGCATCATTCCCAAGGGATATCAGTCAACGCTCATGGAGCAGTCCTACGGCGGCGACTATCTCTGCTTCACCTCCGTACGCTGTGCCAACGACTCTGTACGCAGCAGCGAGAGCGACTACATACGCATCTGTGATGCCGTAGCCCGTCACCCTGAGCTGCTGGTGCTCGACACCTATTATTATACGACCGACACACTGAATCAAATGAACGACGACTTCAACGTGCTGCAATGGCTCTCCATGCTGTTCGTGTTCAGTGTCCTACTGGTCAGTTTCCGGTTCAACGTCAAGAACACCCTGCTGGCTTTCATGCCCATCCTGCTCAGCTGGATCATCGTACTGGGAGCCATGGTGCTGTTCGACGTCCGTTTCAACCTCATCAGCATCATCATCTCCACCTTCATCTTCGGTGTGGGTGTAGATTACAGCATCTTCGTGATGAACGGCCTTACCGACCCTGACAGCAAGAAGCTGCAGTACCATAAGACCGCCATCTTCATGAGTGCCGTGACACTCATCGTCAGTGTGAGCAGCATGCTGATAGCCTCTCACCCTGCCATCCGCAGTGTTGGATTCTCCACACTGGTGGGCTTGTTAGCGGCAGTTATCCTCTCCTACGTCCTACAGCCTGCCGTCTATCGGTGGCTCCATTCGAAACAATAGTCATGAAGTACGATGTCATTGTCATAGGAAGTGGGTTCGGCGGACTCATCTGTGCCCGCCAACTGGCACAGTCCGGCCGCAGTGTGCTGGTGCTTGAGCGCCAGCGTCAGGCTGGTGGTTGCCTGCAGAGTTTCCAGCGCAATGGCATCAGTTTCGACACAGGATTCCACTATGTCGGCGGACTGGCAGAAGGACAGCCCATGCACGCTCTCTTTGAGCAGTTAGGACTGATGCACCTGCCGTGGCACCGCTTAGACCCGGAGGGCTTCGACCGTGTGACCATTGGCCATCAGACCTTTGCCTTGGCCGAGGGTTACGACCGCTTCGTCCAGACACTCTCCGAGGCATTCCCCCATCAGCAGGACGCCCTAAGGTCCTATACACGGCTGCTACAGGACATGCCGCCAGCCGAACAGCTCGGCGAAATAAATGCCTACGACTACCTGACGCAGACCTTCAGCGACCCGCTGCTGGTCAACGTGCTCGCCGGAAATGCCCTCAAGATGGAACTGCGGCGCGAGTCACTGCCGCTCTTCACCTTTGCCCACGGGCAGAGCAGCTACATCCAAAGCAGCTGGCGACTACGCGGTGACGGACAGCTCATTGTCCAGTCGCTCACCCATGACCTACAGCAGTTTGGCGGTCAGCTCGTATGCCATGCCGAAGCTACGGAACTTGTGGAACACGACGGTCGTATCACGGCTGTCAGATGCAGCAATGGCGAGACCTACGAGGCAGACACCTTTATCAGCGATGTCCACCCTGCCGTCACGCTCAACTTGATTAAGCAGTCGGAGGTGCTGAAGAAAACCTATCGCCGGCGCATCCTGTCCTTGGACAACACCTTCGGCATGTTCACCGTTTCACTTGTTCTCAAGCCGGGCACCCTGCCCTACTTCAACCACAACAAGTTCGTCTATCGCGAGGCCAATGTGTGGGACCTTCCCCAAGGCCAACTGCCTGTTGACCGCGTCATGGTCAGTTGCCGGGTGCCTGAGGATGATGCTGACAGAAACAAAGGCCTGCTGATTGACCTGCTGACGCCCATGCCGTGGTCTTGTTGGCAACAATGGATGGGCACCAGCCCAGGACAACGTGGTGACGACTACCGGCAACTGAAGACGCAGACGGCAGATGCCTGCATCGCCCTTGCTGAACGGGTGATTCCCGGACTGAGTCAGATGGTCAGCCAGTGCTATACCAGCAGTCCGCTGACGTGGCACGACTACAACCTGACTCCCGAGGGCTCCGCCTATGGCATCCGCAAGGACTGCCGCATGCCACTGCTTACCATTCTCTCCACACGTACCCCCATTCCCAACCTGCTGCTGACAGGCCAGAGCCTGATGCTTCACGGACTGGAAGGGGTGGCCATGACCGCACTACAAACTATTAATAACATCCAATAGAAGAAGAAATATGAACTACGCATTAGTAACAGGCGGCAGCCGCGGCATCGGACGCGCCATCGCCATACGACTGGCCCGACAGGGTTTCGAAATACTCATCAACTACGTCAGCAACAAGACAGAAGCCCAGCGCACACTGGAGATGGCCGACGGACACGGAAAACTGCTGCAGTTCGACGTGGCAGACAGTCAGCAGACCCGTCAGGCACTGGCCGACTGGCAACAGCAGCACCCCGAGGACTATATCTCCGTCGTGGTGAACAATGCCGGCATCCGTCGTGACAACGTCATGGCACTCATGCCCGAGGGCGACTGGCACCACGTTGTTGACACCACGCTCTCAGGATTCTTCAACGTCACCCAGCCTCTGCTGCCCGCCATGCAGCTGCACCGTTTCGGACGTATCATCAATATGGCCAGCGTCAGCGGACTGAAGGGACTGCCCGGTCAAACCAACTACTCCGCTGCCAAGGGTGGCATCATCGCCGCCACAAAGGCTTTGGCACAGGAAGTAGCACGTCGTGGCATCACGGTCAACGCCATTGCACCTGGCTTCATCAAGACCGACATGACCGAGGGTCTCGACGAAGCAGCCCTCAAGAAGACCATCCCTGCCAACCGCTTCGGCACCCCCGAGGAGGTGGCTGCCCTCGTTGCTTTCCTGGTTTCGGAAGAGGCTGGCTACATCACGGGTAACGTCGTATCCATCAACGGAGGACTTTATACGTGAGGGAGTTAGAAGAAGAAGAAGAAGTTAGAAGAAGTTAGAGGGAGTTAGAAGAAGTTAGAAGACATTAGAAGACATTAGAAGACATTAGAGGATAATAGAACTATTAATTATTAAACGATTAAGACAATGAAACAGACAGAGAATCATACACTGACAGCTTGGGTGAAAGGCATTCTGCTCCTTTGCATTTTCACCTTCCTACCCATGAACATCATGGCCCAGCAAGCCGATTTCCAAAAGGCCGTGGCACGTTATAAGAATGCCAGGAACGTCACTGCCACAGTGACCAAGCGTGCCCATAAGGAAGCCGTAGCAACGGACGCCGTCACCAAAGGCACCTTCCTGATGAAAGCCCCCAACGAGGTGAGCATTACCATGGAGGGCGGCAAGGACCAGCTCATCATGCAGGGAAACCAGTTCACCATGGTGGCTAACGGCAAGAAGCACAAGACCGACAGCCAGAAGAACATCCAGTTTGCCTCGTTCCAGGCAGTCTTCGAGAGCATTCTCTCCGGCGGTGCCAAGAGCATTTCCCAGTTGACGGACCTCACCATGAAGAAAAACGGCACACTCCTCGTGCTCACCATCACCCCGCAGCCAGACAGCAAGAAGGCAGCCCGCCGCATGATGTTTACATCCTTTGTGCTCACCATCGACACGAAGACCTCTGAACTGCGCTCACTCCGCATGAACGAGCGGAAAGGCTATACCGAATATAGTTTCAGCAACTTCAAATTCTGAGGTTCACACCAAGTATATTTCTGAGGTTCACACCAAGTATATGAAGCAAACGTTTTTGCACTTTCTGATACTGCTGCTGTTCCTGCCCGTGACGGGTAAGGCACAGACCATCACCGGTGTCATCACCGATGCCGAGACAGGCGACAGCATCGCCTATGCCAGCGTGGTGTATAAAGGGCATCAGGTGTCGGCCATCTCCAGTTTCAGCGGACAGTATTCCATTGCCCGCCATGAGGGATGGAACATCACCTTCAGCGCCTTGGGCTACAAGTCACGCATCGTGCCCATCAACAGCAAGACAAAAGCACGCCTCAACATCGCCCTGAAACCCGACAACCAGGAAATCGGCGTGGTAACGGTCAAGGCACATCGCGAACGCTACAGCCGGAAGAACAACCCTGCCGTAGAACTGATGAAGCGCGTGGTGGAAGCCAAGAAGAAGAACGACCTTTCCGTCAACGACTTCTACCAATACAACAAGTACGAGAAGATCACCCTTTCGCTCAACGACATCAAGCCGGAACAGCTGGAGCAGAATCCCTTTAAGAAACACCCGTGGCTGGTAGAACAGGTAGAGACTAACAAGGCAACGGGCAAGATGATTCTACCCATCTCCGTCAACGAGACAGTATCGCAGAAAATCTACCGCCGCGACCCACGCTCAGAAAAGACCATCATCCGCGGACAGACGTCAAGCGGCGTGAACGACATTTTCCAGACAGGCGAAATCATCAACACCGTCGTCAAGGATGTCTTCACCGACATCGACCTCTACGAGGACCATATCCGTCTGTTGCAGTACCCGTTCATCTCGCCCATCTCCAAGGAGGGCATCGGGTTCTACCGCTATTACATTGAAGACACGCTGGCCATTGAGCGTGACAGCGTCATACACCTGCATTTTCTGCCAAACAACCAGAACGACAGGGGATTCCGTGGCGACCTCTACATTCTGAAGGACTCCTCGCTCCACGTACGCCGTTGCAGCATGACCATCCCCAAGCAGTCGAATGTCAATTTCGTCCAGAACGTCCAGATACTGCAGGAGTACGAGCAGCTGCCTGACGGGCAATGGGTGCTGACACAGGATGACATGACCACCGAACTGGAGTTCCTGAGTTTCTTCCGCAGCTTCATTGTCAGCCGTACCACCCGCCTCTCCGACTATGCCTTCGATGCCCTGCCGAAGAAACTCTTCCGAGGCATGAGCAAGGAGGTCACCGAGGCAGATGCCGAGATGCGCGACGAAGCATTCTGGACCCAGTACCGACAGGTAGAGCTGACGCAGAGCGAGAGTTCCATGGACCAGTTTGTCAAGCGCATCCAGAACGTCAAAGGACTCAAGTATGTCATCTTTGGTCTGAAAGCCCTCTTCGAGAACTCCATCGAGACGGGAAAGCCCAGCTATATCGACCTCTGTCCTGTCAACACCTTCCTGACACGCAACTACGTCGATGGGTGGCGTTCACGTATCAGTCTGAAGACCACAGCCAACCTCAACAAGCACTTCTTCATTGCGGGTTACTATGGCCGCGGCTGGGGTAGTCACCAGAACTACTACAATGTCGAGGCCACCTATTCGCTAAACCCGAAGAAATACCTGCCCCATGAGTTCCCCCGCCGCACCTTCACCTTCCAGTCGAGCCGCGACGTCTGTTCCCCCAGCGACCGTTTCCTGGATACCGACAAGGATAACTTCATGGTAGCCTTCAGATGGGCCGAAAACAACAAGATGATGTACTACAACCGCCAACAGGCCACCATCGACTACGAGACCGACTGGGGACTGCGCATCGTTGCAACGGGAAAGCTCGAGGAGAACGAGGCCTGTGGTGCCATGTCGTTCCTCACGCTCGACCAGCCACCCATGGTGGGCGAACACCGTACGGGCACCAAGACCTTCCTGCGTACCACCGAGGCCAGTCTCCGCATACGCTATGCTCCGGGTGAAACCTACATCAACAACAAGCTACGCCGTCGTGTCATCAACCTCGATGCCCCCGTGTTCCTGATTGGCCACACTGTCGGTTTTGACGGCATCCTCGGCGGACAGTACAACTACCACTATACTGAGGCTCACATCTTCAAGCGCTTCTGGCTCAGCAGCTGGGGAAAGATTGACTTGCACCTCAAGGGCGGCATACAATGGAGCCAGGTACCATTCCCCCTGCTCATCCATCCGGCAGCCAACCCGTCGTACGTCATTCAGCCAGAGACCTTCAGCTGTGTCAACACCATGGAGTTTCTCAACGACCGCTATGCCTCGCTGATGGTCAGCTGGGACCTGAACGGAAAGATTTTCAACCGTCTGCCACTCATCAAGAAGCTCCACTGGCGCGAAATCATCGGTGTGCGCATGCTTTGGGGCGCCTTGTCAGACAAGAACAACCCGCTGCTGCCTGAGAATACAGGCAACACCCGTCTGATGCACTTCCCCGAGGGCAGCTATGTCATGAATCCCCACCGTCCTTACTACGAACTGGTCTTCGGCATCCATAACATCTTCCATTTCTTCCGTGTCGAGTATGTACGCCGCATGGCATACAACGACCTGCCCACCAGTCCCAAGTGGGGCATGCGCTACATCTTCCAGATGTCGTTCTAAGCTGAAGAAAATGACACACACAAAAAAAACATCCGCCGTTGAGCGGATGTTTTTTTGTATGTATGATAGGCTGATGCCGTCATTTACTGGTCTATGACGGTCAGCTGTGTGTCGCCGGGTTTGAAGAGCAGACCCGTACACTTCCTGGCACTGGCCTTGTAGGTCTTCAGGTCGAGCTTGTCCCATTGTATCTGGTCAGTACGCTGGGCGAGTGGCGCATGAGGGATGACGGAACCGTCGCGCACAAGGATGACGGCAGGTATCTGGCCAGCGGTGATGGTCTGCCAGCCACTCTCATAGACCTTACCCGTCTGATAGTCAATCCACTTGCAGCCTGCCGGCAGATAGACGTTTCGGCTGTTGCCACTCTCCATGAGCGGAGCAACAAGTATCTGCGAACCAAACATATACTCATCTTCCATGAGCCATGCACCGGGGTCCTCGGGAAACTCCACGAAGAGGGCACGTACCATCGGCAGACCACGCAGCGTGCAGTCCTTGGCCTGTGCATAGACATAAGGCATGAGCTTGTACTTCATCTCGGCAGCCTGACGGAAAGCCTTGGTGAACGACTCGCTGATGAGCCAGGGCTCGGTAGGCGGTGCACCATGGGCGCGGGTGTGACTCGACAGGAAACCGAAGGGCAGCCAGCGGCGGTAGATATCCTCGGGCGAAGCGGTGACGAAGCCACCCATGTCGTGACTCCAGAAGGAGAAGCCGCTCAAGCCGAACGACAGTCCGCCACGCAGGTCACCCAGCATACCGGTGTTGTTCGTTGCAGCATCACCGCCCCAGTGCAGCGCATAACGCTGGGAACCAGCCCAGGCAGAACGTGCCCAGATGATGCCCTCGCCAGGATATTGCTGATTCACAGCCTCCCAAAGTGCCTTGTTGTAGCGCAGCGGATAGAGGTTATGCTCGTAGAGTCCGCCTCGTCCGTTGTGGTAGAAGCCATTGTAGGGAGCTGCCTCTCCGAAGTCGCACTTGATGGTAGCTACCCCCTGTTTCAGCAGTCCGAGAATCTTTCCCTGATACCACTTCACGGTCTGCGGATTGGTAAAGTCGAGCACGGCATCCTCGTAGGGCATGCCGCCATCGGCATTGCGAACGTGGAGGTTCTGCTCGATAATCTCCGGGAAGAAGCGGTTCTTGGGTGTGAAGTAAGGCAGTTGCCACAGACAGGTATGGAAGCCCTGTTCCTTCATTTGCTTGAGCATGCCCACGGGGTCAGGGAAACGGTCCTTTGCAAACTCATAGTCACACTGCCAGTCAACACCGAACCAGCCTGTATCGAAGTGGATGACGTCAGCGGGTATCTTATGCTTGCGCAGCTGACGGGCGATGTCGAGACCTTCCTCCTGAGAGAAATAGGTGATACGGCTCATCCACGTGCCAAACGACCACAAGGGCAGCATGGGCGACTTGCCCGTGATGTTGGTGTATTCATCGAGTATGTCCTTCGGTTCACCGAAGAACACGAAGAGGTCAATCTGCTCGTCGGCCATGAAGAGGCGCTGTGCACCGATGTAGCTCTGTCCGAAGTCAGCCGTGACAGGTGCCGAGGTGTGCATAAAGACGCCATAGCCACGGTTGGAGAAGTAGAACGGCACGGGTTTGTACATGCCGTCGGTCTCCGGTCCCTGCGGGTCGGTGACGCTGATGTGTACCTTCTGTCCCACCTTGTTCAAAGAGGTGAACGACTCGCCACAGCCGTAGATACGCTCACCGGGCGAGAGCAGGAACACGGGGTTCACGCTGCGCGAGTTGTCGCTGCCGCGCTTGATGAAGTTGAAAGGCAACAGCTTCACCTGTGTGGAGTCGTTGTCAATGAGGTGGCGCGTCTGGGTAAGGATGCGGCCACGCTTGTCCTTCAGCACCAGGCGGAAGGGATAGCGCTGCAGTTCAAGGGTACCGAAGTCCGTCTGATAGACAACGGCCGAGCCATTGTTTACGGAATGCCAGGGTGTTGCCTTGGCACGATGCTTGAACTGGTCGCAGAACATGGGGTCCTGCTGTTCGTTGTCAACGGGAACAATGGGTGTGGTCAGCATCCTGATGCGGACGCAACGCTCGCTGATGAAGTCTATCTTCAACGAGAGGTTGGGGTCGTTGTCATAGGCAGCATCGGGGAAGTCGAGCATCTGCATGCGCACGGGCCAGTAGCCGTTGAGGTTAAAGGCCTGACGGGGCGACAGCCGATAGCGTTTCCAGTTCAGCTGTCCTTCCCCCTTGGCCACGTCGAACGCGGCTAAGGAGTCAGCCAGGAAGTAGGTGTTGCTCAGGTCGCTGAAGTCGGTTGACACGTCCTTCGGCATGCACTGCAGGTACTGCACAGGAGTCTGCGCACTTAAAGGTAAAAAAGTAAAAAGGTAAAAGGGTAAAAACACCCATACCAACTTTCTTACCGAATACGTTTTTATCTTTTCCATATCACTCAACTTGTTTTACCTTTTTACTTTTTTACCTTTTTACCTTTTATAAGTTGATGGTTGCTGTTTTTAATCCTATAGCTTTGGCACTCAGGGTACCGTGTCCGTCAAGCACGACGAGGCAACGGCCGAAGAAAGCCTTGCGCTTGTTGTCCTTGAAACGCTCCATGGAGAACTGGCTGCCGTTATCGACACCGACAATCTGGACGCCACGCGTGGTGTCGAAGAACACCTGGTTCTCTGCCCACGGACAGAGGTTGCCGTCACGGTCAACCACCTCCACCCTGACAAAGACAAGATGACGGCCGTTGGCAGGCGAGTAGTTGGCATTCTGCCTGTTGCCGTCGTAGTCAACGGTCAGCCGCAGGTGGTCAGGCTGTCCTGCCGTACACATGGTCTTCATGCCCACCACCTGGCCACCCTTACGGGCCACCACCTTCGCCTCACCGGGCTCGAACTTCACTCGCCAGCCCACATGGAATGGAGAATTGAGCGTTGATGATTGAGAATTATGAGTACTGATTTTCCTACGTGTGCCCTGGCTTTCACCGTTGATGAACAGCTCCACCTCGTCGGCATTGTTGTAGTAGCACCACAGGTCGATTTCCTGTCCCTCGAGCCAGTTCCAGTGGGGGAAGAGGTGCAGCACGTTCTTGTCGGTCCACTCGCTCTGGTACATATAGTACACATCCTTCGGCTGACCGCTGAGGTCGATGATGCCGAAGTAGCTGGAGCGTGCAGGGAATCCGTAGGGTGTCGGTTCACCCAGATAGTCGAAGCCCGTCCAGATGAACTGTCCTCCACAGTAGGTCGTGTTCTTCACCGCGTACCAGTTCTGTTCGTGCGTCGTGCTCCACGAGGCATGCATGTTGTCGTAGGCAGAACACATGAACGACGGGTCGGTATAGGGCAGCCACCACTCCTTCGGGGCTTTATAGACGACGTCGGACGGCATCTTGTAGAAGCCCGTGGTCTGCAGGGCGCTGACGCTCTCGGTCATGATGAACGGCCTGTCGGGGAAGTTCTTGGGTACATCCTTGATATAGTCGTGGTGGTAGTTGAATCCGATGATGTCGATGCCCTTTCCCTTCCACAGGTGGTTGTTCGGGTTGGGTTCGTTACATCCTGCCGTGATGGGGCGTGTGGTGTCGTAACGGCGCACAATGTCAGCCAGGTGGTCGCAGAGCATCGTATTGACGCTCATCTCACCTTCGCGAGCCAGTGTCGAGGCATCGTGTCCGGCATTCAGTATGAGGTTTGCCTGCTCCAGGGTGAGCGTGTCGGCATCAGCGCTGGACCACTGCTCCAGCACCTCGTTGCCGATGCTCCACATGAGGATGCACGGGTGGTTACGGTCACGGCGTATCAGGTCGGAGAGGTCGCGCTCATGCCACTCGTCGAAGAAGCGGGCATAGTCGTTCTGCGTCTTCCGGCGCCGCCACATGTCGAAGCTCTCGTCCATGACGATGAAACCCATCGTGTCGCACATGTTCAGCAGTTCGGGAGCCGGCGGGTTATGGCTGGAGCGGATGGCATTGACGCCCATGGCCTTCAGCTTGGTCAGCTTGCGGTGCAGGGCATCCTCATTGAGGGCAGCACCCAGACAGCCGAAGTCATGGTGCTCGCAGACGCCGTTCAGCTTCATGTTCTCTCCGTTGAGCCAGAAGCCTGTCCGCGCATCGAAGCGGAAGTCGCGGAACGCCGTGGTGGTCCATACCTCATCGACCAGCTTGCCTTCGGCATAGACACGCGTGCGTACCTTATAGATATTAGGATGCTCCGGAGACCACAGGCGCAGTTTCTTGGTATTCACCTTGAGTGTCGATTGCTTGCCCGACGACTGATCGACGGCAGCACCGCTCATGTCGAACAGCGTGTTCTGCACATCGCCCTTGCCACGCACGCTGACCGTCACCTGGGCACGTCCCTTCTTCGCGTCGGTCACCACGTGGACGCCCCAGTGGTTCACGTGTACGGCACTGGTCTCTATGAACCACACGTGGCGGTAGATGCCACAGCCGGAGTACCAGCGCGAGTTGGGCTGGTCGCTGTTATCCACGCGCACGGCAATGACATTGTCGCCGGTACGCAGGTACTTGGTGATTTCGTACTCAAAGCTGCTGTATCCGTAGGGGCGGTTGCCGAGTTTCTCACCATTGATATAGACTGTGGAATTCATATACACGCCGTCGAACTCCACGAAGTAACGCGCCACCTCGCGGATGCGGAAGTGCTTGCGGTACCACCCCACCCCGCCGGGCAACGCTCCACCGCCGGCACCGCTGGGGTTGCCAGCCGAGAAGTCGCCCTCGATGGCCCAGTCATGCGGCAGGTTCAGGCGCCTCCAGTGGCAGTCGTTATATTCGGGTTTCGACATCTGGGCAGAGTCACCCAAAATAAAAAGCCAGTCAGCGTCGAAGTTCCGACGCTGACGGGCTTGTGTCTCTATTGCTGTCAGTCCGCAGAGGATGCAGAGCAGGCAGAGTACTTTTCTCATAGTTTCACACTTACGGGTTTACCATTATATTGTACGAGTGTGCCCTCGGGATTGTCGAGGTTCAGCGGACGTGCGTTATCTTTGGTCACGAGCACCACATTGAACTGGCGCTGCTTCAGCATACCGGGGAACTGTCCCTTGCGCTGCGAGAAGCTGACGGTCTTATCCTCGTCGTCATATTCTATGTCGATGGTGGCATACTTGCCCTTCTCATAGTTGTAGTTTGTTCCCTCGTCCTCGTAGAGCTGGAACTTGCCGTCCTGACCGGCATAGATGTAGAGGTTGATGAGCTCTGCAGGCTTCTCGTCGCTCCACTCCATCGCGGGACCGAAGGGGATGATGGCTCCCTCGCGGACAAAGACGGGAATCTGCTCGTAGGGTGCATCGACCACGAGCGTCTGTCCTCCCTCGATGCACTCTCCTGTGTAGAGGTTGTACCAGTCGCACTGCTCGGGGAAATAGACGCTGCGGTTGCGAGCCTTGTAGTAACCCACCGGACAGGCCATCAGCGCCGGTCCCAGCATCCACTGGTTGCCGATGTTCAGCACGTTGTCGTCGCCGTTGAAGTCCATCACCAGGGCACGCATCAGCGTGTAGTCCTTGAAGTGTGCCCAGCCGGCCAGCGAGTAGAGGTACGGCATGAGGCGGTAGCGCAGGCGGTCGTAATAGACGAACGACTTGTAGGCGGGGTGCTCGTCAGGAGCGATGTTCCAGATCTCACGCAGCGGCCACTGACCATGACTGCGGAACAGGGGGATGAAGGCACCGAACTGGTTCCAGCGGGTCTGCAGCTCGCGCCACTCCTTCAGGTCCTCGTTCTCCACGCCGGTGCGGTCATACAGCTGCTGAGCAGCCACATAACGGTTCTCCACGCAGAAGCCGCCCTGGTCCATACCCCAGAAGGGGATGCCTGACATCGAGTAGTTCAGGCCTGCCGTCATCTGGGCACGCATATCCTCCCAACGTGTTCCGATGTCACCACTCCACGTTGCCGTAGAGTAACGCTGCTCGCCGGCAAAACCGCTACGTGTCAACAGGAACACGCGGGGCTCGGCAGCATTCTTTATTTTCTTCCAGGTGTTACGCTGTCCGTTATAGATGGCGTCGGCATTCACCGTAGAGTAGGCATTGAAGTACTCCGTCGAGGTGCCTAGCGCCGTGGGGCCACAGAGTGCCTTGCGGTACCACATCGGCGTACAGTCGCGGACGTTGGGTTCCGAGGCATCCATCCACCAGGCGTCAATAAGCGATGAGAGTTTGCTACCGCCGTTCTTGAGGGCCAGGCCGGTATAGAGGTTCTCGTCCATCTGCTGCCAGAACATCTTGCGGGCACCCTCGTCATAGGCATCATAGAAGCCTGCTACATAGCCGGGACCTACCCAGTCGTGTATGTCGTCCTTCACGGCCTGAGTGTACATCCAGCCCTTCGCGTCCAGCTTCTTGTAGTTGTCGGTATTCACGTAGAACTTCGGCCACACGCTGATCATGAAACGACCGTGCATCTGGTGAACGCTGTCCAGCATGGCCTGGGGGTTGGGATAGCGCGAAGCCTCAAACTGATGACTGCCCCACTGGTCCTCGGGCCAGTAGTTCCAGTCCTGCACAATATTGTCGATGGGGATGTGGCGCTTGCGGAACTCGCCCAGCGTCTCCTCAATCTCCTGAGACGTCTTGTAGCGCTCACGGCTCTGCCAGAAGCCCAGCACCCACTTGGGGTACAGGCTGGCCTTGCCCGTCAGGGTGCGGTAGCCGGAGATGACCTCGTCGAAGTCCTCGCCGCTGATGAAGTAGTAGTCCATGTCCTTCGCCATCTCGCTCCAGATGGAGAGCTGGCCGCGCTCCTCGTCGCTGCGGGGCTGTGCCACACGCAAACCGCAGTAGGCCTCGGCGCCGTCGGGCTGCCATTCTATGCGCAAGTGTGACTTGTGGCCCTTCTTCAGCGCCACCGTGAACTTATAGCTGTTGGGGTTCCATGCCGTACGCCAGCGCTCGGGCACCACCTCCTTGCCGTCCATATACACCTTGACATAGCCGGAGTAATACAAGATAAATTGATAATTGATAATTGATAATTGACAATTATGATTACCTCGTGCGCCATGATGACAGCCCCCGTTGTTATCACAATTCTCCATTCTCAATTCTCCATTCTCCATTGGTTCAATGAATCCCTCATACACCACGCTGGCACCGCCCAGGTTGAAGCCCTGCGGCAGGTTCTTCAGACCGCCGTTGTCCGTCTTGCGGGCAATCTCCGACACCAGCGGATAGGCGTATTCATAGTAGATAGAGTCCTCATTGCGCACCAGCTTCTGTCCGTCCTTGGCGGTGTAGGTACCCGTCAGGTGCCCCTCGCGGCCCTGTCGGTCGTAGAGCTTGAAGGCACGGTTCAGCTGCAGGTACTCGTCGGGCTTGCCGAAGCGGCCGTATGAATAGGAGTCCCACAGGATGCCATA
>JAEEGH010001059.1_pt1 | contig 82726 bp, 87 predicted proteins | sample 9134181 | NCBI WGS metagenome assembly JAEEGH01 (sample SAMN16246544, study PRJNA631951) | gut metagenome | biome: gut microbiome; feature: rumen; material: DP-attached | host: Bos | place: Iran: Karaj | collected 2018-10 | reverse complement strand
GCCCTCGGCTCGGTAGGTGCATCTCTCGGGCTTCTTCCCAGCTTCCAGAATGCCGGATTCCTGGACGGTAATGCCATAGCGGTCTGCACCGCCATCGGAATGTGCTGGAGCGGCTATCTTTCCACCCACACCGCAATGCTCGACTCCCTCGGCTGGCGCAAGGCCATCCCCAAGGCCCTTGGCGCCCACACCATCGCCGGGCTCTGCGCAGGCATCATTGCCCACTTTACCTTCCTGGTAATCAGCTTGATCTAGAAGCGGTACTTGCGGCAGCGGAGATCCTCCTTGGCTGAGCTTGTACCCACCTGCAGCACATAGCGGCCGTGCGTGGGAACCATATCCTGGGCGGCCTCATCCCACCAGAGGAAGGTTTCTTCTGTGAGAGGAATCTCCACCTTAACCGTCTCGCCGGCAGGAACTGAAACGCGCTTGAAGGCACGCAGGGTGCGGATGGGTCCTTCCTTGTCGGACGGACGCCGGATGTAGAGCTGGATGACCTCGTCCCCGTTGCATTTGCCGGTGTTGCGGACCTTCACCACCACCTTGCCGTCTTTTACGCGCACGCGCCCAACTTTGAAGGAGGTATAACTCTGGCCGTATCCGAAAACCCACAGGGGCTTGCCGGTGAAGAATCGGTAGGTACGCTCCTTCATGCCGTAATCCGAGAAGTCCGGAAGCTGTTCAGTGGAAGCATAGAAAGTGAGCGGAAGCTTCCCGGAAGGATTGCAGTCCCCGTAAAGCACGTTTGCGATCGCCGTTCCGCCCATCTGTCCGGGATACCATGCCTGCAGGATGGCCTCGCAGTTCCGGGTTTCCGGTTCGAGGGCCATGGCGGAACCGCTGAAATTTACAAGGATGATTTTTTTGCCCGCGTCATGCAGGGCGGCGATCAGATCCCTCTGGACCTGAGGCAGTTCGATGCTCGTGCGGTCGCCTCCCTCGAATCCGGGGAATCCGCCAGCATCGCCCTGCTCTCCTTCCATGAACGGGGTTATGCCAGATGCGAAGATGACGGTTTCAACCCCTTCGAGAGCTTTCAGCACAGTGTCGAAATCTTCCGCGGCATCTATATGCCCGCATCCTTTCACATATTTCACATCCTTCTGCCGCTCCTTCAGCGCAGCAAGCAGGGTGACGGTTTCTTTGGGGATAGGGCTGTAGTTCCCCCACTGCATGGTCGTATCGTCGGCGTTCGGGCCTACGACCGCAACCGGCTGCTCCAGAGCCAGCGGGAGTATTCCCCCGCGATTCTGCAGCAGTACCATGGTCTCTTCCGCCATCTTCAGCGCAAGCGCCTGATGGTCAGGCCCTTCCACAGTCTCCTCCGGGATGTCGGCCCAGGGGTCGATGCCATCCATCTCGCCGAGGCGGATTCGGGCGATGATGACCCGCTTGAGGTTGCGGTCGAGTTCCTCCTCGGTCAGCAATCCGGCCTTGACGGCTTCGGGGATGGCCTGATAGGCATGTCCGCACTCCACGTCCACGCCGTATTTGACTGCCAGCGCAGCGGCTTCGGCCTTGGTCTCCACGTACTCGTGGCGGCCCTTGATGTAGAAGTCGGCGACCGCCCAGCAGTCGGAGACTATCACGCCCTTGTAACCCCATTTGCCGCGCAGGACGGTATCGATCAGGTAGTCGTTCGCGCTGCAGGGCTGGCCCTCGAAGCGGTTGTAGGCGGTCATCACCTGCTCCACACCGGCCTTGGTCACGAGGTCCTTGAATGCGGGGAGATAGGTTTCATAAAGGTCGCGCCTGGTAGGCCTGGCATCGAAACGGTGGCGGTCCGGTTCCGGTCCGGAGTGCACCGCGAAGTGCTTGGCGCAGGCAAAGAGCTTGCGCACAGGGCTGTCATCCGGCCCCTGCAGGCCGCGCACTACGGCCATTCCCATCTGCCCCATCAGGTACGGGTCCTCGCCGTAAGTCTCCATCCCGCGGCCCCAGCGGGGATCACGGAAGATATTGATGTTCGGTGTCCAGAAGGTAAGGCCCTGATAGCGGGCGATTGGTCCTGCTTCGTCGGCAATGCGGTGCTTCACGCGCGCCTCGTCGCTGACGGTGGTAAACACGTCGTAAACCATGGCATCGTCGAAGGATGCCGCCATGGCTATAGGCATAGGGAAAGTGGTGGCGGAACCGTTGCGCCCCACCCCGTGCAGGGCCTCGTTCCACCAGTCGTAGGCCTTTATGCCAAGGCGCGGTATGGCTTCGGAAGCGTTGAGGGTGAGCGCGGTTTTCTCTTCAAGAGTAAGCCTGGAGATGAGGTCGTCCGCCCTTTCTTCGGGGGAAAGTGCCTGATTCCGGAACGGATATGGCTGAGCCATTGCGGCGGCGGAGATGAACAAAGCCGCCAGAAGTAGATGTGGTCTGATCATATTTTTGGTCATCGTTTGCTACAAAATTAGCAAATAATTGCTACATTGCTGCAAAAGAAACGGATATGATAGCAATCTACACGATAACATCCGCCCTGCACGACGAAGCGGTGGTCAAGGCGGTCTCGGACGAGTTCCTTCAATCGGTCTTCCCCGAGGGAGGATACGAAATGAGGGGATCCGACTTTTCTTCCTTCGGCCTCGAAGCCGACCTTAACATAATATATATCCGTACCGGCGGCGCGGAAGGCATCTTCAAGGAACTCCTTCCGGACATGCTGGAAGCGGGAGTCGGTTATTTCACCCTACTGACCTCCGGAAAAAGCAACTCCCTGGCCGCTTCGCTGGAGATCCTTTCCTACCTGAAACAGAACGGCCTCAAGGGCGAAGTCCTGCACGGCTCGCCGCAATACATCTCCCGCCGCATATCCATCCTGGAGAAAGTCGCGACTGCCCGCGCATCCCTCTTCGGCTCTACCGTCGGCATCATCGGCAAGCCCTCCGACTGGTTGATCTCCAGCACCTGGGATGCCGATGCCGTATTGGGAAAGCTCGGCCTCTCACTAGTGGATATTCCTATGGATGACCTGCTGGCTGAGTTTGGAAAGGCGCAGGGAATGCTTGTACCGGGGCCCTTTTTCCGGGCCACGGACAAGCCCTTTCCCTGCGCCCCCAAAGTTCGAGCGGCCCTGCCGGACGCGGTCCGCATCTACCAGGCGCTGAAAGCGCTGGTTGACGACCGCGGGCTGGGCGCCCTTACCATCCGCTGCTTCGACCTCCTCACCGCAGTCCGCAACACCGGCTGCTACGCCCTCGCGAAACTGAATTCCGAAGGCATCCCCTCCAGCTGCGAAGGCGATGTACCTGCCCTGCTCAGCATGATGGTCGCCCGCGCCCTCACCGGCCGCACCGGGTTCCAGGCCAATCCCGCCCGTATCGACGTAGAAAGCGGTGAGATGCTCTTCGCCCACTGCACCATCCCCTTCGACCTGGTGGACGAGTTCAACTACGACACCCACTTCGAATCCGGCATAGGCGTAGGCATCCACGGGCACTTCCCTGAAGGCCCCGTTACCGTGTTCAAGCTCTCCGGAGCCCTGGACCGCGCATTCATCGCCGAGGGCGAACTCTTCCGCAATCAGTACGAAGCCAACCTCTGCCGCACGCAGGTCTGGCTGCGCCTGACCCCGGCCGACGCGCGCTATTTCCTCACCGACCCCATCGGCAACCACCACATAATCATCCCAGGCCACCACGCTGACCTGCTGCGCGAATTCGTGCGTTCTCTGTAATATGAATAACAGCCTAAATATCAAACATTTGCTGGGAACGGCCATCCTATCCATAGCCATTCTGTCCGCCTGCTGCAACAATGACCCTTCGGCAAGCCTCCTGACCGACCCGACCGTCACCTGGGACGCCACGTGGATAGGAAAACCCTCTCCGGAAGATGTCCGCACGGGAGAAGTCTCCCTGCCGGCGAGATACTTCCGCACCACCTTCGAAGGAGGCAAAACGATCAAGGAAGCCAAACTCCACATCTGCGGCCTCGGACTCTACGAGGCCTATGTCAACGGCCATAGGATCGGCGGCGCGCAGGTGCTTTCTCCCACCGTCTCCAACTACGACAAGACGGTGTACTACAACAGCTTCGACGTTACCTCCCTACTGCGCAAAGGCACAAACGCAATCGCCTTTGCGGTGGGCACCGGCCGGGTCCCCGGTCTGCGCGTAAAGTGGGATTCCATCAACGCCTACAAGCACTACGACAAGATGCTGCCCTGTCTCCTCTGCCAGCTGGAGATAAGCTACGCCGACGGCGAAGTGCAGCGTGTTCTCAGCGATGAAAGCTGGAAGGCCACGGCCGACGGCCCCATCCGCAGCAACAACGAGTTCGACGGCGAGATATACGACGCTCGCATGGAACTGGACGGATGGACCGGGCCGGATTACGATGACTCATCCTGGCCGCAGGCCGAACCTGCCGACAAACCCTGGGGAGAACTCAAGCCTCAGCCCAACCCCAACATCGAAATCCGGGACATCGTAAAACCCATCTCCATCACCTCCAAGCCTGACGGCAGATACATCCTGGACATGGGCCAGAACATGGTAGGATGGCTGCAGATCCGCGCCCGCCTCACCGAGGGTGACACCCTGCGCCTCCGCTTCGCTGAAACGTTGCAGCCCGACGGCGAACTCTACACCGACAACCTCCGCGGCGCCAAGGCCAGGGATATCTACATAGCGAAAGACAGCAAACCTGTAGTCTGGCATCCGACCTTTACCTATCACGGCTTCCGCTTCGTAGAGATAAGCGGCCTGCGCAACGCTCCGAAACTCAGCGACTTCGAAGGCCAGGTCTTCTACGACAAGATGGCCACGACCGGCCATTTCTCCTGCTCGGACCCGGTGATGAACCAGATCTATAAAAACGCCTACTGGGGCATCCGCGGCAACTATCGGGGCATGCCCACCGACTGCCCGCAGCGCGACGAGCGCATGGGCTGGCTGGGCGACCGCTCCACCGGCTGCCGTGGCGAGAGCTACATCTTCGACAACCACGCCCTCTACCGCAAGTGGCTGGACGACATCGCCACCGAACAGAACGAGGAGGGGCAGGTGCCGGACATTGCCCCCAACTTCTACACCATCCGCTCCGACAACATGACCTGGCCCGGCACCTTCATCGAGGCCGCGGACATGCTCTACCGCCGTTTCGGGGATAAGGACGTGATAATAAAACACTATCCCGGCATGAAGAAGTGGATGGCCTACATGAAGGGAAAATGGATGGAGGATGGCATCATGACGAAGGATACCTACGGTGATTGGTGCATGCCGCCGGAATCCCCCGAAGTCATCAATTCCAAGGATCCGTCCCGCATCACCGCGGCGGCGGTGATATCCACTGCTTACTATGTCCGCTACTGCAAGATGCTGCAGGAACTCGCGCCGGTGGCCGGATTTCCGGAAGATTTCGAATTCTTCGCCGCCGAGGCCGCGGCGAGCACCGAAGCCTTCAACCTCAAATATTACAACGCTGAAGGCGGATACTACGACAACAACACCGTCACCGCCAACCTCCTGGCCCTCTGGAACGGGCTCGTGCCAGCCGGTGACGAGCAGAAAGTGTTCGCGTCCATCGTGGACAAGACCGAGAACGAATTGGGTGGACACGTGAGTTGCGGGGTTATCGGAATCCAGATACTCATGCGCACGCTCACCGAATACGGCCGTCCGGACCTCGCATTCAAGATAGCATCCGACACCACCTATCCTTCATGGGGATATATGGCAGAACACGGCGCGACCACCATCTGGGAGCTCTGGAACGGCGACACGGCGAACCCCGCGATGAATTCCGGCAACCACGTGATGCTGCTCGGCGACCTTATCGTCTGGGAATATGAGTATCTGGCCGGAATACGGCCGCTCAAGCCTGGCTACGAAGAAATCGAACTCCGGCCCACTCCGATCGCCGGCCTGGATTACGTTGATTGCAGTTTTGAGTCCGTGCATGGGCGCATCGTCAGTTCATGGAAAGTGAAGGACGGCGTGTTCAAGTGGACCGTCGAGGTCCCGAAAGGCATCCGTGCCGAGATATGGCTTCCCGGGGCCACCGAACCCAAGGTCGTCGTTGGCGGAAAGCATCGGTTCAAGACCTCGCTCGAAAACCGAAATAATACATTATCTTTGTAGTATATGTGGATGATACTTGCGGCGGCTATCGTGCCGGGAATCCTGCTGATGTACTATGTGTACAGCAAGGATTTCAACCCCGAACCCAAGAGGATGGTTTACAAAGGCTTCCTGTACGGAGGCCTGTCCGTGCTGGCATCGTTCGCGATTTCCGGTCCGCTCATGTCGCTGGGATTCTTCACGAACGAGCCTTCGAGCCTTCTCGAAGCCGTCAAGACATCCTTCTTCGGCGCAGCCATCCCCGAGGAAAGTGCCAAGCTGCTGATGCTGTGGCTGCTGCTGCGCAACAGTCCGGAGTTCGACGAGCGCTACGACGGCATGGTGTACGCTGCCTCTGTGGGTCTGGGGTTCGCCTGCCTGGAGAACCTGATGTATGTGCTGTCGGCCGGTGCTGGATGGTTCTACGTGAGTGTCACGCGGGCCATCTTCGCAGTGCCGGGGCACTTCGCATTCGCCATCGTGATGGGATATTACTACTCCCGCAACCATTTCGACTGGCGCGAGACCACCGATGCCGACCGGCTCAAGGTCTGGCTCTTCCCGGTGCTGCTGCACGGCATCTACGACACCCTGGCCTTCTCTTCCGGCATAGCCCCGGAATACTCGGGCCTGATCACCATCCTTCTTATCTACTTCTGCATCAAATTGTTCAAGTTCACCCGCAAGCGCATCCTTTCGGAAGCCACGCGGAACCAATACGAGGCCACCCATAACATCGACGACCAATGAAACGGATTCTGACAATTGTGCTGATGCTGCTCTGCATGCTGCCGGCATCGGCCGAAAAATACAAACAGGACCGCGGCATCGCCTACCGCGACGCGGACTCACACCCCCGCTGCAAGTTGGACGTGAGCTATGTGAAGAAATCGGCGGACCGTCCGGTGATCGTCTGGTTCCACGGCGGAGGCCTTACCGGGGGCCAGAAACACACTCCTCAGGAGCTTCTGACCAAGGATTTTGTGGTGGTGGCGGCCGGATACCGCCTTTATCCGGAGGCGCAGGTTTCAGAGATAATAGATGATGCCGCCGCGGCAGTTGCCTGGGTAGTGAAGAACATCTCCCGCTATGGTGGTTCGCCGGAAAAAATCTACCTTGCTGGCCACTCCGCTGGGGGATACCTCTGCGCAATGCTGGGCCTGGACAGGCACTGGCTCGCCAAATACGGGGTGGATGCCGACAAGATGGCGGCCATCGTGCCATACAGCGGACAGATGATAACCCACTTCACCGAACGGGCCGCGAGGGGGATGTCTGCCACCCAGCCCCTCATCGACGAGCTGGCGCCCCTGTACCACATCCGCCCGGATGCCCCGCCCTTCCTGGTGATTACCGGCGGGCGCGATGCGGAACTCTACCGTCGCTACGAGGAGAATGCATATTTCGTCGAGATGATGAAACTGGTCGGCCACAAGAACATCACCTTTTACGAGGAAGATGGTTTCGACCACGGCGGGATGGCCGCCCCCGCGCATCTGCTGCTGATGAATTATATCAAGTAGCTATTTCAAGAAGGCGAAGAACACCGCCAGCACCAGGCATGCGAAGGCGGCGATGTGGTTCCACTGCAGATGTTGTCCGTGGAACATGAAGGAAATGATGACGGTGAAGACCGTCAGCGAGATAACTTCCTGGATTACTTTGAGTTGAACGAGGGTGAAAGGCCCTCCGTTGCCGGCGAATCCTATGCGGTTTGCCGGAACCGTAAGGCAGTATTCGAAAAATGCGATTCCCCACGAAAACAGGATAATGAGGATCAGCGGCCATCCGGTAGAGATCTTCATTTCCTGCAATTTAAGATGCCCGTACCAGGCGAAGGTCATGAAGACGTTCGACAGCACCAGCATCAGTATGGTCCAGATTCCTTGCATAATACTCTTGTAAAAAACGCTGTAAAATTAAAAAAAATACTATCTTTGCGCCCCCTAAATAATGAGAATTATGAAAAAAATTGTAATGATTTTAGCTGCGTTGGCCTTGTCCACGAGCCTTTTTGCACAAAACAAAGATTGGGGTTGGCCGGATGCCTCGTCATCTACGGAAATAAATGTAGACCAGACAGAAAACAGTTTTGCCATACGCCCTCTAGATAGAGACCTCGGACTGGTATTGTATGGAAGCCGTTATCGCAAAGCGCGGGCAAATCTGGGTTGGGGCATGGCAATCTCTTTTCTTGGGGTCCCTGCCGCGGGATTGTGGACAGTTGCCGGGATAAATAATATCTATTGGGACAAGACCGCTGCGGCAGTGATGATTCCAACAGGGGTTGTGGCCGTTGCCGCCAGTCTCTGGGGCGGTATTTCCCTTTGGTCTAAAGGTCGGAAGGAGATGGACTTGATGTTGGATGATTATGCGGAACGCTGCGCTCACAGTCCTTATGCTTCAAGTTTGGATTTCGGTCCTACCAGTAATGGTGTCGGTTTCGCGCTAAACTTCTGATGTAATGAAAAAGTTGATAATTGCTTTTTTATGCATGGTTGCCGGAGCTTTTTCTGCTTCGGCGCAGTGGTATGCCGGAGGTTCTGTAGCAGGGGCGTATGTTAAAACCAATGGCGCAGAAATCCAGGCCTTCAATTTGAGCCCGGAAACCGGATACATCTTCCGGAACAGGCTTGCGGTCGGAGGCCGTATCTCCTGGGGGAAGTCCAATGCAGCCATCTCCAGTCCTGGTCTGGAGTATTCCAATGCAGAAACGCGTGCATTTACATTAAATCCATATGTCGGTTGGGGACTTGTCCGTTTTGGATGTTTCGCTGCGTGGGTAGAAGGTGGTTTCCAGCTTATTCCTGAGCAGGAAGGAGTTGGCAAGACGACCGTTACCATATATGCAATTCCTGTCCTGACATATAGCCTGAGCCATCACTTTCTGTTGAAAACCGGACTTGGTTTTGCGGGATTGCTGGCCTCGACCGATTTTGACGGCAACTATATTTTGGCTGGCGCTTTCGGTGGAGATAATGCCCTGAAGATAGGAGACGATCTTTCGATAGGGTTTGTATATCGGTTCTAGGTAAACCCCCACCGAGATTTCGTCGCTTCGCTCCGACATCTCTGCCGCCTGCGGCGGGCTTGCCGATATGAAAGTAAGAAAGCGCTCAAGTTAACTTGGCGCTTTCTTACTTTCATATCGCGGTGGGGACGAGATTCGAACTCGTGGTACGGTTACCCGTACGGCAGTTTAGCAAACTGCTGGTTTCAGCCACTCACCCACCCCACCGGAAGGTCTTTTGCTGAACCGTTCCCAATGCCTTTTCGCGATTGGGACTGCAAATATAAGAATTATTATCTAACTTCCAACACCTTCCCGTGCTCGGATTCGGCGACTGCCTTGCGCCAAGCTTCCACGTAAGGGATGTTCTTGATGCCCTTGGGGGTGCCGGAGTGATACTCGCTGCATACGAACGAGCCGTCTTCGTTCTGGGCTTTCACGTTGCCGTCCAGATACTTGACGAGCAGCAGCTCCTCAAGCGCAACCCAGGATGCGAACTGCTTCTGGGCAGTCTCCACGGTGTATTTCGTCATCAGCTTGCGGGCCTTGCGAAGGCGGCCGCGGGAAACCAGCTTCGCCACTTTTTCGTCGAACGAAGGCACGGCCGAGAACATTTGCTCCTGCTCGAAAGAATCCACCGCGCAGCGCACGGTAGGGGCCATCACATTGTACATCTTGTAGCAGGCCTGGGCGATGCGGTTGCAGATCCAGAACTGCGAGGTTGGGGAGTAGTGCAGGATGTCTCCGTTACCCACGCGCAGGCACTCGGGCACGCGCTGCGTGCTCACGTAAATAGGTGTAAGATAGGATGTTGCGGCATCGTCCGTGCCGAACCATACCAACGCGCCCACTTCTTCCGGCAGCCATCCGCGGGCCTGCGCCACGAACCAGAAACCGGTCTGCTGGGTGGCGATCGCACGCTCGTTCACATACTCCTTTCCGTTCCAACTGAAGTGCATCGGGCGCCAGCGGTAAGGCAGGGCATTGCCGCCCGCACCTATATCCTGGGTCATGTCCAGCGGCGTGCCTTCGAAATGGTCGCGCATCACGTCGGCCACGTCCTTCGCGGTAATCTTGCGGGACGGTTTCACGAACAGGGGCATCTCCCCGGAAAGGTCGTGCCCGAGGGCGTACTCCGTCCAGTCGGACGCCGGACGGGAGACCTCCACGCCGTTCTCCTCATACGTGAACACCCCGTCGCAGAGGATGTTGAAGGCGCTCCAGGCACGGGCGTCACAGGCACGGGCCCCGCCGAAGTCGAGGGGATTGTAGGCATCGCGGAAGGAGAAATCCTCATCCGCCCCGCTGAACCAACCCTGCTCGCGGGCGAAAGAAATCACGTCCGGCGCATACAGGCAGTTTTCCGGATCGTTCAGGGGGAAGCGAGTGATGCGGGCCTGGTTGGCGTGTGCGCAGATGTATCCGTCCGGAATCCGGCGGGCCACCCACACAATGCCCTTGTTCGAAGGGCCCTTGCCCACGATATCCATCACCCATGCCTCGTTCGCGTCCGCGATGGAGAAGGACTCCCCTTCGGAAGGATAGCCGTAACGGTTCGCGAGCGACACGATGGTGTCGATGGCTGCGCGCGCCGTGGCAGCCCTCTGCAGGGTAACATAAATCAGTGAACCATAGTCCATTATGCCGGCAGAATCGGCCTGCTCTTCGCGCCCGCCCCAGGTGGTCTCGCCGATGATTACCTGCTTCTCGTTCATGTTCCCGACCGTCTTGAAAGTGCGGGGAATCTGGTGAATCTCACCGAGATGCTTATAGGTGTCCCACTCGGTTATCTGCAGGCGCGAACCCTTGCGGAACTTGCCTGCAGGGGTGAAATACAGCTCGCCGAAGAGCACATGCGAATCGGCGGCATAAGACACCATGCAGGAACCGTCGGCACTGGCGCCTTTGGTAATTATCACATTGGAACATGCTTCTCCGCGGACACCCGCAAGGAGAAGGGCGGCAAGTGCCGCGAGGCATAATGATTGTACTTTCATACTCCGATTTTTACTTGAATACAAATATATTGATTATTTTTGCAAGTTATGAAAACAAAGCACATACTCTTGACAGTCGTCGGCCTTCTCATGTTCCTCGCCGCATCCGCGCAGGAACAGCCTCTCACGCCGGAGCAGCGTGCGAAAAAGATGCGCGAGGCCATCGACAAGATGGTGGAGGATTACGAACGCAACCTCCAGCTTGAGGACTGGCAGGCTTTCTATGCCGATTCCATCCTCACCCACAACCTGGAAGAAAGGAACAAGGAGATGGAGGCCATGGCGTCCAACAAGGTGGAGAACTACGACCTTTACACGATGGTCGGGGACAAGTGGGAAGAAGAGACCTACAAGGCTTTCCGCCGGATACTGACGGACGAACAATGGAAGAAATACCTCAAATCCGGCGCAGGCAGGGCCAAGAAGGCCCGCGACCAGCGTGCGGCCAAGAGGGAAGGAACCAAATAGGATATGACAATCGAGATTATAGAGAAGGTGTTCGGCGAGTTGAACGCCCTCAAATGCAAGACAGAGAAAGAAGTGGAAGAAGCGCGCGTGCGCTTCTTGGGTAAAAAAGGCGAGATAACGGCCCTCTTCGAGGAGTTCCGCAGCGTCAGCGGAGACGAGAAACGCGCCTTCGGCCGTCCGCTCAACGAACTCAAGCAGGCCGCCTTCGCGAAGATAGAGGAGCTCCGCGGCGCCGCCCAGTCCGGCGGTTCCGACGAAGGGTCCAAAGAGGACACCTCCCTCCCCGGTGAGCAGTACGAGCTCGGCAGCCGCCACCCTGTGAGCATCGTCCGCCAGCAGATAGTGGACATCTTCCGCAAGTTCGGATACGACGTGGCGGAAGGCCCCGAGATCGAGGACGACTACCACGTGTTCGAGGCCCTCAACTTTCCTCCGAACCACCCAGCCCGCGACATGCAGGATACTTTCTTCGTCTCCGCAGGGCATCTCAACCCGCTGCTTCTCCGTACCCACACCTCCTCCGTCCAGGTGCGTGCGATGGAGAAACTTCCTCTCCCCATCCGCGTAATCTGCCCCGGCCGCGTGTTCCGCAACGAAGCGATTTCCGCCCGCGCACACTGCATCTTCCATCAGGTGGAAGGCCTCTACATAGATGAGAACGTCACCTTCGCGGACCTCAAGCAGGCCATCCTGCTCTTCGCCCGCGAGATGTTCGGGGCCGACGCCCAAATCCGCATGCGCCCCTCCTTCTTCCCCTTCACCGAGCCTTCGGCGGAGGTTGACGTGAGCTGCAACATCTGTCACGGAAAGGGTTGTAACATATGCAAGGGCACCGGCTGGCTCGAGATACTGGGCTGCGGCATGGTGGATCCGAACGTGCTCGAGGCCTCCGGCATCGACAGCAAGAAGTACAGCGGATTCGCCTTCGGAATGGGTATCGAGCGCATCGCCATGCTCAAGTGGCAGGTGAACGACCTGCGCCACTACTTCGAAAACGACCTTCGCTTCCTGCGGGAGTTCGAGGGAGCCACCGAAGTATAATTCATAATATATAGGTATTGCATTCTTCGGCAGAGTTTCCTACCTTTGCCGAAGTAGTGTTTTATTTATGAAGAAGTTTCTCCTCCTCATATGCCTTCTTTTGCCCATATCGGAAACGGTTTGGGCGCAGTCTTTCAGCATGTCCGGGCGCGTCGTGGACACCGAAGGCTCGGCTGTGGAACTTGCAGTGGTTTCGCTCAACAAATCCATCTGGGCAACCACCGATAAGAACGGAAATTACACTCTCTCCAATCTCAAAAAGGGAAAATACGAATACCAGGTATCCTTCGTAGGATATAAAGACATCACCGGCAGCGTTGAGATTTCCAATAACACCATTTTGAATTTCACCCTGCAGTCCCTCAGCCTCGAGCTGAACAGCGTCACGGTTACCGCCGAGCGTGAAGATATGGGCTCCAAGTCGGTTATCAACGAAGAAGCCGTGCGGCACCTGCAGCCCAAAAGCGTGAGCGACCTTCTGCAGCTTGTGCCCGGAAACCTGGCCAAGAACCCCAACCTTAATGAGCTCTCGCAGGCTACGGTCAGGGAGATAGAACCGAGCGCCGGGGCCTCCCTGGGCACATCCGTCATAGTCGACGGCACGCCCCTCAGCAACGATGCCAACCTCCAGGCCATCGCCTCCACCCGTTACGGCTCTGCCTCCGGAACCCAGACCGATGGCATGAGCGACCAGACTACGGCCGGTGGCGGAACCGACCTTCGCACCGTCAGCGCGGGCGTCGTGGAATCCATGGAGGTCATCAGCGGAATCCCTTCCGCCGAATACGGCAACCTCACGTCCGGCGTGGTGATAGTGAAAACCAAGGCCGGGCGCACCCCGTGGGAGTTCAAATCGCAGGTGGATCCCAACTCCAAGCTGGCCTACATAGGAAAGGGCTTTGCCTTGAAGAAGGGCGGATCCTTCAATATTGGCGGGGACTGGAGCCAGAGCTACAGCGATCCGCGCCGGAAGTATCTCGGCTACGACCGTCTTACCGCCGCGGGAGGTTTCTCCAAGGTGTGGAACAGGGCCAGCCTCAACATCAAAGGCTCTGTCTATTCCAACGTGAACAACCGCAAGACGGATCCGCAGCTGGAAGAACTGGAAATCAACTTCACCAACAAGAACGTGGGCCTGCGCCTTTCCGCCAACGGAAGCGTGCAGCCGAAGACTTCGCTGATCACATCCCTGGACTATAATTTCTCTACGCAGGTCTCGCGCACGGAAGACATACATATAAATAAGGTATGGAGCCCGGACGGTGCCGTAACGGACACCCGCGTGAGCGGAATCCAGCAGGCCTACCAGAAGATTCGCCCCTACAACGCCGAGTACACCCTTCACGGCATCCCTGTGAACATCTACGGCCAGCTGGTGGCCGGGAAGTATTTCCAGATAGGCGAGAAGGACTACAATAAAATCAAGGCAGGTGTCGAATATACGATGGATGCCAACCGGGGCAAGGGCCTTTCCTACGATATAGAAACCCCTCCACAGGCCGCTTCGACCCATACGTTGAGGCCCCGCGCCTACAAGGATATCCCTGCCCTGAACACCGCGTCGGTATTCATCAGTGACAAGGGCCGTTTAACCCTGGGTGGAACGGTATTAAAGTCGGAAATCGGAGTACGCGCATCGAATCTGTTCCTGAATGCCGAAAAAAGCGGCGGAAACAAGGGCTACTTCGTGGTAGAACCCCGCGTGAACCTGTCGCTGGGCATTCTGGGCGAGGCTCTGTCGATAAACGCCGGCTATGGTATCTCCAACAAGATGCCTACCCTCCTGTATCTGTATCCCGAGCCCACATACTACGACTTCATCTGCCTCAACCGCTATAGCGAAGCCTCCGGCACCGGGCTGGCCGTCATCAACACCCAAATCGTAGAGGACACCTTCAATCCGGACCTCAAGCCCGCCAATGCGGTCAAGAAAGAACTCGGGTTCAGTTTCAAGACCAAACCCGTGAGCGGATTCGCCACGTTCTTCCACGAAACCCACACGAACGAGTTCGGCTACAAAGGCCAGCTCTATTGGGGGCGCTTCGCACAGTATGTCATCCCCGATGGCGCAACGGATCTCGCGCTGGAAGGAAACGATGTGACCTTCAACCTCGGAGGCACGCGCCAGACGGCCGCCAAGACGGATAAGATGGAATTCTCCAGCTGGAGCCGGCCCGACAACACGGCCAGGAGGATCAAGTATGGCATAGAATACGGGCTGGACTTCGGGACCATCAAGCCGCTCAGGACATCCGTCAACATCAACGGTGCGTGGTTCCATATCCAGCGGATCAGGCAGACCACCAGCACATCCTTCCGCAGCAAGCTGGATAAATATGCCCCCACCATGCCGTCCGGAAGCGGCAAGGTGCAGGACCGTGTGAACACGAGTTTCCGTTTTATCACCCACATTCCTGAAGTAAAACTGGTGCTCACCACGACCGTGCAGGTTGTCTGGTACGAGTCAGAACGGACTGTCTATCTCGACGAAAACGGCACCCCGAGAGCATACGACTACAGCTATCAGGGCAAGGATTACCTTGCGGTGGAGCCTGTGGGATTCTACGATACCGACGGCAAATTCACCGAATGGAATGCTGCTACAATGAACGCGAACCCTGAGTACAACTTCATGATGGACCGCTATTTCACGTATGGTTTCCTGCCGGACGTGATCGAGCCATGGGCCCTGCTTAACATAAGGCTCACGAAGGAGATAGGCTCCCACGCGCAGATATCGTTCACGGCCAACAATGTTACCAATACCAGCAGGTATCATACGAACAAGAACACGAACACGAAGACTCAGCTTTATCCAAACATGTATTTTGGTGCAGAACTTAAAATCAATTTATAATATCAAAGTATTATGAAGCGTTTCTTTACAATTTTGGGCATCGTGGCTGTAGCAGCCACTGCCGTGCTCTCCACCTCCTGCAATAAGGAAGGGACTGCAAAGAAATTCACCCTCACGGTGAACATCACCCTCCCCGAGGGCGTAGAAGTAAGCGACATAGTTGCCGAAGCAGCAAAGGGCAACAAAGTCACTTCCCTGGAAGTCGTTACTACCGAAAAGGCAGTCACCGCAAGCGCATCCCTTCCCCAGGGAGACTACAAAGTTTCTGTGAACGGTAGCATCTCTTCTGCAAAGAAAGCTGTCGGCGCGGCTGAGGTTTCTCTCTACGAAGATCAGACTATTACAGTTGAGCTCGCAGTGGCTTCCGCTTCTCCCATCATCATCAAGGCTGTCCAGTACACCCCCGGCAAGATGGCCTACATCCAGCCTCTCAGCGATACCTGGATCGAACTTGTGAACAATTCGGATGAGGTCCAGTATCTCGACCAGATCGTCCTTATCGGTGGAATGGGCCGTCAGACCAAAGCCAACGCATGGCAGGCAAACGGCTACGAGAGCCTCTATGGTGGCGTAACCCAGAGCCCCGTTTATGCTTTCCCCGGCAACGGAACCGATTATCCCCTGCAGCCCGGCCAGAGCGTCGTCGTTGCAAACGCCCCTATCAATCACACCGCACAGGGCGAGGGCTTTGAGAACTGCGCAGACCTTTCCAAGGCGGACTGGGAGTTCTATGCTTCCTACAACGCCAAGGATACCGACTATGAGGGCATCCCCAACATGGAACTCGTACACTATCCTTTCACCAGCCAGCTGAACTGGGGCCAGAACTTCTTCGGATGGGCCGGCCTTATCGCCAAGCTTCCCGAGGGTGTCACTCCCGCTCAGTATGCGGCAGACGAGAAGAACCTCATGACCACTCCCGGAACCACTTCTTCCTACAAGTATCTGATGATTCCCAGCGAGTATGTCCTCGATGCCATCGACGTTTGGGAAGCCGATGCTGAAGAGCACTATCCTACCTTCCTCCCCGTCGACGATGCAGAAGGCATCCTTGGACCTGCAGCTTGGAGCGGAAAGGGTGTACGCCGTAAGGTTACCAAGATCGAGAACGGCCGTGCTTACTACAAAGACACCAACAAGTCTTCCGCAGACTTCATAGTCGGAAAGGTTGTTCCCGGTGCTGTTCCTACCGCAGTTGATGCTGAATAAACTTCATATTATTTGTGCAAGCCTTCTCCTGCCGATGCTTTTCGCACCGGCGGGGGAAGCCTTTGCGCAAGTATGGCACCAGGAGAGAAACAATGGTATAAAGAACGTCCGCAGCGGCAGTTCTTCCCCCGTTTCCCTCCAATACAATCCAACGGATTCCTGGAACGTTGCAAACGCATCCTGGAACTATGAAAACGGGGATTTCCACCGTCCGGACAATCCTTCCGGGAAAAGTGAACTGGACCTTGCCGTGGAGGAACTCGGCACTCTGAAGCAGATCCGCACGGCGGGCAGTCTAAGATACCGTAACACCAAAGACTTCAACCGCAACTGGAATTCCCTTATCGGCAACGACCCCGACAACCCATATGTTATCTGCGATACCCTTGCAGACAATTCGGTAACCGAACGTTTCGATATCGGTGGCGCGCTCAGCTGGCAGATCGACGACAAATGGATCGTTGCCGGCAAGATAGGTCTTACGACCGCAACGCTGACCGATTCGAAGGACCCCCGTCCGAAGAATGACATTTCCAGAATCCCGCTGACCCTCGGCGTCGAGCGCAGCCTGGGCAAAAACTGGCGCGTCGGACTGTTCGGAGGTGCGGAACTGTTCGTGTCCAAGTTCACCAACTATCTTGAATACGGCCAGAAGGCGTATCGCTATTATAAGATGAAGGGAATGGGCGATTTCTTCGCCTTCAGTTCCTCGGAAAGTTCGAGCGCCCCGCGCGACTATTCCGGAACTACTTTTTCTGCCGGCCTGAATGCCACCCTGAATGCTACGGGCTTCGACAATTTTGCCGAGGCGGCATTCCATAGCGGATATGAAAACGCCCGGGACGGAGGCTCTGCGCACGAATGGAAAGCGGGAGACTATAGTTTTACCCGCATCTGCTTCCAGGACAGGCTGGACCTCAAGGGAGACCTTCGCCAGAGCATCGTCCTCAAGGCTGAAATCAAGATGACTCAAGGATTCTGGTACGACCAGAAACAGAAAATCGACACCGAGCACGGCAACATTTCCTATTATGAGGTTATGAGCCGCTACAAGAACAACGATGCCGCCAGGCTCATCGCCGGGGTTGGATACAGTATTGGCAAAGACGGTTCGTGGAATACCTCCGCAGGCGTGAAGTTCAATTCCGAAAACTTCACCCACTATTCCGACGGAGACCCCTATACCCAAGCCTGGAATAAGCTGATCATCGATGCCGAAGGCTGGAAAACCCTGCCGGTCGGCCGTAATGTCCTGGACGTTTCTGCGGGTGTCGGCTACGTGCTGCCTCTTGGAGAGGCTGTTTATGCAAGCGGATTCAACGGCGCGGCAAAAGATGACATAACGGACATCTACGTCGATCCCATATTCGCTTATGAGACAACCGGAAAACTCTCCGCCTTCTTCCGGGCCGACTGGGTATTCGCTCCCGTCAAGTCGCTCTGCCCGGGCATATTCGTGAAGGGGTCGATGATCAAACAGACGGGGGCTGCTACGCAGTACCCCGCATTGGAAGGGACTTCGTTCTTCGGATTGTCCGCAGGCGCCTTCCTTAAATTTTAAATAACGGAAACATGAAACTCCGAACGATGATGGCAGGTCTGGCTGCCATTCTTTTGATAAGCATATCAGCCTCCTGCTCCCGCCGGGCAGGTGTTGCCGTAGTTATAGACCCTGTAAGTGAACGCGAAGCGGCAAAGGAACTTGCCGATTACGAGAAGGCCCTTCGCGAGGCGGACGGATACAAAGTTTATCGTCTTTGCGAGGACTGGGAAAGCCCGGATGCCATCAAGGCCCAACTGAAGGATCTATACCAGAAAGGAAAGATACGCGGAGTCGTCTTTGTTGGCGACATCCCGATCCCGATGGTTCGCGACGCGCAGTTCTTCACCAGCGCGTTCAAGATGGACCAGGAGCGCCCGCGCAAAGAATCCAGCGTGCCCTCGGACCGTTTCTACGACGACTTCGACCTGGAATTCGAATACATCGACAAGGATGACGACGGGGATCCCTTCTTTTATTACAGCCTTGCATCAGGCCGCGACGTGCCCCTGCAGCCGGACATCTTCAGCGGCCGCATACGTCCCACCGACACCGAGGTCTCTACCCGTTACGAAAAACTCCGTCTGTATCTCACGAAGGCCGCCCGCGCACACAGGAACCCGGACCGTCTGGATCACATTTTCGTGTTCAACGGCTCGGGCAGTATAGCGGAGAGCAAGCCTGCCCACATGGATGAGCAGATGTCCCTCAGGGAGCATCTCCCCTGGATGAAGACCCTGCCCGGAGCCTTCACATACATGGACCACACGGACCACGATCCGCTCAAGTGCCGCATCCAGAACGAGCTCATGCGCCCCGAACTGGACATTGCGATCCTGCACCACCACGGGGATTTTGATACCCAGTATTTCAAGATAAAGAAAGAGGACAACCTCACGCTCGAGGACTTCGGCAACTACCGCCCGGAGGCGAAAATAGTCATCATGGACGCCTGCTACAACGCTGCGTTCAACAACAAGGACTGCATCGCCAACGAGTATATATTCCAGGAAGGAGGCACCTTGGTCGCATGGGGCGGAACCGTCAACGTGCTTCAGGACAAATGGCCCGACGAGTTCCTCGGTCTCGTGGCCCAAGGATATCCCATAGGCGATCTAAACCGTTTTTCTCCCTACCTCGAGATGCATATAGTGGGAGATCCCACGTTCACTTTCAAGAAAGAGAAAGTCTGCCGTTCCGCCGATAAGGCCTGCCTCGACATACGCTATGGAAAGAAGAGCCCGGACAAGCTCCTCAAGATTCTGAAGACTTCCCCCGTCTCCCTCGAAAGGCACGAAGCTTTCAACACGATTATCCGCAGTTGCGATCACGCCACCCGTCTGAAGGCTATAAAGATAGCCATCGAAGACAGCGCCGAGCAGATCCAGCGCGAGGCTGTGAACTGCTTTGCTCCGCTTGGAGACCCGGAACTGATACCGCTGGTAGCCCGCATGGCAACCCTCAACAACGCCTCGGCCCGAGTGCGACAGAACACCTATGAGAGCCTCCAGTTCTTCCCCCGGGAGCAGATGCTCTCCGCCATAGAGGCTTCTCTTGACAGCCTTGCCTGCCAAAGTGCGGACACGACATATTTCGAGAAGATCCGCAGCATAGCCAACACCCGCTGCGGAACCTGGGACGAGGACATCGACAAACTCATCAGCGGTGAACTGAGTGAAAAGTGGAAGATGTTCCTGTCGAGATCTTTCCGCATCTATCTCCCCGCCTACCGACTGCGCGAAGTGCGCGACTTTGCCGACACCTGCTCCAACGAAGTGCTGGCCTCAAATATAAAAGAAGCCATTGAATGGCACCGACTTGCATATACATACTGATAACCTGATATGAAAACAATCCGTTTGATAATCACATCCCTCCTGCTCCTGAGTGCCCTCGGAGCTAAGGCGGGCAATGGTTTTGCAATTGTAATCGACCCCGAGAGCTACTCCGCCGCCAAGGCGGAAGTTGACGCGTATGCCGCCGCCATCGCCAAGGCCGACGGCTACAAGGTGCAGATAATAGAGGATGTCTGGGGCGTGCCGGACAGCATACGTGCGGTGCTCAAGAGCCTCCATTCCGCCCGGCGGAACCCCATAGTCGGGGCCGTTTTCGTGGGAGACATCCCCGTAGCCATGGTCCGTGGCGCCCAGCATCTCGCCAGCGCCTTCAAGATGGACGAGCAGAAGTATCCGAGGTATCAGTCTTCGATTCCGAGCGACCGCTACTACGACGATTTCTCGCTTGAGTTCGAATTCCTCGGGCGTGACGAAGGGACGCCTCTCTTCTACTATTGCCTGACGGCCGATGGCGCCCAGACCCTCTCCCCGGACATCTTCTCCGGCCGCATCCGTCCGATGGACGAGAACGGGAAGGTGCGCATCGACGCTCTCAAGGCCTTCCTCCTGAAAGCCGCAGACGCCCGCCTCAACCCTCCGACGATGGACCAGATGTTGTTCTTCAGTGGACACGGTTACATTTCCGAAAGCAAGACTGCCCGCCTCGACGAGAAGCGGGTATGGCTCGAGCACTTCCCCCTCATCGACGACGGCCGCAATCACGTCAGCTACATAGATTATTCGGACGTTGTGCCGGTCAAGCCCCACCTGATGAACGAGCTGATGCGCCCCGAACTCAACGTGGCGATGCTGCATCACCACGGGGCCCCGGATACCGAATACCTCAACGCCGCAGAGCGTCCCTACATGGTGAGCGACGCGAAGGAATATATAGTAAAGAACCTTCGCTCCCACGTATACCATGCCCGCCAGCGCGGCAAGGACTACAAGAAGATGCAGGCCGATCTCAAGGCCCGTTTCGATGTGCCGGACAGCTGGTTCAAGGATGTCTTCGACGAGGATGTCCACAAGGCGGATTCCCTGGAAGAGGCCTCGCTGGACCTCTATATCGAGGACTTCGCCGGATACGGCTACAAGCCGGCCGCCCAGCTGGTGATCCTGGATGCCTGCTATAACGGCTCCTACCAGCTGAACGACTGCATCGCCGATGAGTATATCTTCCAGGAAGGAGGAACCGTCGCCGTGCAGGCTAACAGCGTCAACTCCCTGCAGGACAAGTGGCATGACCGCTTCTTCGGCATTGTGGCAGCAGGCGGTTGCGCCGGCGACCTCGTGCGCTACGCCCCCTACATCGAGAGCCATCTGATCGGCGACCCGACCTTCCGTTTCGCATACTCGGGCAAGAATATCGACAAGCTTATCCAGAAAGACAGCAAGTGTGCCTGGAAGCGTCTCCTCCGCAAAGGAACCCCCGACCAGAAGGCCCTTGCCATCGAGCATCTCTTCAGGAAGGGTGCATTGTCTTCCGCAAAGCTGATGGACATCTACAAGACTTCTCCTTATGCCGTAGTGCGCCTGGAAGCTTTCTACTGCCTGTCCCGTGCCAAGGGCGACGCCTTTGTGGAGGCCATCTGCCTTGCGATGGACGATGCCGATGAGTTTATACGCCGCATTGCCGTCAAGTATGCCGGAAAGAGCGGCGATCCGCGCCTGATTCCCAGCATGGTAAAAATGTTCCTGACCAACAACGCCACTTCCAGGATAGTATTCGACACTTCCTACGCGCTGCTCTCCTTCGACAAGGATGCCCTCTTTGCCGAATTCGACAAGCAGATCGCGGATGTTAAGATGGTGAACGCAGAGGAGGATGCCGCCAAGCTGAGGCAGTCTTTCGAAAGGTCGGCAACGCGATTCCTTGATGACCAGGCCGCTATCACCGACCCCGCTACCAGCGCCAAGGAACGTCGCACCAACATCCGCCAGATCCGTTCCAACCTGAATTTCGGCAATGTGCCCGGGCTGCTTGAGTATCTGCAGTCCTGCACGGATGCCAAGGTCCAGGTAACTCTGCTGGAGGCCCTTGGATGGCACAGCCATGCTTGGAACGCCAGCGAAATAGCCAAGGTTGCCGAGGCCATGAGCTCCAACGACGCCCTTCCCGAAGAAGTGCGCCGCGAGGCCTTGAAGACCTGCAAGCGTATTTCAGAATGAGATTTTTTGTCGCATCGCTGCTCGCACTCCTGCCTATCCTCATGACCGGGCAGGAGTTGCCTCAGTATGTCGACAATTCTTCCAACAAATACTTCCCTCCGATCATAGACCAGCACGGCGGATCTTGCGCCCAGGCATCCAGCATAGGCTACGTGTTCACCTATGAGATGAACCGCTATCTCGACAGGGATGCCTCAGCCAGCCCGGCCAACCGGTTCAGCTACCAGTTCATCTGGAACCTTGTCAACGACGGCATAGACCAGGGCGGCTTCGCCGAGGACGGACTCTTCGTGGCCATGCGTTCCGGTGCCATGACGGAAGAGGACTTTTCCACGCTCACCACCGGTCATTTCACATGGCCTTCCGGCTTTGAGAAATATCGTAACGCCCTGAGATACAGGGTGTCGCGCTTCGTAAAGTTCAATAAGGACGTGGATACTTACAAGCAGTATCTCGCCGGCAGCGACGGCAAGCCGGGAGGCATTCTGTCCTTCTCCGGAAACTGCTACGGCTGGAACATGGTCTACGACTACGACGGTCCTTCCGGAACCGGATACAAAGCTCTTGCGACAACCCTTCCCAACGATGGCGCCCATGCTATGACCATAGTCGGCTACGACGACCTCGTAACCTACACCGATGCCTCCGGGCAGAAGCACGAGGGGGCGTTCATCGTCGCGAACAGCTGGGGAACATCCGTCCACGACAGGGGCAGGTTCTATTATCCCTACGACTTCTTCCGGGACAATACGACTATCGCCAGGGTGTTGAGCGACGACGCCATTACGGCCGAAGTCCGGTATCAGGAGCCCCGCATCCTGTTCAAACTCACCATAGAGTATACCTCGCGCAACGACCTTGCATACAATATCGGGGCGACCGACAAGGTTTCTGCAGGAGTGCCGGACAACTATTATCTGCAGACCGGCATGAGCAACAAGGGAGGCGACCACTATATGCGTGGAACATATGACAAGGAACCGCTCGAGTTCGCTCTGGACCTTACGGACCACATCCCTTCATCCGATCCGGATTATTGCAGGTACTTCCTCAAGATAGTCCGCACCGCGCAGGGGAAAGAGAAGGGGACGGGATCGCTCAAGGCTCTGTCCGTGATAGATTACCGCAGCGGCACCCCGGTGGAACACAAGTACCGCGGCCATCTTCCGCAGCCCCTGGTGGATGGGGAGAACTATTTCATAATTGGGCTGGTACCCCGCTACACGGTGTCGTGCTCGTCCGTGCGGCTTGCGACCGACACGCCCCTATACATGAAGACCGCATCCGGCCAAAAGGCCAAAGTAACCATCAGTCGGACAGGCCTTAACGCCAAGTTGCAATATACCGTTACCAAATGAAGAAGATACTGTCCATAGTATTGCTGGCTGCCATGCTGATGTTGGTATCCTGTATCGACGACAGGAAAAAGGAACCCGTATTGGTCAGCGGCGAGGTGGAATTCATTTCCCAACATGGCCGTTGGACGTATATATCCCTTGAAACCGGCAAGGTGGTGGGAACGGGTTTCCTCGGCGACGAAAAATCCGATGCCGAATGGGCTCTGCGCGATGACTGGGACATCGCCATCTGCGATTCCCTCATCCGTACCAACGGTGGCACCTCGGGCCCCGGAGAGGGTGCCGCTTCGGCGGAATCTGCCACAAAAGCCCTCCCGGATACCTATCAGGAAATCTGGTAACCCCCTTTTTGGGTGTTGTTTTTTCGGGTAATTAGCCGTATTATTGCAGAATAGTAAGCTAGCGATAATATGGAAATCCGGTATTATGAATCACCGGCCGTTGAGGTTGTCCAACTGCATGGTGGAAGTTTTTTATGCGTAAGCGGTTCAGGAACCGAGAACGTTATTGTGGGCGGGGGCTTTACTGACAGCGATTTTGAATAGAGGAGGGCATGATCATGAAGAAACTGTTAGTATTAGCCGCGTTCCTTGCTTTTGTGCCTTCCTGCACCAAGATGATGGAACAGAACACCGAACCTGAGCAGATTCAGGAGCCGGCCCAGATAGAAACAGAAGAAACGGTGGTCTTCTCCGCCACTACCGAAGGTGCGACCAAAACCGTGCTTTCGGAAGATGGAGGAGTTTATCACGTCTTGTGGGCCACGGGTGATGTCATAAACGTGAACGGAACCAACCTGACCCTTCAGAGCGAGGATCAGCCCGCCGGTTACGGCCCTGGCGAGAAGAAGGGTAATTTTGCCGGATCAAAACCCCTTGCGGCGGGATCCGGCCCCAAGTATAAGGCTGTCTATCCTAATACCCTTAGGGACAAGTACGGGTATTTCAACCTCCCCGGTGAACAACCGTACCTGGCCGGAGGCGTAGCCGCCTTCCCCATGTATGCCGAGTCCGACGATGAGAGTTTCTCGTTCAAGAACCTTTGCGGTCTGATTCAACTTAACCTGAAGGGCGATAAGAGCGTCAGCACCATATCCCTCGTGGACAAGGACCCTTCCGAGCCCAAACCGATGAGCGGGCGTTTCAACGTCAGTGCAGATGCCGCCGTGCTCACGGCCGGCACGAACGGCACCGCCCTGGTCTGCGAAACGCCGGTGGCCCTGAACACCGAGACCTTCACATCCTTCTTCATCACCGTTCCTGCCGCCACATACGGCAAGCTGAGGATAATCATAGAGGCTTACGACGGCACCACCTGCACCCTTACCAGCAAATCTGCAGTCACTGTCGAGAGGAGCATGATCACGCCAATCAACATCTCCAACCCGAACTTCAAGAACGAGACCGCCCAGATCACCTATACTACTTCGAACACCAGTAAGATAGACAAGTACCCTGCCGGTGCCGATGCGGCAGTTTTCGGAGATGGTTTGACTGTGGTCAGCCATAACTATAATTCAGAGACAAAAACCGGTGTAATCACCTTCTCTGGGCCCGTTACCAGCGTAGGATATCATGCCTTCCGCGGTGTCAGCAACCTGAAGACGATGACCATTCCCAACACGGTCACGTCCATCGGGGAGCGTGCATTCGAGAGTTGCGGCAACCTGGAGAGCGTCAACTTCCCGCGTTCGCTTTCGACAATCGGCACTTATGCATTTGTCAACAGCAGCAAGTTTGTGCCGGACGATCTGTCTCATATCAACACCATCTACGCCGGCGCGTTCCAAAGCGTCAATCTAAGCGGAACGCTCATCCTGGGAGATAATTTCACAAGAATCGACTTTGATGCCTTCCGCAACACCAAGGTTTCGGAAGTGGTAATAGATCACACCCCGGAGACCATTGGAACCGGATTGTTCCTCAACTGTACTAGTTTGCAGGAGGTATCTTTCAGTGACGATATTGAAATCCCCTCTTACATGTTCCAAAGCTGTACCAGTCTTAGTACGCTGAATTACAATGCCGATGTCAGCAGCATAGGGGAGGCTGCATTCGACCATTGCACTTCGATGACTTCGCTGACTCTCCCATCGTCGCTGACGACCATCGGGAAAGATGCCTTCAGCTATTGCACGGGGATTGAGACCATCGTTTTCCCGGACAATGTCTCATATATCGGCAGAGGAGCATTTGCGCACTGTACTTCGCTTGAAGAACTGAATCTGCCGTCCGGACTTGCCACCCTGTATGAAAGGGAGAATTTCGCAGCCTGCACATCGCTTACTACAGTCCATTTCCCTGTTAATGAGACCTTCCATACCATTCCCTATCTCTGCTTCGACGGATGCACGAACCTGGTTTCTGCGGACATCCCGGCAAATGTGACCAACATAAGCCAACTGGCCTTCCGGAACTGCGGTTTCACCGAGCTCCCGGAAGGATGGGGAAGGAAGTCCATCACTTATGGGGACCAACCATTCAATGGATGCCCGATAATCTCCATTACTTTCCCGGACGACTGGACGTCCATCCCGAATAATTTCTGCTGGGGATGGAAAAGCCTGCGGGAAGTGCATTTCGGATCGGGAGTGACTTCGGTCGGAAGCAGCGCTTTCCGCGAGTGCACCGCGCTTACAGACGGGGCCAAAGTGGTAATCCCCGCCAATGTGAACTCCATAGGAAGTCACTGCTTCTACCAGAGTGGTCTCACCAGCCTGCCTTCAGGCATCAACCGTGCTGATATCACCTTAGAAAGCTATGTCTTTGCAAAGTGTCATTTTGCTTCGGTGGATGTTTCCAATTGGACAACCATACCTCAAGGTTGCTTCAGCGAATGCAGTTCTTTAACCAGTGCAGTATTCGGCAGCTCCCTTACATCTATCAAATCCTATGCATTCTCCAACTGTTCCTTGTTAGACACCGTCTCACCGCTGCCGGCTTCTCTAAACGATATGGGCAGTTATTGTTTCTCCGGGACCGCCCTGTCCGATATCCCGGCCGGCCTTCACGATTGTACTTTCGGGGAGCATATCTTTGAAGGGACTCCTATGACAAGCATCACGATGCCGGATGGGATGACTACCGTTCCTGCCTATATGTTCGCCAGCTGCGCCAGTCTCACAACGGTCGATCTCAACGATGTCACGACCCTTGGGAATTTCGCTTTCAGTGGTTGCAGCCTCCTGAATTCCGTAACGGCTCCCGAAGTCGTCACTGTAGGGGAGAATGCCTTCTACCGCAACCATGCGCTGGTATCCATCGAATTGCCGTCGGTCGTGACCGTCAAGAGCAACGCTTTCAACGAGAGCTCGCATCTGGAGACCGTCGATCTCGGCACGCACATCGCCACCCTTGGACAGGATTGCTTCAATAACATCCAGACCATGCAGGCGGTTTATATCCGCAATGGTGCGGCGATTGTCTCGCTCTCAACACGCTTTACCAGTTATCCCGCCCACCCGAAACCGTTGATTTATGTCCCGGAAGGGCTGCTGGATTCTTATAAGGGTGCTGCCGGCTGGAGCAATTACAGGGAGTATTTCCGCGGTCTTGACATAGTAGTTTCGCTGCCTCCAGTCACCTCGATGCAACTCGGCGATGGCAGCGTGCCGTACTACAGCATCCCCGGCATCATAAATGCCCTTTGCGACAACGGCGGGACCCTGACCTTCCTTGCCGACAACACCGTCGATCTGACCTTTACCGGTACGGCGACCGGGGTGGTCGACATGAACGGACACAGCCAGAACAAGGTTTTCTGGATGCAGAACACAGGCGGAAGCATCACTGTCCGCAACGGCACCTTCACCCAGACCGGCGACTGCTTCGACGGCAAGACGGGCTTTGCCGATGGATATGGCGGAACCGTGATTCTGGAAAATATGACCGTGAAGGGAACCCTGTGGACAGACAGCCACCCCTACATTATCCGCAGCGGTGACTATAACCAGATCAGGAACATGAAGAAAAACGATGTCACCTCCGATGGCTCCGGAACGGTTACCATCGAAGGCGGCACCTTCAAAAGCTTCTATAATTACTCGAGCAGCGGCTGGACCTACGGGGACTATTATATCTCTGGCGGAAAGTTTGCTTTCGACCCTAGAACTGCAACCAACGTCACAATAGTTGCGGGCCACTCCGTAGTGCCCAATACCGATGGCGACAGTGCGACATTCCCATATAAGGTAGTCGCCGACTAGAACTACTTCGCCGGGCGGGTGTAACCGTCGGCCGTTGCCTTCTTGTTAACCCTGTCGATACGGGACTGAGTGTCAGGATGGGAGGAGAAGAGGTTGGCGATGGAACTTATCTGGGTGGGAGTTCCGGATTCGGACTTGCTCATCAGCTTCTCGAACGCCATGGCCATGTAGTAGGGGTTCTTGTTTGCTCCCTTCAGGAATTCATATCCGAAATCATCCGCCTCGGTCTCCTGCTTGCGGGAGTATTTGGCGTTTATCATCTGCTCTCCAAGCTGGCCGAGCACGCTGTCGGTGAGGGCGGCGGCCATGTTTCCGGTAGATGCTATCACGTCCATCGCCGCGGAGGCGTAGAGGCTCATCTTGTAGGCGTTGAGGGTGTGCTTGAGGGCCACGTGGCCTACCTCATGGCCGATTACTCCGAGGGCTTCGTGATCCGTCATCACGTCCAGAAGGCCGGTGTAGACACGCACGTTGCCGTCAGCGCAGGCGAAGGCGTTCACCTCGTCGTTCTTGTAAACCTTGAAGGTCAGGGGCGTGCCGTCTACGTCGGTGAGGCCCTTGGTAATGCGGTTGAGGCGGGTCACATAGTTGCCGCTGGTCACTATCTGGCTTTCAGCGTCGAGCTGTGCCACGGACTGGGAAACATATCCGAGGATATCGTTGTCGGTGATGGCCATGGCCTGCAGGATCTTGGCACCGCTCTGGCTCAGGCGGGCCTGGTTGAGGGATGCGCAGGAGGTCATGCCGAGCGCAACCGCGAGGATAAAGAGGAGACGTTTCATGTTTTAGCGTATTAACAGATAGCAAATATAATAAAAAATGACATAATGGCACTGGAATGCTATTTGTCTTTTCTGTCGACGAAAAAGGAGACAAGTACTATGGAAAACAAATACGAATTCCTCAGCAAATACGCCATCGACCTCAACGAGGCCGCGGCAAAGGGCAAGCTCGACCCGGTGATCGGGCGCGACGACGAGATCCGTCGCGTGCTGCAGATACTGAGCCGGCGTACCAAGAACAACCCCATCCTGGTTGGCGAACCGGGCGTGGGCAAGACAGCCATATCCGAAGGCATCGCCACCAAGATAATCAACGGCCAGGTGCCGGAAAACCTCAAGTCCAAGAAGGTCTATTCCCTTGATATGGGCGCACTTATCGCAGGCGCGAAATATCAGGGCGAGTTCGAGGAGCGCCTGAAGGGAGTGGTGAAGGAAGTGGTCGAGAGCGAGGGCGAGATCATCCTCTTCATCGACGAGATCCACACCCTGGTCGGGGCCGGCAGGTCCTCCGGCGCGATGGACGCATCCAACATCCTGAAGCCTGCGCTTGCGCGAGGCGAACTCCGTACCATCGGCTCTACCACCCTCGACGAGTACCAGAAGTACTTCGAGCAGGACAAGGCCCTGGAGCGCCGTTTCCAGAAGGTGATGGTGGATGAACCTTCGCCCGCCGAGAGCATAGCCATCCTCCGCGGCCTGAAGGAGAAATACGAGAATCACCACAAGGTGCGCATCGAGGATGACGCCCTCATCGCGGCCGTGAACCTCAGCCACCGCTACATCAACAACCGTTTCCTCCCGGACAAGGCCATCGACCTGGTGGATGAGGCGGCTTCCAAGCTGCGCCTGGAGATGAATTCGGTGCCGGAGCCCATCGACGACCTGAACTCCCGCATCCGCCAGCTGGAGATAGAGAAGGAGGCGGTGAAGCGCGAGAGCACCTCGCTTAAGGCGGAGAAGATAGATTCCGAGTTGACGGAACTGAAGGCGAAGCGCGAGGAGCTGATGAAGCGTTGGGATTCCGAGAAGTCCATCGTTGCCGACCTGCAGAAAGCCCGGCAGGAGATAGAGGACTGCGAGAACGAGGCCCGCATCGCCGAGCGCCAGGGCAACTACGGCAAGGTGGCTGAACTGCGCTACGGCAGGATCGCCCAGGCCCGCGCCCGAATCGAGGAGCTCTCCGCCAAGCAGGCCGCCATCAAGAATCCTATTATAAATGAGGCGGTTACGCCCGAGGATATCGCCGAGGTCGTGGCCCGCTGGACGGGCATCCCCGTGAACCGTATGCTGGAGAGCGAGAAGGAGAAGCTGCTGCGCATGGAAAGCGAGTTGCACAAGCGCGTGGTGGGCCAGGACAAGGCCATCGCCGCCGTGTCCGACGCAGTCCGCCGCAGCCGCGCAGGCCTCTCGAACGAGCATCGGCCGATAGGCTCATTCCTCTTCCTTGGCACCACCGGCGTGGGCAAGACCGAGCTGGCGAAGGCCCTGGCTGAGTTCCTCTTCAACGACGAGACGATGATGACCCGTATCGACATGAGCGAGTACCAGGAATCCCATACGGTGAGCCGCCTGATAGGCGCGCCTCCCGGATATGTGGGTTACGATGAGGGCGGCCAGCTGACAGAGGCCGTACGCCGCAAGCCCTATTCCGTGATCCTGCTGGACGAGATCGAGAAGGCCCACCCGGACGTGTTCAACATCCTCCTGCAGGTGCTGGACGACGGCCGCCTGACGGATAACAAGGGCCGCACGGTGGACTTCAAGAACACCATCCTCATCATGACCTCCAACCTCAAGGAGGAGGAACTGCGCCTGCGCATGAGGCCGGAATTCCTGAACAGGATAGACGAGATCGTGGTGTTCGATGCGCTCACGCACGAGAATATTAGGGAAATCGTGCACATCCAGATGGGTATTCTGCAGAAGAAACTCGAAGAGGATAACGTTGCCCTCACTTACACCAAGGCCTTCGAAGACGACATGGTCGAAAACGGCTATGACCCCGTCTTCGGCGCCCGCCCCGTCAAGCGCTTGATCCAGCGCGAGCTGGTGAACAAGCTCGCCCGCGAGATCCTGGAAGGCAAGATTCGAAAAGATTCCGCCATCGAAGTAGACAGTGCGGGTGGGGAGACGGTGCTGAGGAATAGATAAAAAAAAAGGAGGTTGCTTACTCAGCAGTCTCCTTTTTTAGGACTATTAAATAAAGGTTTTATTTCCTTGTGAATGTCATTCCAGTTGCCGCGCTATCTCCAGGGTTGGCTTGATAGACTCTGGTATAGGTGCTGTTTAGCCCAGTTGCCGAAGCGTCTGAAGCGGTAACCAAACTAATGGCAACGACATAGTATGTTTTGCTGCTTTTTTTCAGGGTCTTTGCATTGGAAGAATTGTATGTCAGTTTGTTGAAATCTGCAGAACAACTAATCCAGAGCCTGAAATAATTGTTGGCATCGCAAACAGGATTAGGAGCAAAATCCCACCCTATGCCTTTGGAAACGAATCCGCCGCCCAAACCAGGAAGGGCGGTCATGTGAGATTTACCACTAACAGGCGCCGTGAGCTCTTGTGCGGACGTGCCATCGAACATGATTCCGAATTTGCACATTTTTGCAGTGTAATCAATATCCACGATCGCATCAAGAATATAATTGTCGTATAATCCTGAAATACCAATATTGTTCGTTAAACCATCGGGTGCAGATACATTATAAGGGTTTGTAAATGTAACATCGGTATTATCGTTGGCAACGCTAGGACCGAATTTCTTACTGTTAATGGTCCAAGTTCCCTTGAAATCGGCCGCAGAAATCTGAGTGATTTTAACAGTTTTTCCGGAATCAAAAGTAAGAGTTTCGATTCTAGGCAAATTTGTATCATTAGCCGTCCAGCTGATAACGCCAGTAGTACTATTATAAGATAACCAGGAGGGAATAGAAGAATATGACTCCCCACTATTAAATGTGACAGAGCCTGCCGCATCCGTTGTCCATTTGTCAATGCTGTCAAATGCAAGAGTGCGGGCTACCCTATACACTTTGCCTGCAGAGATGCTTGATGCGGCATTGAAGACTACGGAACATTTTACCCCATCAACATCTCCAGTAATCGTGGCGCCATCAAACACGCTATTTTCCCAGACGGTAATATATGCAGTTGCGACTTGTCCGGATACGGATGCCGGGTGGAAGGTTATCGCTCCTTTGGTGCTTGAACCTCCGGGATTTCCCCATGAAATATGAACTTTATTGTAAACATCTTCGTCGTACAACGTAATGGTTGTATGCTCGTCAGCTGTAGGAGTAACCCCGTCAGGGAAGGTAAGTTCTACTTTGAGAACGCTGGTTTTGTATGCGAAAGAAATATGGGCGATTTTGTCACCTGTTCCAGGATCCGTGGTCATGCTGGATACTTCCGTGCCGCCTACAATAACATGTAACAGATTTGCGTCTGCCAGTTGACCGGATTGGTTCCGAAGATCGCAAAAAGTGGGGGTTGAATTATACGATATCGGCGTCACGTTGTTGTCCAGATAGAAGAAAATATCTGTTGCATCAGCAGGAATGGTCTTGCAATCGGACTCAAATGATGCACTCTTATGATCAAGAGAAAGAGTGGACTCGTCTAATGACATGAACATTCTGTCTTTTTCTTCATCCGAAGTGTTTATGTACTTCAACTGTGTGGCCCCATTTTTAAAATAGCCCCACAAATGATCGGTTTTATCTTGGAAAGTAAGGGAATATCCTCCGGCTCCATTATCAGTAAAAGTGAGCTTAGTTGTGGGGGCGGAAGCTTTTACAATCAGTTTTCCTCCTTCAGGGGAAACACTCTCATTATTAGTTGGTTCTTTGGTGCAGGAAACAAGAGCTGCAGCAATAGCAAATGCTATAAAAATTCTTTTTGTCATAGCTTTGTCCTCCAAATTAAAGATCACCACCAAATTCAAGATCCAGGTCGGTTCCCAAATCTACTTCAGGATCGACAAGACCACTTTGGCACAAAGGCCCGGAAACATTGATGCGAATCGCCTCACAAGTAGGTGATTCATAAGGACTTACGCCCCCCCCCGTCAAGAATTCGGGGGTAAAACTGATTTTTGTGTTAACCATGTTATTAATGTTAATTGGTTGTCATTCAGCGTTTCGAGCCGCTAATATAGTAAGAATAACCGCAAAATGGGGTGGGAATTGAAAAAAATTGACTACATTTGTAAGTACTGCAACTATAACCATTTATAATTATAACTATGGGTAAATTCGTTATCACAGTCAGGAAGAACGGAGAATTCCAGTTCAACCTCAAGGCCGGCAACGGCCAGGTCATCCTCACCAGCGAGGGCTACAAGGAAAAGAAATCTTGCCTCAACGGCATCGAGTCCGTCCGCAAGAATTCCCAGGATCCCGCCAAGTTCGAAGTAAAGGTCGCCAAGAACGGCAAGCCTTTCTTCAACCTGAAGGCCAGCAACGGACAGGTCGTCGGCGCAAGCCAGATGTATGCTTCCGAAGAGACCCTCAAGAAGGGCATCGCTTCCGTAGCAGCCAATGCTCCCGAGGCACCTGTGGTGGAGGAAATCTAATTTCTTCTCCAGCAGTATTTGAGCGGTGCCCTTTTGCGGGGTGCCGCTTTTTTGTGGTTTTCATGCAAGGTTTCAGGATTTAGGGATTATCTTTGCGGTATGAAAAGACTGTGTATAATCATCTTGTTGTCTGCGATGTCCCTGGCTGCAGGGGCCCAGTCCAAAGGCGACGTCTCCTTTTCCTTCGGGTTTATGCCGACGGAGTTCTCATTCTATGATACCGGTTCCGATTATGGCTTTGCGATGGGGCTGGACCTGTATTCCGATTACGAACCAAGGGAAACCAACTTCTCCTTTACCCCGGCGTTCGAACTGGGATACAGCCGTTTCGTGACAAAATCCATCATGTTGGGCGCGATGTTTTCTTACTCTTATACGTCCTACGACCTGTATGATCCCGTCCAGGCAGAAGTTACGGATCAGGTTAGCAAGAATTGCTTCACCTTGTTCGCAAACGCCCGTTTTTGCTATCGGGCGACGGAAAAGGGGGAGTATTATTCGGGTGCAGGCATAGGTGCCCAATATGTGTCCTCCGCCGGTTCTTCCGGCATCCGCCTGGCATACGAGGTGGTTCCCTTCGGTTTCCGCCTCAGCAGGATTCCCGTCCTCTTCGAGATCGTATTCGGAAAAGAGATTTCCGGATTCCGCGTAGGTTATTGCTATAGATTCTGATCAGCCATGAAAAAGATATCAGCCATTATTCTGATTGCCGTGCTTTCGGCATGCTCGAACCAATTCTTTTCGGAAGACGGGATGTACAGCGGCAGCTACGAACCGGCCGCTCCCGGAGAGTCGTATATGAAAACGCTTTCCACCGACCTGATCCCGGATTTCCTCCTTGTGCTCGAATCGGCACTGACCTATGACACATACGGATATTATGCAACTTCCACGGGTTCAAAAGACTATGTCAGCGGCGGGAAGAGCTTGCGCACGGTCGGAACCCGCTGGACCGTCAACTCCAAAAAGAAGGTCAAGGGAACCGAGATCGAGTGCCTCGCGGCCGACAAGTGGTCCGTCAGCTGGAAGGGCAAGTACGGCCTGAATTATTACTACGGAAGCGAAGACGAGTATGCTTACGAAACCACGGTGAGCATGACTGCTACCATGGTAAAGGAAACTACCTCCAACCATTTCGACTGGACGGTAGTCGTAAACGGAGACCGCACCGAAAGGAAGGGCTACGCCTGTACGTTCTCCACTGCGCCGGACATGACATACTCCAACACCAAGCCCGACTCCTATGTCTGGGACATGTGCAACGGCTCCGCCTCGATGCTTGTCACCAAGGACCGCGAGAAGGTGGATCTCGTCCGAATGGATTATCTAGGGGAGACCACTCGTTATTTCAGGGGCCTGTAGGGCATATTTTCGAAATTTCTTCCGAAAATTTTTGCGCTTTCAAAAAATCGCCTTATATTTGCAGTCCCGACGCGGAAATAGCTCAGTTGGTAGAGCGCGACCTTGCCAAGGTCGAGGTCGCGGGTCCGAATCCCGTTTTCCGCTCAAGAATCAGCAGCTCGGCACTCGTGCCGGGCTGTTTTGGTATTGGCCGTCACGAAAGCTCGCTTTCAGTGCGGCCAATACCAAAACGGCCAAGGAGCCTCCGGCTCCGCAGCTGCTGATTCTTGACAGCCACCCTCTCCGGGATAGCGCAAGCAGCCGCAGGCTGCGCAGCGGAATCCCCGCGGCTGAGCAAATCCCGACAATAGTGACAAAATGTCAGAAATTCAGTATCTTTGCACCACGAGGCGTAATATGGATACACAGGAACTTCAAAAACTCAAGAATAAATACGACATCATCGGGAATGATGCCGCGCTGAACCATGCCCTGGAAACGGCCGTAGCCGTGGCTCCCACCGACCTGACCGTCCTGGTCAGCGGCGAGAGCGGCGTGGGCAAGGAGACCATCCCCCAGATCATACATCAGTTCAGCCGTCGCAAGAACGGCAAGTACCTGGCAGTCAACTGCGGGGCCATCCCCGAAGGCACTATCAACGCGGAGCTCTTCGGCCACGAAAAGGGCGCCTTCACCGGCGCCATCGGCGAACGCAAGGGCTACTTCGAGGAGGCCAACGGCGGCACCCTCTTCCTCGACGAGATCGGCGAGCTCCCCAAGGAGACGCAGGCCATGCTGCTCCGCGTGCTGCAGAGCGGGGAATACATCAAGGTGGGATCCTCCAAGGTGGAAAAGACGGACGTCCGCATAGTCGCGGCCACCAACGTGAACCTCTACACTGCCGTGCAGCAGGGCCGCTTCCGCGAAGACCTCTACTACCGCCTGAACGCCGCCCGCATCACCATGCCGTCGCTTCGCGAGCGCAAGGAGGATATCTACCTGCTCTTCCGCAAGTTCACCTCCGATTTCGCCCAGCGTTTCGGTCTCCGCAAGATAGCCCTCAGCATCGACGCCATCTCCCTGCTCAAGAACTACCGCTGGCCCGGCAACATCCGCCAGCTGAAGAACGTGGCGGAGACGGTGACGGCCCTCGAATCCCGCCCTGCCACCTCCGAATCCGAGCGCATCGAGCTCGGTGCCACCGAGATTTCCCGCTACATCCCAGACGAGAAGGATACCCTCCTGCCGCAAATCGCCTCGCCTTCCGGCGGAAGCATGAACGAGGAAGACAAGCGGGTGCTGGTGAAGGCCATCCTGGACCTCAAAGGCGAGGTGGATGCTCTTTCTTCCCGAATAAAAGATTTGGAAAACGGCACACATCCCGCCCGTCTGGATCGCCCTGCGGAGGATGACGCCGAATGGCAGGAGCAAACCGAAGACCTCAGCATCAAGAAGACCACCGGAGACCTCATCGAGCGCGCCCTCGAGAAGCATGCCGGCAACGTGAAGGCAGCTGCGGCCGAACTTGGCATCTCCGAACGTACCATCTACCGCAAACTCGCAAAGGAGAAGGCAAAATGAAGAAGATCCTCATCATAATGGCGGCAGTCCTCTGCCTTGCCGGATGCCGGGTGACCTATTCTTTCTCCGGCACATCGATCGACCCGGACGTGCATACCATCTGTTTGCCGACCTTCGAGTACAAGGCCATGCGGGTGAATCCATCCCTGTCCAACGAACTTTCGGAGGCTCTCCGCACCCGTTTCCGCAGGATGACTTCGCTGGAGCAGGTGGAGATGGACGGAGACCTGGAAATCACCGGCGAGATAACCGGATACGACGTGCAGGCATCCGCCGTCACGGCCCAGGAAGTAGCGGCCCAGAACCGCCTGACCGTCGTGGTGAAGGTGGATTTCAACAACGTGAAGCATCCGGAAGAGAGCTTCTCCGGGAAGAGCTTCTCCGCCTACGCCGACTACGATTCCTCCAACTCCTTGGACGCCGTGGAGAGCACCCTCTGCGCGGAAATCATCGACAAGATCATAGAAGACATCTTCAACGCAACCGTGGCACAATGGTAGAAAACGACTACATAGACCTCAAGAAACTCAACCTCGACGAACTGAACGGGGTGGTGAACCTGTATCCTTGGTTCGGCGGAGCCCGCAAGGAGCTTTGCCGGAGGATGTCCGAACTCGGAGAGGGGGCCTGGAGCGATGAGCGCTACGCCGATGCGGCGCTCTACGTGGGCTCCCGCCGCATCCTGGCCGCACTTGCTCACAAGGGACACAAGGCTGATTACTCCGACCATCAGGTCAAGGAGCTCCTGCGCGCGTATATCGATGAAGGTGTGGGAGAGGTGCACGACGAGGGACAGCCCCGCCGCGTGATCGTCGTCGGGGGAGATTACTTCTCCGCCCAGCAGTATGCGGGCGTGAAGCGCGAAGGGGACGCCGATTTCGCCGCGATGGCGAAGGAGTCCACCGTGGAGCTCCCGGCCATTTCGCTGAAGGAAGACGATTTCACCGATTACTGCACCGAGACCCTCGCGCAAATCTATGCAGATCAGGGCTATCCCGATCAGGCAAAACAAATTTATTCGCGCTTAAGTTTGCGATTCCCAGAAAAAAGTGCTTACTTTGCAGCCCTTATAGAAAAACTAAAGAATTAATATATGAACGCAGTATTTACAATCCTTACAGTGCTCATCATCCTGGCAAGCCTCCTGCTCATCGGAGCGGTCCTTCTCCAGAACGGAAAGGGCGAGGGCCTGGCCAGCAATTTCGTAGCCGGCAACCAGACTTTCGGCGTACGTCAGACCGCAGACATCCTTGAAAAGATCACATGGGGGCTGGTAGTTTTCATCCTCGTGGTATCCATCATCGCTTCATTCTCTGCACGCAGCAAGAGCGCGGGCATCGACATCACCGATCAGATCGAGAACACCGAGGCAGCCGCAGCGCAGCCCGAGTTCCCCACTGCTCCCATCCAGCAGGAAGCCCCCACTGAGTAATAATACTCGCGTTCATGAAGACATACAAGATTTTGGCAGCCGCCGCGCTCCTTGCGCTCGCAGCCTGCAACAAGAACTCCGTGCAGCAGATGGCGGACGCCTCTTCCAACGTGGGCGTCAGCTGCGTGCCCGAAGTGCTCACGGTCATCAACAACGAGATTCCCGTCAGCATCACGGTCGATTATCCTGCCGCATATTTCGCTCCCGAAACCAAGCTTGCAGTCACCCCCGTCATCGTCTATGAGGGCGGAGAGGCCGCAGGTCCCGTGTTCCGTTACCAGGGTTCCGCAGTGCGCGAAAACAACAAGGAGATCTCCACCGAAGGCGGATCCGTGGTAGAGAACTTCAGCATCCCCTACGTGGACGGCATGCGCAAGTGCTACCTCGAACTCCGCAGCGTGGCGACCTACAAGGACAAGACCATCTCCCTGCCCAGCCGCAAGGTGGCCGACGGAGTCATCCTCACCGGGAACGGCTTCAACACTACCGGGTATTTCGACTACAAGGAGGATGGTTACCAGCACACCACCGTCAAGACCAGCGAGGCCCAGATCCACTACGACGTTAACTCCTCCACTGTGAAGAACAGCGAGCTGACCGGAGGTTCCTTCAAGAACTACAAGGCCGAACTCGCCGAGCTCGCCGAGAACGACCGCGCCAAGATCAAGGACGTGAAGATCATCTCCTACGCATCCCCCGAGGGTGGAGAGGAGCGCAACAACAAGCTCTCCAACGAGCGTTCGGACGCCGCCAAGAAGGCCTGGGATGCCGTTTCCAAGGACCTTGACGCAGCTGCGCCGGATATCAAGAGCGTCGGCCAGGACTGGGAAGGATTCCAGGAAGCCGTCGCAAAGTCCGACATCGAAGACAAGGACCTCATCCTCCGCGTGCTCAGCATGTACAACGACCCCGAGGTCCGCGAGAGCGAGATCCGCAACATGAGCCAGATCTTCACCGAGCTCAAGAAGGAAGTCCTCCCCGAACTCCGCCGCTCCCGCTTCGTCACCGAGGTGGAATATGAGAATTACACCGATTCGGAACTCCAGCACCTTGCAGACCGCAAGCTCCTCTATCTGGTAGATGAGTCCGCAGTGCTCCGCATCGCCGCCACTTCCGAGGATCCCGAACGCAAGGAGCTCTTCTACAGGGCTGCCGCCGAGCGCTTCAACTCCCAGGTGGGCAAGTACGACCTCGCCATCCTCAAGCTCGAGCAGGGCAAGCATGCCGTCACCGAGATGTATTTGGAGCAGATGAAGGACCAGAACGATCCCGACGTGCTCAACGCACTCGGCGTAGTGGAACTCCGTCGCGGCAACTTCGACAAGGCCGCCGAATTCTTCGAGAAATCCGGCAACCCCACTTCGCTCAAGAACCTCGGCATCGTCGCCCTCTCCAAGGGTGATTACACCACCGCGGCCGACAAGCTGAAGGGCGCGGGCGACGTCAACGAGGCAATAGCGAACATCATGTGCGGTGAGTTCGATGCAGCCGAAAAGGCTCTGAAGAACGATGAAAGCGCCGAAGCGGATTACTACCGCGCGATAGTCGCAGCCCGCAAGGGAAAGCTGAAAGATGCGAAGAAATTGCTCGACCAGGCCTGCGAAAAAGACCCGTCTCTGCGGGAAAAAGCGCTGAAGGACATAGAATTCGTTGCACTTTAAAATATTTTCCTTATATTTGCACCCCCTTTTTAAAGGGGGGTGTTTTTTTATTATTATTTATTTATGCCAACAATTCAACAATTGGTTCGCAAAGGACGTGAGACGCTCGTAGTTAAGAGCAAGTCTCGCGCATTGGATGCGTGCCCTCAGAAGCGTGGCGTATGCGTCAGGGTGTACACTACCACCCCTAAGAAACCTAACTCAGCAATGCGTAAGGTTGCCCGTGTACGTCTCAGCAACGCTAAAGAGGTTAACGCCTACATCCCGGGCGAGGGCCACAACCTCCAGGAACACAGCATCGTGCTGGTCCGCGGCGGTCGTGTAAAGGACCTCCCTGGCGTACGTTATCACATCCTTCGCGGCGCTTTGGACACGGCAGGCGTGGAAGGCAGGACCCAGTCCCGCTCCCTCTACGGCGCCAAGAGGCCGAAGAAGTAGCCGTTGGATGTTTAATCTTTAATTTTTCCAGTTATGAGAAAAGCAAAGCCTAAGAAGAGGATTCTACTTCCTGATCCCAAGTTCCACGACATCGAGGTAACCCGTTTCGTGAACAACCTTATGTTGCAGGGGAAGAAGAGTATCGCGTATTCTATTTTTTACGATGCCATTGACATGGTAGGCGAGAAGATGAAGGATTCTGACAAGGCTCCTCTCGATATTTGGAGGCAGGCTCTCGAGAACGTGACCCCTCAGATTGAGGTCAAGTCACGCCGTATCGGTGGTGCCAACTTCCAGGTGCCGACCGAGTTGCGTCCTGAGCGTAAAGTCTCTCTCGCGATGAAGAATATGATACAGTTCTCCCGCAAGCGCTCCGGCCACTCGATGGCAGAAAAGCTCGCCGCAGAAATCGTGGCAGCATTCAACAATGAAGGTGGTGCATTCAAGCGTAAAGAAGACATGCACCGTATGGCAGAAGCCAACAAGGCATTCGCACACTTCCGCTTCTAATCGATGGCAGGCAGGGATCTACATTTCACGCGTAACATCGGTATCATGGCGCACATCGATGCCGGCAAGACCACCACGTCCGAGCGTATCCTGTTCTACACGGGAAAGACGCACAAGATCGGGGAGGTTCATGACGGCGCCGCCACTATGGACTGGATGGTGCAGGAGCAGGAGAGGGGAATTACCATCACCTCTGCTGCAACCACTGCATTCTGGCACTATGCTGGCCAGGTCTTTCAGATCAACCTGATCGACACTCCCGGTCACGTGGACTTCACCGTCGAGGTGGAGCGCTCGCTGCGCGTGCTGGACGGCACCATCGCGACATTCGACGCGGTGGGCAAGGTCCAGCCCCAGAGCGAGACCGTGTGGCGCCAGGCCGATAAGTACGGCGTGCCGAAGATCGCCTACGTGAACAAGATGGACCGCGTGGGTGCGGACTTCCTCGGATGCGTCGATGACATCAAAGTCAAACTGGGGGCTACGGCCGTGCCGGTTTGTCTGCCTGTCGGCGCAGAAGAAACGTTCGCCGGTATTGTTGACCTCATCTCCCGCAAAGCGTACATCTACAATACCGGCGATGAACTGGTAAACTACGATGTGCGCGAGGTACCTGCAGAGATGCAGGAAGAGGTCGAGATATGGAGAGACCGTCTCGTGGAAGCCGCCGTGGACTGCGACGATTCCCTGATGGAGAAGTATTTCGAGGATCCTGCTTCCCTTACCGAGGAAGAGATCATCGCAGCGCTCCGCAAGGGCACGATCGAGATGAAGATCGTCCCTGCGACCTGCGGATCTTCCTACAAGAACAAGGGAATCCAGTTCCTTCTCGACTGTGTAGTCCGCTACCTCCCTTCTCCGATGGACATCGGCACCACGCCCGCAACGAACACGCACACCGGAGCCCCCGTGGAGCTTCATCCGACGCCCCAGGGTCCGTTCTGCGCCCTCGTGTTCAAGATTGCGACCGATCCTTTCGTGGGTCGCCTCGCCTACCTCAGAGTTTACTCCGGCCATCTGGATGCCGGGTCCTACGTGCTGAATTCCCGCACGGGCAAGAAGGACCGCGTGTCCAGGCTGTTCCAGATGCATTCCAACCACCAGAACCCCATCGAGTTCGTGGAGGCTGGAGACATTTGCGCAGCGGTCGGATTCAAGGACCTCCGCACAGGAGATACCGTGTGCGACGAAAGCCACAAGCTGGCCCTTGAGACCATGGAATTCCCTGAGCCCGTGATCAGCATTGCAATCGAGCCCAAGACCCAGCAGGACCTCGACAAGCTCGGGGTTGCCCTCGGGAAATTGTCGGAGGAGGATCCTACCTTCACCGTACATTCCGACACGGAGACAGGGCAGACGATTATCAGCGGCATGGGTGAACTTCATCTCGACATCATCGTGGACCGTTTGCGCCGCGAATTCGGGGTGGATATCAACCAGGGTGCCCCCATGGTCAACTACAAAGAAGCGATCACCCGTTCCACCCAGATCCGCGAAGTTTTCAAGAAGCAGACGGGCGGACGCGGAAAGTATGCGGATATTTTTGTCGAGGTCGGGCCTGCCGACGAAGGCGTTTCCGGACTTCAGTTCGAAAGTGTCGTCAAAGGTGGAAACGTGCCGAAGGAATTCATTCCTGCGGTTCAGAAGGGCTTCGAGGCCGCGATGGTCAACGGCGTGCTCGCCGGCAACCAGATGCAGAGCCTCAAAGTCACCCTGCTCGACGGTTCCTACCATCCGGTGGACTCCGACCAGCTTTCATTCGAACTTGCAGCGCGCGAGGCGTTCCGCAATGCCTGCCGCAAGTGCGCTCCGGTTCTCCTCGAACCCATCATGAGCCTCGAAGTCGTTACTCCCGAGGAATATATGGGTGAGATCACGGGAGACCTGAACCGCCGCCGCGGACAGATTGCAAGCATGGACAGCACAAGCTACGGTGCAAGGATAATCAAGGCGTTCGTGCCGCTTGCGGAGCAGTTCGGATATGTGACGGTGCTGCGCACCCTCTCGTCCGGACGTGCTTCCAGCACGATGACTTTCGACCACTACGAGCCGGTTCCGGCAGCCATGGCGAAAGACATTGTTGAAAAAAGTGGATACAGAATGCCTTCGTTTGACGAATAATTATTTAAATTTGCAATATGAGCCAAAAAATCAGAATTAAACTCAAGTCTTTCGACCATATGCTCGTGGACAAGTCCGCGTCCAAGATCGTTGAGACCGTGAAGGCTACTGGTGCAAGGGTTATCGGTCCCATTCCGCTCCCTACCAACAAGAAGATCTTCACAGTGAACCGCTCGACCTTCGTCAACAAGAAGAGCCGCGAGCAGTTCGAGCTCGATTCGTACCGCAGGCTGCTCGACATCGAGGACAGCAACGGCAAGACCGTCGATGCCCTCATGAAGCTCGAGCTCCCTTCCGGCGTCGAAGTCGAAATCAAGGTCTGACGTCGCCTTTGACGTCTCTGGTCCCTTAGCTCAGTTGGTTAGAGCATCTGACTCATAATCAGGGGGTCGCAGGATCATGCCCTGCAGGGACCACAAATAGGCCGGCTCGTGCCGGCCTTTTTGCAGAATATGAACGAACAGACATTCAACAAGGTTTTCAACGCCTTCCTATTGACGGGGATGATAGTCTGCGTGAGCATTGCGTGCATCCTCAACCTCCAGAAACCGGACGCCAGGGTGGCGCTGACCATCCTGTCCGCCATAGGCGCGATCATGGGGGTGATAAGCGTGGTGCTGAGCGCCAACGGCAACATCCTGACCTTCGTGTTCGGGCTTGTGGACGTGCTGATCTATTCCTATACCCTGCTGGACCAGAACGTGCCGATGACCCTGGGGCTTCACGTTTTCTATTTCCTGCCCATGGAGTTCATAGGATTCTACCAGTGGCGCAGGCGCGGGGCTACCGCGAAGCAGGCCGTAAAGGCCCGCAGGCTTCCTGCAAGGGGGTGGATCAACGTGGCGGTCCTATTCATCGCAGTGTATGCGGCGGTGCTGGCCCTGGCCTGGCTGATAGCCCGTTATCAAGGCAATGTCGTGTGGGCCAAGATGGCTTTCGACAGTGCCGTGACCACCGCGAACATCGTGGCCCTGGTGCTGATGGCGATGGCTTATCTGGATCAGTGGTACCTGTGGACTTTGGTCAACGTCACGTCCATCATCCTGTGGATAATCGTGCTTGGTTCGGGAGAGGGCTCCAGCTATACCGTGGTACAGCTCATCAAGTACAGCTTCTACCTCCTCAACGGCCTCAACGCCATTCGTATCTGGCTGAAACTCAGCAGGGAAGAGCCGGTTTTGCAAGAATAAATTTTTTTAGTAACTTTGCAATCACTTACGCTTTTGAATGTACTAATATAAATCTAAATAACCCAATTATGACGAACGAAGAAATCGTAAAGAAAGTGAAGGCCATCATCGTCGACAAGCTTGGCGTAGAACCTTCCGAGGTTACCGAGACTGCAAACTTCACCAACGACCTTGGTGCAGACTCCCTTGATACTGTAGAGCTCCTTATGGAGTTCGAGAAGGAGTTCGGTGTAAAGATTCCCGATGAGGAAACCAGCACTATCTCCACTGTTGCAGACGCTATCGCAAAGGTGGCGGAGAAACTCGGAGTTACCGAATAATCTGCAAACGGAAAACTAAAAGAGCTGACCGCAAGGCCAGCTCTTTTTCGTTTACAGTATCTTGCTCAGGACTTCGTCCAGCCCGGGGCCTCGAAGCGCGTCGCCCCTTTTTACTATCGTGCCGTCCGGCCCGAAAAGGATCAGGTGCGGGATGCCCTCTATGCCGTAGATGTCGGTCGGCACCTGCCCGGCGTTCACGATCTGGTTCCAGACCACCCCATGCTCGGCCGCAGCCTTTGCGGTATCTTCGGGCTTGTCCCAGACTGCAACGCTCAGCACGTCGAACTTGTCTCCTTTATACTTCTCCCACGCGGCCTTGATGTTGGGAATCTCGCGCTTGCAGGGGCCGCACCAGCTGGCCCAGAAGTCCACTAGGACATATTTCCCCTTGCCGACGAAATCGGACAGTTTAAGGACGCTGCCGTCCGGCTGGGTGGCTTCGAAATCGGTGAACATTGCGCCTTCATCGGTGCTGGTGACCAGGGCGGCCTTGGTCTGATCAGATCCGTTGTCTTTGTTGGCGGAAGCCTTCTTGCCCCCGCAGGCGGTCAGGGCCAGTATGGCCAAGGCTGCCAGGATATGGTATTTCTTCATAACAGATAAATTATTCGTTGGGGATGGAATAGGTGAAGCTGAAACTCGGGCGGAGCGACGTATCCGTTGCGGTGGGTCCGTAGAGCCTGCAATAGTAGTAACGGTCGCGGTCCAGGGTGGGAGTCTTTTTGGAGGATGTGGTGGAACTCCCGTACATCTGCGCCATCATGGCGTAGTTGTAGTAGTTGGAGTATCCATATCCTCCGTATCCGTAACCGCCGTATCCTCCGTACATGCCGCCCATCATGCTCTGGTATGCCAGATAGTTGAAGTAGTCGCTCATCTCGGTATTGCCCGCGGTAATGGTGGTGACTATGTCGTTGTGCTGCACCAGCATCCAGATGTCGTAGCTTCCGTCGGCGAACTTGCCGTCGTCATCCACTCCCAGGAGCCTCTGCAGATGGTAGGTGATATCCGGGGAATAGGTCATCTTGTAGCGGTGGATGTCACCCTGGTCTTCATTGCTGTCCGAAGCATCGGTCAAGCCCATGTAGGTGTAATCGGTGTCGGAAGTCTTGATGCGGCAGGTAGGGCTGAGTATCTCTGGCACCTTGTGCATGGTCTCGAAATCCGGATCCGGGGCGGCATAGTGCAGGGTGATGGTAGCCCTGTTGATGATGGCCTTCTTAGGATCGTGCCCGTTGGCGGAGATGGCCGCCACCGTCTTGTCTCTCAGCGTCTTGGCAGAGATGACAGGCTTGACTCCACCACCGCCTTCTATGTAGACCCAGTCGCCGGCATCCCCCGCCAGGGCAGTCGAGGCGTCGCCCGTCACGTTGGCGCAGTACTGGGGGAAACCGCCGGTAGTCGCGCTGGTGAGGAGGGAATCTATGTCGTAGAAATCCGTAGGGGAGAAGTAGAAATAAAGGAGGGAATCCTTCTTCACGTCCTTCCCGTCCATTTTCCAGGTGGAGTTGAAGCGGAGGATGGCATAACTACCCTTCAAATATTTATGGTCGGAATCGTAATCCAGCTGAAGCTGGAAGATGTTGAAGCGCCCTCCGCGGCCGACAGGGTCTCCGGTGGTGATATAGATGCCGGGGAAGCGCTTGGTGTACAGCGCCAGATCCTTGCTTTCGGCCTCCGTTATCGTGAGGAACTTCTCGCCGAATTCCTTGGTAAAGTTGAAGCTGAGCGAGTCTCCCGAGCTTATGACCGGGATGGTGGTCGTAACCACCTTGCTGCCGTGTGCGGGCTTGCTGCTGCAGTATGTGCGGTAGTCCGCATCGAGCGGCTCGTCCAGCTCATACACGTAAACGCTCTGGAGGATGCCGGTCTGGTTGAGGTCGCAGACGGAGCTCGAGTCCGCTACTGCGGAGAAGTGAAAACTCTTGAAAACGGGATTCGTGCCCAGGTCGAGGGAGCCGGAATACATAGGCACCAGGGTGACGCAGCTGCTGCGGGTGCTGAGCCCGAAGTCCTCGTCGTTCCGGATTGAACCTATGGTGATGCGGTTGGATGAATATGCCGACAGGCTGTCGGAAAGCTTCATCTGCACGGGAATTTCCACGGGGGCGGGGGTGACCACCTTATATGTATGGGTGACGGGCAGCATGCTCCCGCCAAGTTCGTTATCTACTCCTACGCATCCGATGCAGCAGAGAAGCGCGGCCGCAGCGGCAAAGATCCATCTGGTTTTCATCTTCTACAACTTGTCATAAAGGGCGTCGTAATCGTCGATATAGCTTCCGTCTTCTATGCTTCCTTCCTTGAAGGGCAGCGTTGGAACCTTGAGCGCCTTGCAGTACTTGACCAGTTTCGGGTCGAGGTTCGGGGAGGCGAAGATTATACCGTCCGAATACTTGGCTGCCGTTTCAGCAAGTTTTATGCCATCCGGATTCTCCGAGATGGGGAGGTCTTCCGGACGCAGGGCCCCGGACACCGCCTTGGCGGCGAAATTGTCGGGGAAGGAAACGGAGGGGATATCGTCGTAGAGGGAGAGGACCACCTTGCTGGAAGAGAAGATGGGATCGTCCCGGAACACTTTCTTGAGATAAACGGGCACCAGATGCGAGATCCATCCCTGGCAGTGGATGATGTCCGGAGCCCAGCGGAGTTTCTTCACTGTTTCCAGCACGCCCTTGGCGAAGAAGATGGCGCGCTCGTCGTTGTCGGAGAAGAAACGGCCTTCGGCATCGGCATACACGGCCTTGCGGCGGAAGTAGTCTTCATTGTCGATGAAGTACACCTGTATGCGCGCGGCGGGGATGGACGCGACCTTGATCACGAGGGGATGGTCCACGTCGCCGATCACGATGTTGATGCCGGAGAGGCGGATGACTTCGTGCAGCTGGTTCTTGCGCTCGTTTATGCAGCCGAAACGCGGCATGAAGGAACGGATTTCCTTCTTGCGCTCCTGTATGCCCTGCGGCAGATAGCGGCCCACAGTGGCGATTTCGCTCTCCGGGAGATAAGGGAATATCTCCGAGTTGACGAACAGGATTTTTTTCATCGTTTCAGCCATGACGACAATAATCGATTTTAACAAAGGTACGAAAATTTTTCGAAATAACCATAATTCACTATCTTTGATGCAATTTCCGTAACTATGCCCAAAGGAGACAAGAAAAAGATGAAAAGGCGGCTGACGGGGGCGTACGTGTCCTCGGTAATCAGCATCAGCCTGGTCCTGCTGCTGATAGGCACCGCCGCCGCGCTCATCCTGAACGCCGGCCGGGTCAGCAACTACTTCAAGGAGAATATCCAGATATCCCTGCTATGCGCACCGTCGGTGAGCGAGACCCAGGCCGCGGCCTGCGCCTCCCGCATAGATTCCCTGCCCTTCGTCCGCAGCACCGAACTCATAGGCAAGGCCCAGGGCGAGAAGGAACTCAGGGAGATGCTGGGAGATGATTTCCTTTCCGTGTTCGAAACTGCCCCTATCCCCGTTTCCATCAACGTGGGCCTGAAGGCTGACTATGTATCCGCCGACAGCCTGGCGCGCATCATCCCCGTGCTGCAGGCCTTCCCGGAGGTCGAGGAGGTGGAGAGCAGGCAGAGCCTGGTCGAGGCCCTTAACCGCAATCTTTCGGGGATATCGGCGGTGCTGGGCGTGTTCATCCTCCTGCTCCTGTTCATATCCTTCATCCTGATAGGCAACACTGTGCGCCTGAGCCTCTATGCGCGGCGTTTCACCATACATACCATGCGCCTCGTGGGTGCTACGCGTGCGTTCATCCGCCGTCCCTTCATGGCCTCCGCGCTGGTGCAGGGGCTGGTGTCCGGGGTGATCACCTGCGGCGTGCTCTACGGGGTCCTGGTGCTGGTGCAGCGCTCGTTCCCGCAGGTCTCCGGCCTGTTTACCACCGACATCCTCCTGATGGTCGCGGGGATAGTGCTCGCGTGCGGCGTGCTCATCTGCCTGCTGGCCACATTCTTCACCGTAAACAAACTCGCTCTCGCCAGCGAAGATTCCTTATACTATTAGAAAATGGACAAACAACCTGCTCTCACCCGCAAGGGCCTGAAACTTCTTCTCGCCGGCCTGCTCGTCATGGTCGCGGGATTCATCCTGATGATGGGCGGCGGTCCTACCGATCCGCAGACCTTCAACTATTCGATGTTCGACTTTCGCCGTCTGGTGGCGGCACCCGTGGTGATAGTGGCCGGGGTGATCGTGGTGATCGTGGCAATCGTAAGGAGGGATAAGGAATGAGCTGGCTTGAAGCATTGATACTCGGGCTGGTGCAGGGCCTGACGGAGTTCCTTCCCGTCAGCAGCAGCGGCCATCTGGCCATAGGCCGGGAACTCCTCGGAGTGGAAGCCTCTGGCGACCTGGTGTTCGAAGTAGCGGTGCATGCTGCCACTGTGCTCAGCACCATCGTGGTCTTCCGCAAGGAGATATGGAAACTCCTACAGGGCCTGTTCCGTTTCAAGATGAACGACGAGACGGACTATGTCCTCAAGATACTGGTGTCCATGATTCCGGTGTTCGTGGTGGGGATGTTTTTCAAGGACTACGTCGAAGGGCTCTTCCAGTCGATGATGGTGGTCGGGATGGCGCTGATAGTGACGGCGATGCTGCTGTTCTTCTCGGATTTCGCGAGCAAGAAAGCCCAGGCGGAGAACCCGGCGCGCAACGGCATATCTTTTTGGCAGGCGCTGGTGGTCGGCCTCGGACAGGCCTGCGCGGTGATTCCCGGGCTTTCCCGCTCCGGCACCACCATCTCTACGGGTTTGATTTGCGGAGTCAAGCGTGACGTGATGGCCCAGTTCTCGTTCCTGATGGTTCTGGTGCCCATCCTGGGAGAAGCCTTCCTGGACGTGGTCGGAGGGGATATGGCGGCTTCTGCCATCGGGGCTCTGCCCCTCGTGGTCGGCTTCCTCGCGGCCTTCGTTTCCGGGCTCTTCGCCTGCAAGGTGATGATAGCGCTGGTGCGCCGGGCCCGCCTCGGGTGGTTCGCGCTCTACTGCGCCGTCGTGGGCATCCTCGTATTGATATTCGCATAGATGGAAAGGTCGAAGATATACTTTGTGGCGGACGTCCACCTGGGCCTGAAGGCCGGGGATCCCGCCGAGCGGGAGGAGCGCTTCGTGAAGTGGCTCCGGGGCATCCGTACACCTGAAACCAAGGCCGTCTGGCTGCTCGGGGACATATGGGATTTCTGGTATGAGTACCGGGATGTCATCCCCCGCGAGGGTTTCAGGGTGACGGCGGCCGTATCCAACCTGCTGGACGACGGCATTGAGGTGTATTTCATCCCCGGCAACCACGATGTCTGGCTCTATTCGTTCTGGCAGGAGCTGGGGGTGAAAGTAGTGCCCCAGACGCAGCGCATGGAGGCCGGAGGAAAGACCTTCCTGCTGGGCCACGGAGATGCCTTGGGAGGTGCCAAATGGGGATACCGGCTGATGCTGCGCATCTTCCACAGCCGCGTGTGTCAGGTGCTTTTCAACCAGCTTCATCCCTGGCTGGCCTACCGTTTCGGCACCGACTGGAGCAACTCCAACCGGCGCAAGCACGGGGGGTACAAGTTCCGTGGTGCGGACGAGCCTCTCTATAAGTTCTGCCTGGAGCAGGAGAAGGCGGATTTTTCCATTTTCGGGCACTTCCACGACGCGGTGGACATGCCACTGCCGAACGGCAGCCGCCTCATCGTGCTTAAAGACTGGATTGCAGGCGGGGAACATTTTGCCTGCTTCGACGGAGAAACGCTGGAAGTCTGCTAGTCTTCCTTCAGCATCTCCTTGGCCTCCTTGAGGCCTTTTTTCATCAGATTGGCTTCTTCTTCGCTGCGCTTGCGGCGGTTTTCGCGCGATTCCACCGTGCTCTGCAGGTAGTCGCGCTTGATCACCGTCTTCTTTGGATATTCGAAGAAGATCGCGAAGTAGAATGAATCCCAGTGCCCCTTCCGCCATATCTGCACAAGTTCCTCCAGCTTGGCGTCTTCGCCCTGGGGGTCGTATCGCTTCTTCAGGTTCTGCCCGAACATCTTGGCAATGAACTGCCAGAAGTTGGCCGAGAAACTGCTCCGGTATTCCTTGATTATCTCGAAAGGCGGGATGCCGCATTCGCGGTCCACGAGGCGCATCAGCATCACCCCCTGGCTGATGGTCATCTTCTTGATGTCCCCGGCGAAGATGGTGAAGAGCTCTATCATCACGTCGTGGGTATAGGCGTTCCGCTGGCTCTTCTTGGTTACGTCGGCGGCGATGACGCTGTCGACCTGTCGCATCATCTTGCTGCCGGCTAGGGCGTAAGGATATACCTTGTTGAAATTGTAGACCGTCTTGTACTGGCGCCGCCAGTCGCCCTTCTTCAGCCTGGTGCCCTTGGGGAAGCACCAGACGGGTTCCAGCTCGTCCACGAAGGTCGTATCGCCCTTCTCGTCAACTATGTAGTACATCGGATATCTTTCCAGCTTTTTCGTCTTCTGGGAGAAGAGCGGGAGGCATACCGCGATGCAGAGTAATGTCAGCACTGTTCTTTTCACGGTCGCAAAGATAGTAAAAATATTTTTGTCCGGATTTGTAAGTTGCTGAAAAATCGGAAGTTGACTATTCGTTTTTTGTGTCGAAAACAAGCAAATATTTTTCAAAATCCCTTGCGCGTACGAATATTTTTTGTAACTTTGCATCCCAAAAATCCGGCCTGTAATAGCGTAAAACGCTGATTATCAAGGATTTGGCATGAAATTTTATTATTTTTAAAATAACAGTAAAATGTTACAACCTAAGAGAACAAAGTACAGAAGGGAACAGAAGAACCGCATGAAGGGAATGGCCCAGCGCGGCAATCAGCTTGCATTCGGTTCCTTCGGTCTCAAGAACCTCGAGAATTGCTGGCTCACCGCTCAGCAGATCGAGGCCGCCCGTCAGGCCATCACCCGTCACATGAACCGTGAAGGCCAGCTGTGGATCAGGGTATTCCCCGTGAAGCCTGTAACGAAGAAGCCTCTCGATACCCGTATGGGTAAAGGTAAGGGTGATCCTTACGGATTCGTCGCCCCTATCACTCCCGGCCGTATCATCTTCGAGGCGGAGGGCGTTTCCCTCGCAATCGCGAAAGAGGCCATGCGTCTCGGCGCGAACAAGCTTCCTGTGGCAACCAAGTTTATCGTCCGCAGGGATTATGTGGAATAATTTAATGGAGAAGACAAGAGTATGAAAGCAGCAGAAGCACGCGAAATGTCTGTAGCAGACCTGCGCGACCGCATCCAGATCGAGAAGGGAAATCTCGACACCATGAAGATCAACCACGCCATTTCTCCATTGGAGGATACTTCCAAATTCAAGAAACTCCGCAAGGATATCGCTCTGATGATCACGATCCTCGCTGAAAAAGAAAAAATGAACTAAATCTAAGTGACTTATGGAAAGAAATCTTCGTAAGGAAAGACAAGGCGTCGTGGTCAGCAACAAGATGGACAAGACCGTCGTAGTTGCCGTTGAACGCAAAGAGAAGCATCCCTTATACGGAAAGTTCGTAAAAAAGACCACAAAGTTCGTTGCTCACGACGAGAAGAACGAGTGCGGTGAAGGCGATACCGTCCTCATCATGGAGACCCGTCCTCTCAGCAAGACCAAGAACTGGAGAGTTGAAAAAATCGTTGAAAAAGCCAAGTAGTTATGATACAGCAGGAAACACGTTTACAGGTGGCCGACAACAGCGGAGCTAAGGAAGTCCTTTGCATCCGTGTGCTTGGCGGAACTCACCACCGCTATGCCACTGTGGGCGACACCATCGTCGTCGCAGTGAAGAGTGCGATTCCTGGCGGCGACGCCAAGAAGGGTACAGTCTCCAGGGCTGTAGTCGTACGCACCAAGAAAGAAATCCGCCGCGCCGACGGTTCTTACATCCGTTTCGACGACAACGCATGCGTTCTTCTGAACAATGCCGGCGAACTCCGCGGAACCCGTATCTTCGGCCCTGTGGCCAGGGAGCTCCGTGAGAACTATATGAAACTCGTTTCTCTGGCACCTGAGGTCCTTTAATAATTAAGAGGTATGAAAAAGTTCAAGATAAAGAAAGGCGATACCGTGTATGTGAATTCCGGTAACGATAAGGGAAAGACCGGCAAGGTCCTTTCCGTCCTCACAGAGAAAGACCGTGTGATCGTCGAAGGCGTGAACCTCGTCAGCAAGCACACGAAACCCAATTCCAAGCAGCCCCAGGGTGGAATCATCAAGCAGGAGGCCGCTATCCACATTTCCAACGTCAATCTTCTCGATCCCAGCTCCACCGCCAATAAGGCAGTTCCCACCCGCGTGGGTTACAAGGTCGTGGACGGCAAGAAGGTTCGCGTAGCAAAAAAATCAGGACAGGAGATTAAGTAATTATGGCAAAGAAAGCAACATCAGACCAGCAGAAGGCCCCCAAGGGTTACGTTCCTGCTCTGAAGAAAGCCTATAAGGAAGAGATTGCAGACAAGCTCGTCAAGCAGTTCTCCTACAATACAGTTATGGAAGCTCCCCGCCTCGTGAAGATCACCATCAACGAAGGCGTCGGCGATGCAACCCAGGACAAGAAACTTGTCGAGGATGCAGCCGAAGAGCTCTCCCTCATCACCGGCCAGAAGGCTGTCATCACCATCTCCCGCAAGGACATCTCCAACTTCAAGCTCCGTAAAGGAATGCCCGTAGGTTGCAAGGTCACCCTTCGCGACGTGAAGATGTATGAGTTCCTCGAGAAGCTCATCCGTGTCACCCTCCCCCGTATCCGTGACTTCAACGGCATAGCCGAGAACATGGACGGCCGCGGAAACTACACCCTTGGCATCAAGGAGCAGATCATCTTCCCCGAGATCGACATCGACAAGAACCCCCGTATCCACGGAATGGAGATCACTTTTGTTACCACAGCGAAGTCCGACGAGGAGTGCAAGGCCCTGCTCGCCGCATTCGGTCTGCCTTTCAAGAAACATAACAACTAAGAGATATGGCAAAAGAATCAATGAAAGCCCGCGAAGTAAAGCGCGCAAAGCTGGTTGCCAAATACGCCGAAAAGAGGAAGGCTCTCAAAGAGGCCGGAGACTGGGCAGCTCTCGACAAGCTCCCCAAGAACGCCAGCCCCGTGCGTCTTCACAATCGTTGCTCTCTTACCGGTCGTCCCAAAGGATATATGAGGGCATTCGGCCTCAGCCGTATCCAGTTCCGTGAGATGGCCAGCAACGGTCTTATCCCGGGTGTAAAGAAGGCAAGTTGGTAGAATATTAAAAGATTAACGATATGACTGATCCCATCGCAGATTTCCTCACCAGGATTCGCAATGCATATCTTGCAGGCAAGAAGGTCGTGGAGATTCCCTCTTCCAAGATGAAGGAAGCCCTCACCAAGATCCTGTGCGAGAAAGGATACATCCTCAGCTACAAGGTAGTTGAAGGAACTCCGTACAACACCATCAAGATCGCTCTCAAGTACCACCCTGAGACCAAGATGCCCGCCATCAAGAAGATCGAGCGCGTGAGCACCCCCGGCCTGAGGCAGTACACCGACGTGGCTTCCATGCCCCGCGTGCTGAACGGTCTCGGAATCGCTGTCATCTCCACCTCCAAGGGCCTTGTCACCGACAAGGAGGCCAAGGAGCTCGGCGTAGGCGGTGAAGTTATTTGCTACGTATATTAATAAATAAAGAACAGAACAATGTCACGAATTGGTAAATTACCTGTAAACCTTCCGGCCGGCGTGAGCGTCCAGCTCCTCGACGGCAACGTTGTGAAGGTTAAAGGACCTCTTGGTGAGATGAGCCAGAAAGTAGATCCGGACATCACCGTCACCATTGAGGACAACGAGATTAAGTTCACCCGCCCCACCGACCAGCCCCGTCACCGCAGCATGCACGGTCTCTACCGCGCCCTGGTGCACAATATGGTCGTCGGCGTGAGTGAAGGATTCACCATCAAGCAGGAGCTCGTGGGCGTCGGCTACCGTGTAGCCGTCCAGGGTCAGCTCCTCATCTTCTCCTTGGGTTATTCCCACGAAATTCACATGATGCTTCCCGCAGAGGTGAAGGCCGAGGTTCCCGAGATCAAGAAGGGAGAGACCCCCAAGCTGGTCCTGAAGAGCTGCGACAAGCAGCTTGTCGGCCAGGTTGCCGCCAAGATCCGCTCATTCCGCAAGCCTGAACCTTACAAGGGCAAGGGTATCAAGTTCGTCGGCGAACAGCTTCGCCGCAAGGCCGGCAAGACCGCTGCTGCTAAATAAAGGAGGACAGAATTATGGCATTAAGTAGAATAGCAAGAAGGAAAAGGATACATTATCGCATCCGCAAGCACGTCAGCGGCACCGCAGAGCGCCCTCGTCTTGTAGTCTTCAGAAGCAACAAGCAGATCTATGCACAGGTGATCGACGATGAGGCCGGCAAGACCCTTGCCGCAGCCGCATCCAACGACAAGCTCCTTGCAGTCGAATGCAAGGGCAAGACCGGCATCGAGGCCGCTGCAATCGTCGGAAAGGCAGTTGCAGAGCGCGCCCTCGCCGCTGGTGTGACCACCGTCTCTTTCGACCGCGGAGGCTATCTCTTCCACGGACGTGTTAAAAGTTTGGCAGATGCCGCACGTGAAGGCGGTCTCATTTTCTAATACGAAGGACTATGGCAAATACAAATGTTAAAAGAGTAAAGACGTCTGACCTCGAATTGAAGGACAGGCTCGTTGCCATCCAGCGTGTGACCAAGGTCACTAAGGGTGGTCGTCACTTCCGCTTTGCTGCTATCGTAGTCGTGGGTGACGAGAACGGCGTTGTAGGCTATGGTCTCGGAAAGGCCAACGAAGTCACTGCTGCTATCGCCAAGGGCGTGGAAGATGCAAAGAAGAACCTCGTTAAGGTTCCCGTCATCAACACCACCATCCCTCACGAGCAGGTTTCCCGCTTCGGCGGCGCTGAGGTGTTCATGAAGCCCGCAGCTCCCGGTACCGGTGTAAAGGCCGGCGGTGCAATGCGCGCCGTGTTCGAGAGCGCAGGCATCCAGAACGTGCTTGCAAAGAGCAAGGGCTCATCCAACCCTCACAACCTCGTGAAGGCAACCGTTACCGCCCTCACCGAAATGCGCGACGCATACACGGTGGCCGGTCTCCGCGGTATCCCTATGAGTAAAGTATTTAAAGGCTAGGAGGACGTAATTATGGCAAAGCTTAGAATTACCCAGACTATCAGCTCCAACGGCGAAACCAAGCGCCAGAAGGAGAATCTCCGCAGCCTCGGCATCCGCCGCATCCGCCACACCGTGGAGGTTGAGGACAATCCTATCACCCGCGGGATGCTCGCCAAGGTGGCGCATCTCGTAAAATACGAAGTAATCGACTAAAGGAGGAACAGACCATGAAACTTGAAAATCTTACACCTGCAAAGGGTTCTGTAAAGAACGCAAAGAAGAGATTGGGCCGTGGCCAGGGTTCCGGCAAAGGTGGCACCGCCACCCGTGGCACCAAGGGTGCCCAGGCACGCGCCGGTTACGAGCACAAGATTGGTTTCGAAGGCGGCCAGATGCCTATCCAGAGGCGCCTGCCCAAGTTCGGATTCACCAATCCCACCCGTATTGAATACACTGCTGTGAACGTCAGCACCATCGCTGCGATCGCCGAAGCATCCAAGGCTAAGGAGATCAACGTCGAGGATCTCAAGGACGCCGGACTCGCCGGTAAGACCGACCTCGTCAAGGTGCTCGGAAACGGTGAAATCAACGTCGCCGTGACCGTCATTGCCGACGCTTTCAGCAAATCCGCAATCGCCAAAATCGAAGCTGCCGGCGGAAAGGCAGTTGTAAATGAATAGCAATGAAGAAGTTTATCGAGACAATCAAGAACATCTTCAAGATTGAAGAGCTCCGCAAGCGCCTCGCCTACACGCTGGGTCTCATCCTGGTGTACAGGCTCGGGTGCTTCATCGTGCTCCCCGGCATCGACGCCACTATGCTCGCCAAACTGCAGAACACTGCTTCCAGCGGCCTCGTAGGCCTCCTGAACATGTTCTCCGGCGGTGCATTCGGCAATGCTTCAATCTTCGCGCTCGGTGTGATGCCCTACATCTCGGCATCCATCGTAGTCCAGCTTCTTGGTGTGTTTGTGCCCTACTTCCGCAAACTCCAGATGGAGGGTGAAAGCGGGCGCAAGAAGATGAATCAGCTCACCAGGTATCTCACCATCCTGATCATCTGCATCCAGGGACCTGCCTACATCGCCGCCCTGCACAACCAGATCCCCGGTCAGGCGTTCATCGCCGTGAACCGTCTCGGTTGGAGCAACTTCGCGTACAACCTCGTATCCACCGTCATCCTGATGGCCGGATCGATGTTCGTGATGTGGCTTGGCGAACGTATCACCGACCGTGGCATAGGTAACGGTATCTCGCTCATCATCATGATCGGTATCGTCGCCCGCCTGCCTTTCGCCATCGCGGCGGAAATCGGTGAGAAGCTCACCACCACAAACGGCGGTCTTCTCCTTCTTATCGTCGAGTTCCTTATCTGGTTCTTCGTCATCATCGCAGCCATCGCACTGGTGCAGGCAGTCCGCCGCGTTCCCGTGCAGTATGCAAAGCGCGTGATCGGCAACCGTCAGTATGGCGGCGTGCGTCAGTACATTCCTCTCAAGATCAATGCTGCCGGCGTCATGCCCATCATCTTCGCACAGGCCCTGATGCTCTTCCCCCTCATTTTCTCAAGGTGGGATGCAACCCGCGGACTTGCTGCGACTCTCGGTAACTATACCGGATTCTGGTACAACTTCATCTTTGCGATCCTTATCATCATCTTCACATATTTCTATACCGCCGTCACCGTGAATCCCACAATGATGGCAGAGGATATGAAGAGGAATGGTGGTTTCATACCCGGTGTGAAGCCCGGAAAGAAGACTGTGGAATACCTCGACGCCATCATGTCGAAGGTGACCCTCCCCGGTTCCATCTTCCTGGCGATCATATCCATTTTGCCCGCATTCGGCAGGCGCTTCGGCATCAACGACCAGTTCGCGAGCTTCTACGGAGGCACTTCGCTGCTGATCCTTGTCGGAGTTGTCCTGGACACCCTGCAGCAGATCGAAAGCTATCTGCTGATGCGCCACTACGACGGCCTCATGAAGACCGGCCGCCTCACTGGACGCTCGGGCATGTAGTTCTTTGAAAAATCAGAAGTGAGATGGTAAGACCCAAGACTGAGGAAGAGATTGCGCTCCTTCGCGAGAATGCCATCATAGTCAGCAAGACTTTGGCGGAAGTCGGTAAGACGGTCGCCCCCGGTGTGACAACCAAAGAGTTGAACAGGGTGGCCGAGACTTTCATCCGCGACAACGGCGCAGTTCCCTCTTTCCTCGGTTTCGAGGGTTTCCCCGCAGCAATCTGTACTTCGGTGAATGATGTGGTCGTGCACGGTTTCCCGTCCGACTATGTCCTCAAAGAGGGCGACATCGTCACCGCAGACATCGGCACGCTGTACAAGGGCTATAACGGAGATTCCGCATACACCTTCCCTGTCGGGGAGGTGAGTGCGGCAACCCGTAAGCTCCTGGACGTGACGAAGGCCTCGCTCTTCAAGGGTATTGAGGCTGCTGTGGCGGGCAACAGGGTCGGCGACATCGGATACGCGGTGCAATCTTACGTCGAGTCGTTCGGATTCTCCGTCGTCCGCGAGCTGGAAGGCCACGGAATAGGCAAGGGGATGCACGAGGCTCCCGGCGTTCCGAATTTCGGACGCCAGGGCCACGGCCCCAAGCTGACGGAGGGAATGACTATCTGTATTGAGCCCATGGTGAATGCCGGCGGAAGGAGCGTGTACCTCGACCGTAATGGTTGGGCGGTGCACACCTCCGACCGCAGCAACGCCGCTCATTACGAGCTGACGATTGTTATCCGTCGCGGCAAAGCTGAGCTGCTGTCAACCTTCGATTTTATCGAGAAAGATCCCAAGATCAATTTTTAACGTATTATATCAATGTCAAAACAAGTAGCAATAGAACAAGATGGAAAGGTTATAGAGACCCTTCCAAACGCGATGTTCAAGGTCGAGCTTGAGAACGGTCACGTGCTTCTCTGCAACATTTCGGGGAAGATGCGTATGAACTTTATCCACATACTTCTGGGCGACAAGGTGCGCGTTGAGATTTCACCGTACGATTTGACCAAGGGAAGAATATCTTTCAGATACAAATAAAAACATAACGATATGAAAGTCAAAACATCCATCAAGAAGCGCAGTGAAGATTGCAAGATCGTGAAGCGTAAAGGCCGTCTTTACGTCATTTGCAAGAAGAACCCCAAGTTCAAGATGCGCCAGGGATAATCAATTGTCTAACAATTAAGTACAAGTATAATTATGGCAAGAATAGCCGGTGTTGATTTACCAAACAACAAAAGAGGTGATGTAGGCCTTACCTACATCTACGGTATCGGCCGCAGCACAGCCTCCAAGATCCTGGAGAAGTGCGGCATCGATCCTAACATCAAGGTTGGCGACTGGGATGATGCACAGACAGCAGCAATCCGTGCCGAAGTCGGTGAGCTCAAGATCGAAGGTGAACTCCGTTCCACCGTTCAGATGAACATCAAGCGACTCATGGATATCGGTTGCTACCGTGGCATCCGTCACCGTGTCGGCCTCCCTGTCCGCGGGCAGAGCACCAAGAACAACGCCCGTACCCGCAAGGGTAAGAAGAAGACTGTTGCCAACAAGAAGAAGGCGACCAAGTAAAAAGCAGTGAATTATGGCAAAGAAAACTACAACATCCAAGAGAGTTGTCAAGGTAGAAGCTTATGGGCAGGCCCATATCTCCTCTACTTTCAACAACGTTATCGTGTCTCTGACCAATGCTCAGGGGCAGGTAATCAGCTGGGGTTCTGCTGGTAAGTGCGGTTTCCGCGGTTCCAAGAAGAACACCCCCTATGCTGCCCAGATGGCAGCGGAAGATGCCGCCAAGACTGCTTTCGATGCAGGTCTTCGCAAGGTTAAAGTATTTGTAAAGGGCCCTGGCGCCGGTCGTGAATCCGCCATCCGCACCATCAACAACGCAGGCATCATCGTCACCGAGATCGTCGACGTGACCCCCATGCCCCACAACGGATGCCGTCCGAAAGGCCGTCGTAAAGTTTAACGTTTAAAGACTAGAAACTATGGCAAGATATACAGGCCCTACCACCAAGATCGCCCGTAAGTTCGGCGAACCTATCTTCGGTGCAGACAAAGATTTCGAAAAGAGAAACTATCCTCCGGGACAGCACGGTCTCGCAGCCAAGCGCAAAAAGAGCAAGGAATACGGGAACCAGCTCAAGGAGAAGCAGAAGGTGAAGTATATGTACGGAGTTCTGGAGCGCCAGTTCCACAACACCTACGACAAGGCTTCCCGCATGCCCGGCCAGAAGGGTGAGAACCTCGTTCTCCTCCTCGAGAGCCGTCTCGACAACGTGGTTTACCGTCTTGGCATCGCTCCCTCCAGGGCAGCCGCACGCCAGCTCGTCAGCCACCGTCACATCACCCTCAACGGCGCCGTCTGCAACGTTCCTTCCGCATTCGTGAAGGCCGGTGACGTCGTCGCAGTCCGCGAGAGGAGCAAGACCCTCGAGGTAATCACCGCTTCGGTCGCAAACGCCACCAAGTACTCCTGGCTGGAGTTCGACGCCCAGACCCTCAGCGGCAAGTTCCTCAACATGCCTCTCCGCGCAGACATCCCCGAGAACATCAACGAGCAGCTCATCGTCGATCTGTACTCCAAGTAACCAATTAACACCCAAACGATTATGGCAATCTTAGCATTCCAGAAACCCGACAAGGTCATCATGCTCGAAGGCTCCGACACCCTCGGACGTTTCGAGTTCCGCCCTCTCGAGCCCGGTTACGGCCAGACTATCGGCAACGCCCTCCGGCGTATTCTACTCGCTTCCCTTGAAGGATTTGCCATCAGCCAGATACGCATTGCAGGCGTCGACCAGGAATTCGCAACCATTCCCGGTGTCATCGAAGGCATGCAGGACATCATCCTCAACCTCAAGCAGGTTCGTTTCAAGAGGATGGTCGAAGGCGTAGACAGCGAAGAGGCAAGGATCGTCATCAGCGGCAAGCCTGAGTTCAAAGCGGAGGACATCTCCAAAGGATTGTCTTCTTTCACGGTGTTAAACCCTGATCAGCACATCTGCTCCCTGGAGCCTTCGGTAAAGATCGAAATCAACATCCTCATAACCAGGGGACGCGGTTTCGTTCCTGCCGAGGAATCCCGCGACGAAAACACCCCTATCGGAACCATTCCGGTAGATGCCATCTACACCCCTATCCGCAAGGTCAACTGGAGCGTGGAGAACTGGCGCGTCGAGCAGAAGACTGACTACGAGAAGCTCAACCTCGAGATTGAAACCGACGGTTCCATCTCCCCGAGCGCCGCCCTTCAGGACGCAGCAAACATCCTTATCTATCACTTCAAGCTCTTCACCGACGACAACAAGATCTCTATCGAGAGCCCTCTTGAGTCCGACAGCAAGGAGCTTGACGAGGAAAGCCTCCGCATGAGGCACGTCCTCCTCACCAAACTTTCCGACATGGGACTTTCCGTCCGCGCGTTCAACTGCCTCAAGGCCGCCGACATCGACACTTTCGCCGACCTGGTGTCCTACAGCCGCGCCGAACTGATGAAGTTCCGCAACTTCGGACGCAAGTCCCTCAACGAGATCGACCTGCTGGTGGAGAAGATGAAGCTTTCATTCGGAATGGATGTCACGAAGTACAATATTGAACCCAAGAAAAAGAATATCTAACGATGAGACACAATAAAGCAGTTAATCATCTCGGACGCAAGAGCGGACACCGCAAGGCTCTCCTCGCCAACATGGCTTCCTCGCTTATCCTCCACAAGAGGATCATCACCACCGAGGCCAAGGCAAAGGCTCTCAAGCCCTATGTGGAACCGCTTATCACCAAGAGCAAGGAAGACACCACGCACAACCGCCGTGTCGTCTTCAGCTATCTCAAGGACAAGAACGCAGTCAGCGAGCTTTTCCGCACCATCGCCCCCAAGATCGCAGACCGTCCGGGCGGATACCTCCGTATCCTCCATGTCGGTTTCCGTCAGGGAGATGCTGCCGAGATGGCTCTGATCGAATTCGTCGACTTCAATGAGGCCGCCCTCGCAGGCAGCGCCAAGAAGGAAGCGAAGAAGACCACCCGCCGCAGCCGCGCCAAGAAGGCCGAGGCCGCTCCCGCCGAAGAGGCGCCCGCAGCCGAAGCACCCGTCGAGGCACCTGCCGAGGAGCCCAAGGCTGAATAAAAAGCAACCATAAAAATTGAAGGGGGAAATTGATATTTCTCCCTTCTTTTTTTATATTTGTATTCCGTAACTAAAACAAAACTGATATGGATCCTCTATTCTATGCAGTACCTGCGGCTTCGGTCATCGCACTTCTTTTCGCCGCAATCTTCTATCACCAGATGAAAAAGGAAGATGAAGGTACTCCAACAATGAAAAAGATCGCCCAATACGTTCGCGAAGGTGCAATGGCATACCTTAGGCAGCAGTACAAGGTGGTTATCATCGTATTCGTAGTCCTTGCGGTATTCTTCGCCGTCCTGGCATACGGCTTCGGCGTACAGAACCCCTGGGTGCCGTTCGCCTTCCTCACCGGAGGTTTCTTCTCCGGCCTCGCGGGCTTCATCGGCATGCGCACTGCCACCTATGCATCCGGCCGCACGGCCAACGCCGCCCGCCGCAGCCTTAACTCCGGCCTCAAGGTCGCTTTCCGCTCCGGCGCGGTCATGGGTCTCACCGTCGTGGGTCTTGGCCTGCTGGATATCGCCCTCTGGTTCATCCTCCTCAACATCTTCGTGAAGGATGCCAGCATGGCCCAGAAGCTCGTCATAATCACCACCACCATGCTCACCTTCGGAATGGGTGCCTCCACTCAGGCCCTCTTCGCCCGTGTGGGCGGCGGAATCTACACCAAGGCTGCCGACGTGGGAGCCGACATCGTGGGAAAGGTCGAATCTGACCTTCCGGAAGATGATCCCCGCAACCCGGCTACCATCGCCGACAACGTTGGCGACAACGTAGGTGACGTGGCCGGCATGGGAGCAGACCTCTACGAGAGCTACTGCGGCTCCATCCTTTCTACCATGGCCCTCGGCGCATCCGCATTCTATGCAGTAGGCCCCGAGATGCAGATGAAGGCCATCCTGGCACCTATGCTCATCGCCGCCGTCGGCGTGCTGCTGTCGGTGCTGAGCATCTTCACCGTCCGCACCAAGGAAGGCGCCGGCATGGCCCAGCTGCTCAAGAGCATGAGCTTCGGCACCAACCTCGCGGCCATCCTCAGCGGTGTCGCCGCATTCGGCATCCTCGCCCTGGTATTCGGCGTGCAGGACAACAACTGGTGGCATCTCTCCTGCTCAGTGGTTTCCGGCCTCATCGCCGGTGTCGTGATAGGCAAGGCCACCGAATACTACACTTCGCACTCCTATAAGCCGACGCAGAAACTCGCCGAGGCATCCCAGACCGGCCCCGCTACCGTCATCATCAACGGCGTCGGCCTCGGAATGCTCTCCACCGCCATCCCCGTGATAGCGATCGTCTGCGCCATCGTGCTTGCATACCTCTTCGCCATCGGCTTCGACGTCAGGAACATCATGACCGCGGCCAACCTCAGCCAGGGCCTCTACGGAGTCGCCATCGCTGCCGTCGGAATGCTCAGCACCCTCGGCATTACCCTCGCTACCGACGCATACGGCCCCATCGCCGACAATGCCGGCGGCAACGCCCAGATGAGCGAACTCGAGCCTGAGGTCCGCGAGCGTACCGACGTCCTCGACGCCCTTGGCAACACCACCGCCGCTACCGGCAAGGGCTTCGCCATCGGATCCGCCGCCCTGACCGCCCTTGCGCTGCTCGCATCCTATATCGAAGAGATCAAGATAGCCATCGGTCGTACCGCGGACGCCCTCATCAACGGAGTGGCCGCCGCCGAGGCATCCATACTCGACGTGCTCGCAGAGTTCAACGTCAGCCTCATGAATCCTACCGTACTTGCGGGCGTGTTCATCGGAGCGATGATGGCATTCCTCTTCTGCGGCCTCACCATGAACGCCGTCGGCCGCGCCGCCGGCAAGATGGTCATCGAGGTCCGCCGCCAGTTCCAGGAGATCAAGGGCATCCTCACCGGTGAGGGCACCCCGGATTACAAGCGCTGCGTGGAAATCTCCACCAAGGCTGCACAGCACGAGATGCTGGTACCTTCCATCATCGCGATAGTCGTTCCCGTCATCACGGGCGTAGTGCTCGGAGTGGCCGGCGTGCTGGGCCTGCTCATCGGCGGCCTGGGCGCAGGCTTCGTGCTCGCAATCTTCATGGCCAACTCCGGCGGTGCCTGGGACAATGCCAAGAAGTACGTCGAGGAAGGCCACTTCGGAGGCAAGAACTCCGAGTGCCACCACGCTACCGTCGTGGGCGACACGGTCGGCGATCCCTTCAAGGATACGTCCGGTCCTTCGCTCAACATCCTCATCAAGCTGATGAGCATGGTCTCCATCGTCATGGCGGGACTTACAGTCGGACTTCATCTCCTTTAACAGCATATGAGACATTTTACTCTGCCCGAAGACGGGGGCCTGATTACCAAGAACCTTCCGAAAGACATCCTTCACGGGTACGATAAGATATTTACAGAAGTTTATGCAGATTCTACCGAGGGCAGCCGCAAACTGGCCGACATAGTGGTAGATTCGATACAAAAGTTCGAGAAAGAGAATCCGGGGAACACCTTCAAGCTTGGCTTGACAACGGGTGCCACCCCGGTTTCCCTTTACAAGGTGCTCTCCCGCTACTACGGCGAGGGGCGCATCTCCTTCAAGAACGTAGAGGTCTTCAGCATAGACGAGTACTATCCTTCTTCACCGGAGGACATGCAGAGCCGCAACCGTCTCCTGCATCTCGAGCTGCTGAACAACATCGACATCCTTCCGGAGAACATCCACATCCCCAACGGAACCGTGTCCCATGAGGACGTGGCAGCCTACTGCGCGGGTTTCGACCAGTCTGCACGCGGGCTGGACCTTCTCATAATGGGTATAGGAGAGCAGGGGCAGGTAGGATTCAACGAAGCCGGCACTTCCGACCAGAGCCGTACCCGCACGGTGCTCCTGAGCTATCCCAGCCGCAAGCGTCAGGCGGGCTATTTCAACGGCGACATCTCCGTCACCCCCAAAGAGGCCATCACCATGGGCATCAGCACCATGATGAGCGCGAAGCGAGTGATACTGATGGCCTGGGGCGAAACCAAGGCCGAGGCCGTCGCCCGCATAGTGGAAGGCGAGATCGGGGCGGACTGCCCTGCAAGCTATTTCCAGCGTCACGAGAACGTGATGATGTTTGTGGACGAGGTATCCGGAAGCCTTCTCACCCGCGTGATCGCGCCCTGGAGGATAGGTTCCTGCGAATGGACTCCCAAGTTCCGCCGCAAGGCCGTCATCTGGCTCTGCCAGCAGGTGAATAAGCCCATCCTGAAACTCACCCACGCCGATTATCTCCAGCACTCCCTCGAGGAACTTCTGGACGTGGCGGGAGGATACGACCAGGTGAACATCCAGGTCTTCAACGACCTCCAGCATACCATCACCGGCTGGCCAGGAGGCAAGCCCAATGCCGACGACAGCACCCGTCCGGTGGCTTCCAAGCCCTTCCCCAAGAAGGTGCTCATCCTCAGCCCCCATCCGGACGACGACGTGATCTCCATGGGCGGAACCTTCATCCGTCTGGTGCATCAGGGCCACGATGTGCATGTGGCATACCAGACTTCAGGTAACGTGGCCGTTCACGATTCGGTCGTGATGCAGCACATCGACGCCGCCCGCCAGCTTGGCTACGGCGACCGTACCGCAGAGGTGCAGGCGCTGATAGATTCCAAAAAGCCCGGCGAGCCCGAACCCCGTCCGCTGCTGGACATCAAGGCCGCGATACGCCGCAGTGAGGCCCGTGCAGCCGACTACTCCTTCGGCGTGAAGGAAGACCACATCCACTTCCTCAACCTACCCTTCTACGAGAGCGGCGGCATACGCAAGCTCCCCTGCAGCCAGGCGGACGTGGATATCATTAAGGCCCTGATGGACAGCATCAAGCCCGACCAGATCTACATGGCCGGCGACCTTGCCGATCCTCACGGAACCCACCGCGTGTGCACCGAAGCCGCGCTCGAGGCCTTCGAGCAGCTCAAGGAAGAAGGCGCATCCTGGATCCCGGACTGCCACATCTGGCTATACCGCGGCGCATGGATGGAATGGGAACTCGCCCGCGTGGACATGGCCGTCCCGCTCAGCCCGGACGAACTCATCGAGAAGCGCCACGCCATCTACCGCCACCTCTCCCAGAAGGACATCGTTCCCTTCCCCGGCGAGGATCCCCGCGAGTTCTGGCAGCGCGCTGAAGACCGCACCCAGGCCACGGCCCATCACTACGACGAGCTCGGCATGGCCGAATATCAGGCAATAGAAGTTTTCTTAAGATTGAGATAATATGAAAGTTATAATCAGAGACAACGCAAAAGAAGCCGCCCTGTGGGTGGCCCACCGCATAGCCGGCGCGATCAACGCAAAGGCAAAGGTTTCGAAGAAGCCCTTCGTCCTTGGGCTCCCCACCGGTTCTACGCCCCTTGACGTGTATGCCGAACTGGTGCGCATGAACAAGGCCGGCGAGGTCAGCTTCAAGAACGTGATAACCTTCAACATGGACGAGTATGTCGGCATCGCCGTCGACCATCCCGAGAGCTATCACAGCTTCATGTATCGCAACCTCTTCGACCACATCGACATCCCCCGCGCCAACATCCACATCCTGGACGGCAACGCCCCCGACCTCGCGGCCGAGTGCGCTTCCTACGAGGAGAAGATAGTCGAGGCCGGCGGATTCGACCTCTTCTTCGGCGGAATCGGCGAAGACGGCCACATCGCCTTCAACGAGCCCTTCTCGCCCCTGCAGAGCCGCACCCGCGTGGTCACGCTCACCGACGACACCATCCGCGTCAACTCCCGCTTCTTCGGCGGAGACGTCAACCTGGTGCCCAAGCAGGCTATGTCCGTGGGTGTTGCGACCGTCCTTTCAGCCAAGGAGGTCGTTATTCTCGCCCTCGGCCCCAAGAAGGCCCGTGCGATAGGAGAGGCCATCGAAGGCCCCATCACCCACAAGAACACCGTGTCCGCCCTGCAGAACCATCCCGACGGCATAATCGTCCTCGACGAGGATGCGGCCGGCGAACTGCTGGTGAACAGCTACAAGTACTTCAAGGCCGTAGAGGCTGCGGAGATGCGATAGAATACACTAATAACCACTGATAACCAATGATAAAATCGTTTAACGAGCTTTTCGCCGAACTCAAGGCGAAAGGTATCCGCAAGCGGATGGTAGCCGCCTGGGCCGTGGACAGCCATACCATCGAGGCTGCTTCGATGGCCTGCGACCTGGGCATCGTGGACGTTACGCTCGTTGGGGACGGAGACATGATCCGCAAGGTCTGCGAAGACTGCAGGATAGACGTGTCGAAGTTCACCGTCGTGGACGTCAAGGACGAGCTCAAGGCCGTGGCCGAGGCCGTCCGGATGGTTCATGACGGGGAGGGCGACGTCCTCATGAAGGGCCTCTGCTCCACCGACAAGTTCCTCCGCGGCATCCTGAACAAGGAAACCGGGCTCCTTCCCGCCAAGGGCCTGCTTTCCCATGTCGGAGTGCTGGAGAACCCGAACTACCACAAGCTGATGTTCGTCAGCGACGTGGCGGTCGTTCCTCTGCCGGATTTCCGCCAGAAGGTGAAGATCGCGGGCTACCTGATCTCCGTGGCGAAGTCTTTCGGCGTGGAGAAACCCAAGATCGCGTTCATCGCGGCTTCCGAGCAGATGCTGGACACCATGCCCGCCTGCATGGAAGGGGCGATGCTCGCCAAGATGTGCGACCGCGGACAGATTCCCGGCTGCATAGGCGACGGCCCCCTGGCCCTCGACGTTGCCGTCGACAAGGAGTCCGCAGAAATCAAGAAGCTCTCCAGCCCCGTGGCGGGAGATGCGGACTGCCTGCTTTTCCCCAACATCGAATCCGGCAACGTATTCTGGAAGGCCAACACCAAGATGATCAAAGGCGTGAAGCAGGCCGGCATGCTGGTGGGCACCAAGGTCCCGTGCGTACTTGCATCCAGGGCTGATTCCGTGGATGTCAAACTTAATTCGATCGCGTCGGCGGTCGCTTTCGTGAAGTAGGTATGGCAAAAGGAACCATTCTCGTAGTAAACACCGGATCCATCACCACCAAGTTCGCTCTCTACAAGGATGGAGCCTGCATCCTGGAAAAGAAACTGGAGCATTCCGTCGAAGAGCTTTCGAAGTTCGCGGACGTGATGGACCAGGACGGCATGCGCACGGAAGCCATCCTGAAGGCGCTCAAGGAGATAGGCGTACGCCTGGAGGACATCGACATAGTGATGTGTCGCGGCGGCCTCTTCACCCCCTGCATCACCGGCGTCTACAACGTGAACGCCGACATGCGCGAGGTCCTCTCCACGAGCCGGGAAGGCAACCATGCCTGCAACCTCAGCGCCCTCATCGGAGACAACATCGCCGGCGAGATTAACGCCATCCGCGGTAAAGACGGCCCCTTCGGTCCCTGCGTCGCATACGTGGCGGATCCTCCCATGGCGGACGAGATGCTCCCCGAGTGCCACGTGGGCGGCATTCCGGAATTCCCCCGCAGGACCCTTTTCCACGCCCTCAACACACGCGCCATCATGCGCAGATACCTGCGTGATACCGGCCGCAAAGCCGAGGATACCACCGCGATAATCTGCCACATGGGCGGTGGCGTGACCATCTCCCTGCACCGCGGCGGACGCGTCATCGACACGTCCCACGGCCTTGGCGGGGACGGCCCCATCACGCCCGAAAGGGCCGGGTGCTGCCCTCCTTATCCGCTCATCGACATGTGCTTCAGCGGCAAGTACACCAAGCAGGAGATAAAGAAGAAACTCATAGGCAAGGGCGGCGCTGTGGCGTATTTCGGCACCAACGACATGAGGGTCGTGGTGGAACGCGCCCAGGAAGGGCAGGAGGAATACGTCGTGTTCCTGAAGGCCTTTGTGCTGAACATTGCCAAGTACATCGTCGCGCAGGGCGCGGTAGTGGACGGCAAGGTGGACGCGATCATCCTTACCGGCGGCGTGGCCTACAGCAAGCCCATCACGGACGCCATCACCAAGAAGGTGGAATGGCTCGCTCCCGTCAGAGTGTATCCCGGCGAGAACGAGCTCGAATCCCTGGCGGAGAACGGATACATGATCCTGGCCGGGGAAACCAAGATACACACTTACAACAAAGACCACATAATTGAAGACTAAAACTATAACTATGGCTGAAATCGATTATTCAAAAAGATCATTTAGTTATTACCCCACGAACGCGATAGTCTATTCCACCTGCATCGAAGGAAAATGGAGCAAGCCGGTAGTTACCGACAACTTCAACCTTTCGCTGCACTGTTTCGCCGGAGTATTCCACTATGCCCCCTGCTGCTTCGAGGGCCTCAAGGCCTTCCGCGGCGTGGACGGGCGCGTGCGCCTGTTCCGTCCGGACGAAAATGCAAAGCGCATGGAGAGCAGCGCCCAGTATCTGGACATGCCTTCTCCCAACATGGAGATGTTCCTGGACATGTGCGTCAAGTGCGTGCAGGCCAACTGGGACTATCTTCCTCCCACCGACAGCTGCGGATCTCTCTATCTGCGCCCCGTGCTCTTCGGCATGAATCCCCAGCTGGGAATTCATTCCTCGAGGGACGTGATGTTTGTCGTGATGGCATCCGGCGTGGGTACCTATTCCGGTGCGAAGGCCCTGGTGCCCGGCACCGCGGTGCTCTCCCGCAACTACGACCGTGCGGCCACCTACGGCTCCGGCGGTTATAAGCTCGGCGCCAACTACGCCCAGAGCCTGCATGCCTACAACCTGGCCCACAAGATGGGCTACCGAGAACTCCTTTTCCTCGACAGCGCCACGCACACCCACATCGAAGAGTTCGGATCCTCCAACTTCTTCGCCATCAAGCATGGCTGCTACGTCACCCCGAACTCTCCCAGCGTGCTGCCTTCCATCACCAACAAGAGCCTCCGCAAGGTGGCCGAGATGGAATTCGGACTCAAGGTGGAGCGCCGAACCATATTCATCGATGAGCTCGAGACTTTCGAGGAAGTAAACTCCTGCGGCACCGCGGTGGTCATCACCCCCATCAGCCGCATCGACGACAAGGTCACCCTCGAGAGCGGCACCATCACCCGCGAGTACAAGTATTCCGAGGAGTGCGGCCCTGTCAGCGAGAAACTCTACAGGCGCATCATCGGCATCCAGAAGGGTATCGAAGAGGATACCTACGGCTGGTGCATGTTCGTGAACGAGCCCAAGTGATGAAGGACAGGGTCAAGGATCTCCTGGATGCCAGCAAGGCCGACGAGGCCATCGCCCTTCTGGAGGAATACCGTGCGGGCGGAGGCGTCATGGACGACACTCTTTTCTATCTCCTCGGCAACGCCTGGCGGAAGAAAGGCAACTGGCAGATGGCCATGAACAACTACCTGGAGGCCATCCACCTGAACCCGGAAAGCCCCGCGCAGCAGGCCCTGGACATAGCGAACGAGATCCTGGACTTCTACAACAAAGATATGTACAACCAATAAATAACACTATTATGGCAAAAATGAAAGGAGCGACCGTGGTGGACGTCGAGCGCTGCAAAGGCTGCGGCCTGTGCGTCGTCGCGTGCCCGCTGCACGTCCTTGCCCTTACCACGAAAAACGTGAACCAGAAGGGCTACAACTATGCCGAAACCGTCCTGGAGGACACCTGCACCGGATGCACGTCCTGTGCGATAGTCTGCCCGGACGGCTGCATCACCGTTTACCGTAAAAAGGAGGAATAGTCATGGCTGAGAAAGAAATCACCCTCATGAAAGGCAATGAAGCCATTGCCCATGCCGCCATCCGCTGCGGTTGCGACGGATACTTCGGCTATCCTATCACCCCCCAGTCCGAGGTTCTCGAAACCCTGGCCGCGGAGAAGCCCTGGGAGACCACCGGAATGGTGGTGCTGCAGGCAGAGAGCGAGGTGGCGTCCATCAACATGGTCTATGGAGGCGCCGCCACCGGCAAGAAGGTCATGACCTCGTCATCCTCTCCCGGCATCTCCCTGATGCAGGAAGGCATTTCCTACATGGCGGGAGCTGAACTCCCCGCCCTCATCGTCAACGTTTCCCGCGGAGGCCCCGGTCTCGGAACCATCCAGCCCAGCCAGGCGGACTACTTCCAGACCGTCAAGGGCGGCGGCCACGGCGACTACCGTCTGATCACCCTCGCACCCGCATCGGTGCAGGAGATGGCGGATTTCGTGGATCTCGCCTTCGAGCTGGCTTTCCGCTACCGCAATCCCGCGATGATCCTTTCCGACGGCGCCATCGGGCAGATGATGGAGAAGGTCGTGCTTCCTCCTTTCAAGCCCCGCCGCACGGAAGAGGAGATAGCCAAAGAGTGCCCCTGGGCTACCACCGGCCGCATCGGCATGCGCAAGCCCAACATCATCACATCCCTCGAACTCCGTTCCGAGGAGATGGAGCAGAACAACCTCCGCATCCAGGCCAAGTACCGCGTGATCGAAGAGAAGGAAGTCCGTTATGAGGAATACAAGACCGAGGACGCGGAATACCTGATCGTGGCCTTCGGCAGTGCCGCCCGCATCGCCAAGAAGGTCATCGCCATCGCCCGCGAGCAGGGTATCAAGGTGGGCCTTCTTCGTCCCATCACCCTGTGGCCTTTCCCTTCCAAGGTCATCGCCGAGCTCGGTAAGAAGGTCAAGGGCATCCTTTCGCTGGAGATCAACGCCGGCCAGATGGTGGAGGATATCCGCCTCGCCGTGGAGTGCAACGTTCCCGTCAAGTGGTACGGCCGCCTCGGCGGCATCATCCCCGAGCCGGAAGAGGTACTGGAACAGATCAAGAGTATGACACTTTAACCGCTGCGCCTTATGACAAAAGAAGAAATCATCCAGAGCGAAAACCTGGTATACAAAAAGCCGGAACTGCTCAACGACGTGCCCATGCACTACTGCCCGGGCTGCAGCCACGGAGTGGTCCACAAACTCGTGTCGGAAGTCATCGCCGAAATGGGCATGGCAGACAAGACCATAGCCATCTCCCCCGTGGGATGCGCCGTGTTCGCCTATAAGTATATAGATGTAGACTGGCAGGAAGCCGCCCACGGCCGCGCCCCGGCACTGGCCTCCGCGGTGAAGCGCCTCTGGCCGGACCGCCTGGTGTTCACCTACCAGGGCGACGGCGACCTCGCCTGCATAGGCACGGGTGAAACCATCCATGCCCTGAACCGCGGCGAGAATATCACCATCATCTTCATCAACAATGCCATCTACGGAATGACCGGAGGCCAGATGGCTCCGACCACGCTGATAGGCATGAAGACCGTCACCTGCCCCTACGGCCGCGATCCCAAGCTTCACGGATATCCTCTCAAGATGGCGGATATCGCCGCCCAGCTCGAGGGAACCTGCTATGTGACCCGCCAGAGCGTGCAGAACGTGCCTTCCATCCTCAAGGCGAAGAAGGCCATCCGCAAGGCATTCGAGTACTCCATGCAGGGCAAAGGCTCCAACCTCGTGGAAATAGTTTCCACCTGCAACACCAACTGGCGCATGAGCCCGGACAAGGCCAACAAGTGGATGGAAGAGAACATGGTTCCCTTCTATCCTCTCGGAGATCTTAAAGATAAAGGTAAAGAGTTATGACACACGAGATTATCATATCCGGATTCGGAGGACAGGGAGTCCTCTCGATGGGCAAGATCCTGGCCTATTCCGGCCTGATGGAAGACAAGGAAGTGACCTGGATGCCGGCATACGGCCCCGAGCAGCGCGGCGGCACCGCCAACGTGACCGTCATCGTGAGCGACGAGCCCGTTTCGTCCCCCATCCTGAGTTCATACGACACGGCCATCGTGCTGAACCAACCCTCGCTAGAGAAGTTCGAGAGCAAGGTGAAGCCCGGCGGCAGCCTCATCTACGACGGCTATGGCATCAACACGCCTCCCACCCGCAAGGACATCCATGTCTACAGGATAGACGCGATGGACAAGGCGGCTGAGATGAACATGATCAAGGTATTCAACATGATGATCCTGGGCGGCCTGCTCAAGATCCACCCCATCGTGAGTGTGGAAAGCGTGCTGAAGGCCTTGCGCAAGACTCTCCCCGAACGTCACCATCACCTCATCCCGATGAACGAAGAGGCCATCAGGATGGGTATGGATATCATAAAGGAGGTCTAGCCCAAACGCTGGAAACTATATCCGAAGCGCTCGAAAGCCGCCCTTTCGAGCGCTTCTCTGTCATCGGGATGCGCAATCGAAATCAGGGCCTTGGCCCTCTGGGCGAGGTTGAGGTTGTGCAGGTAGACGATTCCGTATTCGGTGGCCACGAACTGGGTCTGGAAGCGGGTGGTGACCACTCCGGCCCCTGGGGTTAGCGTGGGTACTATCTTGGCCTTGCCCTTGGCCGTGCGGGAAGGCATCGCTATGAAGGTCCTGCCGCCCTCTGAGAGAGAGCATCCGTACATGAAGTCGTGCTGTCCGCCCACGCTGGAGAAGATGGTGGTGCCGATGGAATCCGCGCAGATCTGGCCGGTCAGGTCTATCTCTATGGCCGAGTTGATGGCGCAGGCCTTCGGGTTCTGGGCGATCAGGAAGGGGTTGTTGGTGTATGCCACGTCGAAGAACTCCATGCTGTGGTTGTGGTCGATGTACTCGTACATCTCCTTGGAACCTATGGCCAGGGCCGCGACGCTGACTCCCGGTTTCACCTTCTTCAGGCTGTTGTCGATGACACCCTCCTTCATCAGGCGTATCACGCCGTCGGTCATGGCCTCCGTGTGCAGGCCGAGGTGCTTGTGGTTCTTGATGCCGTTCAGCACCGCGTTGGGGATGCCGCCCACACCTATCTGAAGGCAGGCTCCATCAGGGATTTCGGATGCCACGTTGGCGCCGATGGCTGCTTCTATCGGGGTGGGTTCCCCGAAGGTCATGGCGAAGGGGGCCACGTCGCAGAGCACAGCAGCGCTTATCTTGCTCTCGTGTATCATGCAGTCCCCGTAGAGGTAGGGGATGTTGGGGCTGACCTCGGCGATGACCACCCGTGCGACCTCGGCGGCCGCCACGGCGATGTCGGCGGAGATGCCGAAACTGCAGTAGCCGTTCTCGTCCGGCATGGAGCAGGTGATGAAGGCCACGTCCACAGGGAATTCCCCGCGGCGGAACATGCCGGGCACCTCGCCCAGGAACAGGGGGGTCATGGAGCCGTATCCCGCGGCCACGTGGGCGCGCTGGTCGGCGCTGATGAATATGCTGTTCACCAGGAAGGAATCCTTGTACTCGGGCTTGCAGAATGGAGCCGGGTCCTTGTGTACGTTGAATCCGGAGGTGATGGTGACATCCCGCAGTTCGGCGTGGCGTCTGGCCAGGGCTTCCTGAAGGAGTACGGGCACGGACGCGCCTCCCTGGCAGCAGATGGTGTCGCCGCTGCGCACAAGCTTGACGGCTTCGTCGGCAGTTACGTATTTCATTGGTTCACGAGTTTTACAAACAGTTTCAGGTGCTCGTCCAGCAGGCGGAAATCTTCATCCGACAGCAGGCGGGATACGCATACCCGGATGCCGCTCTGGCCACTTCCGGTGGTGTTGAGGGGGATGGCTATGATGCCGCAGCGCAGCAGGGCTTCCAGAAGTTCGCGGTTGTTGAGGTCCCTGTATCCTACCGTGTAGAAGAAACCGTCGCTGATGGTCTGCTCCATGTCTTTGTCGTACACGAGATGGAAGCCGTTGGCATCGAATATCTCGCGGGATCGGTGGGCGCGCAGACCGTAGTTCCGCAGTTCCTTAACGAAATTGTACCTGCCGTCCACCGAAGCCTCGAACATCGCAGAAAGGGCATACTGGGCGGAGTGTGAAGCTCCGGATGTGTTGACATACAGGTAGTTGAGGATGAAGTTGTCCCCGAACTTGGCGATGCCCCACTTCTTTTTGAGTTCCGGATACTCGCGCTGGTAGAGCTTGTCGGAGATGCAGACCACCGCGATGCGTTCGCCCGCGTAACTGAATATCTTGGAACCGGATAGCATTATCACGTAGTTGTCGGTATAGCGGGCCACGGTGCTCTGGAACGGGGGCTGGAACGGCACGGAAAGGTCCTTCCGGAAGTCCATGCACAGGTAGGCGATGTCTTCCAGCACTATCACGTCGTATTTGGTGGCAAGTTCGCCAATTATCTGCAGCTCCTCCTCCGTCAGGCATATCCATGCCGGGTTGTTGGGGTTGGAATAGAGGAGGGCGGCGATGTTGCCCTGCTTGAAGTAGGATTCCAGCTTGTCCCGCAGCTTCTCCGCCCGGTATTCGTATATGTCGAAGGTCAGGTTCTTGATTCCGAGGATGTCCGGCTGGCGGCCGTGGGCCGAGAAACCCGGGCAGATGTAGAGGATGGTATCCTTGCCCGGCTGCAGCTGGGAGCATTCCAGGATGCTGGTCATGCTGGCCTGCATCGAACCCACCGTGGGCACTATCCCCTTGGGGTCGATGTCTATGTCGATGAAGGCCTTAATGAAGCGGGCTGCGTTGGTCTTGAGTTCCGGTATGCCCTGCACCGAAGGGTAGATGGACGGCACGCCGGAATCCAGGGCCTTTTTCTGGGCCTCGATGCCTATGGGGCAGGCCGGGATGCCCGGCACTCCGAATTCCAGATGGGAGAATGTCTCCCCGCTCTCCGCCTCCAGGGCGCTGCCTATCATCGAACACTGGCGTATGGTGGTGCGGGAGATGTCGTCTATCCCCATCTCACGAAGTTTCGCCTGCAGTACTTCTTCAGAAATCCACTCTCGCATATCTACTTCTTTGACAGTTCTCTTCCGGCGTCGAACGCCTTTATGTTAGCTTCCACGATTGCTTCGCCCTTGCGGCCGAAGATGCGGCGTATGCCGTCGCGCAGTTTCTCCGGGTCGAGTATCTGCAGCACTCCTGCGCAGGCTCCCAGCAGCACCATGTTTGCGCTGCGCGGGGACATCACGGCCCTGGCGGCGGCCTCGGCGTCTATCGCCACCACGTTTTTCACCTTGCCGAGGGCATCCTCTATCTCCTTCATTTCCGGATAGTTGGGGATGTTCTTAAGGGGAACGGTGTTGGTGATGATCCATCCGTCCTTGGCAAGGAATGGCAGGTAGCGGAGAGCTTCCATCGGTTCCATGGAAATGATTATGTCGGCCCCGCCGAGGGGGATGAGGTCGGAATGGACGGGGGCGTCGCTGAGGCGCAGGTGCGACTGCACGTCGCCTCCTCTCTGGCTCATTCCGTGCACCTCCGCCTGCTTCAGGTTGAGGCCCTGTTCAAGCGCGGCGGACCCGATGACTGTGGCGATGGAGAGGATGCCTTGTCCTCCGACGCCGGCGAGTATTATATCCCTTTTCATTTCTTCGAGTGTCTTTTGAGGGTTTGGAGGCATTCGCGCCTGCTGATGATGACGGATACCCCGTGGTATTCAATCTCTTCCTTGATTATGCGTTCCATCTCGGGGTAGTTGGCCGGGAGGGGAACGATGGTGCGGATGTGTGCCGGATCCACGCCGAGGCCTTCGCAGATGGCTTCCAGGCGGCCCGTGCCGGCGGAATCCTGCCCTCCGGTCATGCCGGTGGTGAGGTTGTCGGAGATGCAGACCAGGATGTCGGAGTTCTCGTTGACGGCGTCCAGCAGGCCTGTCATTCCGCTATGGGTGAAGGTGGAGTCGCCGATGACGGCCACGGCGGGCCAGACACCGCTGAAGGCGGAGCCGTGGGCCATGGTGATGGACGCGCCCATCTCCACGCAGGTGGTGAAGGACTGGAACGGGGGCAGCCAGCCGAGGGTGTAGCAGCCTATGTCGCTGAAAGCCTTGCCGGTGGGGTAGTCCTTCATGACGGCGTTGATGGCGGTGAACAGGTCCCTGTGGCCGCAGCCCATGCAGAGTGCCGGCGGACGGGGTGCGGGAATCTCGGATTTGGCGCAACCTTCCCTGGCGGGCAGCCCGAGGGCTTTCCTGACGGGATCGGGAGAGAGTTCCCCAGTGCGGGGGAGACTACCGTCGAGACGGCCGCAGATCTCGTTGCCGTGGGGCAGGATGCCCTTCAGGCGCTCTTCCAGCAGGGGCTGGCCTTCTTCGAGCACCAGAATCTTCTTGCACTGTGCCGCCAGTTTGAGAATAAGTTCCTTGGGGTATGGATACTGCGATATCTTGAGTACGGGATACGGGCAGCCGTCCGGGAAGTTCTCCTGCAGATAGTTGTAGGCTATGCCGCAGGCGATGATGCCGAGGCTCTTGTCGGGGCCATCCTCGAAGCGGTTGAAGCGGGAATGGACGGCATCCTCTTCGAAGATGGCGTAGTCTTTGGTGAGCTGGGCGTAGCGCTTGCGGGCGTTCACCGGCAAGGTGCACCACTGTATCTCGTTCTTCGGGAAATGCATCTTGTTGGGGATGCGGGCTTCTTTGTCGTCCGTGCTGGTGACGTTGGCGCGGGAGTGCGACAGGCGCGTGGTCATGCGCATCAGCACGGGGATATCCCTCTTTTCGGAATAGTCGAAGGCCTCTTTCGCCATCTCGTATGCTTCCTGCTGGTTCGAGGGCTCGAACACGGGGACAAGGGCGAAAGTGCCCCAGAAGCGGGAATCCTGCTCGTTCTGCGAGCTGTGCATGGAGGGATCGTCGCATGCGGCGACCACCAGGCCGCCGTTGGCGCCCGTGGTGGCTGAGCCCATGAACGGGTCTGCGCAGACGTTCATCCCCACGTGCTTCATGCACACGAGGGTGCGCTTGCCGGCGAAGGACATGCCCAGGGCCGCCTCCATCGCGGTTTTCTCGTTCGTGCTCCACTTGCAGTGGATATTGCGTTCTTTGGTTAAAGGATGAGACTGGATGAATTCCGTGATTTCCGTCGACGGAGTTCCGGGGTAGGCATATACTCCGCTGAGACCTGCATGCAGAGCCCCTAGCGCCAAAGCCTCATCTCCAAGTAGAAGTTGTTTCAGTGCCATGGTTATGTGGTTATTTCTTGTCAAAGATAACAAATAAATATTAAATTTGTAAACAAAGAATAAAGGAGTATGGCAGCAGCGAAGACATTATGGTATTGCACCAACTGCGGTAACGAGAGCCCCAAGTGGATGGGGCGTTGCCCGGCGTGCGGAGAGTGGAACACGATGGTGGAGGCTCCGGTGGAGAAGAAGTCGTCCGGAAAGGGTTCGAAGGCGGTGGCCGGTAGCGGGAGAAGCGAGAGGAAGCCTTTGAAACTGAAGGAGATAGACCGTACCAAGGAACCGCGCCTCCAGCTCGGCATGCCCGAACTGGACCGTCTTCTCGGCGGTGGCATAGTGCCTGGTTCGCTGGTGCTTATCGGCGGCGAGCCGGGTATAGGCAAGTCTACGCTGAGTCTGCAGATTCCGCTGGTTTCGGGGTTGCGGACGCTTTATGTCACGGGAGAAGAAAGTGCGCGTCAGGTGAAAATGCGTGCGGACCGGCTGCTCTCGGCAGGTGTGTCCGTTTCTTCCGCGCTGCTTCGCAGGCCGTTCCGGGAAAACCGAGAAGGAACCGAAGGGAATGGAGCTTGCTCCAATTCCAGAGGTGACGCCGAGGAAACCGAAGGTAATGCTACAGAAACGGACACACCTGCCGAAACGGCACCATCCGATGAATCCACCACCATTTTTACCGAGACGCGGATAGAATCGATAATCGAGGAGGCGGAAAAGCTGAAACCAGAACTTATGATAGTGGATTCGGTGCAGACCATGTTCACCGAGACCGTCGAATCCACCCCCGGAAGCGTCAGCCAGATAAAGGAAGTGGCCGCCATGCTGCTGCGATTTGCCAAAGAGAGCGGCATCCCCGTCATCCTCATAGGCCACATCACCAAGGACGGCTACATCGCCGGCCCCAAGATACTCGAGCACATAGTGGACGTGGTGCTGCAGTTCGAAGGCGAGAACCGCGGAGCCTACAGGATACTCCGGAGCATCAAGAACCGCTTCGGATCCACTTCCGAGATAGCCGTTTTCGAGATGACAGGCACGGGCCTCCGCGAGGTGGCGAATCCTTCGGAGATGCTCATCCCCATGCACGAGGCGGGCCTCAGCGGAGCGGCCATCTGCGCTACGCTCGATGGCACCAGGCCCCTCCTCTTCGAGGTCCAGGCCCTGGTGAGCAGCGCCGTCTACGGCACCGCTCAGCGCTCCGCCACGGGATTTGACACCCGCCGCCTGAACATGCTGCTGGCCGTGCTGGAGAAGCGCGCCGGCTTCCATCTGAGCGCCAAGGACGTCTTCCTGAACATGGCGGGCGGCCTCAAGGTCAGCGACCCTGCCGCCGACCTTGCCGTGATCGCGGCGGTGCTCTCCTCCAACTTCGACTACTCCCTCCCCGGAGACTCCTGCTTCGCCGGCGAGGTCGGGCTCAGCGGGGAGATCCGCCCCGTCGCGAACACGGACCGCCGCATCGGCGAGGCCGCCCGCCTGGGCTTCAAGCGCATATATGTCAGCAGTTTCACTCCGCTCGGAGAGCAGCTGCCCAAAGAGATAAAGATCGTCAAGGTGGCCGATGTTCCGGCCCTCGTAAAAGCCCTGTTCAAAAATGCGTAGACTCTGCATATTTTTAGCGGTCCTGCTGGCCGGGAGTGCCCTGACAGCGAAGGACTTCAACGAAAAGAAAGTCGTGGTCAACCTGGCCGTCATCAGCGACACACATGTGAACGGATACAATGGTGTACCCGGCTACAAGTTCCGCAGCGCCCTGATCCAGGAGCGCGATTATGCCGCCCGTTTCGGCGGCCTGGACGGCGTGGTGGTGGTGGGCGACCTGGTGGACAGCCCCGCCTGGAATGCCAAGAAATACACTGAGATAAACGATTGGAAACGTTTATACGAAAGCGTTTTCAGCCCGCGCGAAGTGCCTCTGGCCTACACAGTCGGCAACCACGACATCTGGAAGGAATGGACCACCGAAACCTATAAGGAGGCTAAGCAGTTCCCCCAGCGCCTGGGGCCCGATTTCTACACGGCGGAAGTCGGTGATCCGCGCATGGCCGAGGAGTTCGAGTGCAGGCATTATGTCATCGGCGGCTGCCACATCCTGGCTGTCACCCCGGACGGCCGCAACCCGGTAATCTATCCCGAAGAAAGCATCAAGTGGCTGGACGAGAACCTCAAGGCCATCACCGAAAAGGATCCGGACAAATACGTGATCGTCATCACCCACGCCATGATCTACGGCACTATTTACGGAAGTTTCCTGGACGACGTCTACCCCAAGGGAAACGGCTACTGGAGCACCAAGGTGCTGACGGAAACGCTTTCCAAATATCCCCAGGCGGTGGTGTTCGGCGGGCATCTGCATTTTCCTTTGAACGATCCGCGCAGCGTCTGGCAGGGGGCTTTCACCGTGATGGGCACGGCCTCAACCCGCTACATGGCCATCGATAACGGTGGCTATGAGCAGATGGCCGGCCTCACCGTCATGAAGGACAAGGACGACTTTTCACAAGGCCTGCTGCTGCAGTTCGACAACAAGGGCAACATGCGCGCCATGAGGATGGACTTCTACAACCAGACCACCATCGGGGAGCCATGGGTATTCAAGCGCCCGGCGGAGGACGGCGGGCATCTCCGGAAGTACGACCACAAGCGTCTGGCCGCCGCCAACAAGGCTCCGTCCGTCAAGGGCCTGAAGGTGAAGGCGGTATCCGGCGGAGCCATCGCCACCTGGCCTGCCGGCACCGACGATGAGTTCGTGCACACCTACTACCTGACGGTCGCGGCCGGCGACAGCACCGTCTGCACCAAGAAGATACTGGCGGATTTCTACCGTGTGCCGCAGACTTCCCAGATGAAGAAGACCTGGCGGCAGGAGCTGAAGCTCGCCCCCGGCGAGTACACGGTGTCCCTGGTCGCACGCGATTCCTGGGATGCCGAGAGCAATGTCTGCTCGGTCGAATGCAAGGTCCTCTGATTTAGGGATTTAATGAATATGAAAAGGATAATCAAATATCTGGCATCCGCCATCGCCCTGTTCGCAGTCTCGTCCTGCATCGCGAATATGGATCCGTTCGAGGGCGGGGACGGCGTGCGTGCCAATATCAACGGGCAGAAATGCGTGATGTCCGGCACTCCCGGGAAAGTTTACGCCAACTGCTCTTTCGAAGATGGGGCGAATTCTTTCGGAACCCATGTGGAGATGATGCATCTGCTGGACAAGACCAACTTCGGGTTATCGTTCAGCCTTACGGATACCACTCCGTTCGCCACCGGCCAGCAGTACAGCATCGGCAGCGGCACCTACAAGGCGACGCTGACCACTATTTCCGGGGAGGATGTCCCCCTGACCGGATGGGTGACCTTCCTGAAGATAGGTGTTGGGAGCAAGACCGTTGAGGCTCAGTTCGAGCTGGACGGACAGGATACGAAAGGCGACAAGTATGCCGTCCGTCATGGTTTCATGCGTCTGTATAGAATAAAGGAGGGTGAGTGATGAAAAAGATGTTCTTGATTATCGCCCTGGCCTTCGCCGGCGTCACCGTGGCTGCACAGACATGGCAGTACAGCATCGGAGCCTCTGTCGGCGCGTACGACCGTGCCGGCATGGGTGGCAGTTCGGAAATCGTTGACGTGCAGCGTCAGTCCGAGGTGAACGGCAGCCACTATGAGTCGAAGCCGACCATCCTTCCCACATTCTCCATGGAAGCCGGATGCATCATGAACGAGGCCCCCGTGGGCTTCTTCCTCGGTGCTTTCTGGAACTATGCCTGGAACAACCTGAACGGCGGTCCCAGCCTCCTTACGGAGAAGGAACACATCATCCACATCCTGCCGGAAGTGAGGTTCTATTACCTGAGGAGCAACGATATAATGCTGTATTCCATCATGGCCGGAGGCCTGCGCTACCGGCGCTTCTCCGAGACTTTCGAGGGGGATACGATTACGAACAGCAACTTCGGTTTCAGCTACCAGTTCTCTCCTTTCGGCCTGTGCTACACGATCAACAAGTGGAACATGCACTGCGAGATCGGATACGGCACAGCCTGGGCCATTATGAAGCTAGGCTTCGGCTATACTTTCTGACGGAACGGTCTTTACTGCGACTTTCCCAATCCTGAGCGGCAGCACGAGTTTTATCTTGCTGCCGTATGTTTTTTTATCCTTGAGGATGGCCGGGAGGAGTTCTTCTGCCGGGCAGGGGAGTGCGGTCGGCAGGCCGCAGGCCTTGAGGTCTTTTGCGATGCGAGCTGCCAGGCCCGGCTCCTCTGCGAGGCCGTGGCGCTCCGCGTACTTCGCCGCCTGCACCATTCCTATCGCAACCGCCTCACCGTGGGTGAACGGAGTGTCATTCCGAGCGCCAGCGAAGGAACCTTTCTGCCACCATTCGATGGCGTGTGCCCAGGTGTGACCAAGGTTGAGTTTGCGCCGGAGTCCGCTCTCGAACTCGTCTTTTTCAACGATATCTTGCTTTATTCCGGCTGCCAGCTGGATAAGCTCGGCCAACTTCTCTTTTTCTGTCATTCCGAGCGAAGCGAAGGAACCTGCCGAGAACAGGCGTACCGCTGTTTCGTAAGCGTTGCGCGGGTTCTTGATGATGAAAGTCTTCAGCATCTCGGCCAGGCCGCTGCGGAGTTCGCGCTCCGGCAGAGTTTCCAGCACTTCCGGGAAGATGGCCGTGAACTCCGGCTGGCGGATGACTCCAAGGAGGTTCTTGTATCCATCCAGGTTCACCCCCGTCTTCCCGCCTATGCCGGCATCCACCATGGAAAGGAGGGTGGTGGGGATGTTGGCGTAGCGGATGCCGCGCTTGTAGATGGATGCCGCGAACCCGGCCATATCGGTGGTGACCCCGCCGCCCACCGCCAGCACCAGCGCATCCCGGTCAGCCCCGCAGTCGCAAAGCCAGCGGCAGATATCCATCACCGTATCGATGGTCTTGTGGGCCTCATCGGCCGTGATGGCCAGAAGGTTGTCGTGCCTTATGCGACGTGCAAAGCCTATCACATTCCGGTCGCAGACCACATAGACCTGCTTGTATTTCCTGAGTTCAGCTGCCAGTTCTTTCATATCCTCTGCAAGTTACGAATTTTTTTCTTACCTTTGCCACTCCAAACGCGAGCCCCGGCCTCCGTGCCGGCTCCATCCTGCCCGGATGGCGGAATTGGTAGACGCGCTGGACTCAAAATCCAGTGTCCCTTAAAGACGTGCGGGTTCGATTCCCGCTCTGGGCACGAAAAAGGCATCGCTTTCCCGCGACGCCTTTTTTCGTGCCCTGTCTTCGACTGCCCCACCCCCAACCCCTCCCTCGGGGAGGAGCATAATCGGCCAAAGGCTTCATTATCTAAAAAATGACTATATTTACCGAGGTTAAACTATTGAATATGAAAAAGATTATCACTTTGGCGGCTATCGCGCTCGCAGCTTGCATGGCATTCATTTCATGCTCAAAAGAAGATTCTACCACCGTAGCCGGCGACAATGAAGTCGTTATAGACGGAGTCGTTTATAAACTGGAGAGTTTTATCCAGACCGAGGGCGGTGCTCCCAGATATATGGACTGCTACAGTCCTGGCGCCAAAGGAGCAAACCCCACCTACCGTTTCATAGGAGACGTGAGCAATACCGACTTGACTGCCGACCTTACCGCAGCACCCAAAGGACTCTATATGTTCCACTTCGAGCATTCGACTGAGCCGGCAAAGTCTTTTATGCAGGGTTACAATCCGGATGGCTGGAGCCCGGCGAATTACATCGGCACAACCGAATATTCCGAAAAGAGCATCTTCCAGAGCGGCACTCTTTCCATCAAACTCGACAATACCGCCCTCACATATAAGGTGGACGGCACTCTAAAAGACGGCAAGAAGATTAGCGTCAAGATTGTAGTTCCCGTCAAGGACTTCACTCCAGTCCCTTGGGAGCA
>JAEEGH010001058.1_pt1 | contig 82732 bp, 59 predicted proteins | sample 9134181 | NCBI WGS metagenome assembly JAEEGH01 (sample SAMN16246544, study PRJNA631951) | gut metagenome | biome: gut microbiome; feature: rumen; material: DP-attached | host: Bos | place: Iran: Karaj | collected 2018-10 | reverse complement strand
AGAAACTGCGTCAGACGGACATCACGTTTAATCGCGAGATGCTGGAGGGTTCGCTCACTTACAAGCACATCTTTGAGCCGAATAAGCGCGAGGTCAGCACATCAGCATCATTGTCGGCCATCAACGGGCATCGGCCTTCCTATTATTATGAAGCCAACAAGATGGTGCAGCGATCAGAATCGGGCGGCCATCCGCGTATTGCCACATGGCAACTCGACTATATGACCATGCTGGGTAAGGGCAAACTGGAAACAGGAGTCAAGATGACCTATCGGCAGAACAACATCGACCACAAGATGTACGAGTGGAACGAAGCGACAGACACATGGCAGCTGTCCATACCGCTTAGCAACGACCTGCGCCATCGCGAATATATCCCTGCCGCATACATCATGTATTCATCGAAGCTCTCGCAACAGTTGACGATGAAAGCCGGACTGCGATTCGAATACAGCCGCACGACATTAAGAAACGATAAAGACCACTTGGACGAGGCTGCCAACTGCTATTTTGTGGCACCCAATCTGGTGCTGAACTATCGCATCAGTGACCCGTGGCAACTGTCCGTCGGACTGTCGCGCCGCATTTCGCGCCCCACCTATCCGCAGCTGAACCCCTACATCAACCTCATTGACAACAATACCTACGAGACGGGCAACGTCCATCTGAAACCAGAAAAAGCCAACAAACTCGACATCGGCTACTCCTATGCGGGACAGTCGCTGAAGGTGAACGGCAATGCCTACCTTAATTACACGCAGGACTACATCAACCAGATAGCCTATATCGACCAGAACATTCTTGTGATGACCTACATCAACGGTGACCAATACCTGAACAGCGGCGTGGAGCATAACATCCGCTGGAGCGCCCTGCGATGGCTCGGCGTAGATGTAGGCTGCAACGTCTTCTATACTAAGTCGCGTGGCACCAGTCAAGGCGTGACGTACCGAAATAGCGGTTGGACCAGCAACAACAATGCTTCGCTGAACATCATGCCAATGCAGGGGATGACCATCCAGGCGCAGTACTTCGTCACCACGCCGCAGTACTTTCCGCAGTTTACCACTAAGACCATCCACTACTGCAATCTCGGCATCCGCCAGCAGTTGCCCAAGAAGGGACTCACATTCTCTGCCCTCCTCACCGACGTATTCAGCACGCGCCGCTGGGACATCTCGTCAGACAATCCCGTCTATACCCTTGTCAACAACAGCAAGAACCGCAGTCGCATCTTCTGGCTCGGCATCAGCTGGAATTTCCATTCCTACAAGCCCGTCAATGGCATGAAGAAACAGGAGGAAGATAGAAGTGTAATTAAATTAGGAGAATAGGCTATGACAGAAAAAGAAAAGATGCTGGCGGGCGAGATTTATTCCGCCGTTGACCCGCAACTGATAGAAGAGCTGACGGAAGTGAAGGAGATAATCCATGACTATAATTTGCTTCGTCCGTCGGAGAAGGAGGAGGCAAGGGAGATCCTGAAAGGTCTCTTGGGACACATCGCTGATGACAATATTCTGATTAACCAGCCCTTCTATTGCGACTATGGCAAGCAGATTAGTGTGGGTAAGCGGTTCTTTGCCAACTTCAATTTTACGGTGCTCGATGAAGCCCCCGTCATCATTGGCGATGACTGTTTCATCGGACCTAACGTAAGTATTTATACAGCTTGCCACAGCACGGACCCTATAGAGCGCAACACTCGTCAGGAATGGGCCAAGCCTGTCACCATTGGCAATAACGTGTGGATTGGAGGCAGTGTGACCATTCTCCCAGGTGTTACCATCGGTGACAACGTAACCATCGGTGCTGGTTCAGTGGTGACTAAGGACATACCTTCAAATTCTGTTGCCGTTGGCAATCCTTGTAAGTTTATCAAGCATATATGACTGACTACGACTCCATCTGGCGCATGCAGGACGAGATTAGAACGGTGGTTAACGCCGTTCTGTGTGAATGTATCTGGGACCTCAGGTATAATGACCGACGCATGGCCATCGAGTTGGAACTATCTCCAGGACTTTGGAAAGATTGGCAAGCAGCAGAAAGACCTTATCTATCTCTTTATGGAGCAACGAGGCATCCATGAGGATGGAACATGCTGGGATGCTATCGCAAAGATATATCAACGCCTCAGGAATATCTACCTCACTACCTGTCTGTCACCTGAAAATTGGCGTTTTGGTATCACAAAAACATTGTTTTGGTAAGACATTTTGAGATACCGGTAAGACATTTGGTAAAACATTTCTGTCCAAGAGAGTCCAGATAGTTCCAATTCTGTCCAAACAAACCGCATGGTTTAACAATATGTTTTCGTGACAGAACGTCCTTGAAATTAGTTAGTGGCTCTCTTGCCGCTATTTAAAGAAAAAAACGATGAACTTAAAATTCATCGTCTTTAGAGCTTAGTACACCCGCAGGGGCTCGAACCCTGGACACCCTGATTAAGAGTCAGGTGCTCTACCAACTGAGCTACGGGTGCATCATTTTTTTGTTCTTCGTTCGGAGCTCTTTCCGAATTGCGGGTGCAAAGGTACGAACTATTTTTGTTACTACCAAATTTTTCTCCAACTTTTTTCAAAAAAAATAAAATATTGCCGTTATTGATTATTTTTTTGGAAAAATGTATGAATAGTTTAGAATAATTTTGTATATTTGTACCCGAAAAATGTATTAAAGAATTAATCAACGGGTTATGACAAAGTACAACATTACCGAAAAGAAGGAAAAAGAGGCACACTACAGAACCCTTGTTAGCCCTAAGTTGATGGACGAGATGAAAGATCGTATTCTGGAAGTCATCGTCATGAAGAAGAAGTACAAGGACAAAGATTATTCAGCCAAAAAACTTGCCGAGGATTTAGCTACTAACACCCGCTACATTTCTGCAGTTGTGAATGTCAAGTTCCACATGAACTACACTTCGTTCGTCAACAAGTTCCGTATTGAGGAGGCTATGGCTATCCTGGTGGATAGAAGGTATCAGGATTTGCGCATGGAGGAAGTGAGCGATATGGTAGGTTTTGCCAATCGCCAGTCGTTCTATGCGTCTTTCTACAAATTGATGAAGATGACGCCTCGCGAGTATCGTCTTCAGCATCTGCCTCAGTCTGTGAAGAAAGTCAAGTCTGACAAGAAGTGATTTCCTTACAATGAACTATTCGAATTGCGAATCACGTTTCGACCCAGTAGTGGGAGAACGTTTTGCTGACATTCAATTGCTCAGATACCGTCTTAACGGATTTGAGCAATTGTCTTTATTGCAAAAAAAGCTTATCTACTATCTTTCGCAGGCTACGCTGTTTGGCCGCGACATTACTTTCGACCAGTTTGGTCGTTACAATTTGCGTATCCGTAAATTGTTGGAGGCAGTCTATACCGACATGACGATTAATCATGAGACGGAAGACTTTCGTGAACTCGATACCTATTTAAAACGCGTATGGTTTTCTAGCGGCATCTACCACCACTATGGCTGTGAGAAGTTCCGTCCAGGTTTCAGCGAAGCTTTCCTCCGTGAGGCTCTGAATCAAGTAAATAGTCAGCGGTTGCCCTTGCGTTCCGGTGAGACAGTTGACGATCTGTGCGACGAGCTGTTTCCTGTCATTTTCGACGAGAAGGTGTTACCCAAGCGTGTCAACAAGGCTGATGGTGACGACTTGCTATTAACGTCGGCGTGTAACTTCTATCAAGGTGTCACGCAGCAGGAAGCTGAGGCGTTCTATGCCCGCCAGAAAGCTGCCGATGCTGACAACGACGAACCGTTGTCGTATGGTCTTAATTCGACGCTCGTCAAGCAGAATGGCGAGGTGAAAGAGCTGGTGTGGTCGGCTGATGGTCATTATGCCAATGCCATCCGCCACATCGTCTATTGGTTGGAAAAAGCCATGACGGTGGCAGAAAACGACCTTCAGCGCAAGGTGATTGGTCATCTGATAGACTATTATAACACGGGCGACCTGCGTTGTTTCAACGACTACTGCATAGCATGGGTTGGCGAGCATGACGGCAGGGTGGATTTCGTCAACGGATTTATCGAGGTCTATGGCGACCCCTTGGGGTTGAAAGGCTCGTGGGAGGGTATCGTGGAGTATAAGGATTTGGAGGCTACCCGCCGGGCACAGACCATCAGCGAACATGCGCAATGGTTTGAGGACCATTCGCCTGTCGATGCCCGTTTCCGTAAGCGCGAGGTGAAGGGTGTTGTGGCGAATGTCATTTGTGCAGCAATGCTTGGCGGCGACGAATATCCTTCTACCGCTATCGGCATCAATCTGCCGAATGCTGACTGGATTAGGGCGCGTCATGGTAGCAAGAGCATCACCATTTCGAACATTACCGAGGCGTATAATAAAGCTGCTCATGGCAGTGGTTTCAAGGAGGAGTTTGTCATTGATCAGGAAACGCTACAGCTGATAGAAAAGTATGGCGACGTCTGCGACGACTTGCATACTGACTTGCACGAGTGCTTGGGGCATGGTAGCGGACAACTGCTTCCTGGTACTGACCCTGATGCGTTGAAGGCTTACGGCAACACCATCGAGGAGGCACGAGCCGACTTATTTGCTCTTTACTATATCGCCGACGAAAAACTGGTGGAGTTGGGGTTATTACCTGACGAGACAGCCTATCGGGCTTCGTACTATACTTATATGATGAATGGTCTGATGACTCAGCTCATCCGTATTGCTCCAGGCCATCAGATAGAAGAGGCTCACATGCGTAACAGGGCTTTGATAGCCCACTGGTGTTATGAGCATGGCGATGTCATTCGAATGGAGCACCGCGAAGGGAAGACCTTTGTGCGTATCACCGACTATCAGCAGTTGCGCCGGTTGTTCGCCAGTCTGCTGGCAGAAATACAGCGCATCAAGAGCGAAGGCGACTACGCTGCAGCCCGCGAGCTGGTGGAGCACTATGCCGTCAAGGTCGATAAAGACTTACATGGGGAGGTGCTGGAACGTTATCGTAAGCTGGACTTGGCACCATACAAAGGTTTTGTCAATCCAGTGCTGACACCCGTCTATGACGAGCACCACGAGATTTGCGATGTTCAGGTGTCTTATGGCGAAACTTATGTAGAACAAATGCTGCGATATGGTCGCGAATACGGGACGTTATAAGAGTGAAGAGTGAAAAATTGACTACCGCAGTGAGAGTGAGATGGAAGTGAAGGAAAGAATAAAGGAAATTAAGCGTTCGTTCAGGCAGATGATGGATGGTGCAGTGGCTCAGTCGATGCGTGACAAAGGCGTTAACTATAAGCTGAATTGGGGCGCTACGCTACCACGGCTTCGTGAGATGGCTGACGAGCTTCGCGAAGACTATGCATCGGAGGAAGATCAGTATCATCTCTCCATAGCTCTATGGAAGGAGGATGTCCGCGAGTGTAAGATATTAGCTACCATGCTGATGCCTGCCGACAAGATGCTTCCCGAGGTGGTGGATATCTGGATGGAACAGATTCCTTCACAGGAGATAGCAGAGCAGGCAGCTTTCCAGTTGTGGCAGCACCTGCCGTATGCTCCCGAAAAAGCCTACCAGTGGATAGCAAGCGACAAGGAGTATTGTCAGTTGTGCGGATTTCATGTACTGAGTCGTCTGTTTATGAACGGTCAGGAACCAAATGAGCGTGGCATCAACGAATATATCGACCAGCTGCTGTCTGCTCTTCAAGGCCCTTTCGCCTCTGTCAGAAAAGCCGCCTACCAAAGTGCTCAGCATTTCGCAGAACTGGGACTTGTTTATGAGCGAATGGTTCGTAGTGCACTGAAAACCATACAGATAGAGTTGTAAGTTTTAGTAAAAGTAAGATTGGGATTTAAGTGTTATATAAGCAAATTATTATTGTTCATTCATGGAAATATTAACATTGTCAATTGTAGCAATCGTCGTTATGACAGCCTTGGGCTATTACTTCGGCAGTCGAGAAAAGAAGGAGTATGTTCAAGAGATGAAGGCTGCCTACGAAAAGCAGTTGGAAGAGATGAGAGCATCATACGAGAAACAACTGCAACAGACCAAGGAGGCTCATGACGTACAGATTGCAACGCTTAAGGAGATGAATGAGGAACAGGTGAAGAGCCAGCTGGAACTCATCAGGGAACAGATGCAGACAACCTCCGAGAAGGTGCTGAAATCGCGACAGGAGGAATTGGGAGAGCGTAACAAGGAGCAGGTTTCGAAGATTATCGACCCGCTGCAGAAGAGTCTGAAGGACATGCAGGAGGCGTTCAACCGGAATAAAGAGCAGCAGGCTGAAGCGCTGACACGACTGGACGAAACTATCAAAATCAACATGCAGAAGAGTGCTGCCATCGGCGAGACTGCCGACCGCCTGACACGTGCTTTGACAGGAGAAGTGAAGGTGCAGGGCAATTTCGGTGAGTTGAAGTTGAAACAGTTGCTGGAAGACTTGGAGCTGAAGGAGGGTGAACAGTATGACACCCAGGAGACGCTGCGTGACAAAGGCGGTAAAGGTGCTAAAGGCGATGACGGAAAAGGTCTTATTCCTGACTTCATCTTGCATTTCCCCAACAACCGTCATGTAGTCGTTGACTCCAAGATGTCACTGACCGACTATGAACGCTATATGAATGCCGAGGACGAGTCAGCAGAGAAGAGCGAGTATCTGAAGGCACATTTGGACAGTGTCAGGGCTCAGGTGAAGCGGCTGGCCAAGAAGGAATATACAAAATATCTCCCCGAAGGCTATAACCGTCTGAACTTTGCCATCATGTATGTGCCTATTGAGGGAGCGCTGAACTTGGCACTGCTAAACGATGCCTCGCTGTGGAGGGAGGCTTACGATCAGGGCGTGATGATACTAGGACCACAGACTATGTATATGAACCTTCGGGTATTGGAAATGATGTGGACGCAGGTGCGACAACTGAAGAACCAGCAGGCCATGATGGATGCTGCCAATACCGTCATAGAGCGTGTGCAAGACTTCGGCATCCGTTTTATGGATGTAGAGTCGAGCATGAACGATACCATCAAAAAGATTGCTAAGCTGAAGATTACTACTGCCGATAGCGGTGCCAGCATCATCACGGCAGCCAAGAACTTGCTGAAGGCGGGAGCCAGAGAAAACAAGAAGAAAAAGTCGTTGGAAGAGATGGATGACTCGATGTTCATTGATACGGACACGACGCTGATACTCCCTTCTGAGCCTGTCGAAGAATAAGAACAGTGATTCGTATTTTAGATTTTTTATAAATAATGTTGCTCGTTTCTAAAGAAAAAGTAGTAATTTTGTGCGGTTTTTAGCCATTTAACCACATAAAATGAAAGAGAACGTGAAAGTTGCGGTCAGGAAAATCCTGACGAACTACCTAGAATTGAACAAGCACAGAAAGACCCCTGAGCGCTTTACGATACTGGATGCAGTGTATAGCACGGATGGGCATTTCACGCTGGAAGAATTGGGAGACAAGCTGGTTGCCGATTATAGTTTTCCTGTCAGCAGGGCGACATTATACAACACGCTGAAACTCTTCATTGAGTTACGCTTGGTAGTGCGCCACAGGTTCCAATCCACGACTAAGTATGAGGCTTGTTACGATAACAACAGTCACAGTCACCAGGTATGCACCATGTGCGGTAAGGTTACAGAGGTGAAAGACCCTCAAATCATTAATGCCATCGACAATATGCATATGAAGCGCTTCCGTAAGGACGGCTTTACGTTGTATATCTATGGCATCTGCAGCACCTGTCAGGCCAAGATGACACGTCTGACGGTGGAGTTGACAAAGAAGAAACCAACAAAAAATAAAAAGAACAATGAATCAAGGAAAAGTTGATGTCCTGTTAGGATTACAATGGGGAGACGAAGGAAAAGGTAAGGTGGTGGATGTCTTGACACCCCAGTACGATGTTGTAGCCCGTTTCCAGGGAGGTCCTAATGCTGGACACACCCTCGAGTTTAACGGCGAGAAATATGTGCTCCGCTCTATTCCCTCAGGAATCTTTCAGGGTGGTAAGGTGAACATTATTGGTAATGGAGTTGTGCTGGCTCCCGATTTCTTCATGGAGGAAGCCATGGCTCTCGAGGCCAGCGGCCATGAACTGAAGCACCGTCTGCATATTTCAAAGAAAGCTCATCTCATCATGCCTACACACCGTGTGCTGGATGCAGCCTATGAAGCTCAGAAAGGTAAGGATAAAGTAGGTACTACGGGAAAAGGCATTGGTCCGACCTATACTGATAAGGTGAGTAGAACCGGATTGCGTGTAGGCGATATCTTGGAGAACTTCGAAGAGAAGTATGCTGCCCATAAGGCTCGCCATGAGGCCATTCTAAAGTCATTAGGTTTTGAATACGACATTACGGAAGTGGAAAAGAAATGGCTGAAGGGTATTGACTATCTTCGCCAATTCCAACTGGTCGATTCAGAGCACGAAATCAATAAGTTGCTGTCAGCAGGAAAGAGCGTGTTGTGCGAAGGCGCTCAAGGGACGATGCTTGATGTCGATTTCGGCAGCTATCCTTTTGTAACCTCCAGCAACACGATTTGTGCAGGAGCCTGCACAGGTTTGGGTATCGGTCCTAATAAAATAGGAGAGGTGTATGGTATTATGAAAGCCTACTGCACCCGTGTCGGAGCAGGTCCTTTCCCCACAGAACTGTTCGATGAGACAGGCAAGAAGATCCGTGACCTCGGCCATGAGTATGGTGCTGTCACCGGTCGTGAGCGCCGTTGCGGCTGGATAGACCTTGTGGCCTTGCGCTATTCTATCATGGTCAATGGCGTTACTCAGCTCATCATGATGAAGAGCGACGTGCTTGACGGCTTCGATACTATTAAGGCTTGTACGGCATATAAGGTCAATGGCGTTGAGACACGCGACTTCCCCTATGATATTGAGCATGGTGTGGAACCCGTTTATCAGGATCTTCCTGGTTGGAAGACCGATATGACGCAGTTTACCAGTGAGGAGCAGTTCCCACAGCAGTTTAAGGACTATATTCAGTTCTTGGAGAAAGAACTGCAGACCCCCATTAAGATTATCAGCATTGGCCCTGACCGTGAACAGACGATTGTGAGAGAATGAGAGAATGAGAGATTGAGAGATTGAGAAATTGAGAAAAAATAATTAATGGCACAGAAACCCAATATTCCTAAAGGAACGCGCGACTTTGGTCCCGTTGAGATGGCCAAGCGCAACTATATCTTTAACACGATTCGTGAGGTGTATGCCCTCTACGGTTTTCAGCAGATAGAGACTCCTGCCATGGAGACGCTGGGAACACTGATGGGTAAGTATGGCGAAGAAGGCGACAAGCTACTCTTCAAGGTGCTGAATAGTGGCGACTTCCTGTCGAAGACCACCGACGACGAGCTGTTGGAGCGTAATGCGCTCCACTTGGCAGCCCAGCTGTGTGAGAAAGGACTACGCTACGACCTGACGGTGCCCTTCGCCCGTTTTGTGGTCATGCATCGCGACGAGTTGCAGTTGCCCTTCAAGCGTTACCAGATACAACCCGTCTGGCGTGCCGACCGTCCGCAGAAGGGTCGCTATCGTGAGTTCTATCAGTGCGATGCTGACGTCGTAGGTAGCGACTCGCTGCTGAATGAAGTCGAGCTGATGCAGATTGTCGATGAGGTGTTTGCCCGTTTCGGCATTCGCATTCAGATAAAGATTAACAACCGCAAAATTCTCAGCGGAATTGCCGAGGTCATTGGTGCTGCCGACAAGATTGTGGATATCACGGTGGCTATTGACAAACTCGACAAGATAGGTATTGACAACGTTAATGCCGAACTGCGTGAGGATGGACTGACGGAAGAGCAGATTCAGAAGTTGCAACCCATCATCATGCTTAGCGGCACGAACGACGAGAAACTGGCAACCATTGCTGACGTGCTGAAAGATAGCGAAACAGGACTGAAAGGAATTGAAGAACTGCGCTTTATCCTGAATACGCTCAAGACTGTTGGTTTGAAGAATGAAATACAGCTCGACCTGACACTGGCACGCGGTCTAAACTATTACACGGGGGCTATATTCGAGGTGAAGGCGCTCGACGTGCAGATAGGCAGCATTACTGGTGGCGGTCGCTATGACAATCTGACTGGTATCTTTGGAATGCCCGGACTCTCCGGTGTAGGCATTTCCTTTGGTGCTGACCGTATTTACGATGTGTTGAACCAACTCGACCTCTATCCCAAAGACTCTGTGGGTGCTACACAGCTGTTATTCATCAACTTTGGCGAGCAAGAGACCGCCTACTGCCTCCCTATATTAAATAAGGTACGCGCGAATGGCATCCGTTCGGAAATCTATCCTGATGCCACCAAGATGAAGAAGCAGATGTCGTATGCCAATGCCAAGCAGATACCGTTTGTCGTGCTTGCAGGAGAAAGCGAGATACAGCAAGGCAAGGTGACGCTGAAGAATATGGAAACTGGCGAGCAGAAGTTAGTAACCACAGAAGAATTGATAAAAGAAGTACTATGAAGAAAATCCTGTTAGCAGTTCTGACATGTTTGGTATTTACTGCCGCTATGCAGCAGAAGGTGACGACTATCTTTATTATTGGCGACTCGACCGCCGCAGAGAAAGACTTGTCCAAAGGCTCACCGGAAAGAGGGTGGGGCATGGCATTGCAATGCTTCTTTGACGAAGCCTTTATCCGTGTCGATAACCATGCCGTGAATGGCCGTTCGTCAAAGAGCTTTTTGGACGAGGGCCGTTGGCAGAAAGTGCTCGACAAGATTAAGCCCGGCGACTACGTCATTATCCAGTTTGGTCATAACGATGAGAAACCCAATCCGGCACGCCATACCGAACCGGGTTCTACGTTCGATGCCAATCTCGCGAAGTTCGTTACCGAAACCCGTCAGATGGGAGGTATTCCCATTGTGATGAATCCCGTGGTGCGCCGCAACTTCGCCGTCAAGGCCGTCAAAAACGATGATGACGAGGCGTTGCGCAATACCACTTTCAAGGATGGTGCCAAAATAAAGGAAGGCGACATGCTGAAAGATACTCATGGCCTTTATGCTGTTGCTCCACGTCAGGTGGCAGATAGTCTGCATGCTTACTTCATTGATGCCACAAAGATAACGCACGACCTGGAACAGGGGTTGGGCGTCGAAGGCTCAAAGAAACTGCACATGTGGTATCAGCCTGGCGAGCATCCCGCTGTTCCTGATGGCAAGCAAGACAATACACATTATAATATCTATGGCGCTCATCAGGTAGCGAAGTTGTTTGCCGATGCCTTGTGCGAGGAGATACCCTTGCTCAGCAAGTATCGCACCAACGACGACCCTTGTAAGATGCGTCAGAAATAAGACTTGCTAAAATGGACAAAAAATAAATTAAGGGTTTGTAGTAAATAAATCTCGCAAAACATTTGCGGGATTTGTTTTTTCTGCTTATCTTTGCAAAATCAAGAACATTTTTATCTAACTGAACAAATACAATAAGATTATGAAGAAGAAGTTTATTTGCGCCGTTTGTGGATATATCTACGAAGGCGATGCTGCTCCCGAGAAGTGCCCCATCTGTAAGGCTCCCGCTTCCAAGTTCTCTGAGTTGAAGGACGATGCCGATATGACATACGCTACCGTTCACAAGATTGGTGACGGCAAGCCCGAGGGTGTCAGTCAGGAGATGATTGACGACCTGCGCAACCACTTTAACGGTGAGTGCGGCGAGGTAGGTATGTATCTGGCTATGAGCCGTCAGGCTGATCGCGAGGGCTATCCCGAGATTGCCGAGGCTTTCAAGCGCTACGCTTTCGAGGAGGCCGAGCATGCTGCTAAGTTTGCTGAGCTTTTAGGCGAGTGCGTTTGGGACACTAAGACAAACCTGGAGAAGCGTGCTGCTGCTGAGGCTGGTGCTTGCGAAGACAAGTTCCGCATTGCCAAGAACGCCAAGGCTGCCGGTTTCGATGCCATTCATGACACTGTTCACGAAATGGCTAAGGACGAAGCCCGTCATGGTGCAGGCTTTGCAGGTCTGCTGAAGCGCTATTTTGGCAAGTAATTGCTAAAAAAGTTGGCAAAGAAAAAATAAAATGCCTAAAAAGTCGTTTTATCAAATATATGATAAGACGACTTTTCTTTTTTATCTCAACGATTATACTGCTGCTGACAGCGTGTAGCGATAACGACTCGTTCTCAGCAGATGCCTGTCACCGTCTGACTTTCTCCAAGGATACGGTGCGGTTGGACACACTGTTTTCTACTGTTCCCTCCAGTACATATACCTTCTGGGTCTATAACAATTCTGGCGATGGCATTCGGATACGCTCCGTTCGTTTAGACCGTGGTTCACAGTCAGGTTTCCGAGTGAATGTGGATGGTTCGTTCCTCAATCCCGTGGCGAACGATATAGAAGTTCGCAAGGGTGACAGCATTCGTGTGTTTGTCGAGATCACTTCATTAGAAACCAAGACTGAAGATCCAAAGCTGGTTGAAGACAACCTGCTGTTTACCTTGGAGAGTGGGGCAGTGCAGCGTGTCAATCTACGCACCTATAGCTGGGATGCCGATAAAATAACAAACTTGGTGGTAAGTGGCAATCAGACGATTGAAAGTAAGAAGCCTATCATCGTTTATGGCAGAGGCATATTGATAGAAAAGGGTGCTACGCTGACGCTGAAGAATACCAGTCTGTACTTCCATGCCGACGCCGGTATTGAGGTACAGGGAAAGTTGGAAGTAGAAAATGTGCAGATGCGTGGCGATCGTCTGGACCACATGTTTGACTACCTTCCCTACGACCGCGTCAGTGGACAGTGGAAAGGTATTACCGTTCGTCCCAAGTCCCAGGGCATTGTCATGAAAAAAACGGTGGTTCGCAATGCTGCTACGGCCTTGTCTTGCGACAGCACGACCGTCACCCTTGAGCAAGTGGCCATTTATAACAATCAGGGCTTTGGCTTGACGGCACACGATTCAGAGGTTTCGTTAGACAACTGTCTGCTGTCTAACTCGCTCAACGACTGTCTGGTACTGCGTGGTTGTCAGGCAAAAGTCAATCAAACCACGCTGGCACAGTTCTATCCTTTCTCTGCCAATCGAGGTGCTGCACTGCGTTTTGCCAAGACCGAAAAGCCGCTGTATCTGGTTTGTACCAATCTGGTAGTTACCGGCTATGACAGCGATGTCGTCTTTCGCGAAGGACGTGATGGAGAATCCGTAGAGTTCTCTTTCGAGAATTGTCTGCTGCGCACACCTTCTTTGGACGATGCCGATGCTTTCAAGGATATCATTTGGGAAAAACCGACGGACGCGATACAGGGTCAGAAACATTTCGTCACCTTCGATGATGTCAACTTCATCTACGACTTCCGATTAAAGGAAGAGTCTCCAGCCTATGAGAAGAAAATGGGGTGGACAGGAATAGATGATAACACCACCAAATAAGCAATCAACATTTCATCCCGAAGTTACTGTCGTTCGAAAAAACTCAAAAAAGTTTTGGTTTTTTCCTCACTTATTCGTAACTTTGCACGCGCAATTGGTGAGGGAATGAGGTGAAAGTCCTCAACTGTCCCGCAGCTGTAAGCAACTTTTCATGGTGCGAACACTACGTCACTGATATTATTGGGAAGACGTTCGCTGACCGGGTTGCAAGTCAGAATACCTGCCTTTTGCTTCAAGAATGCTCCGATGTATGTCTCTGGGGTTAGACAGCAAGGAGCGAAACGTGTATTATTATATAAGTCTCAGGGAGGCTTGTGTCGTGAGATAGTAGGTCTCCTTTTTATGAACGAAACAAAGTAATGGAACTGAATATAAGAATGGTCTCGGTGTTTCTTGCCATGCTGTTTTTCTTGAATGTAAACGGGCAGGTGAAACATCACTCCGGCATGTTACGAGACTCGGTGATGCTCCAGACTGTGGAGGTCACAGGCAAGTCGAAAACTCAGCGCTTACGTGAAGGTGCGTTAGCGGTGAATGCCATTGACATTCGTTCCATCGTGAGTTCTATCAATTCTATTAGTAGTATTATAGACCAAACGGCAGGCGTCAAGATTCGTGAAGAAGGAGGAATAGGTTCAGACTTCGACCTCAGCATCAATGGCATGAATGGTTCTTCGGTGCGTTACTTCATCGATGGCGTACCTATGGATACGAAAGGTTCTGGGCTGACCCTTGCCAATCTGCCTGTTAGCATGATTGACCATGTTGAAATCTATAAAGGCGTTGTTCCTACCTGGCTATGCAGCGATGCACTGGGTGGTGCTGTCAATATCGTTACGCAGCGCAAGAAGAACAATTATTTAGATGTTTCCTATGGCTTTGGCTCGTTCCACACTCATAAGGCAGACATCAACGGACAGTATGTCTTCAAGAATGGGCTGATCGTTCGTCCTACCTTCGGACTGAATTTTTCGAAGAACGACTACATGATGAAAGGTGTTGAAGTGTGGGATGAGACGGCTCGCAAGTATCTGCCTTCTAACCGCCGCCGCTTTCACGATGACTATCTGTCTATTATAGGACAGGTTGAGATGGGAGTAACAGACAAGTCGTGGGCTGACGAGTTCTTCGTCAGCGCATCCTACCAACAGGTCAAGAAAGACTTGCAGACGGGACAGGTTCAAACACGTGTCATCGGTATGGCAGACCGTCAGTCGAAGTCGTGGAGTGTAGGTGCTCGCTATCAGAAACGCCACTTTTTGTTAGATGACCTGAGTGCTAACTTTTCTTTCTCGCATACGTGGGATCATTCTATTACTACCGATACGGCCCATCGCCAGTACGATTGGAACGGTGAGTACATCAAGAGCACTCGCAACGAGATTAACGGTCGTGCCTTCAGCCGCCGGCATTTCAAGCGACCGTTGACTATTGCCCGCGCCGACCTGAACTACCGTATTTCTGATGCTCACCTGTTGAATTTGAGCTATCAGCTACAGCGCACCGGCAACGACCGCATGGACGATGTCGATGAGTCTTTTGTTCCTGCCAACGACGTGCTGGCCAAACACATCATTGGTTTGGCATATAACCAGTCGTTCTTGGATGGCAGGCTGTATAACACTTTCTTTCTGAAGGATTATGTCAACTATCTATCCGTTGAGCAAACGGATTTGGCATTTATCACCGACTCTCGCGATAATAAGGGTAGTAATACCAAGAATAGCTTCGGTGGTGGAGTAGGGAGCAAGTTCGAGATACTGCCAGAATTAGCGGTCAAGGCCAGCTACGAGCATAGTGTCCGATTGCCTTTGGCACGTGAACTGCTGGGCAATGGCACTACGATTTATGCTAACTTAGGACTCAAGCCTGAACAGAGCGACAACCTGAATCTCGGACTTTTCGGAACCTTACGTACAGGACTGCACTCGCTATACTATGAGGTGAACGGCTTCCTGCGTTTTGTTGATAACTACATCCAGCCGCAGATAACCGAGAAAGAAGGTATGATGCAATATACCAACGAACCTGCCGTACACATCAAGGGACTGGAGGGCGAGTTGCGTTACGACTGGAACCGTCGCTTGCATGTGGTGGGTAATATGTCGTGGCAGGATGCTCGCAACCGTCAGCGCTACAAGACCGACGGCAAGCCTTCGGCTATCTTCAATAATCGCGTACCCAACCGCCCTTGGCTCTTCGCCAACGCCGAGGTACAATACGACTTTGCTCGTGAAATTTCTCACCTCTTACCTTTCACCTCTCACCTCTATGTCGGACTTGACTACCAGTGGGTACATTGGTTCTATCTGTCGTGGGAGAGTTATGGTGCCAAGGATTCCAAGGCCCGCATTCCTGAGAAGAGTATCTTAGGTGCCAACGTCACTTATTCGTGGTGTGAGGATCGTTACAGTGTTTCCCTTGATTGTCAGAACCTGTTTGACCAGACGGTATATGACAACTATAAGTTGCAGAAACCCGGTCGCTCGTTCTTTGTCAAGCTCAGACTTTTATTACAATAAACAAACATATTTAATATCAAGATTCTAAAACAATGAAAAAGTTATCTTTTATTCATTCCCTGATGGCAGCCCTTGTTCTGGGTCTTGTCTCCACTTCATGCTCTAAGAGCGATGACACACCTTTTGTTCCTCCTGTAGATCCGCTCATCGACCAGCATTACGACCTCACCGTCTGTGTTGACAAGCATGGAGGCATGAACCGTGACAAAGTGCATTACACCCTTTCTGCCACTTCGTTGAGCGATGAGAATACAACGTTCGACTTCAAGGGTCATGGTGCTGAGATTAGCGATTACACCATGGAGAGCATCTATGACAACAAGTACATGTACCAGGTGCCTAACTCCAACGACCGTTTCTCGAAGCTTCAGTTCAAGAACAACCAGATCGTGGTGGTTCAGGAACAAAAGTTCAAGACCAACACTTACAAGGCTCGCAACTATGCTCATGCATGGCTGAACAGTAGCACGCTGCTCATCATCTCTACCGATGGCGAACACAAGAAGGTCATCTGGACCAAGCTGAATGTTGAGGATATGAGCATCATTGCCGAGGGAACGCTCGACATTAGCGTTGCCGAGGGCTATAACGTGTTGACCACCAGCGGTATTGCTGCCTACCGTAAGTCTGACAATACGCTGTTCTACTTCTTCTACAATAAGAAGGAGACCAGCGGAAGCAGTAAGACCACCAACGAGCCTTTCTTCCGCATTGCCGTTGTCGATGCTGAGACCATGAAGGTCAAGCAGGAGATTGTCAATAAAGAGGCTTCTCAGATGACTGGTGGTGCCTATGGCGAACTGCTGCAACAGACAGCTTTCTTCGATGAGAGTGAAAATCTCTATCTCTCTGCGTTCACTGGAAAGATTGGTAGTCTGCTTCGTATCAAGAAGGGCGAGTTCGACTTTGAGGCAGGCTACAATGCCTTCCCTGAGGCCAAGGGTAAACTGTTGACGGTTCAGTATCTGGGCAACAACAAGGCACTGGCTTATTCTGGTGATGCCTCTATTGGTACTTCTATCGACACTTACGCCTACTATTATTCTATCATCAATCTGGCTACGAAGACGAGTACCCGTCTGCAGTACAAGGGTGAAGACCTGCCTATGAGTGGTGGAAGTTTCTCGCAACGTTCTTGCTTCAACCCTGCCGAGAACAAGGCTTTCTTTGGTGTTGATGCCGAAAACTCACAGCCGAAGATTTATATCTATCATGTTGCTACGGATCAGGTGACGCTTGGTGCTAAGGTAGCTGAGGGTTACTATTTCGAGCAGATTCGTTACTTCGAGCGATAATATAATAGTTCGTATGAATAGAAGCACCGATGCCGTGACGTTCCTCTCGTTAGGTCCTGGCGACCCAGAGCTGCTGACGCTGAAAGCCGTTCGACTGCTCCGCGAGGCTGACGTAGTGATGATTCCTGCCACACAGGGTAGTGATGGACAAGTTTCGTCGCGAGCCCAGACAATTATCGCTGAGTGGGTGGCTGAGGAACAGATGCATCTTTATCCGCTGCCCATGAGTAAGAATCGCGAGGCTGCACTCCAGACTTACGACACGATGGTCAACGATGCTGCAGCATTGTTCCGTGAGGGCAGACGTGTCGTCATTGCCGTCGAGGGCGATGTCAGCATCTATGCTTCTATTCATTACGTGTTGTGTAAACTCCAAGCCGATGGTATTCCTGTGGCACAAGTCCCAGGAATACCTTCTTTTATTGCTGCCGCCGCGATGCCCGACCTGTCGCTCGTCAGTCAGCAGCAGCGACTCGTCGTGTTGCCTGGCGATGCCGATGTAGCAACACTTCAACAGCTGCTCGAAACCCAACATGTGGTCGTCGTTATGAAGCTATCGCAATGTGCCGATGCCGTGAAGGAATTCCTTCGCCAACATTCCAATGCTGAGTGTCATTATTTCGAGAACGTCGGTACCACCGAGGCGTACCATACGTCAGTGAGTGACGAGATTTTGTCTCGTCATATCCCTTATTTCTCACTTTGTATCTTATTTCCTGCTTGAGTTTGCAAAATATTTCGTACTTTTGCAGTCGTGAAGCACGCATTCCTCATAGCAGCACCCCATAGTGGCTCGGGCAAGACAACGATTGCCCGGGGACTGATGGCGTTGCTTCGGAAGAAAGGCTACGCCGTGCAACCCTTCAAGTGCGGACCAGACTACATCGACACGAAGTTCCATGAGGCGGTCTGCGGGTGTCCCAGCATCAATCTGGATACCTTTATGGCAACACCGGAGCACGTCCGTAACCTGTTTGCCTATTACGGCAACGATGCTGATATTTGCATTGTCGAGGGCATGATGGGACTGTTCGACGGTTACGACCGCGACAAGGGCTCCAGTGCCGAGATAGCCCGTGCACTCGATATTCCCGTGGTGTTAGTGGTCGATGCCAAGAGTGCTGCTTACTCGATGGCGCCGCTGCTCTATGGCTTTACCCATTTCTCATCATCCCTCAACCCTCAGCCTTCAGCCCTCAACCCTCTGAAGATTGCCGGTGTTATATTTAATAAGGTGGGCTCCGAACGTCACTTCCAGATGTTGCAGCAGGTATGCAGCGACTTGCAGATCCGTTGCTTCGGCTATCTGCCCAAACGTGCTGAATTGGAGCAGGGCAGCCGCTATTTAGGACTCGACTTCAGTTCTCGTCCTGAGACCAAGGCACTCGTTGAAAGTCTGGAACAGCATGTCGATTGGCGAGGACTATGCGGACTGTCCGTCCGGACTATGCGGACTGCTCGTCCGGACTATGCGGACTGTCCGTCCGGACTATGCGGACTCAGAGCGTTGATAGCCCGCAACGACGAGTCGTTCTCGTTCCTCTATCAGGAAACCATCGATGCGTTCAAGAAGGTACGCTACTTCGACCCCGAAACCGACGTGCCTACGTTTGAAGATATCGACTTGCTTTATCTTCCCGGCGGCTATCCCGAAAAACATCTCGATGCTTTGGTGCGCAACGAAGCGTGTCGCCAAGCCATTAAGACGTTTGCCGAACAGGGTGGGCGAGTGGTGGCCGAGTGTGGCGGCATGATGTATCTTTGTCAAAGCATCAAGACCGATGAAGGCTCTTACCCCATGTGTGGCGTTCTTCCCTATAGCATTACCGCTCGACTGCAAGACCGCAAGCTCTCTTTAGGTTACCGCCGCTTCATGCTCGATGGTCTGGAGTATCGCGGTCACGAGTTTCACTATACGCAGTTTGAAAGGGGCACGCAGGAACCCTTCCAAAATGAAGGGGAACAGACGGCTGCTCAAGTGTATAACGCCAAGGGCGAGCCGGTCGCCACTCCCGTCTTTAAATATAGGAACGTGCTGGCGAGTTATACCCACATCTATAGGCCCTCCCTTGGGGAGGGTCGGGGTGGGCCTCTTTCTCCCTCCCTTGGGGAGGGCAGGGGTGGGCTCTCTCCCCTCATGTTTGCCGGAACGGGCAGTGACGTTGGCAAGAGCATTGTCGCTGCTGCCTTCTGTCGCATCTTCCGTCAGGACGGCTATCACCCTGCGCCGTTCAAGGCACAGAACATGGCGCTGAACTCCTACGCCACACCAGAAGGTCTTGAGATTGGTCGTGCCCAAGCGGTACAAGCCGAGGCAGCGGGTATTCCCTGTCATACCGACATGAACCCTCTGCTGCTGAAGCCCAACTCCGACCATACCTCACAGGTGGTGCTTCACGGCAAGCCCATCGGCAATAAGGATGCCTACGACTTCTGGCGCGAAGGCCGCGTGCAGCGAGACGAAACCTCGCATTCTCCCATCCCTTCGGGAGGGGTTGGGGGTGGGCTCTCTATCGACTTCCGCCATGAAGTCTGCGCAGCCTTCGACCGCTTGGCGGCAAAGTACAACCCCATCGTGATGGAAGGGGCAGGCAGCATTGCCGAAATCAACCTGAAAGACCGCGACCTGGTGAACATGTCGATGGCTCGCCATGCTGGTGCCAACGTCATCCTGGTGGGTGACATCGACCGTGGTGGTGTCTTCGCCTCCGTCTATGGCAGCATCATGCTGCAGTCGCCCGAAGACCGCCAGCGCATCAAGGGCATCATCATCAATAAGTTCCGGGGCGACATGCGTCTCTTCGATGAAGGACGCCGCATGCTGGAAGACCTTTGTGGCATTCCCGTCTTAGGCGTCATTCCATATTTTAAGGACATCTATATCGAGGAGGAGGACAGCGTGGCTTTAATGGAAAAGGTAAAAGTGAAAAGTGAAAAATCGGCTACCGCAGAGGTCAATGTCGCTGTGGTCTTGTTGCGCCACATTTCTAACTTTACTGACTTTAATGTTCTTGAGCGCGACCCGCGCGTGAACCTTTATTATACTAATAATACGAAAGACATCGAAGAGGCTGACGTCATTATCCTGCCTGGCACGAAAGCCACGCTCGACGACCTGTTGGAGTTGCGCCGCAACGGTTGTGCGCAGGCTATCCAGCGTGCCCATCGCAATGGCAAGACCATCGTCGGCATCTGTGGCGGTTATCAGATGTTGGGACAGACCGTCAACGACCCCGATGGCATCGAGGGCAACATTCCTTCCTTGCCGGGTCTCGGTTTGCTGCCCATCCACACCACGATGACTCCTGAGAAGACCACTCGTCAGGTGTCCTTTGAGTTCAATGGAGAGACGTGTCAGGGCTACGAAATACATCAGGGTGTCAGCGATACCGACCAAGCCATTCTGGAAACCGACCATTGCATCGGTACCTATATTCATGGCTTCCTCGACAATGCCCCCGTTATTGAGCACCTTTTAAGGGAAAAGTTAAAAATGAAAAATGAAAAATTTGCTACCGCACTCAGCAATGCCGACTTCAAGGAACAGCAATATGATAAACTGGCTGCTCATGTGCGGCAGTATGTCGATATGGAGAAGGTTTATGAGATATTAAGGAGTTAAAGGAGTTAAGAAGTTAAGAAGTTAAGAAGTTAAGGAAATGATTAAAGGTCACGGCGACGACGCTTACCAATATACGCACATCGAGTCCGACTTCTCGTCGAACATCTGTGTAGGACGCAGCCATCAGCTGCTGATGGGTTATCTGGCTTTACACTCTGAGCTGTTGAGCCATTACCCCGAACCTGAGGCATGGTCGCTGGAGCGTATAATTGCCGAATACCACGACATCTCTCCTAAGAGTGTCATCGTCACTAACGGTGCTACGGACGCCATCTACCTCATTGCCCAGACCTTCCCCTTCCAGGCGGATATTCCCAGACCTACCTTCAGCGAGTATGAGGATGCCTGCAACATCTTCCCACGAACCGATACGGCACACCGCATGCTGTGGCTCTGCAATCCTAACAATCCTACGGGCGACGTCTATGACCAGTTGATGGTTGACCGCAAGGTGGCACAGTACGACTTGGTGGTGCTCGACCAGTCGTACGAACACTATACCGACCGTTTCGTCATGAATCCACGTTGGGCAGCGCGGTTGCCTAACCTCATCCAGATACACTCCTTCACCAAGACCTACGGAGTGCCAGGGTTGCGGTTAGGATATATCACTGCCAACGAAGTGCTGACAGACCTGTTGCGTCAGTATCTTCGTCCTTGGAGTGTGTCGGCGCTCGCCATCGAGGCGGGTAAGTTCCTGATGAGCGACAGCAGTCTTCGTTGCGAACCCAACCTCAACGAAGCCCAGCGACTGCGCGACCAATTGTCGCAAATTGACGGCATCCTGACGCAAGAGACCTGCACCAACTTCCTGCTGTGTCAGTTTGAAAACAATCTGCGCGCTGCCGACCTGAAGGACTATTTGGCTCGTGAGCACCACCTGTTGATTCGCGACGCTTCGAACTTCCGGGGACTGACGCCTCGCCACTTCCGTGTTGCTGCACAGACACCAGCAGAGAACGATGCGCTGGTGGCGGCTATTAAGCAATATGTAAGATGTATGATGTAGGATGTATGAGGTAAGAGGTAAGATGTGAGATGGAGATGGTGATAATTTTACTCATAGCGGTGGCTCTCGACTGGTGGTTGGGCGACCCTGCATGGTTGCCGCATCCTGTTGTCGGCTTCGGCAAGATGATAGCCTTTGGCGAGCGTCATCTCAATAAGGGGAGCCATCGCATGGCGAAGGGTGTCGTTCTGGCTGTGTCGTTGATAGTCCTGGTCTATGTCCTCACTTGGCTCGTGCTTTCGTTACTCCCTCCCTTGGGGAGGGTTGGGGTGGGCATCGTTCTCGTCTTCTTCTGTCTTGCCGGCACCACACTTATCCGTGAGGTTCGTGAAGTATTCCTTGCTCTCGACCGCTCCTTGGAGGAGGGTAGGGCGCAGGTGGCTCGCATCGTCGGTCGCGACACCTCCGAGCTCTCTGCTCAGGAGGTGCGTACTGCCGCCCTTGAGACCTTGGCAGAGAACCTCAGCGACGGCGTCATCGCCCCCATGTTCTGGTATCTTGTGTTAGGCATTCCGGGTATGTTGGCGTATAAGATGGTCAACACCCTCGACTCGATGATTGGCTATAAGACCGACCGCTATCGTGAATTTGGCTGTTGGGCAGCACACATCGACGATATTGCCAACTATATCCCCGCCCGCCTTACCGCCTTGTTGATGATAGCCCACCCCTGGCCCCTCCCCAAGGGAGAAGAAGTGAATAGCGCAAAAGGGCGCTGTTCTTTGTTTCGCTTCGTCTGGAAGTACGGTCGCCGTCATGCTTCTCCTAACAGCGGCTATCCCGAGGCAGCCCTTGCGGGCATCCTCGACTGTCGTTTCGGTGGTCCTCACTATTATTTCGGCGAACTCTTCGACAAACCCTACATCGGCACCAACGACCGCCCCCTGACCACCGCCGACATGCACACTGCCGTCCGCGTCAATCGCACGGCAGAAGTGCTGATGGTTGCGATAGTGGTTGCTGTGGGGTGGGCGATATGGGCTTGATGGGCAACTTGCTACGAAACAAAACCCAATAAAGCGCCTATTCCACTTTTTTTCTACTTTTTATTTGGTAGTTTACTAAATAATGTCTATCTTTGCACTCGAATTTGCGGAAAGGATCCGCAGATATGGCTTTAATTCCCAGACGAACTACCACCTCGAATCGGAATTTTAAGAGCAAACAAACAACTCGTTGGAGTGTGCACCTTTTGTGTGCAGGCTTCTTCATACGAGTTGTTAGGTTGTGGTAGACCTGTCTGGGAGTATGAGGGTCTGCGCACAACTTGTTTATAGAGTTAGTACAGGCCTCGTGAGTTGGGAAACTCTAATTAAGTATTAACTATATAAATAACAAACAACATTATGAAAAAACTACATTTATTAAAAACAATGCTCTTACTATGTGCCCTGATAGTAGGAAGCTCGAGTGTTTGGGCAGAAAGTGTAACAATTTCCCCTACCCAAGCATTAAACGATGGTGGAGTTGACCCCCATTACCATAGTCTGTGCTAAAGGTTCTGGATCGTCAAACCCAGCAATAAGCAGTGGACAATTGCGCTTGTATCAAGCTGCAAGTGGCAAAACTACAGGTAATACAATTACATTTAGCTCGGAGAAAGTAATCACATCGATAGTTTTTACTTTTGCTAATAATATGACTGCTGATAATGGTGTTTTTAGTGAAGGATCATACGATTCTAATACTTCCACTTGGTCTGGATCTACTAACTCCGTTACACTGACAGTTACAGGAACAACTACTGGCACACGCATTTATATAACTGCAATGACTGTATATTATGAAGATGCTTCTCCCAAGACCGCTACGACTACCACCATTGATTATTCAGGAATAAGAACAGACCGCAAAGGTGGAGATGCAGCTGGTACACTGAGTGCATCTGTGACAGAAACTGTAGGAGGTGCTGCAGTGGATGGTGCTGTTGTTACTTGGGAGTCAAGCGTCAAGGGCGTAGCAACCATCAATGAATCAGGCGCTGTAACTCTTGTTGCCCCAGGCACAACTACAATTACTGCAAGTTATGCAGGCAATAGCACTTACGCTAAATCATCTGATACTTACGAACTGGTAGTAACTGACACACGAGCTGCCGCAGATCTTAGCTATGGTTTTAGCGAACAGACTATTCATGTAGGACAAGTACACGAAGCTTTTACCTTAAGCAATCCTAATAGTTTGGCAGTTACTTATTCAAGCAATAATACTGCTGTTGCTACAGTTGATCCCTCAACTGGAGCAGTGACGGGTGTTGCTGAAGGCTCTGCTACCATCACAGCTGCTTTTGCAGGTAATGATGACTATAAAGCAGGTCAAGCCTCTTATACTCTGAATGTTGACGTAAATTCTGGTTTGGACCCCGTAGGACCTACAAATTTACCAGGCAGATTTGTAAAGGTGACGAGCACTGAAGACATTACTGATGGAGACTACTTGATTGTTTATGCGACAGGAGGCGTTGCCTTTAATGGTTCACTTTCTACATTGGATGCTACAGAGAATACTATTTCTATTTCATTTGAAGACGATGGTAGCATTACAGAAACAGAGGTAAATAAAGCTGCGGTATTTACCATTGATGTTTCAGCAGGAACTATTCAGAGCTCATCAGGTTATTACATAGGTGTAACCTCATATGGTAATGGCTTGAAACAATCTGCTAGTGAGGACGCTTATTTAAATTCTTTTGCTATTAACAATTCTGGAAACGTAGAAATTACGGCTACATTTGCTACTGGTACTATGTATCTGAATTATAATTCTGACAGTAATCAGAAACGCTTCAGATATTATAAGGACGGCAGTCAGAAAGCTATTCAGCTCTATAAATATGTTGAAGGTGTTGAGGAAAACACTTTCGATGTAACAGTTGGTGCTGCAGGCTGGAAAACTATTGTTACCAATGCCAATGCCACTCTACCGTCAGGCATCAAGGCATATATCGTAACTAACAGCAATACAAACAGCGCCAGATTAACGGAGAAAGCATCACTGAAGGCAAACACTCCGTATCTGTTGGAAGCCACACCTGGAGACTATACACTGACAGTCACAGACACCCCTGAAGAACCGACAGGTAACCTATTGCAGATTAGTAACGCTTCAACAACGAATGGAGTTTATGTCTTAGGTAATGTTGAAGGTGTAGGTTTCTATAAGTGGACAGGAGGTTTATTGGGTGCCGGACGTGTTTATTTGCCCGCACCTGATTCTGATGCCCGTGAGTTTCTTAGCTTCGACTTTGAGGGCGAAACGACCGCCATTAGCGATGTAAGAGGTCTGAAGTCTGATGTAAGAGGTGAGTTCTTCAACCTCAATGGTCAGCGCGTGGCTCAGCCTTCAAAGGGTCTGTATATTGTGAACGGAAAGAAAGTAATGTTTAAATAAAGGGAGGAGAAAATGAATATGAAAAAGACATATATGAATCCAACTCTTGAAGTGGTAGTGCTAAAATTGAATCAGTCGATATTGACCAATTCTTTAGGAGTAGACGAGAGTAAGCAAATTCAAAATACTGGAGACTTGCTCGGTCGTGACTTCGACTTTGACGAAGACGAGTACTAAGAAGACCCACCCCCGACCCCTCCCTGCATAAGGAGGGGAGGAGGAATGAACTGAGAAAATAAGAAATATTAAGGGCCATTGAAACACGACACCGTGAGGTGTGAAGGGCCCTTTTCATAATATTATATTAGTTATTTATGTGAATAGGTCGTTCTTTATGGCGTCGTGATGATGCGCAAGGCCTATTGTAGTTAAAAGGTACACAGCGGTATTAACGCCGTTGTGTACTTTTTGTTTTTGACTTGGTTTAAACACAGAGACACAGAGATACAGAGATTTTTTGTAAGCTTACCGATAAACTACAGTTTTTTGGCTGTCCCCCTCATTTTGGTGGCAAGAATCTTCTGAAACACCGATAGACAAAGGGATTGAAGGCATGAGGGGGATGCGCCAAATCCCCCTCATCTCTGTCACATATCCCTCTCATTTGGATGTTGGGGAGCGGTCGATTTTTATGAGGGGGTCATGAGGGGGATATGTGACGGATTAAGCCTATCCCCCTCATCGCTGAAACGCCCTGTATATCGGCGTTCCAGGAGATTCTTGCCCAAAATGAGGGGGTTGCGACGAAAGTTTAAGGCTGCGATTAAGCGAGAGCAATGGTGCTTGCACCGATTGCCGAGCGTGAGCAGGCTCGATACGAAGTATCAAAGTTTAAGGCTGCGATTGAGGAGAGTAGGTTTCGCGGGCGACGAGAAGTACTCTCGCAGGCGACGAGCCGTACTCTCGCGGGCATCGAAACGGCACTTCGAGGCCGTCGAAACGTAACTTGTCGGCCGTCGAAACGGCACTTTGTCGGCGTCGAAACGGCACTTTCGTCAGCCGCATCAGAGAATGGAGAGGTCAGAAGTACTTCGTGATCTTGGCGTTGTCGAAATTGTTCATCTCGTTCATCATGCGAACGGCAGAATCGACGATGGGGAAGGTGCAAAGGGCTCCCGTGCCCTCGCCAAGGCGCAGACCTAAATGCAGCAGCGGACGGGCATGGACAATGTCGAGCATGCGCTGATGACCGCTCTCGTCGCCGCAATGGGTGAATATCATATAATCCTGAACGGCAGGATAGAGACGAATGGCTCCGATGGCACATGCCGTCATGATGAAACCATCTACCAACACGACAAGGTGTTGCTCGGCAGCACGCAGCATGGCACCAATGGCAGCAATCATCTCGAAACCGCCGAAGTGGCGGAGGGGTGATTGAAAGTTGAGAGTTGAGAGTTGAGAGTTGAGAGTTCTCTCTTCGAGAGTGTGGCGTTGCGAAGAAAGATGAGAGTTTTTAAAGTTATCCACCGCTTTACGGAGGACTTCGTACTTATGGCGGATGCCTGGCGTGTCGAGACCGGCACCGGCACCGATGCACTCCTCCAAGGGAATGTTGCCAAAGAGGTGCATCCAGATGCTGGAGGGCGACGTGTTGGCAATGCCCATCTCGCCAATGCTCAGCACACGGCAGCCCTCGCTGATGCAGTCATCGACTAAATCGACGCCCACTTGTATGGCGCGGTCGAACTCTTCCTCGCTCATGGCAGGCTCGTAGAGGAAGTTCTTCGTGCCACGGGCAATCTTGCGGTCGAGGATGCCTTCCACACCGCTTAGGTCGTAATCGACACCCACATCGACGATGCGCAGGTGGAAACCGTGCTGTCGGCAGAACATGTTGACACCGCCGCCGCCACGGGTGAAGTTGAGCATCTGCTGCCACGTCACCTCACGAGGACTGACGCTGACACCCTCGCGCTCTATGCCGTGGTCGCCGCCTAACAGCAGGTGGCAGGGATGTGCCGTACTGGGTTCTAACGTCTGCTGGATGAGACACACCTGCATGGCGAGTTCCTCCAGTCGTCCCAAGGAACCCTTGGGCTTGTTCAGGTTGTCAATCTTTTCTTGTATCGCTGACTGCAACGACTTATCAACCGATTGTATGCTAAATTCTTTCATCCTTATAACCTATAACCTCTAACCTTTAACCTTTAACCCTTAACCCTTAACCCTAATTTCTATGCCGCTGACCATGAGGATGACCTCGTCGGCACGGGCAGCAACGTATTGGTTCATCCATCCCTGCAGGTCGGCAAAGTGGCGCTGCATGGCATTGTCGCTGACACCGCCCATACCTATCTCATTGGTTACGAAGATATAGGTAGCATCGTGGCGCGTGAAGGCGTCGAACTCCGCCTTTGCCACCTCTAACGAACGATTCGTATCTTCGCCATGCTGGAAGAAGATGTTGGTGAGCCACAGCGTCACGCAGTCGATGACGGCCACACGCCCAGTGAGATCGTGACGACTCAGCAACTGCTCCTCCTCGATGTTGGTCCATTGCGAACCTCGGCGCTCCTGATGACGACGTACACGCTCACGGAACTCGTCATCCCAGACTTTCGCCGTGGCTAAATAGACGGGATGCTCGCTCAGGCTGAGTGCCAGTTGCTCTGCCTTCTCACTCTTTCCTGAACGCTGACCGCCGGTAATGAGTATGATTCTTTTCATAATGCGCAAACAACAAGATAAACAGTCAGTTCCACTAACAGGCACACCGCTCCGCAGCAGTCGCCGGTATATCCTCTCAGCCTATTCCAGATGAGTAGGTAGAGCAGGTACATGACCAGACAGGGAATGAACACCAACAGCTCCCAATGGACATGGGTGAGATACACATAACCCGCCACGGGCAGCAGACCTTGCAGCGCCAAGCTGATGCCTGCCCGCCAATCCATGCGGCGATAGACGGTCTTGTTCTTTGCCTCCTCTTCCGTCCGTGCGTATGGCATCATCATAATGAGCTGTGCCGTCACCATCTTGGCGAAAGGGTCGGCCATAGCGACGGTCAGTGCTGCCGTCAGAGGCGTCATGGAGCATAGCGCCATCACCAAGAGCAGTTCGTACATCACGAGACCTAATACACCATAGGTGCCGATGTGCGAATCCTTCATAATGGCCAGTATTCTGTCGCGGTCTTTGCCACCACCGCCGAAGCCGTCGAGGAAGTCGGCCAATCCGTCTTCGTGAAGAGCTCCTGTCACCAACAGGCGAACGACGACAGCCAGCACGACGGCGACGAGGTAAGGCATCACCATGCTGCCGAAATAGAGTGTTGCCGCCATGATGCCTCCCGTTATCCACCCCGCCAAGGGCCAGTGTTCTACCACGGACTTGTAACAAGCTCGTGGCGGTTCGTGCAGTCGCCAGAAAGGCAGTCGCGTGAAGAAGATGAGTGCCGCCCAAATACGGTCGTACCAATGGGTCTGGTCAATATTTATCTCCATATATTCTGTTTTTGTTTGCAAAAGTACAAAAATAATTTGTAACTTTGCAAACTGTAACGAGTAAAAGACGAAAGACGATGAAGAAATTATCTATTTATCTGTTGGCAGCGATGGTGCTCTGCTCCTGTGCAGGACGTAGCGGAAAGGCGGTGGCAGACGGTGACAACGACGCTGATGCCGACTCTCTGGCAACCATCCAAGTGAAGTATGCTACAGGCTTTAGTGTCCGCGACTCTGCCGGTGTGCGCCTATTGAAGATTGGCAAGAAAGACCGCTTCGCACTGGTGCTTAGTCAGGAAGTGTCGGTGCCCGAGGGATATACAAAGGTTGTGGTACCTATCCAGCGCACCATCTGCATGACGTCGCTGCAACTGTCGAACTTTACCATTCTCGGAGCACACGACGTGGTGAAGGGTATTACGAGTACGAAGAATCTGTTCAACAAGGATATTCGCCAAAGGGTGGAGGACGGTCGCATCGTGAAGATTGGCATGGAGGGCGAGTTCGATACCGAGCTGGTGCTTGCAGCAAACCCTGACATAATCTTTATATCTCCCTTTAAGCGTGGCGGTTACGATGCGATAAAAGAAACGGGCATCACGCTGGTACCTCACTTGGGATACAAGGAACTGAATCCGTTAGGACAGGCAGAATGGATCAAACTGGTGGGCATGTTCATTGGCGAGGAACGAAAGGCCAATGAGGTGTTCAACGGTATCGAGCAGCGTTACAACGACTTGAAGGAAAAAGCCAGTCAAGTGGCAACACGCCCGACGGTGACGAGTGGTGAGATGCACTATGGTACCTGGCGTGCCGTGGGTGGCAAGAACTATCTGGCACAGATATTCCGTGACGCTGGTGCCGACTATGTTGTCAACGACGACGAGGAAGCTGGTGAGAATCTGGAGTTTGAGAAGATGTACGCCTTGTCAGCACATGCCGACTACTGGCGCATCCTCAATGCCTTCCCGGGCGAATTCAGCTACGAAACGCTAAAGGCCTCCGAGCCGCGTAATGCCTTGTTCAAGGCTTTCAAGGAGCGCAAGGTTATCTATTGCAACATGAAGCAGACGCCGTATTACGAGATATCGCCCGTAGAACCGGACGTGCTGCTGAAGGACTTCGTCGCCATCTTCCATCCCGAACTGGTGGAGAAGGACTATGAGCCTCATTATTATCGTCTTTTGAAGTAAACGAACGATGTTCAGCGGTCAATACTCTGGGTTGAAGATGCTGTCGCTGCTGGCAGCCATTGTGGTGCTGGTGGTGGTGAACCTGCTGTTGGGCACGGTCAGTATTCCCATGCCTGAAGTGTGCCGCATCCTGATAGGCGAGGGGAGCAACGAGATATGGACGAACATTGTGATCAGCAGTCGTCTGCCACAGACGCTGACGGCTATCGTCGCAGGAGCAGGACTGGCGGTCAGCGGTCTTCAGATGCAGACGGTATTCCGCAATCCCCTGGCAGGACCTTCGGTGTTGGGCATCAGCAATGGATCGGCACTGGGTGTTGCCTTCGTGGTGCTGTTGTCCGGCAGACTGGGTGGTGTTGCCCTGTCGCAGTTAGGCTATTGGGGCGAAGCAGCTATGTCGGTAGCCGCCATCGTAGGAGCGCTGGCTGTGTTGCTGCTCATCATGTGGGTGGCACAAAAGGTGAAAGGCAATGTCACCTTATTGATAATAGGTGTCATGATAGGCTATTTGGCAAACGCCATCATCGGAGTGCTGAAGTTTCTCGCTCCCGAAGAGGACGTGAAGGCGTTCGTCGTTTGGGGCTTGGGCTCGTTCTCGCGTGTCAGCGGCGACGAGATGATGCTCTTCGTGGTGCTGATGTGTGTCCTGCTGCCGCTGGCTTTCCTCTTGGTAAAGCCGCTGAACCTGCTGTTGCTGGGCGACCGCTATGCCGCTAACTTGGGTCTGAACATCAAGCGCAGCCGCATGCTGGTCATCATTTCGTCAGGCATCTTGGTAGCCATCGTTACGGCATACTGTGGACCGATTATGTTCATTGGTATGGCGGTGCCGCATCTGGCACGTAGTCTTTTCCGCACCAGCGACCATCGCATCCTGATGCCTGCTACGGCATTGTGCGGTTCTGTGCTGGCATTGGTGTGTAACCTCATTGCCCGCATGCCCGGCTTTGAAGGGGCCTTGCCCGTCAATAGCGTCACCGCACTGGTGGGTGCTCCCATCATTGCTATGGTCATCTTCCAGCGTCGCAAACGTGACGACGTGATGGAGTAAGCTATAAGATATTGCTGATTTCGCTGAGTCGGTTGACAACAAACGTGGGAGCCTGTCCTTCGTCACCTATCTCCACCTGCCAACGATTGAAGAGCAGGGCGTCGATGCCAGCGTTCAAGGCTCCCCGAATGTCGGTATTCAGGTTGTCGCCAATCATGAGCGTGGTCTCTATGTTAGCTCCCGACACTTTCAAGGCGTAGTCGAAGAAAGCCTTGGAAGGCTTGTTGTAACCAGCATCCTCACTCAGAATAATCGTATCGAAGTAATCCTTCAATCCGCACGCTGCCAACTTCTTATACTGCACCTCATGGAAACCATTGCTCGTCATGTGCATGCGGTAGCCTTTCTTCTTGAGGTCGGCCATCAGCTCATGGGCACCGTCAATCACTCCGGGTTTGTTGGAACAGAAGTCTAAGAAGCGGTCGCTCATCTCCAGACAGAGTTCCTTGGTGACTTTCAGGTCTTTCCCCTCAGACAGCGGACGACGGAAACGTTCCACGATGAGATAGTCGCGCTTGATCTCGCCTCGGGAATAGCGGCTCCACAGGTCGATGTTTGCCTCCCAATAGGCATCGTAAAACACTTGTGGGTCAGCGAAATAGCGCCCCAACTGATAGGTGTCGAAAGTCTCGCGCAAGGCGATGACGGCATTGCCGTAAGTATCGTACAACGTGTCGTCGAAGTCGATGAATAGATCGAAATATTTACGATTTGACAATTTACTATTTACAATTTCCATAGATTTTTCCTTCGTCATTAATGAGTAATATGGTTAGTTCGCCTTTGGGTAGCAACGGTTGGCAATGCGATAGGCAGTGGCGTATCACGGTGTCGGCAAAGGCTTGCTGCTGGTGGACAGGAATCATCTCCCAAAGTTCACGGGCCAGCGTTATCTGACTGATGTCAAGGGTAATGCCGCTTTCGTTCAGCAGTTGTCCAATAAAGTCCTTGTTCATGATAGCCTTGCGGCTGTGGGTGTCGAGATGACCTTGCGCCAACTTCACCGCCTTGCCGAGCATGACGCCAAGGGTAACATTACCGATGTCAAGGTCTGCGGCCATCTTGAGCGTCTCGCCGATGTAGTTGCCATACTCCACAAAGGCCTGTTGCGGTAGCGTAGGGTAGAGTGCCTTTACAAAGCGCTCGCTTTTGCCGCCGCTGTTGATGACGACCCGTGGAGAACCACTCGCCTTCGCCACCTCCATACACTTGCGGATGCTGTCGATGAAAGCTTCTTCCGAGAAAGGCTTGACGATGCCTGACACACCGATAATTGAGATGCCCCCCTCGATACCTAAACGCGGATTGAACGTCCGACGGGCAATCTCTTCACCGTCAGGCACGGAAATGGTAAAGACCCACCCCCGGCCCCTCCCTGTATGGAGGGGAGTGATTAGCTGAGTAAGGTTCTTGCAAATCATCTCACGCGGACCTTTGTTGATGGCGGCTTCACCGGGAGGGTAATCGAAGCCAGGAAGTGTGAAGCGTCCTACTCCTTCTCCGCCTGCAATCACTAACCACTCCCCTCCATGCAGGGAGGGGGCGGGGGTGGGTCTCACCCTTATCTCTATGCCGTTGGTCACGTCTGGGTCGTCGCCCGCCTCTTTGATGCAGTAGGCATAGCCGTCACCATAACCGACAGGTACCGTGATGCTTTCGCCATTGGGCAATAAAACGGGAACCTCGTTGGGCTTTTCTTCTTTCAGCAGTTGAAGTGTAGCTGCTATGGCAGCTGCCGTAGCACAAGTGCCCGTGGTCAGTCCGCTATGCAGAGGATAGAATTCCGGCAGCAGTTTTTCCACTGCCCGTCGCAATCCGTAAGGGCCGTTGACAGTATGGTCAAATGAAAGGTGCGGACGTTTAAGAACAATGATGCGCATATCCTTTTCTTTCGCTGCAGCTATCTTCTCGTTGAATCCGCCACTGACACCGCTTTCCTTCAGTAGGATGGCCTCGGCGTCAGGCAATAGCTCGTCCTCGTAGAAGCATAGCTGGTCGTCCGTAACTCCTTGCTCGTAAGCAAGCAGGAGACTGCTTTCGCGATTCAGAATACGATAGATGACCTTGACGCCAAGCAGTTCCAGCCATTTCAGTTTGCTGATGCTCTGAACGCCTGTGGTGGCAAGAAGAGTATGGATGTTGGTGGGTACTTGTGAGTAGTCGTCTATCCAAGTAAAGCTGGAGTCTCTCGGAGGATAGAGGCGTTCGTAACGGATAACGGGGAGACCTGTAGATGTTGCCACCTGTGCAATCGTCTTATGCAGTTGCGAAGCAAAAGGATGGGCTGCATCAACCATCAGACGAATGTCGTGCTGTTGACAGAAAGCCGTCATGGCCGCAGCATCCATAGCACCATCTATGCGGATACCATGATGTAGGGCAATATCCTGTTCGCCCGTCTTGGTACTATAATAATAAGGTGTGCCAGCCTCTTCCAAGACCTCCACAGCCTTTCGCCCTTCCGTTGTTCCTCCGAATACCAGTATCATGATGGGTCGCCTTGACGGAAGAGGTGAGTGAAATGCTTGTTGTAAAGTTCGGAAAGACCTTCACGATTGTCGATGGCCTCGCCGACGACGAGCATGGTCGTCAGCGTGAGGTGGTTGTCGTGAACTATCTTGGCAAGGTCTTTGAGTACACCACGATAAATCTTCTGGTCGGGCCAGGTGAGATGATAGCAAGCCGCTACGGGAGTGTCTTCAGGGTACTCCATCAGGAGCTCCTTTTGTACGTCGTCAACAATGGATGCACTGAGGAAGATGCACATCGTGCTCTGACTCTTGGCCAACAGGTGCAACTGTTCCTTCTCGGGCATAGGGGTACGGCCTTCACCACGGGTGAGGATGATGGTCTGGCAACGCTCAGGAATCGTAAACTGACTCTGCAACTCAGCAGCAGCTGCGAGGAAAGAGCTGATACCTGGCGTGATGTGATACGACATGCCGTGCAGGTCGAAGAAAGCCATCTGCTCCTGTATGGCACCGAAGATGCAGGGATCGCCAGTATGCAGACGGACAATGAAGTGGCCTTTGTCGTAATGCTCCTTCATCAGGGCACATTGTTCTTCAAGATTCATGTCGGCACTGCTGCGGACAACAGCCCCGGGCTTATGACAAGTAGTCAAAGCCTTAGGCACCAAAGAACCGGCATAGAGTATCAGGTCTGCCTCTTCCAGGAACTTACGGCCGCGTACGGATATCAAGTCCGGGTCACCAGGACCTGCACCGACAATCTCTATATGACCCGTCCTCATCCTCAGATGCTTCTGGGCTATCGCCAAAGCGGCTGTCCAGTGCTTGCCTTTCACCTTGGGAATGATGAGTTTGCCGTTGTCGGAACCAAGGATGGCGGCAGCCTCACAGACACTGGGCGTGCCGACGTGCTTCTGTACGGTGTCGCTGGGATTAGGTACCTCTACGGCAGCTAACTCTTCAGCGGTATAGAACACTACCTCCCTTTCGTATGCTTCCAGTTCGTCAATGAAGGGTTCGTCCTCCTTGACGTCGATGGTGCAGTAGCGGTTGGCGCAGGGCAGCACTCCCAGACGGGCGAACGCTTCGTCTATCTCGTCATAGATGTATTCGTAATCGTCGGGATGATGGGCAAGACCGAAACCTATCGTTCCCACCATCGGCACGAAGTGCAGTTCGAGCATACCTTCCGGTGCGCTGCGGTTGAAGGGCGATACGATGATGAGCAACTCGTATTTCCGAGGGTCGGCCTCGCTGATGTCGTTGATGATGGTGACATGATCAGGTTTGGTAGCCTCCAAGAAGTCAGTACCTTCGTCACGAGCCTCTATTAGCAGGGCGGTCGGTTTGCGGTTGACGAAAGCAAAGATGCAGTCGTTCATATCCTCTATGTCGCTCGCTACAGGCCAATCGAAACGTTGCTCAAAGGTATCGAGTGCCCACAGCCCGGCATTGTCGCTCTGGGTGGTAATGACCTCTCGGGCACCGATAAGAGCTGCAATGTCGCGTGTCAGGTCGTTGGCACCGCCAATATGTCCGGACAATACCGAGATGACGTTCTGCCCCAAGCTGTCGATACAGATGACGGCAGGGTCGGCGTGCTTGTCTTCGATATATGGTGCAATGGTACGGACACAGATGCCCATAGCACCGATGAACACAAAGGCATCGTATTTCTTCCACTCTTTTCCCACGTCCTTGCGTTGGATGATGGTGGCTTTCATTTCTACTGTTAGCTGTGCGGCAATGACGGTGCCGGCTTCACTGATTTGGATAACGGCTATCTTTTGCATTTCAGTATTGTTATTGGATGGTGGTCGTTGAGTTGTATTCTGATAGGTTCCTCTTGTCGGAGTGCCAATGCCTCACAAGCGTCATCCCACAGCTGGCGACTGTCGGTAGTTACCTTGGGTGCTATAACGCTGTTGAAGACGATGATGCCGTCAGGAGCCAAGACGGTGAGTACCTTCTCCATGATGTCCTTCAGTTGCCCCCCATGACCACCGATGAATACGGCGTCAGGATGGGGCAGGGCACTGATGTCCTGCAAAAGGAAGTCGCCTATGTGAATGCTGATGCCGGGAGCTCCAAAGCGGCGGGCATTCTCCTGAATGATGGCTTCGCACTCAGGACGTATTTCGAAAGCCTCGACTTGTAAGTGTGGAAACTGCAAGCGGGCTTCAATGCTGATGCTGCCAGTGCAAAAGCCGATGTCCCAGAGTACGTGCCGGCGGGGCAGGTCAAGGGCTTGCAGTGTTAACAGGCGGATGGGCATCTTGGTAATCATCTTCTCACGACCGTCGAGGAGTGTGAACGCTGCATCAGGAATACCAAATGGTTTGATGCGTTCTGTCTGCTTTTGCAGTATGACGCAATTGGGATGTCCGTAGGTGTCGTGTTCGTCAAAGGTGCTGATGCGCTCGCAGTCTTCATTGCCCAGGTGTTCACCAACCGTCATCAGGTAGTTCGTATAGCCGTACATCGCCATTCGTTGGTGAATGGCATGCGGTGTCTTGACCCTGTCGGTGAGACAACCAATCATCTTCTCGCCATTGATGAGTGCCTCGTCCAGTTTCGCCCAGTCGCGTCCAGTCAGCGATACGACATGCATATCCTGATAAGGAACACACATTCGGTGTGCCAGCATCTGCAGGGAGTTCATCGACGGGAACACACGCATCGTCACGCCACAGCATTCACGCTGCACCGTATTGGCAAAACCAAAGAACAAGGGGTCGCCGGAGGCAAAGATAATCACATGGTCGTAACGCTGATATTGCTCGAAGACTTGTGACAAGGGAACGGTAATGTCTATCCATACAGCATCTGCGGGCAATAGAGGCTGCAAGATTTCATGGTGACGTCTGCCACCGGAAAAGACCTTTCCGTTCTGGATGATAGTGGCGACGTCAGGTGGAAACCATTGCTTCCGACTGTCGCTGATGCCTATGATGTCGCATGTCTTCATAAGTCACGACCGGGTTTTAACTGTTCTGCATCATCGAACGTGAGAATAGCATTGCAGAGTGTTGCTGCCAAATTAGAACCACCCTTGCGGCCTTCGACAATGAGCTTGGGAATATCTTTGAAGGGTTTTACCATGTGCTTGGATTCGCGGACATGGACAAAACCAACAGGAGCAGCGATGATACCTGCGGGATGAGCCTTGCCTTTGCGGATGAGAGCACATAGTTCCATGAGTGCTGTGGGTGCGTTACCGAAAACAAAGAGTGCATCGGGGTGTTCTTCTACGGCGAGGCGAATGCCGGCTTGTGTGCGCGTGATGTTGTTGGCAGTGGAAAACGCTGCCACACGGTCGTCGTTCAGATAGCACTTGGCCTCTATGCCGAGACGGCTTAATGCTCCCTTGCGAATGCCGCTGGTCACCATCGTTACATCACTGATGATGGTTCGCAACGTTCCGTCCTTCACCTTCTGATAGAGTGTTTCCACTGCACCTTCGTCGGTATAGAGGATTTCCTCCATATCGAAATCGGCCGTCGTGTGGATGGCGTGCAGCAGTGCCCATAAGTGTCCTAAGGGATAATCCTGACGACGAAGCTCGCTCTTGATGGTTCGGAACGACTCCATCATAATCTGCTGACCAGGCTTTTCGGCGACAGAATCGTCGGACACCGTTTTATAATAGCCACGTGGGGTGATGAACTTTCCGTTATCGACGTACGACTGCGAGTTGCCGATGAGGATGACGGTGAACATATCCACATCTTCAGGGTCGAAGGCTCCTAAGGTTGTTATCTTTACTTCTTGCTCTTCTCGACCGGCTTGACGTACATATCCCACCGGTGTCTCTGCGCTTCGCTCTTGCAGGAAGAGCTCTTGCAGGCGGTAGAGTTGCCAGTAGCGGTCGTGCGACTTGGGATTGTAAATGGCCGTAACGAAATCGCCAACAGCAGCAGCTTCTATTCGGCGCTCTATGACCTGCCAGGGTGTCATCAGGTCGGATAGAGAGATGATGCACATATCGTGACCGATGGGAGCTCCTAACAGTGAGGCGGCTTTCTGGAAGGCGCTGATGCCCGGCAGGGTGATGACCTCAATGTCAGCAGCATTGCTGACCACAGTGGAATCGCTGGCGATGCGCTGACGTTTCATCTCGTAGATGAGGGGAGCCATACCGTAGATGCCTGCATCGCCACTGGAAATGACTACGACGGTTTTTCCTTGTTCGGCCAAAAGGAAAGCCTCCCTTGCGCGCTCGCGTTCCTTTTTCATACCTGTGTCAATACATGAACAGCCGGGTTTGATGTAGGACTCGATGAACTGGAAATAATATTTATAGCCAACAATGGCATCCGCCTGTTGTACAGCTTCCAATACTGCGGGGGTGATGTCTTCCTTGCTGCCAGGACCGATGCCTGCTATGATGATTTTTCCCATAATGGTTGTTTTGATGATTTTTATGTTGTGCCCTTGAGCTTCTTGAGTCTTCGCTTGGGTTCAGGAGCGTCAGGATAGAGTTCCAGTGCTTTCTCGTAGTTGCGGATAGCCGCTTCCGTCATGTGCTCTGCCTCACACTCTTTGCCTAACAGAGAGTACTCTGCTGAAAGGCGCTTGAGCAGTTTCTCGCGTCGCTTGATTTCCTGTTCCAATTGCTGCTTCTCGTCCTGCAACTTATTGATAACGCCTAACTTCCTGCGAATGTAGCGTTGCACCTCCGGTCGCTCAATGTCGTAACGGGAGTGGATAGCCAGGAAGAAGTTCTTGAGGAAAGCGTCGAAGTCCTGACGGTCGAAAGCTTCTACGGCATCGTGGTATTCTTTGTCGGCCTTGCTCTCAAAGATGGCCTGTCGCATCAGTTTTCCGTCATTGTATTTACGGGCAAAGGCCACCACCTCTGGTCGTACGAAGATATCAGCACGACGGATGGGTTCTTCTAAAATGATACCTTTCAATGACGAACAGCGTGACAGTGCCACGTAGGTCTGTCCACCTGCAAAGGCGCCCCCACCGGAGAAGTCAATCTTCACTTGCCGGAACGTCAGTCCCTGGCTCTTGTGTACGGTGATAGCCCAAGCCAAACGTAGGGGGAACTGCTTGAAAGTGCCGAGGAGTTCCTCTTCTATCTTCTGCTCCTTTTCATTAAAGGTATAGCGCATGTTTTCCCACACTTCACATGCCACATCGTATTCGTGTCCGTCTTCATCGACTACTCCGATGATGCCTTCTTCTTCGTCAATGCCTATCACCACGCCAATGGTGCCGTTTACCCAGCGTTTCTCCTTGTCGTTCTTGGTGAATATCACCTGAGCACCCGGCTTGACCTCCAGCTCCATGGGAGCGGGTAGGGATGTCAGGGGGAAGTCTCCTTGGATGGTTCCCTTGAAGATGCTGGCAGCTCCGTCTAACTGTTGCAGTTGCTGGTCGTTGATGTAATCGACGGTGTCGTGACGGGTGGCGAGGGTGATTTGGAAACCGTTGTTTTTGCCGACGGGTGAACCGTCGGTCACGGTGGCGCGGCTGTTGATGGCTTGAAGGTCGGCATCGGTGGCAGCATTCTCACGGATACGATCGAGAATGGCAATGAAGTCGCTGTCGGTTTGCCGATACACCTTGCGCAGTTCTACACTGACCAGCTGCATCTGTTCCCAAACCTTCGCAGAGAAGAAGTATGCGGAGGCATAGAAAGGTTGCATCAGTCGCCATTCGTCTTCCTTGACGACGGGTTCAAGTTGGAAGATATCACCTACCAGCAACAGTTGCTTGCCACCAAAAGGTTCACGCATGTTACGACAGTAGATGCGTAGCAGACGGTCGATGAAGTCGATGATGTCCGCACGTACCATAGATATCTCATCGATGATGATGAGTTCCAGTTCACGTAGCAACTTGATGAGGTCGTTGTTGTATTTGAGCGTCTTGCGGATGTTGCGGACATTGTATCGCGAGTCGTTGGGCAACAACGGATGGAAGGGTAGCTTAAAGAAGGAGTGCAAAGTCTGGCCTCCGGCATTGATAGCGGCAATACCGGTCGGAGCCAGAATAACCAACTTCTTCTTGGTGTGTTGTGCGACATACCGCAGGAACGTAGATTTACCCGTCCCCGCCTTTCCTGTCAGGAAAAGCGAGCGGCGCGTATATTCGATGATTTGCAGCGCCTGTTGCCATTCCTTGTTGTCCAGGTCCAACTGCTCTGTGTTCATTCCGTCTTGTGTTCTTCCGCAACAGGAGTGCTTGTCGCTGTAGTTGTTGCTGTTGCTGCACCTTCAGCAGGTACGACCCCTTCGATAGCGGGTTGTTCCACCTGTATGGAGTCAGAGTCGCTGACAGCCTTGAAGTAGCCGCCACAGTTGTACTGGTTGGCAGGGATGTCAACAGGTGCCTTGAACTTGGCGTGATAGTGTCTGAAGGCTTTGTCATTCAATACACTCTTCAGGAAGTAGCCGCAAATAGGCAGAGCCGTGCGGTTGCCTTGTCCCAACTCTCCTGTACGGAAGTGTATGCAACGATACTCGCCACCTACCCATGCACCAACGACCAGTCGTGGTGTCGTACCAATGAACCAGGCATCCGAGTGGTTGTTCGATGTTCCCGTCTTTCCGCCAAAGTCAGTGTCGGTATCATAACCGACGTAGCTGCGCAGTCGTGACGAAGTACCACTCATACCACCCATCAGTAATTGCTGAATGAGGTATGACGTGCGTTCGCTGAGCACCTGTTGTTCTTCATCGGGAGCCTTGTAAATCTCATTGCCGTCACGATCCAGAATATGGGTGATGAGTACGGGAGCACGATGCCTTCCGTCGTTGACCGGCGTACAGTAGGCGTTGACCAACTCCTCCAAGGTGACGTCGCTCGACCCTAATGCCAATGCAGGAGTGGGGTCAAGCTTGCTCTTGATACCCATGTCGTGTGCCGTCTTGGCAATGCGATCAATGCCACATTCCTGTCCTAAGCGTACGGCAACGGAGTTGATGCTCATGGCAAAAGCCTGCTTCAGCGTGACGTTAGCACCCGAGAAGCGACCGTCGGCATTGGTGGGTGCCCACGTCACTTCCTTACCGTGGTCATACACCTTCATGGAGAAATAAGAGTCGCTACGCGTGTCGCAGGGCATGATACCCTGATTGATAGCCTCGCTATAGACGAACAACTTGAACGTAGAGCCCGGTTGACGCTGGGCAGTCACCTTGTCGTATTTCCACGTCTTGAAGTCTATGTCGCCTACCCATGCCTTGACATGCCCCGTCTGTGGCTCCATAGCGATAAAGCTGCAGTGCATGAAGTGCTCCATGTATCGGATGCTGTCCATGGTTGACATCTCTTTCTCGATGAATCCTTTCTCATAGTCAAAGAGCTTGACGGTATGCGGCAGGTTCAGATAATAATCGATGGAGTCCTGCTGACCATTAAACTTCTGGTTGAGGTATCTGTAGTGGGAGGTCTTCTTTGCCAAATCCTCGATGAAGTGCGGCATTTCCTGATGCCGTTCGTTCTGCCAGGGAGGAGTGGAGCCCCAGTGGTTGTTGAACGTCTGCTGCACCTGCTTCATCTGCTTGATAGCTGCTTCCTCGGCATAGCGCTGCATACGGGAGTCAATGGTGGTGTAAATCTTCAAACCGTCACGATAGAGGTCGTAGCCGTTTTCACGACACCAAGCCTGCAACTCGTTCTTGACAGCCTCACGGAAGTAGAGCGCCTGTCCGTCGTAGTTGTTCTCGACACTATAGTCGAGGTTGATGGGTTTCACCTTCAGCGTATCAAAGGCCTCTTTCGTCAGGTCTTTATGAATCAACATGTTGTTGAGCACCACGTTGCGACGTTCCAGTGAGTTGTTGGGATTGATGCGTGGGTTGTAGTAAGTCGTGGCCTTCAGCAGTCCTACGAGGATGGCCGCCTGGTCGGTGGTCAGCTCCTTAGGCGTCGTTCCGAAGTACGTCTTGGCAGCTGTCTTGATGCCGAAAGCATTAGAGCCGAAATCCACGGTGTTGGCATACATCGTGAGTATTTCCTTCTTGTTGAAGAACAGCTCGATCTTGACAGCCGTTATCCACTCCTTGCTCTTCATGATGAGCATCTTAACACCGGGGATATATCCTAACAGTCCTGTGGAATATTCCGTACGGACGCGGAACATATTTTTCACTAACTGTTGTGTGATTGTCGAAGCACCTCGGGCGTCACGATGCACCACATAGTCCTTCAACGCAGCAAAGACCGCTTGGAAGTCGATGCCGAAATGATGGAAGAAGCGTTCGTCCTCGGTATCAATCAGCGCTCGCCAGAATACGGGATTGACGTCGTCATACTCTACGGGTGTGCGGTTTTCACTGAAGTATTTACCTATCTGCACACCGTCGGCACTATACAGTTCTGACGCTTCGACGGTCTTGGGATGCATGATGCTGCTAAGTCCCGGCGACTTTCCGAAGAGCCAGAGGAAGTTGATATCTACCATGAACAGGTAGAGTATAAAGGCCACGATGAACGAGGCAAAGCCTATTGCCAGTCGTGAATACCACTTCTTGCCTTGATAAAGGTGTTTATACCACGGCCAGAAGCCCTTGATGGCTTGCCAGCATCTACTGATGATTTGCTTCATATTGTGCGATATAGTTCATTATTTCCTGTTGTTGGTCGGGATGAAACCACTTGACGTTCTCGTCGCGCTTAAACCACGTCAGTTGCTTGCGGGCATAGCGTCGGGTGTTTCCCTTGATGCGCTCCACGGCTTCTTCTAACGGCCATCGTCCGTCCAGATAGTCGAACAGTTCTTTGTATCCCACCGTGTTCAGTGCGTTGACGGAGCGCTTGTCGTAAAGTCCGCGAACTTCGTCCAGCAATCCGTTTTCCATCATTTCATCCACTCGCTGATTGATGCGCTGATACAGTTCTTCGCGGTCGCGGTTCAGACCAATCTTAACAATGTTGAACGGGCGTTCTTTCTTTTGTTGTGTGCGGAACGAGGTGTAGGTGCGTCCTGTCTGATAGCATATTTCCAGGGCATGGATGACGCGTCGGTAGTTCTGCTTGTCAACGACCTCGTAGTGTTCGGGGTCGAGTCGCTTCAGGTCTTCGCAGAGTGCCTCGAGTCCTTCCTCCTGATAGCGCCGCTTCATTTCCTCACGGATGTCTTCTCGTATGGTGGGAATGTCGTCAATGCCGTTGCATACCGCATCGATATACATCATGGAGCCACCCGACAGGATGTTGATATTTGAAGGCTGAACCTTCAGACACTCGAGCACTTCCTGTTCGTACATCGAGGCGTTGTAATAATCGTCAATGCTCTTGGAGGCCACGAAGTAGTGCCTGACTTGTCGCAACTGCTCTTCGGAAGGTGCTGCCGTACCAATAGGCAACTCCCGATAAATCTGTCGGGAGTCGGCATTGATGATAGGTACACCATAGTGTTGAGCCAGCTGGATGGTCAGTGCCGTTTTACCTACTGCCGTAGGTCCTGTGATGACGATTAAGGTCTGCTTACTCACCTCTTACCTCCCACTTCTCACCTCTATCGAATCACACCACGTTTTGATGTCTCAATGAACGAGCAGATATACTCCACCTCTTTCGAATTGGGATATTTGGCACGAGCCTCGGCAATGCCTTCCTTCATGATACCCTTGGAGTAGATGATGCGGTAAGCATCGTGGATGGCCTCGATGGTGTCGTTGGGGAAACCGCGACGGCGCAATCCGATGAGGTTGACGCCAGCATAGCGCACGGGTTCCTTGCCGGCAATGACGTAGGGCGGAATGTCCTGACTGGTGCGTGTGCCTCCCTGGAACATGATGTAGCTGCCCACCTTGCAGAACTGGTGGAACAGACAGGTGGCAGAGATGATGGCGCAGTCGTCGATTTCCACCTCTCCGGCAATCTTCGTGGAGTTGCCGATGATGCAGCCGTTGCCGATGATGCAGTCGTGGGCAATGTGCATGTTCTCCATGAGCAGGTTGTTGTTGCCCACCACGGTCTTGCCTCTTGACGCCGTTCCCCGGCTGATGGTGACATTCTCGCGGATGGAGTTGTTGTCGCCAATTTCGCAGGTTGTCTCTTCGCCTTGGAATTTCAGGTCTTGGGGCTTCGTGGAGATAGAGGCTCCCGGGAAGAACTCGTTGCCGTTTCCTATGCGTGCTCCGAAGTGGATGGTGACGTTGTTCAACAGTTTGTTGTTGTCGCCGATGACCACGTTCTTGTCAATGACACAGAAAGGACCAATCACGTTGTTGTCGCCGAGCTTTGCCTCGGGATCGACCACTGCTAAGGGATGTATCTGATTCATGTTGTTTTATTTATTTCGTTATGACGATATGTCGGTATTTCGATATGTCGTTATGTCGATATTTCGATATTTCGAGATGTCGAGTTATTTATTTTTTACGATTTGTGCGGTGAAGGTGGCTTCGGCTACCACGTGGTCGCCTACGAAGATGTAGCCTTTCATCGACGAGATACCGTGGCGTACGGGAGCGAGCAAATCGACCTTGAAGAGCAGCGTGTCGCCAGGTACCACCTTCTGGCGGAACTTGACGTCGTCAATCTTCATGAAGTAGGTGCTCCAGCGTTCGGGCTCTTCGAGGGTGTTCAGCACCAGCAGTCCGCCGCACTGTGCCATCGCTTCTATCTGCAGCACTCCGGGCATGACGGGTTCCTCGGGGAAGTGACCCTGGAAGAATGGTTCGTTGGCCGTGACGTTCTTGATGCCCACGATGGTGTTGGCACCGAGTGCAATAACTTTATCGACCAGCTGCATGGGATAGCGGTGTGGCAGCAGTTCGCGGATGCGGTTGACGTCCATGACGGGTTCCTCGTTGGGGTCGTAGATGGGTGCCTGTACCTCGTGTTTGCGAATTTCCTTGCGCATCTGCCGTGCGAACTTGTTATTGATGGTGTGTCCCGGACGTGTGGCAATGATGCGACCCTTAATGGGTTTTCCGATGAGTGCCATATCGCCGATGATGTCCAGCAGCTTATGGCGTGTACATTCGTTTTCCCACACCAACGGTTTGTGCTGGATGTATCCCAACTCGTTGGCGTCGCGGTGTTCCACACCGAGCTTATCTGCCAGCCAGTCGAGGCGTTCCTGGGTGGTTTGGCGCTCATAGATGACGATGGCATTGTCCATGTCGCCGCCTTTGATGAGGTTGGCTTGCAGCAGCGGTTCTATGTCGCGTACAAAGACAAAGGTTCGTGCGGCAGCGATGTCGGTGGCAAACTTGTCGATTTTGTCGAGTGTGGCAAACTGCGAGTTGATGAATTTCGACTCGAAGGAGCACATGGCTGTCAGCGAGAAGTCGTCGTCGGGCAGCAGGGTGATGCACGAGCCAGTCTTTTCGTCCTTGACTTCGATTTTCTTGCGAATGATGTAGTAGTCTTTGGGAGCGTTCTGCTCTTCGATGCCTACTTCCTGAATGCGCTGCACATACTGGATGGCTGAACCGTCGAGGATGGGGAATTCAGGACCGTTGACCTGTATGAGACAGTTGTCGATGCCTAATGCGTAGAGGGCTGCCATACCGTGCTCGATGGTCGATACGCGGATGTCGCCTTTTCCCAATACCGTTCCACGCTGTGTGTCAATGACGTTCTCGGCAATGGCGTCGATGATGGGTTCTCCCTCCATGTCGATGCGTTGAATCTTGTAGCCGGTGTTCTCTGGTGCCGGATTAAAGGTGACCGTGAGGTTCAGACCTGTGTGCAGTCCTTTTCCGTAAAGCGAAAAGCTGCCTTTCAGTGTTTTTTGTTTCATAGTCTTATCTTATTGTCTTTAATTCTGTTTTTCTGCTTTCAGCTTGTCAATCTCTCTTCTCAGTGCAGCAATCTCGCGGTACATGTCGGGCAGTTTGGCATCGAGGGCTCTTGCCTTGAAGTACATCTTCGGATTGACGGCAGGCGAGCCTATCAGCGTCTCGCCGTCGCCCTTGGTGTTACCGATGACGCCGCACTGTGCGCCTACCATCGTACGGTCGGCCACGTGGATGTGTCCTGAGAATCCTGCCTGTCCACCCACCATGCACCAAGCACCGATCTTGGTCGAGCCAGCCATTCCGACTTGTGCGGACATTACGGTGTTCTCGCCGATTTCGCAGTTGTGGGCCACCTGAATCAGGTTGTCCAGCTTGACGCCCTTGTGGATGATGGTTTGTCCCATGGTAGAGCGGTCAACGCAGGTGTTGGCACCTATCTCCACGTTGTCCTCAATGACGACGATGCCCAGCTGTGGTATCTTGTCGTAGCCCTCCGTGTTGGGGGCGAATCCGAAGCCGTCGGCACCGATGACGCTTCCGGCATGGATGGTGACGTTGTTGCCAATCTTGCAACCGTCGTAGATGACCACGTGCGGATAGATGGCGCAGCCGTCGCCGATGGTGACATTCTCGCCGATGCAGGCGAAGGGACCGATATAGACGTCCTTGCCTATCTTGGCGGACTTGGCAACGAAGGCCAGCGAGTCGATGCCCTGCTTCTTGGGCATCATCTGTGCGTACATCTGCATCAGCTTGGCAACGCATTCGTAGGCGTTCTCCACACGAATCAGCGTACAGCTTACCGGATGCTCCAGTTCCAGGTCGTTGTTCACCAAGACGACACTCGACTTGGTGTCATAGATGTAAGACGTGTATTTGGGGTTCGACAGGAAAGAGATGGCTCCTTCCTTTCCTTCTTCAATCTTTGCAAAACTATTGATTTTGGCATTCTCGTTGCCTTCTACGCGACCGCCTATCAGGTCGGCAATTTGTTTGGCTGTAAATTCCATAATACTTTATTAAATGGTTATTTTGCTGACAAAGGTACGAAAAATATTTCAAATACGTTGATAACAGAGGTAATATTTACGTATTTTTTTGGAAAGTAGTTGCACATTTAATATTTCTGACGCCTCGGCAATGTCCTTGACCACTTGGTTTTTGTAAAGAATGCCGATGCTGTCGTCCTCGGGATTGTACATGTCCTTGCCTATCTCCGTGAGGCTCATCAGATACTTCGTGTCGTCCATCGCAATGCCCATGGCGTCGGCTATCTGCTGACGAATGTCCTGCAGGTGTTCCTCGGTGGGCGGCTCCTCCGTCACCTCCACTTTGAAGAGTCGGCGGTCCAGCAGGTCGGTGGCCAGGGTGGAAAGTATCAGGTCGTCATCGTGCTTCCATACTTTCAAGGCGCTCCAGATGTCCGAGTCGTCCAGTTCGCCATAGAGCTGCAGCGCCTCTTTGTGGGTGTCGAACCACTGGCGGTCGATGTCGTGCTGCAGGAAGTAGGCGAGGGCAGGGGTGGCAAACACCTCGTGACCCTGGCTAACCAGCTCCTTGGCTCTTGTCAGCGCATTGACGAGAATCTTCTCGTAACCCACCGTCGTCTTGTGCAGATACACCTGCCAGTACATCAGACGCCTCGTCGTCAGGTAGTTCTCGATGGAGTAGATGCCTTTCGACTCCACCACCAGCCGGTCGTCTGCCACGTTGAGCATCTTGATGATGCGTGCCGACCCGATGTTGCCTTCCGTCACACCGGTATAGAAGGAGTCGCGTCGCAGGTAGTCCAGACGGTCCATGTCGAGCTGGCTGCTGATGAGCTGGTGGAAAATCTTGTTCGGGTACTCGTCCTTGAAGATGCTGATGGCCAGGTTCAGGTCGCCATGAAGGTCTTTGTTCATCTGCTCCATCATCATCAGCGAGATGTCTTCGTGCGACACGCCGTGCATCAGGGTGTGTTCCAGAACATGCGAGAACGGTCCGTGTCCTATGTCGTGCATCAGAATGGCGGCTTGCACGGCCTCTGCCTCAGAGTCGAAGATATAGACGCCTTTCTCCGACAGCGACTTGATGGCTTCCGACATCAGGTGGAAGGCTCCTAACGAGTGTTGGAATCGGGTGTGCCTTGCGCCCGGATACACGACCGACGTCAGTCCTAACTGACTGATGCGGTTCAAGCGCTGAAACAGGGGGTGGCTGACAATGTCGTATAGCAGTCCTCGTGGTATTTTTATGAAACCAAATACGGGGTCGTTGATGATCTTGTGCTCGTTCATGGCTACAAAATTAAGCAAAAAAGATGAAACAACAAAGAAAACCCCTGATTTTTTCTCTCCTCGGCTCCCGTTGCTGTTGAGAACGGCTCTCATCGCTGTTGAGAATAGTCCTCGTGGCCTTTGAGAACGGTTCTCGCGTGTGCGTGCGCTGGGTACCTTCGTCGAGTGTCGCCGCTGCGACTTTGAAATCGATTACAAAGGTACAATATCCACATTGCGGTTCTCGAATGTTTACCCGACTTTTTCTTGTTTGACCATTGGGTGCAGCTTTGGGTGGTCACGAAGGTCACGAAGGTCATGTGTCATTAAGCGGTGGCGTGAGCCAAAAAGTCACACTATAATATAAATATATATATTTATATTATAGTGAGTAAAATGACACATACGAAAATCTTTAATGACCTAATGACCAATGACACTCATGACCACTTTGACCATGAATCTTAAACAAAAGTACACAAAGGAACGAATCCCTTGTGTACTTATAGTTTGTAAAGAAATATCGCTATTTTAGCAAACCTTGTGAGCACCATCGCCAATGACGACATCATAGACCTTGGGCTCATGGCCGTAGCGTTCGTTGAAGCGCTTCTTGGCATCAGCGATGAACGACTGGTAGAGGTCGTTGCGCACCAGGTTGATGGTGCAGCCACCGAAGCCGCCACCCATGATGCGCGAGCCAGTAACCTCGTTGTCGCGGGCTATCTGGTTGAGGAAGTCCAACTCCTCGCAGCTGACCTCATAGTCCTTCGACAGTCCTTCGTGCGTGGCGTACATCAGCTCACCGACACGCTCGTAGTCGCCTTCGGTGAGGGCTTCGCAGACGCCCAGAACACGGTCTTTCTCGCCCAGCACGAACTTGGCACGACGATAATCCTCTTCGCCCACCTCGGCTTTCACCTCTTCCAACTGCTCCCAGGTGCAGTCGCGCAGGGTTTCGAACTTGCCCTCAGGATGACGGGCGGCAATGTGCTTGACAACGTTCTCGCACGAGTTGCGGCGGTCGTTGTAGGGAGAGCCCGAAAGTTGGTGCTTCACCACGCTGTCGAGCAGTACCAGACGATAGCCATCGGGCTTGAAGGGGAAGTATTCAAACTCGCGGGAACGGCAGTCGAGGCGCATCAGACAGCCTGCCTTGCCGAAGACGCTGGCAAACTGATCCATGATACCGCAGTTGACGCCGCAGTAGTTGTGCTCCGTGGCCTGACCTGCCAGCACCATGTCCCATAGGCTGACTTTGTTGTCGCCGAAAAGGTCGTTGAGACCACAGGCGAAACAACTCTCCATAGCGGCACTGGAAGACATGCCGGCACCCAAGGGAACATCACCGGCAAAGGCTATATTAAAACCTTTCACGGGAACGCCCAATTTTCTGAGTTCCAATGCCATACCATAAATATAGCGAGCCCAAGACGCACGCGGTCCTGCAGGGTCGTCCAGGTGGAAGTCAACACGGTCTTTCAGGTCGATGGCGTAGGCCATGACCGTATCTTCCGTACCGTTGGCTCGTATCTCTGCCACGACTCCTTTATCTACTGCTCCGGGGAACACATAGCCACCGTTGTAGTCGGTGTGTTCACCAATGAGGTTGATGCGTCCGGGGGCAGCGTAAACGTTGCCTGTCTTGCCGTCGAAATGTTTTACGAAACGGCTTCTTACTTGTTCGATTTCTACCATAGTAATTGTTAATATTTTTGATAATATAATTCAGTATAAAAAACCTCGAAATGGATGGTCTGACAACCCTATTCGGCAATGCCGAAACGATAGATGGTCTTCTGCTTGTACTGCTCGCCGGGATTGAGAATAACGGACGGGAAGTAGGGACGGTTGGGCGTGTCGGGGAAATGTTGGCACTCAAAGCATACTGCCGAGCGACGTGGGAACACCGAACCGTGCCAACCCTGATAGTTATTGCCGAAGTTGTCGGTGTAAATCTGCATTCCTGGCTCGGTGGTGAACACTTCCAGGGTTCTGCGGCTCTTCGGCTCCGTCAGTCGGGCGGCAAAGCTCAGCTCGCCCTCTTCGCGCTTGTTAAGCACAAAGCAGTGGTCGTAACCCTGTCCGTTCTTGATTTGCTCGTTGTCGGCATCAATGTCCTGACCGATGGGCTTCGCCGTGCGGAAGTCGAAAGGCGTATTAGCAACCTTCAGGATTTCGCCCGTGGGAATGCTGGTAGCATCGATGGGCAGATAGAAGTCGGCATTGATTTCGCACAGCTGGTCATTGACCGTCGCTGTCGGATTGGCAATGCCTGTCAGCGAGAAGAATGCGTGGTGCGTGAGGTTGATGATGGTCTTCTTGTTGGTCGTGGCCATGTACTCAATGATGAGTTCGTTGAGGTCGGTAAAGGTGTATTCCACCGTAATGCGACACTCGCCGGTGAACCCTTCCTCACCGTAGGCCGACGTGTAGGTCAGGGCCAATGAGCGTGGCCCCATCTGACGGGCGTCCCAGACACGGGTGTGGAAACCCGTAGGACCGCCGTGCAGGGCGTTCTCTCCGTTGTTGATAGCCAGCTGATACTCCTTGCCGTTCAGCGTGAACTGGCCCTTGGCAATACGGTTGCCATAGCGGCCGATGAGCGTGGATAAATAAGGTTCGGGAGAGTTGATGAGTGCCTGAATGTTGTCGTGACCCTGGATGACGTTAGCCACCTTTCCGTCCTTGTCGGGCACCATAATGGCACAGATGGCACCTCCATAGTTCGTTACTGCAACCTCGTAACCTTTGCGGTTCTTCAGGATGTATAAATCTGTCTTTTTCCCATTGATGGTGGTTTGAAAATCCTTGCGGTTCAAACCACATAAATTCGCTGTTTCAGTAGTGTTAGCCATATCTTTTCGTCTTTAGTTACTTAAAACACCTGCAAAGTAACCGAAAAAAAACGAGAATGGCAAGAGAAACGAGGAAAAAAACGTTTACAGAATGTTAAAATAAGGTAATACTCGTGACGTTTCCTGTGTTTTACTGGCAATCGCGCAGGAAATTGCCAACAACATAACTGCTGCCACCGACAAATATCACGTCGTTTTTGTCGGCATGTTGAAGGGCAGTCTGATAGGCTTCGCGGACGGTGGGATAGGTGTTACCCTGCAATCCGTGGGTAGCGGCTTTCGACTGGAGAGCGCTCTCAGGGATAGCCCGATGGGTGTCTGCCTTGGTGAAATAGTAGGTGGCATTGGTTGGTAACAGTTCTAAAACACCATCGATATCCTTGTCGTTGACCATACCGAAGACCACATGAAGCTGTTTGCAGGGCAATGCTTTGAGTTGCTGGCTGAGATATTGCCACCCGCCAACGTTATGCCCCGTGTCGCAGATGACTCTTGGTTGTTCTTTGACACGCTGCCAACGCCCCATCAGCCCCGTTGTCGCAGCCACCTGACTGAGGGCACGGGCAATGGTGTCCTGGGAAAGATAGCGGCTGAAACGTTCTGTGAAGGATGAGTCGTTGCAGAGAGCGTCTATAGCATATAATATGGTGTTGAGGTTCCGTTCCTGATAGCTGCCTCCCAAATCGCCGTGAAGTGCTCCGTAGTGGCGTGTCTGGTAATCCATGCCGCCATCAGCGGTAGGAGTGGCGCTGATGACTTCCGGAACGTCCTGTGCAAAGACGATGGGAGCTTGTGCTTGCTGTGCTTTGTTTTCGAAGACAGGACGCGTCTCCTCGTTGGCTTCACCGATGATGACCGGAACATGGGGTTTGATGATGCCCGCCTTCTCACCGGCAATCTTGGCGAGGGTATCGCCTAAGAACTGGGTATGGTCGAAACTGATGTTGGTGATGACGCTGACCAACGGCGTGATGATGTTGGTGCAGTCGAGACGTCCGCCAAGTCCCACTTCCACCACGGCAATATCCACCTGCTGGTCACGGAAGTATTTGAATGCCAGTGCGGTGGTGACTTCAAAGAAAGACGGATGCAGGGGCTCGAAGAAAGAACGTTCCTGTTCTACGAAGTCAATGACATACTGCTCGCTGATGGGTTCGCCATTGATGCGAATGCGCTCCCGGAAGTCAACGAGATGAGGAGAGGTGTAGAGACCTACCCGCAAACCGCTCTCCTGAAGGATGGCTGCCAGCGAATGCGACACGCTGCCCTTGCCGTTGGTGCCTGCCACATGGATGGTGGCAAACGCCTGATGCGGATGACCGAAATGAGCGTCGAGTGCCTGCGTATTGCTCAGTCCCTCCTTATAGCCAGATGCCCCCTGTCGTTCGAACATGGGCATCTGGTTGTAGAGGTATTCGCAAGTCTCTTGGTAGGTCATAGCCTTTTGTGTTTGTTGCAAAGCCATTGCAACATACCGTTACTAACTGAAATAGTTCTTGAAACGCTGGAAGATGCTGCGCTTCGTATCGGCATCGCCCTTGAAGTTGTCGCTGTGACGGAAGCGCTCAATGGTTTCCTTCTCTTCGCGAGTAAGGGTCTTGGGAACATAGACGCTGATGTTGACCACCAAGTCGCCGTTTCCTCTGCCATAACCTTTTACGGCAGGAAGTCCCTTGCCACGCAAACGGAGCGTCTTGCCCGGTTGGGTGCCTGGTTCCATCTTGACCTTCAGACGGGTACCTTCAATCGTGGGAATCTCTATATCGCCACCCAATGCTGCTGTCGGGAAGTCAAGCAGCAGGTTGTAGATAAGGTCGTTTCCGTCACGAATATAGGTGTCGTTCTCTTCCTCCTCAATATACACTTGTATGTCACCGTTGATGCCCTTGCGACGGCCAGCATTACCCTTGCCGGGAATGTTGACAACCATGCCTTCGGCAACACCGGCAGGAATCTTGATTTCGACGACTTCCTCGCCTTTCTCAACACCCGTGCCACCACAGTGCTTACACTTGTTCTTGATGACGGTACCCTCACCGCCACAGGTCGGACAAACGCCCTGTGTCTGCATCATACCGAAGATGCTCTGCGTGGTGTGGGTAATGACGCCAGAACCGTGACAAGTAGGACACTGTTCGTTGGTGCTGCCTGCCTCGGCTCCTGTACCATGACAGTGCGAGCAGGTGATGTCCTTACGAACCTTGAACTTCTTGGTGACGCCATGGGCGATTTCCTCCAAGGAGAGTTTAACCTTCAAACGAAGGTCAGAGCCACGGTGCTGCTGACGGCCTCGACTGCTGCCACCACCAAAGCCACCGAATCCGGCACGTCCACCGAAGATGTCGCCAAACATAGAGAAAATGTCATCCATGTTCATGGAGGCGCCACCGAACGGGTCGAAGCCACCGCTGCCAGGAGCGTTGAAGCCAAACTGGTCGTACTGCTGGCGCTTCTGTGGGTCATGCAGGACGTCGTATGCCTCAGCAGCCTCCTTGAACTTCTCCTCGGCTTCCTTGTTGCCGGGGTTACGGTCAGGGTGGTATTTAATGGCGATGGTGCGGTACGCCTTCTTTATCTGGTCCTCTGTGGCGTTCTTGTCAACGCCGAGCACCTCATAGTAGTCTCTTTTTTGTGCCATAGATTTCGTTTACTTCTTACATCTTACATCAGACATCTTACTGACCAACTGCCACTTTGGCATGACGAATCACCTTGTCGTTCAACTGGTAGCCTGCCTGCAGACAGTCGATGACCTTGCCTTTCTTGTCATCGCCCATGCCGGGAACCATCGCCACTGCTTCGTGCATGTCGGTGTTGAAGTCGGCATCCTCTGTCTCAATCTTCTTGACACCAAGACCCTCCAAGGCCTTCATGAACTTATGGTAGATGAGCTCCATACCTTCACGCAGCACGGCAGGATCATCGGTCTTGTCGCCATTCTCTATGGCGCGTTCCATATCGTCGATGACTGGCAAAATGGCTGATACAGCCTTCTCGCCACCGTTGAGGATTAGCTCTGCCTTCTCCTTCAGGGTGCGTTTGCGGTAGTTGTCGAACTCGGCAGTCTTGTAGAGAATCTGGTTCTTGAGTTCGGCTATCTCTGCTTGGGCAACTTCCAAGGGGTCTTTCTCTTCCTCGGCGTCTTCTTCGGTGTCAGCGGGTGAATCGCCGACCACTGCTTCTTCTTCGGTGTCAGCGGATGAACCACTGACCACTGTTTCTTCTTCGGTGTCAGCGGGTGAACCGCTGACCACTGGTTCTTCTGTGTTTATCTTTTCTTCTTCTTTCATAGCCTTTGTTGTTTGTTTGCTATAAAGCCTACAGCAAATACCGTGCCAATCTGATCAAGCGTACATCTCAGCTTTCTTCTCCTTGATGCTCTCATCGTAGATGTAGTCATCGTATGTCGTGAGCTTGTCGATGGTACCCTTGGGAGTCAGTTCGATGATACGGTCAGCAACGGTATTGATGAACTCATGGTCGTGGGAGGCAAACAAAATGTTGCCCTTGAACGAGATGAGGTTGTTGTTGAAAGCCTGGATGGACTCCAAGTCGAGGTGGTTGGTGGGCGTATCGAGAATGAGACAGTTGGCATTCTTCAACTGCATACGAGCTATCATGCAACGCATTTTCTCACCTCCGGAGAGTACGCAGACCTTCTTCTGGATGTCTTCATCCTTGAAGAGCATGCGACCCAAGAACGACTTCATCATCACCTCGTTACCCGTGCCGAACTGTGACAGCCAATCGACAAGGTTCATCTCTGACTGGAAGAAAGAGGTGTTGTCAAGTGGGAGATAGGCGGTGGTGATGGTGACGCCCCACTTGTAGGTGCCGGCATCAGCTTCTCGGTTGCCGTTGATAATCTCAAAGAGGGCAGTCATTGCCTTGGGATTGTGTGACAGGAAGACAGTCTTCTGACCCTTCTCAATGGTGAACGACACATTGTCGAAGAGTACTGTGCCATCGGCATCGACGGCTTTCAGACCTTCAACCTCCAGAATCTGGGTGCCAGGTTCGCGCTCCATAGAGAAGATAATACCCGGATATTTACGTGTAGAGGGAGTAATCTCGTCAACGTTCAACTTCTCCAGCATCTTCTTGCGGGAAGTTGTCTGCTTCGACTTTGCCACATTGGCAGAGAAACGACGGATGAACTCCTCCAACTGCTTCTTCTTCTCCTCGGCCTTCATCTTCTGGTTCTGAGCCTGACGCAGTGCCAACTGTGACGACTCGTACCAGAACGAATAGTTACCGGAGAACAGCGTCACCTTGCCGAAGTCGATATCGACGGTTTGTGTGGAAACGGCATCAAGGAAGTGACGGTCGTGGCTGACCACCAGCACGCACTGTTCCAAGTTCGAGAGATATTCCTCCAACCACTGCACGGTGTCGAGGTCGAGGTCGTTGGTAGGCTCGTCGAGCAACAGATTGTCAGGATGACCAAAAAGTGCCTTTGCCAACATGACACGCACCTTCTCATTATTTGAAATCTCAGACATCTGCTTGTAGTGCTGGGCCTCCTGAACACCTAAGTTCTGCAACAGTTGGGCAGCCTCGCTTTCAGCCTCCCAGCCATTCATCTCGGCAAAAGCCATCTCCAGGTCGGCAGCACGTACTCCGTCCTCTTCGGTCATCTCTTCCTTGGCATAGAGCGCCTCACGCTCCTTCATGTTCTGCCAGAGGGGTTGGTGACCCATCAGCACGGTGTTCATCACAGTAAATTCATCGTATTTGAAGTGATCCTGCTCCAATACCGACAGGCGCTCGCCGGGTTGCATCTCGATGGAACCCTTGTTAGGTTCCAACTCACCGCTGATGGCGCGCAGCAGCGTTGACTTACCAGCACCGTTAGCACCGATAATGCCATAAATATTACCACTTGTAAACTTGAGGTTGACGTCTTTGTAGAGCGTCTTCTTGCCAAACTGGATGGCAAGGTTTGTGACTGTTATCATGTCTTTTCCTTTACCTTATTTATTATTTGAGGGTGCAAAGGTACGAAAAAAACGGCATACTGCCAAAAGAAACTCGGCATTTTGTTTTGTATTATTCATACTTATTCGTACCTTTGCAGGCATGAAAACGCAAGAAATACAGATACAAGACTATAATTATCCATTGCCTGACGAGCGTATTGCGAAGTTTCCCATAGCGGAGCGCGACCACTCTAAACTGCTGATATACAATAAGGGTGAAGTGGGAGAGGACGTGTTCTTCAACTTACCGAGCCATCTGCCCAAGGGCGCTTTGATGGTGTTCAACAACACCAAGGTGATTCAAGCCCGTCTGCACTTTCGTAAGACGAACGAACAGGGTGAGTCCTTGGGTGCCTTAATCGAGGTTTTCCTCCTGGAGCCATACGCTCCTGCTGACTACGAGCAGATGTTTCAAACTTCGGGACGTTGTTCGTGGCTGTGCATCATCGGCAACCAGAAGAAGTGGAAGGACGCTCCCTTGCAGCGCAAACTAACGATAAAGAACGAATCTTTAGTCTTCAAGGCTACGCGAAAGGGTGAGCACGGTACCAGTCAACTCGTTGAATTTGAATGGGATAATGAGCATATCAGCTTTGCTGAAATACTGGATGCTATGGGCGAACTGCCTATTCCTCCCTACCTGAACCGTGAGGCTGAAGAGAGCGACAAGACCACTTACCAAACTGTCTATTCCAAAATCAAAGGTAGTGTTGCAGCTCCTACTGCCGGTTTACACTTTACCGACAAGGTACTGCACGACCTGGACGCCCACGGCATTGAGCGTGAAGAGCTGACCCTGCACGTCGGAGCGGGCACCTTTAAACCTGTAAAGAGTGACACCATTGGCGACCATCAGATGCATACGGAGTATGTCGCCGTGCGTCGCCATACCATCGAACGGTTGATAGCACACGACGGCGCTGCCATCGCTGTAGGAACCACCAGTGTACGAACCTTAGAGAGCCTTTATTATATGGGGTTGAAAGTGCTTCGCAATCCTGATATTAGGGAGGAGAATCTGCACGTCAACCAATGGGAGCCGTACGACACCCCAACACCTAACACCCAACACCCAACAGCCGTCCTTCAGGCACTGCTCGACTGGATGGTACGCAACGACCTGACGGTGCTGCACTCTTCGACGCAGATTATCATTGCACCAGGTTATGACTACAAGATCGTGAAGATGTTGGTGACCAACTTCCATCAGCCGCAATCCACACTGTTGTTGTTGGTAAGTGCTTTCGTGAAGGGCGACTGGCGAAAGATTTACGACTACGCGTTGAGTCACGACTTCCGCTTTCTGAGCTATGGCGACTCTTCGCTGTTGATTCCGTAGGAGAACGGCAAGGAGAAAAGAAATGATAGTTAACTTTAAATGACTAAGTTAGATATATGAAATACGGATTTGTCAAAGTGGCTGCTGCCGTGCCAGCAGTACGGGTAGCCGATGTGGAGTATAATGTGGAAGAGATAGAGCGTCTCATGTCGCTGGCAGACAGTCAGGATGTGGAGTTGCTCTGCTTCCCTGAATTGTCATTGACAGCTTATACTTGTCAGGACTTGTTCAAGGAGCAACTGTTGCTAAACAAAGCGGAATACGGTTTGATGCGCTTACTGGATTTCAGCAGACAGTTGGACGTTATCACCGTTGTGGGATTACCTGTACAGGCAGGAGGCTTATTGCTCAATTGCGCAGCGGTCATCCAGAACGGAACCTTGCTGGGAGTCGTTCCGAAGACCTATCTTCCTAACTATAACGAGTTCTATGAGAAACGATGGTTTGCCTCTGCTCAGGACCTGAATCCTACCGAGATCTATCTGGCAGGATCTCCTGTCACTTTGTCAGCAGAACCGAAGGTGTTCCAGACAATAGACGGCGTGAAGTTCGGCGTGGAAATCTGTGAAGACGTGTGGGCACCCATTCCCCCCAGCAACAACCTGACGATGGCTGGAGCAGAGATTATCCTCAACTGTTCGACGAGCAATGAACTCATTGGCAAGCACAACTATCTGCGTTCGCTGGTCGCTCAGCAGAGTGCCCGTACGATGAGCGGCTATGTCTATAGTTCCAGTGGTTTCGGAGAATCCACCCAAGACCTTGTTTATGGCGGCAATGCTATGATTTTTGAGAATGGCAAGCTCTTGGTGGAGGGTGAGCGCTTCTCTTTCCAACCACAATTACAGACAGCACAGATTGACGTGGAGTGCCTGCGTACAGAGCGCCATACCAACTCTACGTTTATCAATGCCCAACGTAATGCCCACTGTCAGCTGATAGCTACCAAACCAGTGGGTAATCGTGATTTTAAACTGGAGCGGTTTGTCAATGCACATCCCTTTATTCCAAGCGATGAACACATGGCGGAAACCTGTGAGGAGATACTGAATATTCAGTCGGCAGGACTTGCCAAGCGACTGGTTCATACCAATTGTCAGCACGTTGTGATAGGTATCAGCGGAGGATTAGACTCGACTTTGGCGCTGTTGGTGTGCATTCGCACCTTCGACAAGCTGGGCTATGACCGCAAGGGTATTGTGGGCGTTACGATGCCAGGCTTTGGAACCAGCGGACGTACCCACGACAATGCCGTCACACTGATGCAGCTGCTGGGCATCTCACAGATGGAGGTATCTATCTCCAAGGCCGTCATTCAGCATTTTGAAGATATCGGCCACGACAGCTCTGTCCATGATGCCACATACGAGAACTCACAGGCTCGTGAAAGGACCCAGATACTGATGGACCTCGCCAACAAGCTCAACGCCCTGGTAGTGGGTACCGGCGACTTATCAGAATTGGCATTGGGATGGGCGACGTACAATGGCGACCACATGTCGATGTACGGCGTCAATGCGGGTATTCCCAAAACACTCATACAGTATGTGGTACGCTATATTGCCACATTGCCCAGTTTCAAGGCTGAGAGTGAGACACTGAAAGACATCGTCGATACGCCCATCTCACCCGAACTGACTCCTGCCGACGAACAGGGAGCTATTGCTCAGAAGACGGAAGACCTCGTCGGTCCTTACGAGTTACACGACTTCTTCCTGTACTATATGCTGCGCTTTGGTTTCCGTCCTGCTAAAATCTTCCTGTTAGCCAAGCAGGCTTTTGGTGAAAGTTATGATGCCGAAACCATCAAGCATTGGCTGACGACCTTCTGTCGTCGTTTCTTCTCGCAGCAGTTCAAGCGTTCTTGTCTGCCCGACGGACCTAAGGTCGGCAGCATTTCGCTGTCGCCGCGTGGTGACTGGCGTATGGCGAGCGATGCCTGCTCTACGCTCTGGTTAAAAGAGTGCGAGGAGTTGTAACTTATAAACAGAGGTAATGACGTATATGGAAGAGACCATAACAAGTGCCCAGAATCCAAAAATCAAACTGCTTCAGGAGTTGCAGCAGAAATCCTCGATGCGTCGCAAGCACGGGCTCTTTGTGGTGGAAGGACGTCGAGAGGTAGAGCGTTGCATTCAGAAGGGCTATCGTCTTGATACCGTCTTCGTGTGTCCTGAGATATCAGGCAGTGAATGGACAGGCGAGGGGAGGGTCGTTCGTATTTCGCCTATTATATATAATAAGGTGGCGTACCGAGGAGGAACGGAAGGTGTTATTGCCGAGGTGGCAACACAGGAGCACAGGCTCCACGACCTTCAGCTGCCCAACAACCCGTTGGTAGTCGTTTTGGAGAGTGTGGAGAAGCCAGGCAACTTAGGGGCAGTATTACGCTCTGCCGATGCAGCAGGGGTGGATGCCGTCATCGTTTGCGACCCGTTGTGCGACCTGTATCACCCCAATGTCATCCGTTCCAGCACGGGTGCTTTCTTCAGTGTACCTTGTGTGGCCTGTCGTTCTGAGGAGTGCATTGCTTTTCTGAAGGAGCACGGCATTCAGATACTGACGGCTCAATTGCAAGATTCCGAGTTGTATTACGATACCGATATGCGCCGAAGTACTGCTATTATCATGGGTACCGAATCGACAGGCCTGACCAGTCAGTGGCGAGAAGCTGCCGATGCCCATATCCGCATCCCCATGCTCGGCATTACCGACTCGCTGAACGTCAGCGTCTCTGCCGCCATCCTGATGTACGAAGCCGTACGCCAACGTCGGCAATAGATAAAATCCATATAAATAAGGATTGCGAGCGTGAAGGGAAAGCAGTACCTTTGTACTCGCAAAATGTATGATATGATGAAAAAGAAACTAATTTTTGCAGGGATGCTGCTCATGCTTCCCTTGATGACACAAGCTATTGAGTTGAATGATTCCTCGAAGGTCTTCGACCTCGACGAAGTCATTGTCGTCTCACAACCCAAGGAAGGACGCCTGTTGCGCCATCAGCCGTTAAGCAGTACGGTGATGACCCAGCAAGAGATGCGACAGTTGCAAGTGCGCGACTTGGGTATGCTGTCCGATTACGTTCCGTCGTTCAACATGTCTCAATATGGTTCCCGACTGACGTCATCTCTATATATCCGTGGCATCGGTTCACGTATCAACAATCCGGCAGTAGGTATCTATTACGACAACATTCCCTTGGTGGGAAAGTCTGCCTTCAACCATTACTTCTACATGATTGACCGTGTCGATGTGCTTCGTGGTCCTCAGGGAACGCTGTACGGCATGAATACAGAGGGAGGACTGGTGCGTATCTACTCCAAAGACCCGATGAAATACCAGGGAACCGACATTTCTCTGGGTATGGGAACAGGTCTGACACGTCATGTGGAGGTGGCTCATTTCCATCGTCCTACCGAGAAATTCGCTTTCTCAGCAGCAGGTTTCTACAACGGTCAGCGTGGCTTTTTCAAGAATAGCGCTTTGGATGAATGGAATGACAAGATGACGGAAGCCGGCGGTAAGATGCGTTTTGCCCTGCAAGCCACCCCCAAGTTGCGAATGGATCTCACGGCAGATTATCAATATACCAACCAGAACGGCTTCCCCTACGGCTTGTATAACATTGAGGAGAATAGTGTTGACCGTCCGGCAACCACCACGATGAATACCTACAAGCGACAGATGCTGAACACAGGACTGAACATCGGTTACGATGCAGGCCCTTGGCTGTTGACCAGCATCACCTCGTGGCAGTATCTGCGCGACCACATGGAGATGGATCAGGATTATATGGTGGCCGACTATATGCACCTGAAGCAGTTGCAGAAGCAGAATGCGCTGACACAGGAAGTAACCCTGCGCAGTCACGGACAACATCGTTGGCAGTGGGTGGTAGGTGCCTTTGGTTCCTATCAGTGGTTGCGTACCGATGCCCCTGTATCCTTCGGCTCTGCTATGAAACAGCAGACCGCCGACCGTATCAAGGGACTCATGCCCCCAGCCGTTGCCGCTATGTTTACGGCTTGGGAGATTCCCGACTTCTCAGTCAGCGAGACATTCCACACACCCAATGCCAATGTCGGCGTTTTCCACGAATCTACCTTCTCCGTTACCAACCGTTTTGACGTGACGTTAGGACTTCGCTATGACTACAGCCGCGTCAAGGTGGATTACAACACCAATGGTCTTCTTTCATTGCATTATGCTATGCCCACTTTGTTGCCCATAATACCTTTTTCGATAGGTCGTACCAATAAGTTGACGGGAGTGTTACGGAATAACTCCAAGCGCTCGTTCCATCAGCTGTTGCCCAAGGTGGGATTGACCTATCGTGTCGATGACCAAGGCTCGAACATCTACGCCACGGTGTCGAAAGGCTATCGTGCCGGCGGCTACAATATCCAGACGTTCTCGGAGATTTATCAGTCGGAATTCATGGCCAAGGGGAAGACTTTGCAGAACGGCAACGTCGCCATACCCTACGATGATGCTGCCTATGAGCGCATCAACAGCAACATCAGCTACAAGCCCGAAGAGTCTTGGAACTTTGAGGCAGGCAGTCATCTGAACCTGCTGGAGGGTAAAGTTAAGGCCGATATCGCCTTCTTCTACATGCGTATTCGTAATCAGCAGTTGGCTGTGATGGCTGATGAGTATAACTTCGGTCGCATCATGGTGAATGCTGGTCGCAGTCATACGATGGGTATTGAGATGTCGTTGCGCGGCAGTGCCTTCGACAACCGCTTCGACTGGTTCGGCAATCTCAGCGCATTGGATGCCGTTTTCGACGACTACGACACCTTCAGCGGCAATACCGTTCCTTTCATTCCGTTGTGTCAGTTCTCGCTGGGAGGCAACTGGCATATTGGCAAACTGACCCTCGGAGCCAATGTGACAGGACAGGGCGATACCTTCTGGGACGAGGCAAACACGTTCAGTCAGTCAGCGTATGTGTTGCTGGGTGCCCATGCCGACTATAACTTCGGAGTGGTCACTGTGTCCTTGTGGGGACGAAACCTGACGAACAAGCACTATAACCAGTTTGCCATCAAGAGTAGGGCTACGGGGTCGGAGTTAGCATTCGCCCAGCGTGGTACTCCCATCCACTTTGGTGCCGATGTAAATATACATTTCTAAAAAATAACCAACACATAAGATTTATTATATAACATCAAAACTCATCACTTTAGTTAATAACGTTAAAATTAACGGAAATAATTAACTATTTCTACTTCTTCGTATTGGAAAAAAGCGTAACTTTGCACCCAGTACGAAGAAGTTGTATTATATCTATGAAGAAATCAACAATATGGATCATAGCGGTCATCATGGGATTCTCGTTCCTGGCCCTTCTTTTCTTGCAGTTCTCCTATGTGGAGGAAATGGTCAAGATGAAGAAGGAACAGTTCGATGAGAGCGTGAACCGTTCACTATATCAGGCCTCGCGTAATCTGGAGATGAACGAGACGCTGCGCTATCTGGAGAAAGACGTCAATGAAACCGAGCGCCGTGCTTTCACCCAGGACTCCGTCATCATTGACGGATTAGGCTCTATCCAGCAGTCGCACCAGTTTGCGGTGGCTGCCGACGACGGCACTATCTATTCCTCCTTCCAAGTAAAGGCGCTGAAGATGAAGCCCGCGTCCATTCCCAAGGCCACTATCCTGCGGAAGGACAAGAACTCGATTACCGAGGCTACCAAGACCATGCAAGAGATAGTGCGTAACCGTTATATCTATCAGAAGGCTTTGTTGGACGAGGTGGTTTATAACATTCTCTACACCGCCAGCGACAAACCTTTGCGTGAACGCATCAACTTCCGTATGTTGGATCAGGACATCCGTTCCGAGTTGATGAACAATGGCGTAAACATTCCCTACCATTTTACGGTATCGACCACCGACGGACGAGAAATCTACCGCTGTCCTGACTATGAAGACAAAGGTCAGGAATATACCTATCAGCAGGTGTTGTTCCGCAACGACCCGCAGTCGAAGATGGGTGTGGTGCGCATTCACTTCCCACAGATGAGTTCGTACATCTTCTCGTCGGTGCGCTTTATGATACCTTCCATCATCTTCACCATCGTACTGCTCATCACGTTCCTCTTCACCATCGTCGTCGTGTTCCGCCAGAAGCGCTATTCTGAAATCAAGAACGACTTCATCAACAACATGACCCATGAGCTGAAGACGCCTATCGCCAGTATCTCTCTGGCGGCACAGATGATGAATGACGAGAGTGTTCCCAAGACCGAACAGATGACCCGCCACCTGAGTGGTGTTATCAACGACGAGGCGAAGCGCCTGCGTTTCCTGGTGGAGAAAGTGCTGCAGATGTCGATGTTCGACAAGAAGAGCATCATCTTCAAGAAGAAGGAACTGGACCTGAACGAAATGGTGGAGCAGATAGCTCAGACGTTCACCCTGCGTGTAGAGCATACGGGAGGTAAGATATACTCCGAAATAGAGGCGGTCGATTCTGCTATCTACGTCGATGAGGTACACTTCCAAAACGCTATCACCAACCTGATGGACAATGCCGTCAAGTACCGTAAGCCCGATCAACCGCTGGACATCTATATCCGCACCTGGAACGACACGGAGAAGCTCTACCTCAGCATCCGTGATACCGGTCAGGGCATCAAGAAGGAGAACCTAAGAAAAATCTTCGATAAGTTCTATCGTGTCCATACCGGCAACAAGCACGACGTCAAGGGCTTCGGCTTAGGACTGGCGTATGTCAAGAAGGTGGTCGATTTACATCAAGGTGAAATCAAGGCCGAGAGTGAGGTCGGAAAGGGTACGAAGTTTACCATCTCACTGCCATTGTTTAAGCAAGATTAATTATTAACAAAAAAACAAATAAGATTATGGATGAAAAACTGAAAATTCTTCTTTGTGAAGATGACGAGAACCTCGGAATGCTGTTACGTGAATATTTAGCAGCCAAAGGCTACATGGCAGAACTCTGCCCAGACGGTGAAGCCGGCTACAAGGCTTTCCTCAAGACGAAATTCGATATTTGCGTGCTCGATGTGATGATGCCGAAGAAAGACGGCTTTACTTTGGCACAGGAAATCCGTCAGGCCAACGCCGACATTCCCATCATTTTCCTCACCGCCAAGACCCTGAAGGAAGACATTCTGGAAGGTTTCAAGATTGGTGCCGACGACTACATCACCAAGCCCTTCTCTATGGAGGAACTGGTGTTTCGTATTGAGGCCATCCTGCGCCGTGTACGTGGCAAGAAAAATAAGGAGAGCTCCGTCTATCGCATTGGCATGTTCACCTTCGACACCCAGAAGCAACTGCTGAGCATCGGCGAGAAGCAAACCAAACTGACCACCAAGGAGAACGAGCTGTTGGGACTGCTCTGCTCGCATGCCAATGAGATTCTGCAGCGCGACTTCGCCCTGAAGACCATTTGGATTGACGACAACTACTTCAACGCTCGTTCGATGGATGTGTATATTACCAAGCTGCGTAAGCACCTGAAAGACGACCCGCAGATTGAGATTATCAACATCCACGGTAAAGGCTACAAACTCATCACTCCCGAAGAGGAATAATGGATGCTTTTGACAAAGTGGCGTTTTGACGTTGACAAAGTGCCACTTTAATCGCGACAAAACGGCACTTTGTTCATGACAAAATGCCGTTTTGTTTTTGACCCCTTTATTTCATCGTCTGCACATCTGCAGATAGGGGCATGAGCGACAAGTGCGCAGGTCGTCTGTAGGTGTCAGGGGAACGTCGGGAGAGAACATCTCCTGAATGGTCTGCTCCAGGCGTTCGTTGAATGGCTCGCTATAGTCAGCCACATCGTATATCCGCTCCTTTCCGAAACAGAGCGTGGGGTCGTAGTCTTTCTTAGAGGCATGCTGGATAAACAGCAGGGCAGGAGAGACGGGGTAGTGCACTGCTGAGGAGGAGCCTGTATGCTGCTGACGACTGACAATGTCGGCATAGACAAACGTCTGCAGGTAATAGTCGCTATGGTTATGAATTTGCTCGTGGTCGAAGATGGCGTCAACGTCGGGCAGCATTTTCAATTGACGACTGCCGGTCTTATAATCCACCACACGGATGCGACCGTCGGACAACTGGTCAAGACGGTCAATGCGTCCACCGATTTTCAGGGGTATCGTGCGAGAGACAGTAGGAATGTTGAACGGCAACTCACGGGTAACATCGATTTCCAGACCTAACAAGGTGAAGGGAGCCAGCCGCATGTCGATTTCAATGAGCTGGCGAAGATAGCGGATGATGACTTCGCGGTTGATGATATGCAGACCTCCAATGATGGCATGAGGCATCTCCTGACGGAAGGCTTCATCGACAGCGCGACCTATCAGCGACTGGTCTTTCAGCAACCGGTTGAGTGATTCGCGCGTCACTTCCTGTGGCAACTGATGGTAAAGCGTGTCGGCAGCCTGATGGAAGATGTTGCCGAAGATGCGGTTGTCCAGTTCTAACTCGTCGTCAGGTTGGTCCGGTTCCTGAATGCCAGCCACGTAGCGATAGTAGAACTGCAAGGGACATCGTATGTAACGATTGATAGCCGTCGGCGTCAGCAGTGAGAAATAATCGCTCAACAGCTGCATGACGTGTTCGCTTTTCTCGATGGGCTCTGGTGTCCAGCGGCTGATGCTGCGTCCGGCTTGCAGGGTGGATTGCTGAATGTCATGCGGACTTTCAACCATCATCTGCAAGACGAAACGGCTCATCTCCCCACGTTGTCCGTCTTCCGTCGAGTTGTTCCACAGGATAGTCACGTCGCTGGCACGTTGCAGCAGGCGATGGAAATAGTAGGCATAGATGCTCACTTTGTTTTCGACGGTTGTTAACTCAAAGGCCTGTCGGATGCTATGCGGAATAAAAGAACTGTCGTTGACACCACGCGGCATGTTGCCTTCGTTGCATGAGAGCAGCAGTACGTGTTCGAAGTCGAGGTTGCGCGTTTCCAAAACACCCATAATCTGGAGTCCCTCAGCGGGTTCACCATGGAAGGGAATGCTGGTTTGCTGTAACATCTGTGTGACGAGTCGCTGCATGGTGACATCGGTTACGCAGAGATCGCCACTCTCTATTAAGCCGTTCAGACGGTTGATGAGCGTATAAGCGCGGAATACTGATTCCTGGAACAAAGGGTCGTCAATGTCGGCTTTGGCAATGTTACGTAAGAGTATCAGTAAGTGAGCCACCAGTGAAGACGGTTGCGCAAAGAGTTCATTCTCCTCTACAAAGACGGCGTAGGGATGGTGTTGCAGAAGTCTGCGCAATCTCGGACTACGACCACCCAGGTGCATGTTGAAGTAGAGTTGTATAAACGAAGCCACGGGCGTCTGTGATAAGGGATAGCCGGTGGTGATGTTCACCTTGTTTACCTCCTCAGGCAGAGAGTGGATGACGGTAGGTAGCAGACTTTCATCGCACAGCACGATAGCGGTGTTCCTTAAGTTTTCTGATGTGAACGACGAAGAACGTTCGGCGAGTTCTTTCAGCCAAGTGCTGACATAACGTGCCTGAATGTGTTCCGTGGGGGCTGAGATGCAGGTGATGTGCTTTTGTTGACGGAAGTTGGCATAGATGTCGTCATTGGCGGTGTCCAACTCGTTGGGGAAGTATTTCAGGTATTGGGCAATGTAGTGACCAGCCTCATGATGCTGCATGTAGTAGCTGTCGAAGTCCCAATAGAAGTGCGCCTTGCCTTCTTTTTGCAGCAGCGTGAAGAGCCGTTGCTCTACTTTCTGCAGCATATTGAAACCTACGAACAGGTAACGGTCGTATGGGAAGGCTGCAGCTATCGAGGCTGTGTCGTTCCCCACATTGTTGACCACCTGCCGATAGAGGGCACCCTCGTATGCCAACCCTTGACTGGCAAGTCGCTCGTTGAAATCGTGATAGATATCGGAAAAGCGACTCCACAGGCGGATGAAACGCTGTTTAAGTTCACTCTCGTGTTCCTCCGTAAACTGACTGAAGAAGTGGCGCAGCAGTTGACGTTGCTCGTCGGTGAGGTAACTGAGGTCGTCGAGTTCGTGGATGTCGCGCAGATTAGCAAAGACCTTGTCGGCATCAGCCATATTCTTGTCGATGTCATCGAAGTCGCTGATAAGCAGCTGTCCCCAACTATAGAACTTGTCAAGTGTCTCGTCCGACTCTGTCTGTAGGCAGAAGGACAGATGCAGGTCGCACACCAGCTTGACGGGGTCGGCTACGGCCAGTTCGGACTGTTGGCGAAACAGGTCGCTGATAGTGATATAGACAGGACTCCACAGGGGTTTGCCATCAGCTAAGCGTGCCAAGTACTCATTGAGAAACAGCGATGCTCGCTTGTTGGGAAATACTACGGCTGTACGCGACAAGTCGGTGCCATACTTGCGGATGATGTCTTCAGCGACGTATTCTAAAAAACTCTTCATACTTTCTCACCTCTTATTACTTACTTCTCACCTCTTACTTCTCACTGTTCACCTCTTCAATCTTATTACTATATACATACCACAGCCATCCCTTTACTCCAGGCATACCCATCTGCTGTAGCAGTTGCATGTACTGTCGGACTTGGTCGTGGTATTCCTCCTTCGGACGACCAAACTTGAAATCAACGACATGGGTCTCCCGACCATCGGTCATCACACGGTCAGGACGGCGCTCCACAACCGTACCATCATTGTCGAGATACAGGATGGTGCATTCATTGAACAGTTGCCAACGTTCTGAAAACCAATCTTTCACACGTTTGTCTTCCAATCGTTTATGAAGCATACTCGTAAGCTTTTCACGTGTCACCTCATCATCGTAAAGGATGCCGTCGTGTTGTAATCTTATTAAGGCTGGTGCGATATCGGCAGTAGTGCGGATGGTCGAGAATATCTCATGCAGTACACTGCCTATCTTGATGTAGCTCAGCTCTTGTTGTTCGTCGTCTCCGTTGATGAAGTCACGACTGCGGTTGCTCTGTCGGAACTCGGTCTTGGCGTCGAAAGTCTCCAGTTCAATGTGTTGGGCAGTGACGGGTTTTAGGAATACGTTGGCAGTAGCGGGTTTCTTTTTAGCATCCTCAGTAGTTCCTAAATGCTTGTCGTCGCCGAACGTAAACTCTATCGTAGCCTTTTCATCTTCCTTTCCTTCTATCGTTGACGCAGGCAATTCAATATTGGGTAACACCTTTTCTATCAGTGCCGAACGGGAGGACTTGCTGCCACGCTGCCCGATGACGTACAGACTCTTGATGGCTCGTGTGAAGGCCACATAGAGCAGGTTGAGGTTATCGACCGTGTTCTGCAGGTGCTCGTCGAGGTAGTCGTCTTCATAGATGGTACCGCGCAACTGCTTCTCACTATAGTCGATGGGAGCGATGGGCAGAGCGTCGAAGGGTGCTTCCGTCGGATGACACCAGAGTACGTCAGGCATTTCCAGTCGCCAGTCACAGAAGGGAATGATAACATGCGGAAACTCCAGTCCTTTACTCTTATGAATGGAAAGGATACGCACCCCATGAAGTGTGTCGCCCTGTATGGTCTTGCTGCTGATGGTTTCGTCCCACTCCCGAACAAAGGCATCGATATCGGTTGAGTTGTCCTGCGTGAACTTGTTCAGCTGATCGTAGAAAGCACAAAGATAGGCACTCTGGTCGTTGAGTCGGCTTAATTCAAAGATGGTGTGAAGTCGTTCTACCAGTTCGTAGAGCGGCAGTCGTAACAGTTCGGCAGTGTGTTGTGAATAGGCTTCGGGCAACAGCTCATCAAGAACGCGGTCCTTCGTGAAGAGGGAGGAGTCTGCTTCGGAGTTGCCCAACACACTATGCTGATAAAGCTTCGCAATGGTGGCTTTAGCCAGTTGGTCGTCAGGGTGGGTGAGCAGATGAAGGGCTTGCACCAGCAACGTGACTGCTACGGAAGCATCCAGTCGATAGGCCTCGTCACTGACGATAGGGATGTCTGGATGTGCTAAGGCAAAATATTCGGCAATGGTGGGGATGTGTTTGTTGCTGCGCACCAAGATGGCTATCTGTTGTAAGGAGACGCCTTGCTGATGCAGTTGACTGATCGTCTCGCCCAGAAGCTGTAGGGTGTGTTCCTGATAGTCGTCAGCAGGCAACAGACGAATATTGACATAACCGTCTTGAGGAATTCCAGGACGTGCATTCTGAAAGACATCAGCATAGGCATGACGTAGCTGTTCAGCACCCTGAGGATTGCTGTCTCGTTGCTCTTCGTACTCTTGTCGGGCAGCCTCTGTGAAGAAGGCATTGTTGAAGTCAATGACGTTGCGCGTTGAGCGATAGTTGGTATCCAACGGACGAATGTCGAGGCGCTGGTCGGCATGCGAGAATTGTGTATCGATAGCGTTGAGCAGTCGCCAGTCGCCGGAACGCCAGCGATAGATGCTTTGCTTGACATCACCGACGATGAGGTTCTCTGAATGTTCATGGCTCATGCACTCCTCCAGCAGCACCTTGAAGTTCTGCCATTGTACGGTGGAGGTGTCCTGGAACTCATCAATCATCACATGTTCCAGTTGAGAACCAATCTTCTCAAAGATAAACGGCGAGTCGCTGTCGCTGATGAGGGCATGCAGCAGCTGCTGGGTGTCGCTGAGCAGGAAGCGGTTGGCTTCGTCGTTGAGGTGGCGAACCTTTTGCTCGATGCTGCCCAACAGACGTAGCTGACTGAGGTGACGCAGGGTGAGGTCTGCCGACTGATAGAGACGCCACTGGCGAGGACGCTCATCGATGGCTTTACCCACCAGCGACATCAGGGAAGACTCTGCCACCATGTGGATGTGCTCTCCAATCGGACTGTCTTTCTTATACCACTTACTGGCATCATAGCGACAGTCGCAGGCTCGTTTGCCTACCACGTCTTCATTCATCTGACCGTCGCGAAGCTTGAGGAAAAGTCCTGCCACGCCACCCTTGCCGTATTGGAGGTCATCGACACTAAGGCCCTCTGACTCTAACGTGTCGAAGAACTCGTCAGCCAACTGCTTCATGTGCTCCAAAGCATCGGCACGTATCTGGCGCAGTTGTTTCGTATAAGCCTCCATAAAACCCTTTTGACTGATCTTCTCATTGAGCATCTTGCTATGCGTCTTGTAGTAGTCGCGGAAGATGGTCTTACCGAATTGCTTCACCTGTCCAATGATGTTCCAGGAACGATCATCGTCAATCTTCTCCATGATGTAGCTGAGTAACCACTGAAGCATGACATCGGTATGGGTCAGCGAGTCGATGAGCATATCAACGGCTTGCTCTTCTACCTGTGTGTCGTTCAGGCTGATGCGAAGATTGGCAGTAAGGTCGAGCTCACGTGCCAAGTTTCGAAGTACGCTCTGAAAGAACGAATCGATGGTCTCAACACGGAAGTAATTGTAGTTGTGCAACAGTAGGTGGAGGGCTTCACCGGCATTCTTGCTGACGATGGGAGCGGACAGACCTGTTTCGCCAATCACTTTCTCAGCGTAATCATTAGAGTCGGGCAATTGTTTCCAGATGCCGTACAGCTGACTGAGGATACGCATCTTCATTTCCTCTGTTGCCTTGTTGGTGAATGTTACCGCTAAGATGTTGCGGTAGCTCAAAGGATTTTTGACGAGCAACTTGATATATTCGACAGCCAAAGTGAAGGTCTTACCAGACCCTGCGCTGGCCTTATAGACAGTGAGTGGTTTTACCATCGGCGGAAGAGTTCAAAGGTGGATTTAAATTCAAAGGAGTCAAAGTGGGTGTTGAGGAAACTGGCGAAGACGCCAAAGGACAGGTAACGGCACCTCAAACCATAGCCCACCTCGAAATAGGGACGGGTGTGCTCTATTCCTAAAGCACTGAAATATAAGCGTTCTGTTTCTACAAAGCGACCTACCCATGGCAACCACGATAGTGCTAACAACGGGGAGTCGTAGGAAATATGACCTCGAACATAGTAGCTGGACTCGTTATACCAACGACCTTTCACCAATTGGAACTGGCCTGACCAGTCGTCTTCCCAGCCAGTAGGCAGGTTGTTATCGTAGAAGTTCGTGTAATCTACAAAGTAGTTCGTGCTGCGGTTCGTATAGAAACCGGCACCAGCCCTGAGGTTGAGGATGCGCATGCCCAACTTTTCCTTCTTATAGACAGCATCGTACTCCCAGCGCTCATACTGCAGATTGGAGCCTAAAACATTCATAATGCTTCGCTCGTAGTTGGCAGTCAGCACAGGGCCTCTCGTTTGCCAGGGCATCAGACGAATGGTAAAGTTAGGGGCAAAACTGCGGTACTTGGGCTGGAGCCCCGCCAGCTTCATCATTTCCCAGTTGGTCGTCGCACTACGGATATGATAGTTGATACCTGTCATCAGATGTATCCAGTCGAAAATTCCTATGTTGTTGAATAGGCTTACGTATTCGTCACGAAACTCCGGCATGGAGGTTTTGGTGGCTTTGCCCACTCTTTCGTTATAGACTTCAGCAAGGGGACCATTGGATATGCGGTTACCATTACCCCAAGTAATACCTGCTACACCGCCGCGTTTAGGATTATAGGTCATGCTGAAAGGCAGGTTATAGTAGAACTGATTGATCTTGATATTCCAACCGATACTGGGTTCAAACTCCAGATAGCGGTGGTCATTCCATTTGTAGGTGAGGTAACCACGCAGTTTATACGATAATCCTTTTGACGTACTATAACTCATATAAAAAGGATTGAACAGCGGCGAGATGCGCATGTAGGTATTCTTAGAATAGATTCGCGTACTGTTCATCATGTGGTCGCCGACGACATCCCAGAAGAAGTCTTTTACCCGGGATAGTGTACTTGGCTTGTGTGGTATCGAGTCGGTGAGGTCTTTCTCTTTTTCGTTTTCTATCGAGTCTTGTTCCTGCTCTCGGAAACGCTGTCGGTAGATACTTTCATGGAAATCATTTAATGGAATGGGACGTATCGAATCCATCATTGATAAGTTCTCGATGTCGTTGATGCTGTCGGGAAGCGTAATCGGACAGTCCATGACGGTGGTGAATTCACTTTGTACGTTGTTCCACACAAACTTAAACGACGCTTTCGTGTCGTTGACTTTCGCCATACCATATGGACTGTCGGGGTTCATCTTCGTGCTGATGTTGAACTTCAACATGTCGAACTCGCCTTTGAAATTCAGAGAGTCGATAGCACCTGTCCGGAAGTTGACCTTTGCTTCTCCATTGACCAATTGCGTGTTGTCGATGCGGGGCTTAAAGGACAAGATAGCTGTACTGTCATTGACGTACAACATTTTATATTTGTAATAGCGACGGTTGACATAGCGAAACGGTGACAACAATCGATCACCGTAGAACTGGTCGCTGTAGATGTTGGGGGTTAGCAAGTCGAACAGAGCGGGCATCGGTTCACGGTAATGGTATATGGTACCATACTTCACTTGCTGAATTAAATCGTGATTATAGAGGTCGTAGAATTTCAGCTTGCCGTAGAATTCACCGGCAAACTGCTTGTCTCCATGGGCTATGCTGTACATGGAGGGAATAAGCCATAACAGGAAATTACGGCGTTTGATATCTATGCCATAAGAGAGATAGGTGTTTGTCTGATGCTCCGTCAAGTCAGTAGCCACATTGGTATGGTACGCCCAGACTCTACTCATAAGGATAGAGTCACGGTAGTCGCCTGCAAAACAAATGCTGGGCATGAATGAAAGGATGCCCAGCATGAGTAGTATGGTACGGAGCTTCTGTTTCACGCCCCCAAAATTACAAAATATTTTCAGAGCGACAAAACATTTAGCCTAAATATTTCATCAGAATGCGTGCATTACCCGAATCACGCAGTTTGGCGATGCTTTTTTCACGTATCTGACGGACACGCTCACGAGTCAAACCTAACTGGTCGCCAATCTCTTCCAGTCCCTTCTCGTGACAACCGATGCCAAAGCACTCGCGGATGATGGTAATCTCACGGTCCTTGAGCACCTTCTGCAGTACGGTGTTCAGTTCCTGAGCCATAGATTCATGATCTACCTGACGATCGGTACGAGAGTCGTCGCCCGATGCCATCACGTCCAGCATGCAGTTGTCTTCACCGTCCTGGAAAGGAGCGTCGATAGAGACGTGGTGACTGTCGGCCTGCATAGACTGAGCTATCTTCTCCTCATCCATATTGGTGGCATCACTTAACTCCGATACAGAGGGGTGACGCTGGAACTCCTGCTCAAAACGGTTGATTTCGTGGCTAATCTTGTTCAAGCTACCAACCTGGTTCAGTGGCAGACGAACAATACGGCTCTGCTCGGCAATAGCCTGTAGGATGCTCTGTCGAATCCACCATACGGCGTATGAGATGAATTTAAAACCACGTGTCTCGTCAAACTTCTGTGCGGCCTTAATCAGACCAATGTTACCCTCGTCAATCAAGTCAGTAAGCGTCAAACCCTGATGCTGATACTGCTTGGCAACGGATACTACGAATCGCAGGTTGGCGGTAACCAACTTGTCCTTGGCGCGCTCGCCTTCTGGTCCGCCTTTGCGTATCTTTTGAGCCAGCTCAATTTCTTCGTCGATGCTAATCAATGGGGCACGACCAATTTCCACCAGATACTTGTCCAGTGCTTCACTTGAGCGATTCGTAATACTCTTTTGAATCTTTAATTGTCTCATCTTTTACTCTTATATATGCCTCTAACTTATTGAAAGTCAGAAGTGTGTAGAAAATATTGCCTCTAAAAGCGGTGCAAAGTTACAAAAAATACCAATACGTTGTTCTCCCAATACCAAATATTTTCCTTAAAAAAGTTTAAAAGGATGGAGACGGTGGGGTTGCTTGATGGCCATTTTTACGGTGGTGATGACCTCCGCGATGACGCTTTTTGCGCGTTGCCGACTGTCCTTCTTTGGGTTCTTGATGTGAAGAACGGGTGGAATGGGGTCGCTGCGACTTTCCGCTTCGACCGCGTCCTCCACGGCCACGGGTACTCTTTCGTGGAGCAATGGCTTTGAATTCAGGCCCTTCGCCTAATCCTTCAGGAAGGGGATTCTTAAGAATGTCGCGCTCTAAGAAGCGTTCGATATCGGCAAAATAGCGCATGTCCTGGTCGCTTACAAAGGTGATGGCCACTCCGTCACGCTGGGCACGAGCTGTACGACCAATGCGATGAACATAGTCTTCGGCATCGTGAGGCACGTCGTAGTTGATCACCATCAGGATATCGTCAATGTCTATGCCGCGAGACACGATGTCTGTTGCCACGAGCACATCGACTTGTCCTGCCTTGAAACGATACATCACATCGTCACGTTCATCTTGCGAAAGGTCACTGTGCATAGGAGCGCAGTTGATGTGCATGCGCTGTAGTTCACGGGTGATGTCCTTTACCTTGTCTTTCTTACCGGAGAAGATGATGACACGCTGCAGTTCGCCAGTCTTGAAAAGATGGCGGATGATGCCTAACTTCTGCGGTTCGTAGCAAACGTAGGCCGACTGCTGTATTTTCTCAGCAGGCTTCGAGACGGCAATCTTTACCTCTACTGGATTATTTAATAAGGTACGCGCGAGGTCTTGTATCTTATTAGGCATCGTTGCCGAGAACATAATGGTCTGGTGGTTCTGCGGTAACAGCTTAGCAATGCTGAGGATATCGTCCGAGAAACCCATGTCAAGCATGCGGTCGGCCTCATCGAGTACAAAGAACGAAAGGCGACTCAAATCGACGTGTCCCATACGGATATGCGACAGCAGTCGTCCAGGGGTGGCGATGATGACGTCAGCACCCATCTTTAACCCCTTCATTTCCTGATCGAATCGCGTACCGTCGTTGCCACCATAAACAGCTACAGAGCTGATGCCATCCAGATAATAGCCGAAGCCCTGCATGGCTTGGTCAATCTGTTGTGCCAACTCTCGGGTGGGAGACATAACGATGCAGTTGACGGCATCTTTAGGGAACCCGCCGTCATCGAGCATGGACAGGATGGGAAGCAGATAGGCTGCCGTTTTGCCGGTACCGGTTTGTGCAACGCCAATCAAGTCGCGACCGTCGAGTATTTCAGGGATACAACGTTCCTGTATAGGGGTCATCTCGTCGAAGTGCATGTCGTATAGCGCATCGAGGATGTTATCGTTCAAATAGGTTTCTTCGAAACTCATTCTTTAATCTTTAATCTTTAATTTTTAATCTTTCATTTAGTTCGGTGCCTGTCTATAGCAATAGTAGGCGATGAAGGCATACAGGATGTTCGGAATCCATGCTGCCAGTACCGGCGGAGTGTCGGCATTGATGGCGAAGGTGGCGCTGACGGTCTGCAACAGGATGTAGGTGAACGACAAGGCGAGTCCGATACCGAGGTACATTCCCATGCCACCTTTTCTCTTGCGTGACGACAACGATACGCCGATGATGGTCAGGATGAATGATGCGAAAGAGGATGCTATGCGTTTATGGTATTCTACTTCATACTGTACCACATTGCTGGAGCCGCGCTGCTGTTGTTTGGAGATGTAGCGTTTCAGTTCAGGTGACGTGAACGTTTCCTGCTGTCCTTTCGAGAATACAAGATCCGTTGGTTCCATCTGGATGACGGTGTCCAACTCGAAGCCGCTGGTAATCTGTTCGCGCATGCCCTTCAGCGTTCTAATCTTCCAGTTGTGGGCTTTCCAGTGATAGCGTGAGTCGCTGATGGTGTCGTACTGGATGATGTTGGCATTCATCTGGCTGACAAGCTTTTTATTCTCAAACTTGTACAGCGAGAAGCCATAACCCGTCTTACGGGTATCGTCGTATTGCGACATATAGGCAACGACGCCTTTATCGACCATGAGTTGGATGTTCGATGCCGACGTATTCTTCTTATTATTCTTATAGAGCGACTCGAAGTCGTGACGCACGACCGTTCCTTTCGGAATGACGAAGGAGCCGAGATAAAAGTTCAGCACAGCGATGAGTGCTGCCGAGATGAGGTAGGGGCGCATGAGTCGCTTGAAACTCATGCCCGATGCCAGCATGGCAATAATCTCAGAGTTGCTGGCCAACTTGGAAGTAAAGAAGATGACGGCAATGAAAACGAAGAGTGGTGAGAACAGATTGGCGAAATAGGGAACGAAGTTAGCATAGTAGTCGAAGACGATGGCGCGCAGCGGAGCGTTGTTGGTCGTAAACTTTGCCAGGTTCTCGTTGACGTCGAAGACAATAGAGACAGAGATAATCAGCACGATGGAATAGACGTAGGTACCGATGAACTTATTGATGATGTACCAGTCCATGCGCTTGACATGGCGGAACGGATTGTAGCGTTTCATCCATGCCACCTTTTCCCACGGCAGCTGTTGCAGTCGTGCCATCAGGTACTCGCGGAGAGTCTTTATTCGGGAAAGTAATGCGCTGACTGTCTGTTTCATCTTCTGCGTCCTAAGTCATCAATTACGGAACGTTTCCATTGTACAAAGTCTCCCTGCTCGATATGCTGGCGGGCATCGGTCACCAGTCGCAGGTAGAATGCCAGATTGTGAATGCTGGCTATCTGCATGGCGAGCAGTTCCTGCGCCTTGAACAGGTGGTGCAAGTATGCCTTTGAGTGAATGCGGTCTATCTCGCAACCGTCGGGGTCGATGGGCGAGAAGTCGTCCTGCCACTTCTGGTTTCTCATGTTCATGGTTCCCTGATAGGTGAAGAGCATGGCGTTACGACCATTGCGGGTCGGCATGACACAGTCGAACATATCGACTCCTCGCTCGATGGCCTCAAGAATATTCTGCGGCGTACCGACACCCATCAGGTAACGCGGACGGTCCTTGGGCAGGATGTCGTTCACCACTTCTATCATGTCGTACATCACCTCGGTAGGTTCGCCGACAGCCAGTCCGCCGATAGAGGCTCCGCCGCCGTCATTCAGCATTCCCAAGACGTCACAGACATGCTTGGCGGCATCCTGACGGAGGTCTTTGTAGGTACAGCCCTGCACAATAGGGAAGAGTGTCTGGCGGTGTCTGTAGAGCGGTTCCGTCTCGTTGAAGCGCTTCACACAGCGTTCCAGCCAGCGTTGTGTCAGTCCGAGCGACTGCTTGGCATACTGGTAGTCGCTTTGTCCCGGCGGACATTCGTCGAAAGCCATCATGATGTCGGCACCGATAATGCGCTCGGTGTCCATCACGTTCTCCGGGGTGAAGACGTGTTTCGAGCCGTCGATGTGACTGCGGAACTCACAGCCTTCCTCCCTCAGTTTGCGGATGCCAGTCAGCGAGAATACCTGAAAGCCGCCTGAGTCGGTCAGTATGGGACGGTCCCACGTGTTGAACTTGTGCAGCCCGCCAGCCTTGCGCAGAATGTCAAGTCCCGGACGGAGGTAGAGGTGGTAGGTGTTTCCCAGAATAATCTGAGCCTTCACCTGCTCTCGAAGTTCCGAGAAGTGGACACCCTTGACGCTACCCACCGTTCCGACGGGCATGAAGATGGGCGTCTTGATTTGTCCGTGGTCGGTGGTAATCAGTCCGCTACGGGCATTGGATGCGTTGTCACTATATTGAACTTCGAATGTCATTCCTTTTCTTTCTTGTCTTCTTCGGGGATGGTAAAGTCCAGCGGGTGCTCCACCAGCTCGTCGGTCAATGCAAAGTCCCAGACATCCTGCACGTTCTCCACATAGTGGAAGGTGACGCCCTTCAGGTACATGTCGGGTATTTCATTGATGTCCTTCTCGTTCTCCTTACACATCACGATGTCGGTAATGCCGGCACGCTTGGCAGCCAGAATCTTCTCCTTGATGCCACCTACGGGCAGCACCTTTCCACGGAGCGTGATTTCACCGGTCATGGCGGTATTCTTGCGAACCTTGCGCTGGGTCAGTGCCGAGGCGATTGACGTGGCAATGGTGATGCCTGCTGAAGGACCATCCTTGGGAGTAGCACCTTCCGGCACGTGAATATGGATGTTCCAATGGTCGAAGATGCGGTAGTCAACGCCCAACTTGTCAACATGTGCCTTGCAATACTCCAGGGCGATGACGGCACTCTCCTTCATGACGTCGCCCAAGTTGCCGGTCAGAGTCAACTTGCCAGCCTTTCCTTTCGACAGCGAGGTCTCGATAAACAGTATCTCGCCGCCCACACTAGTCCATGCTAGTCCGGTGACGACACCGGCGTAGGCATTGCCCTGATAGATGTCTCGATAGAAAGGCGGTTTGCCCAGCAGGTCTTCTATCTCTGTGGGAGTGATTTTTTCGTAGGGCAATTCGCCGTTCTCGGCTTTCTTGAAAGCCAGCTTGCGCAGCGCCTTGTTGATTTGCTTCTCCAACTGGCGGACGCCGCTCTCACGGGTATATTGCTCTATCACCTTTTCGATGGCAGCCTTGTTGAACGTCAACTTCTTGTCGTTAAGACCCGTATTGTCCTTTTCCTTCGGTATCAGGTGGCGCTTGGCAATCTCCAGTTTCTCTTCGGTGATGTAGCCGGACACCTCGATAATCTCCATGCGGTCGAGTAGGGGACGGGGTATCGTACTGAGGTTGTTGGCAGTAGCAATGAACATCACCTTCGACAAGTCGTAATCGACGTCCAGGTAGTTGTCGTGGAACGCTGCATTCTGTTCAGGATCGAGCACTTCCAGCAGTGCACTGGCGGGGTCGCCGTTGTGTGTATTCTGCGTCACCTTGTCTATCTCGTCCAGTATGAATACGGGGTTCGAGGAACCAGCCTTCTGGATGTTCTTGATAATACGACCGGGCATGGCACCGATGTAGGTACGGCGATGACCACGGATTTCGGCCTCGTCGTGCAGACCACCTAATGAAACGCGGACATATTTGCGCTTCAAGGCGTCGGCTATCGACTTGCCCAACGACGTCTTACCGACACCCGGAGGACCGTACAGACATAGGATAGGACTCTTCAGGTCGCCACGCAATGACAGTACGGCGATGTATTCGAGGATGCGCTCCTTGACTTTCTCCATGCCATAGTGGTCGCGGTCTAGAATCTTCTGGGCACGCTGCAGGTTCAAGTCGTCCTTTGTATATTCGTTCCACGGCAGGTTGACCAGCGTTTGCAGGTAGGTCAGCTGCACGTTATAGTCGGGCGAGTTCTGGTTCACCTGGTCCAGTTTCTCCATCTCCTTGTCGAAGTACTTCTTGATATCCTCCGACCACTTCTTTTTCTTCGCCTTCTCCAGCAGCTCCTTTTTCTCCGGCGTGCTTTCGTTACCCATCTCTGCCTGCAGGTTCTTAATCTGCTGTTGCAGGAAGTAGTTACGCTGCTGCTCGTCAATATCGTCGCGCGTCTTGTTGCGAATGTCCAGCTTCAGCGTCTGCAGGTTGACCTCGCGATTGACGATACGCAGGGCATTGAACAAGCGTTCTTTCAGACTGTCCATCGTCAGCAGAGCCATCTTCTCCTTCACCGAGAACGGCATGTTCGAGCAAATGAAGTTCAGCGCCATGATGTTGTTCGTCACACTGCGAATGGCAAAGGCTGCCTCGTCGGGAATGTCGTCGCTCATCTGGATGTAGTCGCCAGCCTGTTTGCGCAGGTCGTCAATACCTGTGCTGAACTCCATGTCGTGCTTGTCGGGCTCCAGTTCGGGCACAGGAACGGCTTGTCCCATCAGGTAGGGCGTATATTTCGTCAGTCCCATGAGGCGCAGACGACCCAGTCCCTGCACAATAGCCGTAATATTGCCGTTGGGCAGCGTCAGCGTCTTCAGCACCTTGGCATAGACACCCACATCGTGCAAGTCGGCACGGATGGGAGCTTCCACCTCGGGGTCGCGCTGACAAACCACACCGACAATCAAGTCTTTCTTCTCCGCCTTGCGGATAAGTGCCATACTCGAGTCGCGTCCGATGAGGATGGGCGATACAACACCAGGAAAGAGCACCAAGTTGCGGACCGCCAGAATAGGCAGTTCGTCGGGTGCTTCCATATTCGTCAGGTCGCTGTAACTGCCCTCAACATCGGCAATCATTGAGAACGGCCTGTTCTTATTATCCATGTACATTGTTATTTTCTCTTCCATAATGAGGTGCAAAGTTACGAATTATTTGGCAAATGACCAAATCTTTCTTCATTTTCCTTCTTTTACACCACATGAGCCCCATCATGATTCCACCCCATGGAAAACTTTATTCCACCCATTGAAACATTTTATTCCATGGGTTGGAACAACTTGTTCCAACCGTTGGAACAACTCGGTACAACGGCTTTCAGTCTTAGCAGTCCCTGTTTCTCTGAGATGTGTAGGATAAAATTGAAAATTTTGGTAAAGGCATGGTCGAGAGCCAACACAAGCAAAGGAAATAATTAAAAAAAGTAAAAAAATAAGGCAAGACGAATGAAATCAGCAAATAAATGATTAACTTTGCGAGAAACATTGGATACTAATCTTAAAACGTAAAACATTATTTATGGAAAACAATCAGCTCATTGCCCAGTGTGAGGCACGTGCAAAGGAATGGCTCTCTCCGGCCTTCGACGAGGAGACACGTAAAGAAGTAAAGGCTATGCTCGACGCAGAAGACAAGTCTGCGCTCATCGACGCTTTCTATCAGGACCTTGAATTTGGTACGGGCGGTCTCCGTGGTATCATGGGTGCCGGTACAAACCGTATGAACAAGTACATCGTTGGCATGGCAACACAAGGTTTTGCCAACTACATCCTGAAGGCTTTCCCTGGCAAGCAGTGCTCAGTGGTCGTAGGTCACGACTGCCGCAACAACGGACGCATGTTCGCAGAGTCTGTTGCCGACATCTTCTCAGCCAATGGCATCAAGGTTTACCTCTTCGAAAGCCTGCGCCCCACACCTGAGATTTCTTACGCTATCCGTCACCTCGGCTGTCAGGCTGGCGTCAACGTCACCGCATCTCACAACCCTCGTGAGTACAATGGTTACAAGGCTTATTGGGACGACGGTGCACAGGTGCTGGCTCCCCACGACAAGGGTATCATCGACGAGGTGAACAAGGTGAAGATTGACGACGTAAAGTGGACGGCCAACAAGGAGCTCATCATCCCCATCGGTGGTGAGATGGACTGGGACTACATCCAGGCTGTCAAGGAGGCTATGGTCGATCAGGACGTCATCCTGCGCCAGAAGGATCTCAACATTGTTTATTCACCCATGCATGGAACAGGTCGTGTTATCGTTCCGATGGCACTGCGCTCTTGGGGATTCCAGAACATCCACGTCGTTCCCGAGCAGATGATTATCGACGGAAATTTCCCGACAGTCGTCAGCCCCAACCCCGAGAATGCCGAGGCTATGACCTTAGGTATGAAGCTCGGTACCAAGCTGAACGCTGACCTGGTGATTGCTTCTGACCCAGACGCTGACCGTTTGGCCATCGTTTGCCGCAACGCCAAGGGCGAGTGGGAAATCCTGAATGGTAACCAGACCTGCATGATGTTCTCTTGGTACATCATCGCCAACAAGAAAAAGCTCGGCCAGTTGAAGGGTAACGAGTTCCTCGTAAAGACTATCGTAACCACCGAGGTTATTGCTGAGATTGCCAAGAAGAACAATGTCGAGTACATGGACTGCTACACGGGCTTCAAGTGGATTGCCAACGAGATTCGCGTCAACGAAGGCAAGAAGAAGTATATCGGTGGTGGAGAGGAGTCGTTCGGCTTCCTGCCTTACGATAAGGTAAGGGATAAGGACTCCCCCGCAGCTATCTGTCTGATTTGTGAAATCGCTGCTTGGGCTCGCGACAACGGTATGACGCTCTACGACCTGCTGATGAATATCTATAAGGAGTATGGATTCTCGAGGGAGGTGACCATCAACGTGGTACGTCCCGGTAAGAGCGGTGCCGATGAGATTAAGCAGATGATGACCAACTTCCGCAACAACCCGCCGAAGGAGTTGGGTGGCTCGAAGGTTTGCCTGTGGAAAGACTACCAGACACTGGAGTGGTGCGACGCACAGGGCAACAAGGGTAAACTCGACATGCCTGCAACCTCTAACGTGCTGCAGTGGTTCTGCGAGGACGGCACCAAGGTTTCGGTACGTCCCTCAGGAACAGAGCCTAAGATTAAGTTCTACACAGAAGTCAAGGATCCGACCTTCAAGTGCGCTGACTGCTACGAACGCTGCATGCAGGATGCCGAGAAGAAGATTGAGGCTATCAAGAAGAGCCTGAATCTCTAATCGCCACATCGGTTGATACTAACAAAGAGAGTCTGGACACCGTATTGGAAGTCCAGACTCTCTTTTTTGATAACGCTTCATATTTCTCGAATTTACGAACAACTCTTCGGTCGCTCTCAAATTTACGTTAAATTGAGTTAAACGGAAAAGCGGTGATTTTGATACCCTTAAAGGCCTGCTTTCTGTAGCTCTTCATCCATCTGCTCTGCCAATTCGCGAGCTTTCTCAGCAGCAACCTCTGCGAAGTCTTCACCGTTGGAGGCAAAAATAATGCCGCGTGAGGAGTTGACCAACAGGCCACAATCGTTGTTCATGCCATATTTGCATACCTCTTCCAACGAACCACCTTGTGCTCCGACACCAGGAACCAGCAGGAAGTGGTCGGGCACCACTTGGCGAATGTCCTCAAACATCTTACCTTGCGTGGCGCCAACGACATACATCATGTTGTCCTTCGTGCCCCATTGTTGAGATACACGCAGCACTTTTTCGAACAATCTTTCGCCGTTTTGGTCCTCCGTTAACTGTAAATCTTTACTTCCCTTATTACTGGTTAAAGCTAAGAGTATCACCCACTTATCATTGTAACCTAAGAAAGGTGTTACGCTATCCTCACCCATATAAGGAGCAACGGTCAACGCATCCACTTGAGTCTCGCCTTCAAAGAAACTGCGGGCATACATGGCAGAGGTGTTTCCAATGTCTCCGCGCTTCGCATCGGCAATGATAAAGTGGTTGGGATAGTTCTCATGCAGGTACATCACCGTCTCTTCGTAGGCTGCCAATCCCATCGAACCTAATGACTCATAGAAGGCTAAGTTGGGTTTGTAGGCTACACAGTAGGGAGCAGTAGCATCGATGATGGCCTGGTTGAACGCCATGATGGCCAGCGAGTCGTCATATTCCTCGCCGTCCTCCAGCTCCTCCTTGCAGGCCTTGATGATACACTGCGGAATCTTCTTGATATCGGGATCAAGTCCTACACAGAGAAACGACCGTTTCTCACGAATCTGTTCTATTAATTCTTTTCGTGTCATGAAATGCTTCTCTTTATAAATAAGATGATAAATCTAGAT